>Ga0334722_10007578_pt1 | contig 10497 bp, 11 predicted proteins | sample C3_bottom_MG_FD_207210 | JGI IMG/M metagenome (GOLD analysis project Ga0334722, IMG submission 207210) | Sediment microbial communities from Yellowstone Lake, YNP, Wyoming, USA - C3_bottom | ecosystem: Environmental > Aquatic > Freshwater > Lake > Sediment | place: USA: Wyoming | collected... | reverse complement strand
CGCCACGGCGGCGATGACCTGCGCTTGATCGCTGATGTCGACCATCCACGCCTCGGCCCGCCCGCCGGCGGCGCGAATCTTGGACGCAACGGCTTCGGCTGCCGCCGCATTCAAGTCGAACAGCGCCACCACCGCACCCTCTTCGCCGAAACGGCGGCACAAGGCCGCGCCTATGCCGCCGCCGCCGCCGGTGACGATGACCACTTTGTCCTTCAATCCGCGCATAGATCCTCCTCTTCGATGAATGTGAAATTCTCAGCCGCGCCCTCGCGCTGTGCTCATGCGCCTGCTGCTCCGGCTGCGGCCGAACGCTCCGCGGCAAGGCCGGTCAGCGCGGCAATGTCGTCCTCGCCATAGCCGAGGCTGGCGAGTATTTCTTCGCTGTGTTCGCCCAGGCGCGGCGGCGCCCTGCGCAGGCTGCCGGGCGTGGCGGAAAAGTGAAACGGGATGCTGGTCGTGAGCAGCGCGCCTTCGCTGGGATGCTGGTAGCGCTGAAAGAAGCCGGTTTCGCGCAAATACGGATCCTCGGGCAAGGCATCGAGATCGTTCACCGGGCCATTGGCGATGTCGAGCGCATCCAGCCGCTCGCGCCACTCGGCCGTGGTTCGACCAAGGAGCTCCGCGGCGACGATGGCGTAGAGCGCATCGATGTTCGCGGTACGCGCCACGAGCGTCGCAAAGCGCGGATCGCCGGCGAGTTCCGGCCGATCCAGCGCGCCGAACAGGCGCCGCCACTGGTCGTCGTCGACTGCGAGCACGCAGATATGGCCGTCGCGCGTCGCGTAGGGCCGGCGCTGCGGCGAGAGCGGCCTGCCATAGCCGAAGCTGCCTTCCTCTGGTCCGAAGGTCGCCGTCCATAGGTGTTCGAGCAGGTTGAAGGAGAGCATGGTTTCCAGCATCGGCACCTGCACCTCCTGCCCGCGGCCGCTTCGCGCGCGCGCGACCAGCGCCATGCCGATCGCCATCGCCAGATAGACGCCGCAGAGCTTGTCGGCCAATACTGTCGGCAGATAGCGCGGCTCGCCGGTCGCGCGCCGCATCAGGTCGGCGAGTCCGCTCTCGCCCTGTATGACATCGTCGAACGCCGGGCGGTCGCGCCACGGGCCATCGCTTCGATACCCGGGCGCAAAGGCATAGACGAGGCGCGGGTAGCGCGATGCGATGGCGCCGTAGCCGATGCCCAGGCGCTCGGCCGCGCCTGCGCGCATGCTGTGCACCAGCACGTCGGCGCCCTCGACCAGCCGAAACAAGGCTTGCAGGGCCGCCGGCTGCTTCAGGTCGAGCACGACGCTGCGCTTGTTGCGATTCAAATTCAGGTAGAAGGCCGACATCTGCGGGTGGCGGCCCGGGCCGTTGTCGCGCATCGGGTCGCCCCGGGGGGCTTCGACCTTGATCACGTCCGCGCCCATGTCACCCAGAATCTGGGTGGCGACGGGCCCGAGCACGTTGAACGTCAGGTCGACGACGCGGATGCCCGCAAGCGCTCCGGTCGCCGGCGCGACGCCTTGCATCAGGCGGCTTTCGCTACGCTGCGGCATTTCACCATGCGCAAGGGGGTATAGGTAAGCACCACCTGTCCGTTGTGTTTTACCACCTTGTTGCGCGTGCGCACCAGGCCGCGGCCGGGACGGCTCTTCGATAGCCGCGCTTCGATCACCTCGCATTCGACGTGGATGGTGTCGCCGGCGAAGGCCGGATTCTCGATGTTGAGTTCCATGTTGAGGAAGGCATAGCCGGTCTTCTGCATGGTCGCCTGCGCCAGCAAGCCCTCCGCAAAGCAGTAGCTCAGCGCGCCGGGGGCGAGGCGACCCTTGATGTCGGATTCGTTCTTGAGGAATTCCATGTCCGTGAATAGGACTTCGGTCATGTGGATGACGTTGACGAATGCGCAGATGTCCGCGTCCTGGATGGTGCGTGACACGGTCTTGAAGGTCTTTCCAAGCGGAAGGTCCTCGAAATAAAGCCCTAGGCCGACAGTTTCCATTGCTGCTCCTTGTTGCAGATTGAGAGAGATTGCTGGCGCCGGCCGCTAGCGCGCCTGCCGGCCGAGCAAGTGGTTGGCGATGATATTGCGCTGAATCTGATTGGTGCCTTCGATGATCTGCAGCACCTTGGCGTCGCGGAAATAGCGGTTGATCGGATATTCGTTGGAGATGCCCGAGGCGCCGAACATCTGCACCGCGTCGGTCGCTACCTTCATCGCGACGTCGGTGGCGAAGCACTTGGCCATCGCCGCGATCGGCGCGAGCTCAACGCCGGAGGCGCCGGCATCGACCATGGACGCCGCTTTGTAGACGAGATTGCGCGCCGCCTCGGTCTGCATCGCCATGTCTGCCAGCATCCAGCGCATGCCCTGGAAGTCGCTGATCTTCTGGCCGAATGCGACGCGATTCTGCATGTATTCACTGGCGTGATCGATCGCCCCTTGGGCCAGGCCGACGCCGCGCGCACCGATCAGCGGCCTGCTCTTGTTGAACGCTTCCATCACCACCTTGAAGCCCTTGCCGGATTCGCCCAGGATATTCGATTCCGGCACGAAGACGTCGTCGAGGAACAGGGGGCAGGACGGTACGCCGCGCGCGCCCATCTTGTCTTCCTTGCGCCCGACTTGGAAGCCCTTCGTCCCGCGTTCGACGATGAACAGGTTGATGCTGCGCGCCGTTTCGTCCTCCCCGGTCTTCGCTGCGACCAGCACGAAATCCGCAATGTGCGAATTGGTGCACCATATCTTCGATCCGTTCAGACGATAGCCGCCGGCGACCGACTTCGCCCGCGTCTTGATTCCCGCCACGTCCGACCCGCTCTGGGGCTCGGTCGTGGCGATCGCGCCGCGCAGTTCGCCCGCGGCGAGCCCTTGCAGAAATCGCTGTCTTTGCTCTGCGCTGCCGCCGGCCAGTATCGCGCCGAAAGGCACCCACTGCACCAGCAGCAGGTAGGCGGTGTTGTAGCAGACGCGGCCGAATTCCTCGATTGCCAGGCACGCGGAAACCATGTTGTTCGAACCGCCGTACTCCTGCGGAAAGGGCAGCGTGAACAAGCCGAGTTGCCGCAGCAGGTCGAACATATCCTGCGGATATTCGGCGGTCCGATCGATCGCATCGGCGCGCGGCGCAACCTTTTCTTTCGCGACGCGGCGAATGAGATCGCGGATCTGGATTTGATCGTCGGTCAGGGCGTAAAACACGAGCGGGCTTCCTTACGCTAACGATCCTGCGGCGACGAGGCTGAGGCACAATTTCTTGATTCGAAGCATGAACATCCAACATTCAATAAGATGAACGATGTGCAGTAAGATAAACTTCTGCGCAAACCTTGTCAACCATGGTCGACCCTGTCATCCGCCCACGGCGATGTCCTGCGCATGGCTCACCGCCGGCGCGGCCGGGACGTGCGCGCCGGCAATCGAAGTCCGCATGCAAGCAGGGTTCAAATTTATGGCGCACGCCGCCACCGAGGAGTCATTCGAGAACATGCGTGGGCGTGCCGGCTTGGTCCACGGCGTCCGGAAAACAGGCGGGTGTTGCGTCAGCTGCGGGTCACAAGTCCGAGCTTTACGCCTAAACAGGCGTGCTGCGCTTTTGCGGCAGCAGCAGGATGGCGTCGCGATTGCTCCACGAAGGCGTGGCTGCGGCGGCCTCTTGCCAGGGCAGCCAGCGGTAGTTCAGGTGTTCTCTCGCGTCGATGCGCACCGGCAATATCTGCGGCAGCTCGAGGCCGAAGACGCGCTCCTCGTTGTGGGTCACGCTCTCAGCATAGCGGCTGCGATTCTTCGGGTAGATCTCGAAACGGTTTTCGATGCCCCAGTCCGTCAGACGAAAGCGAGAGGCATCGATGCCGGTCTCTTCCTGGACCTCGCGCGCCGCGGTCTGCACCAGCGGCTCGTCCAGGTGGTCGATGCTGCCCGTGACCGATTGCCAGAACTCGGGCCAGCCGGCGCGTTCCAGCATGAGTACCTGCAGATCGACGGTGTAGATCACCACCAGCACCGAGCGCGGAATCTTGAAGCCGGATTTCATGCGCCGACAGGCACAGTGTCATGCCGGCGGAAACGCCGCCAGGTCTGCTTTCCAGCCGTCCGGACCGCTGACGATGGCCCAGAACGGTTTGCCTTGCCCGCGCCAGAATTCCGCGACTCCGTCGAGTACCTCGACGGCGGTGACGAATTCCTGCTTGTGGCCAGCGCCGAAATGCTTGCCGTGCTCGAGCAGCAGCACGTAGCCGGGCGCCGGTTGCCAGGACAGATCGCCCAGGCAATCTTCGAAGGCATCCCAGTTGCCGCCGAACCAGGCGGGGAAAGCGAGCGCCTTCGCCACCAGCGCGGTGAAGCCCTGTTTATCGTGCACATGGCCGATGTCGACGCGCCACAGCGCGAGGCCGGCGGCCTGCGCGGCCTCGGCGATCAGGCGCGTATCCGGCCCGGCCAGAAAGACGCCGGACTTGTCCTTGTCTAGCAGCAGTTGTTCCAGGGATTTACTCACGGATCCGCCTGAAGGAATTGTAATGGTCTTCGGTGTAATAGTACTCACCCGAGCTGCGCACATCGCCCGAGGCGCCGGCGCCGGCGAGGATGCGGCGTGCGCCGCGATCGCGCGCTCCCGGTGTTTTCACGGTGTACTCGCGGTAGTAGCCGCGGCTCCGCGGCGGGAGCAATCTTTCGCGATTGCTGAATACGCTGCCGTCCTTGGCGTAAGGAAACGGTCCGCCCGCCTTGATCAGCGCCAGGGTCGCATGCGCTTCCCTGGGCAAGGCGGCAAGCGGGATATCGGCGATCGCGGCCGGACTCCGCGCCAGTGCCGCGCCGGCCGACAGCGCGACGAAGAAAGCGAGGACGATCAGTAGCCGCTTCATCCTGGCGTTCCGGAACGGTCCTTGGCTAATTCTTTTCCGGCTGTTTCTCTGCGCCGCGCAGGCGGATATGCAGTTCGCGCAGCTGCTTCTCGTCCACCGCGCTCGGCGCCTGCGTCAGCAGGCATTGCGCCCGCTGCGTCTTCGGAAAAGCGATCACGTCGCGTATCGATTCCGTGCCCGCCATCATCGCCACGATGCGGTCCAGGCCGAAGGCGATGCCCCCGTGCGGCGGCGCGCCGTATTGTAGGGCGTCGAGCAGGTAGCCGAACTTCAGCTTCGCTTCCTCAGGCCCGATGGCGAGCGCGCGGAACACCTTCGACTGCACTTCCTCGCGATGGATACGCACCGAACCGCCGCCGATTTCGGATCCGTTCAGCACCATGTCGTAGGCCTTGGCGATGGCTTTGGACGGATCGGTGGCGAGATAGTCCTCGTGCCCGTCCTTGGGCGCGGTAAAGGGGTGGTGCATGGCGACCCAGCGCTTCGCCTCCTCGTCGTACTCGAACATCGGGAAGTCGACCACCCACAGGGGCTTCCAGCCCTGCACCGCGTATCCCTTTTCGTGACCGATCTTGACCCGCAGTGCGCCTAGGGCATCATTGACGACTTTGGCCTTGTCGGCGCAGAAGAAGATCAGGTCGCCATCTTTGGCCCCCGAGCGCTCAACGATCGCGGCCAGCGCGGCATCGGACAGGTTCTTCACGATCGGCGACTGCAAGCCCTCGCGCCCCTTGGCCACCTCGTTCACCTTGATATAGGCCAGACCTTTGGCGCCGTAGATGCCGACAAAGCTTGTATAAGCGTCGATCTCGCTGCGGGTGAGCGTGCCGCCACCGGGTATGCGCAGGCCGGCAACGCGCCCGCCGGCCGCGTTGGCGGCGCCGGCGAACACCTTGAACTCCACGGTCTTCATGATGTCCGTGAGTTCGGTGAACTCCAGCGCCACGCGCAGGTCCGGCTTGTCCGAGCCGTAGCGTGCCATCGCCTCGCCCCAGCTCATGACCGGGAACGGGTCGGGCAGGTCCACGTTCAGCGTCTGCTTGAATACCGTGCGCGCCAGCGATTCCATGATCTTGCGGATCTCTTCCTCGTTCAGGAACGAGGTCTCGATATCGATCTGGGTGAACTCGGGCTGGCGGTCGGCGCGCAGGTCCTCGTCGCGGAAGCACTTGGTGATCTGGTAATAGCGGTCGAAACCCGCGATCATCAGCATCTGCTTGAACAGTTGCGGCGACTGCGGCAATGCGAAGAACAGGCCGGGGTGCACGCGCGAGGGCACCAGGTAGTCGCGCGCCCCTTCGGGGGTCGACTTCGCGAGCATCGGCGTCTCGACGTCGATGAACCCGGCTTCGTCCAGGTACTTGCGCACCGCCATCGTCACCCTGTAGCGCAGGCGCAGGTTCGCCTGCATCTGCGGCCGGCGCAAGTCGATCACGCGGTTGGCGAGCCGGGTCGTTTCCGACAGGTTGTCTTCGTCGAGCTGAAACGGCGGCGTGATGGCCGGGTTGAGAATTTCAAGTTCGTGGCACAGCACCTCGATCTCGCCGCTCTTCAGCTTCGGGTTCACCAGCGCCGGCTCGCGCCGGATCACCTTGCCGCGCACGCGCAGCACGAATTCGTTGCGTATCTTCTCCGCCACCGCGAACACCTCGGGCCGCGTCGGATTGCACACGATCTGCACCAGGCCCTCGCGGTCGCGCAGGTCGATGAATATGACGCCGCCGTGATCGCGCCGGGTATTGACCCAACCACACAGGGAAACGGTCTCGTCGAGTTGCGCCGCGCCGACCAGGCCGCAGTAATGGGTACGCATAGTCATGGTTGTCAGTATGAGTGGTGGTGAGTGAGTCGGGGGTGCGGCCGGCAAGCGGTGATAGGAAGCTTTCAGGCCGTATCGCTGATGGTCGCCTGCCCAGCGCCAAGGCGTTTATTGCGTCTTCCGTTGCCGTTGGGAGACACCACACCCATGGAGATGACGTACTTGAGCGCAGTATCCACGCTCATGTCGAGTTCGATCACATCCTGGCGCGGCATCATGACGAAGTAGCCGCCGGTCGGATTGGGCGTGGTCGGCACGTAGACGCTGACGTAGTCCCCCTGCAGATGCTGGGTGACGTCGCCGCCCGGCGTGCCGGTGAGGAACGCGATGGTCCACATGCCCTCGCGCGGCCACTGCACCAGCAGGGCTTTGCGAAACGCCTCGCCGCTGGAGGAAAACAGGGTGTCGCTCACCTGTTTGACGCTGGAATAAATCGAACTCACGACCGGAATGCGGTGCAGGATTTCGTGCCAGAAGTGCACCAGGCGCTGCCCGATCAAATTCGCCGTGACCGCGCCCGTCAGGAACACGATCAGCAGGGTCAGGAGCACGCCCATCCCCGGAATGTGGATGCCGAGCCAGCTTTCGGTGCGCAGCGAAAGCGGCAGCAGCAGCAGGCTCTGGTCGAGCATGTCGACCACCAGCTTCAACACCCAGACCGTAATGACCAGGGGGATCCAGATCAGCAGCCCGGTGATGAAGTACTTTTTCATTCCGCCTTGGCGGTACTCGCAGCAGCAGCCGGCGCGGTGGTTGCTGCGGGTTGGATCGAGGTTTTGCTGTCGCTCTTGCCTTCGCCCGTCGTTTCGGTCTTGCTCTCGGCCTTGGCCGCAGCCGCGCTCACGCCATTGGTGGTCTTGGCCGCGGGCCCGGAGCCGCTGTGCTTGAAGTCGGTCGCATACCAGCCGCCGCCTTTCAGCTGAAACCCGGCAGACGTAAGCATCTTGCCGAAGGTCTCTTTGCCGCATTCGGGGCAGACGCTCAACAAGGGATCGCTCACCTTGCGCAGATACTCTTTTTGGAACCCGCAAGTCGAGCAACGATATTCGTAAATAGGCACTGTGCCCTCCCACCAGCAAAAAGATATGAATTATAACGGAAAAGCAGAGCTTTCCCACAGACTATATATGGGCAAACCCTGCCTTTTCAATGGACTAGCCGCGCAGTAGCGCGCCTGCCGCGCCTGCGCAAGGGCCGCAGCCTCAGAACGGGATGTCGTCGTCCATGTCCTGGAACTGGCCGGCGGGCTTTTTCGCCGGCCGGGATTCCGCGGCTGCGGACGGTTCGCGCATTTCGGCGCGCGGTTCACCTCCGCCCATGCCGCTGCGGGAACCCAGCATTTTCATCGTGTCCGCAATGATCTCGGTGCTGTAGTGGTCCTGCCCGTCCTTCTCGTACTTGCGGGTTTGCAGGCGGCCTTCGATATAGACTTGGCTGCCTTTCTTCAGGTACTCGCCGGCGATTTCCGCGAGGCGCCCGAAGAAGACGACGCGATGCCACTCCGTCGCTTCCTTCTTTTCGCCCGAGGTCTTGTCTTTCCAGGTATCCGTAGTCGCGACAGAGATATTGGCGACTGCACTGCCGCTGGGCAGGAAACGCGTTTCGGGATCACGTCCCAGATTGCCTATCAGGATCACTTTGTTGACCGATGCCATTTCGATTCTCCTCAATTATTCTATCTAGTAAGTTGTTATCGCGCCGACCCGTTATCCAGCGCCGCGCCCGCAACCGTGTCCACGCTGTGCTTGCGCGCGCGCTTCGGCACGCGCATGCCGGCGGCGCTGATTCCCCACAACGCGACCAGCACCACGCCGAACACGAACACCGGCACCTGCCCATGATGCTGCATCAGCCAGCCGCCGGCAAAGCCGCCGACGAACAGTCCCAGCGATTGGGTGGTGTTGTACACCCCCAGCGCCGTGCCCTTGGCGCGTCCCGGCGCGGTGCGCGACACCAGCGACGGCAAACTCGCCTCGAGCACGTTGAAAGCAACGAAGAAGCCCAGCAGCAGGATGACAATCGCGGTGAAATTATGCAGCGCGAACACGAAGCCCAGCTGAACCAGGACCATCAGCGCGATACAGCCGAGAAATACCGGCTTGATGCGATCCTTCTTCTCGGCGTAGAAAATCGGCGGCACCATCAGCACGAACGAGAGCAGCACCACCGGCAGGTAGACTTTCCAGTGCTGATCCACCGCGAGCCCGCCCGCGCTCACCAGCGCCAGCGGCACCACGACGAAAATCGCCATCTGCACCACGTGCAGCGAGAAGATGCCGAAATTCAGGCGCAGCAGATCCGGGTTTCTGAGCACATCGCCCAGGCGCGCCGGTTCGACGTGCTCCTCGGCTTCGATCTTGACCAGTGCCTCCTCCGGCACCACGCTCACCACGACCCAGATCGCCGCCAGCGCCAGCACGCCGGTAAAAATGAATATGCCGCCCATGCCGATGTGGCGGTAGAGCAGCGGCGAGCCGACCAGGGACAGGGCGAACATCAGGCCGATGCTGGAACCGACCAGGGCCATGGCCTTGGTGCGGTGCTGCTCGCGCGTGAGGTCGGAGAGGAAGGCCATCACCGGCGCGGAGATTGCGCCCGCGCCCTGGATCGCGCGGCCGACGATGATCAGATAGATGTCGTCGCCGATGGCGGCGACGAAACTGCCCAGCGCGAACAGCACCAGGCCCAGGATGATGATGCGTTTCCTGCCGTAGCGGTCCGAGGCCATGCCGTAAGGAATCTGCAGTATGCCTTGCGTCAGCCCGTAGGCGCCCAGGGCGACGCCGACCAGGGTGTGGTTGTCGCCGCCCTTGAGGTGCATCGCGTGCACCGCAAACACCGGCAGAATCAGGAACAAGCCCAGCATGCGCAAGGCAAAAATCGAGGCAAGAGAGAGACTTGCGCGGATTTCCAGGGGCGACATGCGGTTGGGCGAAACAGGCGACATAACGTGGAGGTAGCGCGGTGGCAGCGTAATCTCGTATATTAGCAGGTTTGAATCCCTGCCCAGCGCCAAAGGGCCCGCCGGAAGCTATGGACCAAATCAGGATTCGCGGCGCACGCACGCACAATCTGAAGAACCTCAGTCTCGATCTGCCGCGCAACCGGCTGATCGTGATCACCGGGCTGTCCGGCTCGGGCAAGTCCTCGCTCGCTTTCGATACCCTTTATGCCGAAGGCCAGCGGCGCTACGTGGAATCCCTGTCCGCCTACGCGCGGCAGTTCCTGCAGCTCATGGAAAAGCCCGATGTCGATCTGATCGAAGGGCTGTCTCCGGCGATCGCGATCGAGCAGAAGGCCACCAGCCACAACCCGCGCTCAACCGTCGGCACGGTGACCGAGATCCACGACTATCTGCGCCTCTTGTACGCGCGCGTCGGCACGCCCTACTGTCCCGAACATGGCTTGCCGCTGGAGGCGCAGTCGGTGGCGCAAATGGTGGACCACGTGCTCGCCCTGCCCGAGGAGTGCAAGCTGATGATCCTCGCCCCGGTGATCGCCGGCCGGAAGGGCGAGCAGGCGGATCTGTTCGCCGAGCTGCGTGCCCAGGGTTTCGTGCGCCTGCGCGTGGACGGCAAGATCTACGACATCGACTCGCTGCCGAAGTTGTCCAAGAACGTGAAGCACACTACCGACGTCGTGGTGGACCGACTCAAGGTCAAGCCCGAGCTGAAACAGCGCCTGGCCGAATCCTTCGAGACCGCATTGCGGCACGCCGACGGCCGCGCCATCGCGGTGGAAACGGACTCGGGCAGGGAGCACCTGTTCTCGGCCAAGTTCGCCTGTCCGGCGTGCAGTTATTCTCTGGCCGAACTGGAACCGCGCCTGTT
>Ga0334722_10007577_pt1 | contig 10497 bp, 13 predicted proteins | sample C3_bottom_MG_FD_207210 | JGI IMG/M metagenome (GOLD analysis project Ga0334722, IMG submission 207210) | Sediment microbial communities from Yellowstone Lake, YNP, Wyoming, USA - C3_bottom | ecosystem: Environmental > Aquatic > Freshwater > Lake > Sediment | place: USA: Wyoming | collected... | reverse complement strand
CGTCGGGGCAGTCGCGGGCCGGCCGCAGCTCTTTCCGGAGATCTGCGAGTTGGGCGTGGAGGCGGCCGCGGAGATCGGACGGCGCTATGCCGAGGCGATCGACCCGATCTCCGACCTCCGCGGCTCGGCCGAGTACCGCCGCCGAGTCATCGCCGTCGAGGTGCGCCGGGCCGTCGAGGAGCTGGCCGGATGAGCCCGCTCCCCCACCCAGGGAGGGGAGTCCGGGGGGTCCCCGGGGCCACCCGCCACCCGCTCGAATCGTATCGCCGCGGAGTTTGCGGCGGGCTCCGTCTTCGTGTCGAAATCGTGTCGAGACTGGAGAAATTCAGCGTATGACACTCGACTTCCGCGTCACCGGCGGCCTCCGCTACACACAGGATGCCGAGCTTCCGGAGATGCTCCACGGGCGCGTCCTCCGCTCGCCGCATCCGCACGCGCGCGTCGTCCGCGTCGATGCTGCGGCGGTGTCTGGCGGCATCGTCGCGCTGACACCGACCGACATCTCGGACCTCGGTCGCTACGGCTGCCAGATCAAGGATCAGACAGTGCTCGCGGTCGAGCGGGCGCGCTTCGCCGGTGACCCTGTTGCCGCCGTCGCCGCGGAAACCGAGCGTGAAGCCGAGGAGGCGCTTGCCCTGATCGAGGTCGAGTACCAGGAGTTGCCCGCGGTCCTCGGCCCGCTCGAGGCCGTCGCCCCCGGTGCGCCGCTCGTTCACGAGGCGATGGCTGCCTCGGAAAACGACGCGGCCTACTTCGGGCTGCGGCCGCAAGCGGGGACGAACGTCTGCCATCGATTCCGGCTCGCCTGCGGCGATGTCGACACCGGCCTCGCCGAGGCCGACGTGGTCGTCGAGGCGGAATTCCGAACCGCCGGGGCCCAGCAGGCGGCGATGGAGCCGCACGCCGTGCTCGCACGCTGGGACGGCGGTCGGCTCGAGGTCTGGACCGGCACGCAGACGCCCTTCAACGTGCGCGAGGACCTCGCGGGGGCCTTCGGGCTCCCGCCTGAGTCGGTGCGGATCGTCTGCCCTCCGATGGGCGGCTCCTTCGGCGCGAAGACGTTCGTCCGGCTCGAGGCGATCGCGGCCGCGCTCGCGCGCAAGGCGGGCCGGCCGGTGCGGCTCGTCCTGCCGCGGCACGAGGAGTGGCTCCTTGGTGGACGGCATCCTGCGGTCGTCCGGATCGTCCTTGGCGCGCGGGCTGACGGAACCCTCCTCGCGAAGAAGGTCGATTGCTGGGCCGACACGGGCGCCTACGCCGACTGCGGGCCGGGCGTCGCGCAGAAGATGGGCTTCACCGCGCCGGGGCCGTACCGGATCCCGCACGTCTCGGTGCAGTCGGATTGCGTCTACACGAACACACCGCCGAACGGGGCGTTCCGCGGCTACGGCGCGACGCAAGTCGTCTGGGCCTCCGAGCGCGCGATGGACATGCTCGCCGAGCGGCTCGGTATCGATCCTCTCGAGCTCCGGCTCAGGAACATTCTCGTGGACGGTGACGTCTATGCGACCGGGGAGGTCATGCACGACGTCCACTTCGCCGAGTGTCTGCGCGCGGCAGCCCGGGCCGTGCACTGGGACGACGGCCGGCGGGGCAAGGGGCTGTGCGTCCTCATGAAAGGCATGCAGACGCCGAGCCGCGCCTCCGTGGCCGTCGAGGAGCGGGAGGACGGGACGTACGTCGTCCAGTCGGCGACGACCGAGATGGGACAGGGCTCTATGCACGCGCTCGCGGCGCTCGCGGCTGAGCTCCTCGGCGTGGACGTCTCGCGCGTTCGCTGCGCGAAGCCGGATACGGATGTGACGCCGTACGACACGCGCACGACGTCGAGCCGCTCCACCTACATGATGAGCCGTGCGCTCGCCCAGGCCGTCGGTGACCTCCGCGCGAGCGGGAGCACGCGAGGCTTTGGCGAGATCCGAAACGACGGAGGCCTCGATCCGGACAGCGGGCAGGGCGTCGCTTCCACCCACTGGCACCAGGGCGCGGCTGCGGCCCAGGTGCGGGTCGACGAGGAGACGGGGAAGGTCGAGGTGGTGCGGCTGCACGCGGCTGTGTATGCAGGGCGCGTCGTGAACCGGCCGGGCGCGGAGCTCCAGAACGAGGGTTCGATGATCATGGGTCTCGGGACGGCGCTCTTCGAGGGCGTCGTCCTCGCAGGGGGCCAGGTGACGAACGCGAACCTCTCGGACTACGAGATTCCGTCGAGCGCCGACCTCCCCGGGGAGTTTGGGCACGAGCTCATCGAGCGCGAGGGCGCCGAGCCCCACGGGCTCGGCGAGACGGCTGTGCCGCCGGTGCCGGCCGCGATCGGGAACGCTCTGGCCTCGCTCGGAATAGAGGTAACGCGCCTGCCGATGACGCCCGAGTCGGTGCTCGAGGCGATCGACCACCGAGGCGCGAGGGCGCCGGCGTGACGAGGCGAAGCCGAGGCACACCCCCACCCAGGGTGGGGCGGCGGGTCCCGCCGCCCCCTCGGCTCCGCCGGAGACGGTGCCGCCACCCCTCACCCGGCTCCAGGCTACCGCGGAAAATGCGCACGCGAGTGTCGCAACCTGTGCCGATTCGGTGACGACGCTGTGACAATTCGCTCCAGTCGAGTCCCGAGACGACCCGGTCGTCGAGGCGAGCCGTGAAGATCCGCTTCACCTTGAACGGCGTCCCCGTCGATGCAGACGTGCGGGCAGACGAGAACCTCCGCGAGGTCATCCACCGCGAGTCCGATGTCGTGTCCGTCCGCCAGACCTGCGGAATCGGCGTCTGCGGCACCTGCACGGTTCTCGTCGACGGCGAGACGATCTCGAGCTGCCTCCTGCTCGCCCCGCTCGCCGACGGCCACGAGATCACGACCGTCGAGGGACTCGCGGCCCGCCACCCCGTCCAGCGCGCCTTCTCGGAGGCGCATGCCTTCCAGTGCGGCTACTGCACGCCCGGCATGATCCTCACTGCCGTGCGCCTGCTCGAAGAGAACCCCCGCCCCACGGAGGAGGAGATCCGCCTCGCCCTCGCCGGCAACCTCTGCCGCTGCGGCTGCTACCTGAAGATCATCGAGGCCGTCAGGAGCGCCTCCGCGTGACGGCGACACTGATCGACCTCGAGCACCTGGGCCACCCGAGAGTGCTCTCCTCGTACCTCCTCGAAGGCGAGGAGCCTGCGCTCGTCGACTGCGGCCCGAGCACTTGCCTCGACGCGCTCGAGTCGGGTCTCGCGCGCGCCGGGCTCGCGCTCACGGACGTCCGCCACCTCCTCCTCACGCACATCCATCTCGATCACTCGGGAGCGGCGGGGGTCCTCGTCCGCCGCAACCCACGACTTCAGGTCCATGTGAGCGAGATCGGCGCGCCCCACCTCACGGACCCGAGCCGCCTCGAGCGGAGCGCCCGGCGGCTCTACGGCGAGGACTTCGACTGCCTGTGGGGCGAGCTTGCCCCGGTGCCGGCGGAGAACGTCCTCGTGATCGGCGACCGCGTTCTCGACCTCGAGGCCTTCCCGGCGCCGGGCCACGCCTCACACCACGTCGCCTTCCTCGGGCGCGACGGCTGGTGCTACGCGGGCGATTCGACCGGCGCCCGTATCTACCCGTCCGCATACGTCCAGCCCTTGGCGCCGCCGCCCGACCTGGACCTGGAGGCCTGGAGCCGCACGTTCGCCGAGCTCGAGCGCCGTCGGCCGGAAAGGATCTGTGTCGCCCACTTCGGCGTCTTCGACGATGCGCCCGCGCATCTCGCCCGGGCACGCGGGGCGCTCGCGCGCTGGGCCGAGCGCGTGCGCGCGGGCGCCACCCAGGAAGAGCTCGTCGCGGCGGCCGAGGCCGAGATCCCCGCCGATGCGGACGCCGGCGTGGCCGAGGCCTACCGGCGGGCGGGGCCGCCGGGGCAGTCGTTCCTGGGGCTCAGGCGCTATTGGGACAAGCAAGCAGAGCGAGAAGGAGGCTGAGCATGGCGTACGTCGTGACCGCGAAGTGGACTGCCAAGGAAGGGGAGGAGGAGGCCGTCGCCGCGGCGGTCAGGAACCTCCTCGGGCCCTCGAGGGCAGAGCCGGGAATCCTGTTCTACCAGCCGCACCGGGACCCGGAGGACCCGCGCGTCTTCTTCTTCTACGAGCAGTACTCGGATCGGGCCGCCTATGACGCACACATCGCCTCGGAGCACTTCCAGCAGTGGGGTCTCGGAGAGGCGATCCCGCGGCTCGAGGGCGAGCGGCGCCGCGAGTTCTACGAGACCTGGGATCTGTAGCTGTGGATCGGCCGGCAACGGGCGCCGGGTTCTGGCCCGCGATGGGACGTAGCAATGCGGCGTCGTCGCCGGCACCAGTGACTACGGGCACTCCCTGCGCCCTTGCCTGGCTCGCTCCTCGCGACCCAGAATCCCGCCAACGCTACAGCCGGCCCACTGGGCGGTGAAGCTCAGCCGAACCGGGCTCCTCCTCGCGCTCTTCCTGGGGGCGCTCGCGCTCCGGCCGCAGATCGTCGGCGTCGGGCCGCTCCTGCCGAGGATCCAGGACGACCTCGACGTCTCGCACGCGGTCGCCGGGCTCTTGGGCACGATCCCCGTGCTCTGCATGGGGATCTTCGCCCCGCCGGCGCCGTACCTCGCCGCGAGGCTGGGCACGCGTCGCGCCATCGCGCTCTGCCTCGCCCTCATCGGCGGGTTCGGGCTCGCCCGTGCACTCGTCCCGCCCGCAATCGGCGTCATCCTGCTGACCGTCGGCGTCGGCGTCGGGATCGGCTTCGCGGGCGCGCTCATGCCCGTGGCCGTGAAGGAGCGCTTCGCCGACCGGCCGGCCTTCGCCACCGGCGTCTACACGATCGGGATCAACATCGGCTCCGCCATCTCGGCCGTGGCCGCCGTGCCGCTCGCCGCTCTCGCCGGCGGCTGGCGCGCCTCGTTCGTCGTCTTCTCGGGCGTGACGCTCGCGCTCGTCGGCGTCTGGCTCGTGCAGACGGCGCGCGAGCCCGGGCACATCCGGCCCCCGGCCCGCCCACCGCGACTGCCGCTCCGGAGCGGAGTGGCCTGGATGCTGGTCGTCCTCTTCGGGCTCCTCGGGACGATCTTCTACGGCCTCAACTCGTGGCTCCCCGATTCCTACGTCGAGCGCGGCTGGAGCGAGCACTCAGCCGGAGGTCTGTTGGGCGTCTACAACATCTCCGCCTTGCCCGGGAGCCTCGTCATCTCCTGGCTCGCCGACCATATCGGCTCCCGGCGGCTCTGGTTCGCGGCAGCTTCGGGGCTCATGCTCGGCGGACTCCTCGGCGTCGTCCTGCTCCCGGGCGGCGCCTGGCTCTGGGTCGTGATGATGGGCTCCGCGAACGGCGCCCTGTTCACGCTCGTGATGACGCTCCCGCTCGACGTCTCGGACGAGCCGGCGGACGTCGGCGCCGTCGCCGGGCTCATGCTCGGCGCCGGCTACTGCCTCTCGGCCATCGCGCCCTTCGCGCTCGGCGCCGTCCGCGACGCGACGGGGAGCTTCACGTCCACGCTCTGGGTCGTCGTCGCCGCCGGCGTCGCGCTCCTCTCGGCCTCGCTCTTCCTCACGCGTGAGCGCCTCCATCGCGGCATTCGCCGCGGCCCCTAGCAGCTCGCCGGGCCGGGCCAGTCCGTCATCGGGTTCCTCCGTGCTCGCGGAAGTGCCCGATCGTCTCGCGGACTGCAGTCTCGAAGGGAGTGACGGGCGCAGGGTGGACGTGCGCCTCGAACTCCTCGGGGATGGGGAGCTGGACGTCGTCGAACTCGATCCTCCCGGCCACCTCCGGGGCGGCAGCCTCGATCGCGGCGACGACGTCGCGCATGTGCGTCGCCGGGCCGCCCAGGTTCCCGACGCGGGCTTCCTCGCCCAGGCTGCGGCTCGCCGAGACGAAGGCGGCCGCCGCGTCGGGCGCGTAGTGGTACTGCGCCCGCCCGCCGAAGCCGATGCGGTAGCCCTCGCCCCGCGCCGCGGCGGCCATCGCGAGCGTCGGGCCGGCGGTGAGCCCGCTGTCGCGGCCGGGCCCGTAGACGATGAAGGGGCGGAGGCCGACGCTCGGGACGCCGTCGTCGCGCCAGTAGATCCCGGCTGTCCCCTCGTTTGCGAGCTTGTGGACGCCGTAGTGCGTCGCCGGGTGGCCGTCCGCCTCCTCGGAGACCCGCACGCCGTCGGCGGCGTCGTACACAGCCGCGGAGCTCGCATAGACGACGCCGTTGACGCGGTCGCGGCGCCGCTTCACCGCCTCGAAGACGTTGACCGTGCCGACGACGTTCACGTGGGCCCCGCGCGGCGGGTCGGCCTTCGCGAGCGGGATGAGCATCGCGGCGAGGTGGACGACGTTCGTGATCTCGTGCTCGTCGAGAGCCTGCTCGACGGCGGCGAGATCGGTGATGTCGCCCTGGACGAAGGTCACCCGCGCGAGCTCCTCCGGCGTCAGGACGAGCTCGAGGCGATGCCGGCTCGTGCCGAGGTCGAAGGCGATGACGGCCGCGCCCTCGCGAACGAGCTGGCGCGACGCCCACGCGCCGATGCAGCCGAGCGCGCCCGTGATCAGGAAGCGCTCAGGCACGGGCCCTGAGGGCGGCCAGGCGCTCCTCGACTGCCTGCTCCTCCTCGGCGGTGAGCTCGCGCAACGGCGGCCGCACGGCCGACCGCGGGAGGCCGGAGACGAGCTGGAGGACGAGCTTGAGCGCGGCGTGGAGCGGGAGCCCGTCGACGAGCGCCCGCACCTCGGCGATCGGCTCCTGCTTCGACGCGTCGCCGGCCCGCACGGCCTCGAACTCGTCCGGAAGGACGTTGGCCGTCGCCGAGATCACGCCCGGGCCGCCGGCCGCGTAAGCCTTCGCGGCGAGCCCGTCGCTCCCGTTCAGGATCGCGAGCCCGGGGAACTCCGCGATCAGGTGGACGGTGTGGTCGAAGTCGCGGCCGGAGTCCTTGACGCCCGCGACCTTCGGCCCGAAGCTCTCCACGAGCGCGTGGATCGTCTCGACCTCGATCGCGACCCGGGTCTGGCGCGGGATGTGGTAGAGGACGATGCGGGCCGCGTCGGGAAGGGCGGCGAGGAGGCGGGAGTAGTACTCCGTCACGCCGGACGCTTCGGGAACGTAGTAGGTCGGCGGCGCGACGAGGGCGGCAAGCACTCCCTCCTCGACGGCGAAGCGCGTCAGCTCGATCGTCTCCGGCAGGTTCGTGCAGCCGGTGCCGGGGACCTGCGCCATGTCGAGGCACCCCGCGAGGCGCCGGATGACCTGCTTGCGCTCCTCGACCGAGAGCGACGCTCCCTCTCCCGTCGTCCCCATCGGCGAGACCGCGCGGACGCCGCGCTCGCGGAGCCAGTCCAGGTGCGCGTCGAGGAGACCGAAGTCGACCTCGCCGCCGGCCGGCTCGAACGGCGTCAGGAGCGCCGGGATCGTTCCCTCGAGCGGGCTCAATACGTCGCCCGGCCGCCGGAGATGTCGAAGGTCGCGCCCGTCGAGAACGAGAGCTCCTCGCTCGCGAGGAAGCAGACGAGGCTCGCGACCTCCTCGGGCCTGCCGACCCGCCCGAGCGGGATCCGCGCGACCATGTAGTCGAGGTGCTCCTGGGAGAGCCCGTCGAGGATCGGCGTCTGGATGACCGCGGGAGCGATGCAGTTGACGAGGACGCCGGTGCCCGCGAGGTCCTTCCCGATCGCCTTCGTCATCGCGATCACGGCACCCTTCGAGGCCGAGTAGGCCGCGGCCATCGGGTTCCCTTCCTTGCCGGCGATCGAGGCGACGTTGACGATGCGGCCGTAGCCGCGGGCGACCATGCCCGGGATGACCGCGCGGTTCGCGTAGAAGACGCCGTTCGAGTTGACGGCGAAGACGCGGTTCCACTCCTCGTCGGAGACGTCTGCCGTGCGCACGGACGCTCCGCCGATCCCGGCCGAGCAGACGAGAACGTCGAGGCGGCCGAGTTCCCGCTCGACGCGCGAGACGGCCGCGTCGAGGTCGGTCGAACGCGTGACGTCGCCCTCGATCCCGAGCGTGCCCCGGGGGACGCCGTCGAGGCGGAGGTCGAAGACCGCGGCCTGCGCGCCGCTCGCCGCGAGGCGCTCGGCCGCCGCCGCACCGATGCCGCTCGCCCCGCCCGTGACGAGCGCCACGCGGCCGCCGAAGTCGTAGGAGTTCACGGCCGCGTACTCTATGGCCTAGGCGCTCGGCTTCCCCCCGATGCCCCAGCTCTTCGGCGAAACGCCCTCGACGATCACCCAGATGTGCTCGCGGAGGCCCTCGTCGCCGGTCCCGCGGACGAGGCCCTCGGTAAGCTCGTGGATGAGCTTCGGCAGCGACTCCTCGGTGACGCGGCGGTCGTAGAGCTTGACCTCGATCAGCGGCATTGCTCCCTCCTCGTTCTCGGTGGGAGCGAGCCTACTACTCGCCCTTCCACTCAGGAGAGCGCTTCTCGAGGAACGCGCAGATGCCCTCCTGGGCGTCGGCGGCGAGCGCGTTCATCGCCATGACCGTCTTCGTCAGGTCGTAGGCGCGGTGCTCGTCGAGCTCGATCTGGGCGTAGAACGCCTCCTTGCCGATCCCGACCGTGAGCGGGCTCGAGCGGGCGACCTTCGCCACGAGCTCGTCGACGGCCTCGTCGAGCTCCTCCGCCGGCACCACCTGGTTCACGAGGCCCCAGTCGCGCGCTGTCTCGGCGTCGATCGGCTCGCCGGTGAGCAGCATCTGCAGGGCGCGCTTTCGCCCGACGGCGCGCGAGACCGGCACCATCGGCGTCGAGCAGAAGAGCCCGATCTTCACGCCCGGCGTGCCGAAGCGCGCGCCCTGCGCGGCGACCGCGAGGTCGCAGGAGGCGACGAGCTGGCAGCCGGCAGCCGTCGCGATCCCGTGCACCTTCGCGATCACGGGCTGCGGCACCTTGTGGATCGCCTCCATCATCACCGTGCAGACGTCGAAGAGCTCCTGGTAGGAGTCGAGGTCGCGGCCGACCATCTCGGAGAGGTCGTGGCCGGCGGAGAAGGCGGGGCCGGCGCCCTCGACGACGATCGCACGAACTTCCGGGTCGGAGCTCACCTGGACGAGCGCCTCGATCACCTCCCGCATCAGCTCGAGCGAGAGCGCGTTTCGCTTCTCCGGCCGGTTCAGCGTGATCGTGGCCGCCGGAGGCTCCCTGCGGACGATCAGGTGATGAAACTCGGTCTCGGCCTCGGGCGCGAGCACGTCCATGGCCCCTCCTCGAGAGCGTCGTGGTACCGAAAGACTACGCCGCGCGGCTCACGCGTGGCGGATCGCCACGACGCGGGCGCGCCACGACCCGCGGGGCGCGGCGACCTTGACGGTCGCGCCCTCGGCGGCGCCGAGGAGTGCGGTCCCGAGCGGGGAGTCCGGTGAGACGGCGCCCGAGCCACCGGCGCTCGAGATCTCGACCTCGAGGCGCTCGCCGTCCTCGTCCTCGATCTCGACGAAGGATCCGATCGAGACGACCCCGCTCGCGGCCGCCGCCGCCGCGTCGATGACGACGGCGTCGTGGAGGCGGGAGCGGAGGATCGTGATCCGTCGCTCGAGGAGGCCCTGCTCGTTCTTGGCGGCGTGGTACTCGAAGTTCTCGGAGAGGTCGCCGAAGCCCCGTGCCGTCGCGATCGCCTGGACGACCTCCGCCCGCTTCGGCCCCTCGAGGTCGGCGAGCTCGGCCTGGAGTGCGGCGTGCTGGGCGGGGGTGAGGTACTCGGCCATTGATCCGGTCATCGGCGGCGACGGGCAGCAACCTGAGCGCGCAGAGCCCTCGCTATGCTCCGAAGCCTATGGCAATCGAAGCGCGCTCGCCCGCCGGCGGCGTCTCCTCTTGATCGTCGAGGAGCGCATCTACACCCTCGAGGTCGGGAAGGTGCCCGAGTACCTGCGCCTGTACGAGCAGGAAGGGTTCGCGATCCAGACTCCCATCCTCGGGAACCTGATCGGCTATTTCTCGAGCGAGATCGGCGATCTGAACCTGATCGTCCACATGTGGGGCTACGAGTCGTTCGAGGAGCGGACGCGCCGGCGCGCCGAGCTCATGGCCGACCCGGGCTGGCAGGCGTACGTCGCCAAGGTGCGCCCGCTCGTGCTCCGGCAGGAGAACCGGCTCCTCATCCCGGCTCCGTTCTCTCCCATTCGATGAAGCTGGAGGGCAAGGTCGCGGTCGTCACGGGCGCCGCGCAGAGGATCTCTTCGGGGACGCCCTTCCGCGGCGTGCCCTTCCTTCTCCACTACGTCGAAGGGCGCGATCGTCGCCTTCACGCGCGCGCTCGCGAAGGAGCTCGGCCGGGACGAGATCCTCGTCAACTGCGTCGCGCCGGGTTCACGATGAGCGAGGGCGTGAAGTCGCATCCTGAGGTGGTCGAGAAGCTGCGCGACGTCTTCGTCGCGGCGCGGACGCTCCAGCGCGACCAGACGCCGGAGGAGCTCGTCGGCGCCGCCGTCTTCCTCGCCGGCCCCGACTCCGATTTCGTCACCGGCCAGGCGATCGTCATCGACGGCGGTCAGTACTTCCATTGAGCGTGTGGGCGAAGGGGGCGCGCGGGGG
>Ga0334722_10007576_pt1 | contig 10499 bp, 11 predicted proteins | sample C3_bottom_MG_FD_207210 | JGI IMG/M metagenome (GOLD analysis project Ga0334722, IMG submission 207210) | Sediment microbial communities from Yellowstone Lake, YNP, Wyoming, USA - C3_bottom | ecosystem: Environmental > Aquatic > Freshwater > Lake > Sediment | place: USA: Wyoming | collected... | reverse complement strand
CGACCTGGTCTCCGGCATGGTGGGGGAGTTCCCCGAGGTGCAGGGGATCATGGGGCGCGAGTATGCCCTGCTGGAGGGGATCGAGCCGGCCGTGGCCAACGCCATTGCCGAGCACTACCTGCCGACCCAGGCCGGGGGTGACCTGCCCGCTTCGGACATCGGCGCCTTCGTCTCCATCGCCGACAAACTGGACACCATCTGCGGCTGTTTCGGGGTGGGTCTCATCCCCACCGGCTCGGCCGACCCCTATGCCCTGCGCCGTTCCGCCCTCGGCATCATCAACATCATCCTCGACAAGGGGTACCGCATTTCCCTGTCTGCCTACATCGACAAGGCGCTCCAGCCATTGGCAACCAGAATGACCCGTCCGTATGAAGCCGTGCAGAGCGACATCATAGAATTTTTCCGGGGTCGTTTCGTCAACCTCCTGGCCGATCAATACGCCGGTGATGCCGTGGACGCCGCAGTGGCGGCCGGCTTCGACGATCTGGTGGAGGTCCGTGACCGCATCGCCGCCCTTGCCCAGTTCAAGGCCCACCCCGATTTCGAGGCCCTGGCCGGAGCCTTCAAGCGCATCGGCAACATCATCAAGGACGGCACCGACGCCGTTGTTGATCCGGCCTTGTTCCAGGAGCCGGCTGAAACCGGGCTGTACGAAACATTCCAGAAGGTCAAGTGTTCCGTGGACTCGCTACTCGGCACCGGTGCCTGGCTGGCAGCGCTGACCGAGATCGCTACGCTGCGCGGCGCAGTGGACACTTTCTTCGACAAGGTCATGGTCATGGCCGAGGACGAACGGATCCGCACCAACCGGCTGGCGCTGTTGACCGCCATTGCCCGCATGTTCAACCGGATTGCCGATTTTTCACGTATCGCATAACAACCTCGCGGCAGGGAACCAATGACGCTTCGCCTCCCGGCATCAAAATAAGGAGTTGGTCAATGTCATTTTCATTACGCATCATGTTAGGCAATGCCGTCAGCATCGTACTGGCTGTGCTGGCCATGGCATTCTTGAACCCTAAGCACGAGCTCTGGATCGATATCGCTATCGGCGTGCTGCTGCTGATCGTGACGTCGTTTGTCATCGGCATGCTCAGCAGCCTCGCCTTCAGACCATTGTCCCAGATGGTCGAGGCGCTGGAAAAGGCCGCCGAAGGCGACCTGTCGGTACGGGTGCAGATTTCTGCCAACGGCGAGATCGGCCGCTTGGGCACCGCCTTCAATACCATGCTGGACGACATGAACAAGGCCATGCGCCAGTTTTTCTCCGTAGCCGACCTGGTGCGGGATTCCGTCACCCTGGTCAGTTCCACCACTACCTCCATGGTCATGGCCGCCGAGGATGTCGCACTACAGGCCGGCACTATTGCCACGGCCTCTGAGGAGATGTCGGCCACCTCCAGCGATATTGCCCGCAACTGCCTGTATGCCGCCGAGAGCGCCCAGAAGGCCACCGAACAGACCCACACCGGCGCCCAGCTGGTGCAGAGCAGCTCCCGGTTGATGGAAAACATTGCCACGCGGGTCAACGAATCGGCCCATACGGTTGAGGGCTTGGGGCAGCGCTCCGATCAGATCGGGGCTATCGTCAACACCATCCAGGATATCGCCGACCAGACCAACCTCCTGGCGCTGAACGCCGCCATCGAAGCGGCCCGTGCCGGCGAGCAGGGACGCGGGTTCGCAGTGGTCGCCGACGAGGTGCGCGCTCTGGCGGAGCGCACCACCAAGGCCACCAAGGAAATTGCCGCCATGATCAAATCGATCCAGAGCGAAACCCAGACCGCCGTCGACTCCATGGGTGAAGGAGTGGGCGAAGTTAAACGCGGCACGGCCGAGGCGGCCCGTTCCGGCGAGGCACTGGAGGACATTCTCAACCGCATCAATGAGCTTTCCATGCAGATCAGCCAGGTGGCCACCGCAGCCGAAGAGCAGACCGCCACCACCATGGAGATCACCAGCAACATCCAGATGATCACCGATGTGGTCAATCGCAACGTGGAGAACGCCCGCGGCACCACCGAAGCGACTTCGCTCTTGTCAAGGCAGGTGGATGAACTGCACCAGCTCGTCGGGCACTTCAAACTGGCCAAGGCGCTGGAATGGAACAGCAGTTTTGCCACCAATGTCTCCAAGTTCGACAGCGAGCACAAAACCCTGTTCGCCATGGTCAACGATCTTCACGACGCCATGCAGCAGAAGCGGAGTCGCGAGGCGGTCGGGTCGGTGCTGAACCGCCTGATCGACTACACCGCCAACCATTTCGCTGGCGAGGAAGAGCAGATGCGCCGCACCAACTACCCTGACTTCAATGCCCACAAGCGCGAACACGAGAAGCTGGTGGAACAGGCGTTGGGACTCAAGGCCAAGTTCGAAGCCGGTGAGACCCTGCACACCCAGAGTGTCATCGAGTTCCTGCAGAACTGGCTGGTCAACCACATCCAGGGTGTGGACAAGAAATACGGTCCCCACATGAACAAGAACGGCGTAAAATGATCGCTATTATTGATTACGGCATGGGCAACCTGCGTTCGGTCCAGAAGGGATTCGAAAAAGTGGGGGCCGAGGCTTTGGTTACCGCCGACCCGCGGCTGGTTCGTGAGGCCGACCGGATCGTGCTGCCCGGCGTGGGCGCGTTCCGGGACTGCATGCGCAACCTGGAGCAGGGGGGCTTCGTCGAGCCGCTGCTGAAGGTGATCGCGGATGGCCGCCCCTTTCTCGGTATCTGCGTCGGCATGCAGATGCTGTTCACCGACAGCGTCGAATTCGGCCTGTATCAGGGGCTCAACGTGATCCCCGGCCATGTGGTGCGCTTTCCCGAAGCAATGCGCGAAGGCGATGAGGAGCTGAAGGTGCCGCAGATGGGCTGGAACCAGCTCCGTTTCAAACGCCGCCCGCCTGCCTTTGCAGGGGTCGCGGAAGGGGCCAACGTCTATTTCGTGCACTCCTACTATGTCAAACCGGACAATGACGACGTCATTGCCACCACCACCGATTACGGCTTCGAGTTCTGTTCCTCCATCTGGCAGGACAACATCGTCGCCACCCAGTTCCATCCGGAGAAGTCGCAAGAGGTGGGGTTGCAGATTTTGAAGAACTTCGCGGAAATGAAATAAGATCTTTTAGCCACAGTGCACACAGAGAACACAGAGGAAAATTCAAAAACGGAAAGACGTTCCGTACCTTTTGGTTTTGATCTTCTCTGAGTCCTCTGTGCCCTCTGTGGCAAACGTTTTTGAAAGGTTTCCAATGATCGTCATACCCGCCATTGATCTGAAAGAAGGAAAATGCGTCCGCCTCGAACAGGGGCTGATGGACAAGGACACCGTCTTCAACGACAACCCGGCGGCCCAGGCCAAGGCCTGGCAGGACCAGGGGGCGGAACTGCTTCATATCGTGGACCTGGACGGCGCCTTTGCCGGCGCACCGAAAAACCGGGACGCCATCGAGGCCATCGTCAACGCCATTACCATCCCATCCCAACTGGGTGGCGGCATCCGTGATCTCGCCACCATCGAAGCCTACCTGTCGCTGGGACTGTCCCGGGTCATCATCGGCACCGCAGCCCAGCGCAATCCCGAGCTGGTGCGGGAGGCGTGCGCGAAATTTCCCGGCCGGATCGTGGTCGGCATCGATGCCAAAAACGGCATGGTGGCTGTGCAGGGATGGGCGGAGGTCACCGACATAACCGCTGCCGACCTGGCCAAGAAGTTCGAAGGCTTCGGGGTGTCGGCTATCATCTATACCGACATCAGCCGCGACGGCATGCTGCAGGGCCCCAACCTGGAGGCGACCAAAGCTCTGGCAGAGGCCATCTCCATCCCGGTCATCGCCTCGGGCGGGGTTTCGTCGCTCAAGGATATCGAAAACCTGATGGCTATTGAATCGAGCGGCGTCAGCGGCGTCATTACCGGCAAGGCGGTTTACACCGGCGCCATCAGACTTTCCGAAGCGGTGGCCCTGACCCGGCAGGGCTGATGCGTCTCTGGTCGCTGCACCCACTCTACCTTGACGCCAAGGGGCTCGTGGCGCTCTGGCGCGAGGGTTTGCTGGCCCGCAAGGTGCTGCGGGGCGACACCCGTGGTTACCGGCTGCATCCACAGCTGACACGTTTCCGGAATCATGAAAACCCATTGGCCGCCATCGACGGTTACCTGACAGCGGTCTGCGACGAGGCGGATCGGCGCGGCTATTGTTTCGACCGCAGCAAGATTCTGCCAACTGCCGATCTCGTCCCGATTCCAGTGACCTCGGGGCAGCTGTACTACGAACGGGAGCATCTGTTGCGCAAGCTTCGGTTGCGCGATCCCTCTCGCTGCCGCCCCCTTGCCGACGCGACCCGGCCCGAAGTGCACCCGCTCTTTTTCGTCATCGAGGGGGATGTGGAATCCTGGGAAGTCGTATCATCATAATTTTGAACGGATAAAGCCAATGCTTACCAAACGCATCATACCCTGCCTCGACGTCAAGGGGGGGCGGGTCGTCAAAGGGGTCCAGTTCCTGGAGTTGCGGGATGCTGGCGATCCGGTGGAGATTGCCGAAATGTATGACCAGCAGGGTGCCGATGAGCTGACCTTTCTGGACATCACCGCTTCCTCCGACGAACGCGACATTATCATCGACGTGGTACGCCGCACCGCAGAGCGGGTTTTCATGCCGCTGACCGTGGGCGGCGGCATTCGCTCGGTGAACGACATCCGCCGCCTGCTGAACGCGGGGGCTGACAAGACCTCCATCAACACCGCTGCCGTGCATCGCCCCGAATTCGTCAAGGAGGCGGCGGAACGCTTCGGTTCCCAATGCACGGTCGTGGCCATCGACGCCCGCCGCGTGCCGGGAGAAGAACGCTGGGAGGTTTACACCCATGGCGGCCGCAACCCGACCGGCATCGACGTTGTCGAATGGGCGGTCCGCATGGAGGAATACGGTTCGGGTGAAATTCTGTTGACCAGCATGGACTGCGACGGCACCAAGGATGGCTACGATATCGCCCTGACCAGGGCCGTGGTGGATGCGGTCTCGATCCCGGTCATCGCCTCGGGCGGCGTCGGCAACCTGGAGCATATCTACGAGGGTTTCACCCAGGCCGGCGCCAGCGCCTGCCTGGCGGCATCCATTTTCCACTACCGGGAACACACCATCGCCGAAGCCAAGCAGTATCTCAGGGAAAAGGGGGTACCGGTCCGCCTATGAACGACACATCCTCAATCATCGACGCGGTCTATCGGGTTATTCTGGAGCGCAAGGCCAACCCGAGCGAAAATTCCTACACCGCTTCCTTGATGCACAAGGGTACGGACAAGATTCTCAAGAAGATCGGCGAAGAGGCAACCGAGGTGGTCATTGCTGCCAAAGACGGCGTGCGGGAGCAGATCGTTTATGAAACCGCCGACCTCCTGTTCCACCTGCTGGTGCTGTTCGGCCACCTGGACATCCCGCCGCAGGAGGTTTATGCCGAACTGGCGCGGCGCTTCGGCACGTCGGGCATCGAGGAGAAAGCGGCTCGCCCGGCGTAACGTAGCTGCCCGGTCAGCATAATTTACTTTTATATTGACAATGGCGCTGTTGCTGTTATTATCAATAACTCACGATTTTCTTACATCACGGCGTCATACGCACCTGGATTTTGACTTCACAATGGGGGGAGGGATAATAGATGCCGGGAGTAAAAATAAAGGAAAGCGAACCGTTTGAGCTCGCCCTGAAGAAGTTCAAAAAGCAGTGCGAGAAGGCGGGTATCCTTTCGGAAGTTCGCAAACGCGAGCATTATGAAAAGCCAAGCATCAAGCGCAAGAAGAAAGCCATTGCGGCCCGCAAGCGCGCCCTCAAGAAGCAGCGCAAGATGATGGACTAAGGGTTACACCGCATGTCACTTACGGAACAGCTTACCGAAGCAATGAAGCAAGCCATGAAGGCGCGGGATGACCTGCGCCTTTCGGCTGTCCGCATGATACGTTCTGCGGTCAAGAACCGTGAGATTGAGCTGAAGACGGCGCTGGATGACCAGGGAGTCATCGAGGTGATATCCACCCTGGTCAAACAGCGCCGTGAGTCCATCCGCCTCTACCAGGAAGGCAACCGCCCCGACCTGGTTGAGAAGGAGCAGGCCGAGCTGGCCGTACTGCTCGGCTTTCTTCCTGCACAGCTGAGCACCGAAGAGATCAGCGCACTCGTTTCACAGGTCATTGCCGAAACGGGTGCCCAGGGCATAAAAGACATGGGGCGCGTCATGAAGGCGCTGGCCCCGTTGACATCCGGCAAAGCCGATGGCAAGACGGTAAGCGACATCGTCAGACAGCAACTGTCCTGACAGACGCGCAGGAGCCGCACCACATGCGGTTCAGTCTTCCGAATACGGCATTGTTGAAGGGGCAATCATCCGATCGCCCCTTCTGTGCAACCGGCATCTCCGGGTTGAGAAACATAAGTAGGTTGGCCGAATATCTGCGGGACAGGGACACGGCACCTGCACGACACGGCATTATCATGCCTGCCGACCGTACCAGCAGTCTCGGCATTCCGAAACCGTTTCAACGACCTGGCAAAGGTCATCGATGAATGCTTTCGACATCATAATTCTTGCGGTTCTCGCAATTTTTGCCCTCAAGGGGCTGTTCCGCGGGCTTGTCAACGAGGCGTCATCTCTGACCGGGCTGTTTCTGGGCGCCTGGCTCGCGTATCGATACCATCCGGCACTTTCTCCCCCGATACGAACAATCACCCATGTTCCGGCAAACATCGCCGCTTTTCTGGCCTTCATCCTGATTCTGCTGGCAACGGGTCTGCTCGCCCATGTCATCGGCAACATCGTCACCACCGCGTTGCGACTGGTCATGCTGGGAGGTTTGAATCGCCTCGGCGGACTACTGATCGGCTTGTCTGAAGGAGCCCTGCTGCTCAGCCTGCTGTTCTGCACCGCCTCATCCGGCTTCATGCCGGAGCAATTGAAACAGCGCATCAAGAAATCCGAATCCGCAACCATGTTCGCCCAGGGCGGCGATAAACTGCTGGCCCTCTGGCGGAGCGGAACGGCGCAACACCCATGATACCTGAAGAAAAGGTTCGAGAAGTAGCGGAGCGCACCTCGATCGTCGAGGTGGTGTCCGAATATGTGCAACTGCGGCGATCCGGGGCCAATTTCCAGGGGCTCTGCCCGTTTCACGCCGAAAAGACACCGTCGTTCAACGTCAATCCGGCGCGGGATATTTTTCACTGTTTCGGCTGTGGAGCCGGCGGCAACGCCTTTTCCTTTGTCATGCGCATCGAAGGGGTCAGCTTTCCGGAAGCGGTGAAACTGCTGGCCCGCAAAACCGGCGTAGAGATTGAAGAACGCCAGCTTACCCCGGCAGAGAAACGCCAACAGAGCGAACGGCAGCAGTTTCAGCAGATCAACGAAGTGGCTGCTGATTACTTTCGTGCGGTGCTCGACCAAAAACCGGAAGGCGCCGTCTGCAGAACATACCTTGCCGAGCGCGGGGTCGATCAGGCCATTGCCGATGCGTACCGCCTCGGATACGCGCCCGACCGTAGCGACGGCCTGGTTCAGCTCATCAGGAGAAGCGGACTCGATCTGGAGTTGGCCGCTACGCTCGGTGTTGTCCGTAAAGGAGATCGCGGCTGGTACGACCAGTTCCGCAACCGCCTGATGTTTCCCATCCGGGATCCCAAGGGCCATGTGATCGCCTTTGCCGGACGGGTACTGGACACGTCGCTGCCCAAATACATAAACTCTCCGGAATCGCCGCTCTACCACAAGAGCGCCGTACTGTTCGGCATGGACATGGCCCTGCCTGCCATCCGCACCGAAAATGCGATCATCATCGTGGAGGGGTACTTCGACCATCTGGCCCTCTACCGGGCCGGCATCCGCAACGTGGTCGCCACCTGCGGCACCGCCCTGACGGCAACCCACGCGGGGCAGATCAAGCGCCATGCCGACAAGGTCTATACGCTGTTCGACAGCGATGCGGCCGGCCGCAAGGCCACCATCCGCACCATGGAGCTGTTTCTGGAACAGCGCATGCCGGCCTACGTGATCACGCTGCCGGCCGGCGATGACCCGGACAGCTTTCTGGCCGCCAATCCTGTCGAAGCCTTCGTGGCCTGTCGCGACAAGGCACGTCCGGCCTTCGAATATTACGTTCGTTCGCTTTTGGCCCAGACACCGCCGGACAGTGTGGACAGCAAGGTACGCATCATCGATGAACTGGCGCCCCGCTTCCGCAAGATCGGCGACCCGGTCGAACGCGACCTGTACGAAAAGGAGATTTGCCGTCTTCTGGGGATTGCGGTCCATGCGTTCCGCAAACGGCTGGGGGGCATGACGCTGACGTCCCGCGACACTCATGACGCCGGCCAGACCAAGCCGCCCAAGGGTGATCGGCGCCAGGAAACCCTGATCGGGCTGATGACCAGGTACCGCGAAGCACGGGCAGAGGCTCAAAGCTACGGCATCGACAACCTGTTCGACGGTCACTACCGGGAGCTGGCAGCCGCCATACTGGCAGCATTACCGGTTGACGGCGACAGCACATCGCTTCACGCCCTGCTGGAGGGGCTGGAAGATCCGGACCAGCGGCAGTTGCTGTCGCGGCTGTTGGTGGATGATGAACACCTGGCCGATATCGAGTGGCGGAAGGTGTTCGACCAGTGCAAGCAGACCCATGAAAAACGCGCGCTTCAATCCATTCGGGAAATAGCGAGCCGCTTGGCGGTGTTGGACCCGGAGAGCGAAGAATACGAAGCGTTGCTCAGGCAGGCAGACGAACTGCGCACCAGAAAATCCAAACTGTAGCCATGAACGGCTGTATATTAGGGGTGAATTGAATGGCCAAGAAAAACATGGATGAAGTCAAACAGCTGATCGACCTCGGCAAGGAAAAGGGATTCCTCACCTTCGACGAGGTGAACGACATACTCCCTCCCGACATCGCAACCGAACAGATCGACGATGTCATGGGCATGTTTGGTGACATGGACATCGAAATCGTCGACTCGGCCCAGAAGGTCAAAATCCCCAAGATGAAGATCGACATGGAAGAGGACGAGGAGATCGAAGGGGAATCGGAGGAGATCGAATTCGAGCCCGGCTCCATTGGTCGCACCAGCGACCCGGTGCGCATGTACCTGCGCGAAATGGGTTCGGTCTCCATGCTGACCCGCGAGGGGGAAGTGGAAATTGCCAAACGCATCGAGGATGGTGAGCGCGACGTGGCCAGCGTCATCCTGAACACGCCCATTACGGTGCGTGAAGTACTGGCACTGGGCGACAAACTGCGCAAGTTTCAGATGAATGCCTCCGAAATCAGCAAGGAGGTCGAAGAGGAAGAATTGGAGGAAGACGAGGAGGATGTACAGAAGGTGCGCATCCTGGAGGTCATCGACGCCATCGAAGCCCAGGACAAGCTGCTGCTGGAGCTGGCGGAGTCCCTCGAAAAATCCAAATCGGCCGCAAAAAAGAAGGAGCTGGAGAAAAAACTGCGCCAGGCCAAGGACCATCAGGCCGAGCAGCTCAGCTCGCTGCGCCTCAAGGACCGGCACATCAACAGGGTGGCCGAGCGTCTCAAGGAGCTGTCGGTCAAGGTGGAAAAGCTCAAGAAAGAGCTGTCCGACCTGGAGACCCTGATCCCAGCGGACAAATTGAAGGTCCTGATCGATACGTTCCAGAAGGACGATGACAAGGCGGAAGCGGATCTGAAGAAGATCAAGATGAGCGCTGACGAGCGGCAAAAGCTGGAAAAACGGCTGCGCAACGCCGCCCGCAAGTTCCAGAAAATCGAGCAGGAATCCGGCTTCAAAGCCAGCGACCTTTCCATGGCACTCAAGGCCATCGAAGAGGGGGAAAGCAAGGCACGCATCGCCAAGTCGGAGCTGATCGAAGCCAACCTGCGGCTGGTGGTCTCCATTGCCAAGAAGTACACCAACCGCGGGCTGCAGTTCCTGGATCTGATCCAGGAAGGGAATATCGGCCTGATGAAGGCGGTGGACAAGTTCGAGTACCAACGCGGCTACAAATTTTCCACCTACGCCACCTGGTGGATCCGCCAGGCCATCACCCGCGCCATTGCCGATCAGGCCCGCACCATCCGCATTCCGGTGCATATGATCGAGACCATCAACAAGCTGATCCGCACCAGCCGCCAGCTGGTTCAGGAAAATGGCCGCGAGCCGTCGCCCGAGGAGATTGCGGAGCGCATGCAGCTGCCGCTGGACAAGGTGCGTAAGGTGCTCAAGATCGCCAAGGAGCCGATCTCCCTGGAGACTCCCATTGGCGAGGAGGAAGACTCCCACCTGGGCGACTTCATCGAGGACAAGGCAGTCATCTCCCCCATCGAAGCGGTTATCAAGGCCAACCTTTCGGAACAGACGGCTCGGGTGCTCTCCACCCTGACCCCGCGTGAAGAAAAGGTGTTGCGCATGCGCTTCGGCATCGGCGAGAAGAGCGATCACACCTTGGAGGAGGTTGGCCAGGATTTCGAGGTCACCCGCGAGCGCAT
>Ga0334722_10007575_pt1 | contig 10499 bp, 11 predicted proteins | sample C3_bottom_MG_FD_207210 | JGI IMG/M metagenome (GOLD analysis project Ga0334722, IMG submission 207210) | Sediment microbial communities from Yellowstone Lake, YNP, Wyoming, USA - C3_bottom | ecosystem: Environmental > Aquatic > Freshwater > Lake > Sediment | place: USA: Wyoming | collected... | reverse complement strand
GCAAACAGCGAACCACGGTCAACAGCCCCAGGCAGCTCATGGCAGAGATCCTGCCCCAGCTCAAAAACAACCGGGTCGCCCTGCTCTTCGGCCCGGAAGATCGGGGGTTGGCCAACGAGGAACTCCGCTACTGCAACCAGATCACCACCATCCCCACCATGGATTTCTCCTCTCTCAACCTGGCCCAGGCAGTGGCCATCCTCTGCCATGAACTCCACTACAGCGTTCTGGACGCGGTGAGCCGCAACGCCTTCCCCAAAGCTGCCCCCCGCCAGGGAAACAAGCAGGAGCTGGAATCCTTGTTCGCCCATGTGGCAGAGGCGCTCCAGGCCATCGGCTTTTTTAAAGGCGGGGATGACGATTACTGGATGAAGAGTATCCGCCAGTTTCTGGGGCGGATTGGCTTGAAGTCAAAAGAAATAAAGATCATCCGGGGGGTGTGTGGACAGTTGCTCTGGCGCGATGACCAGCATCGCCAGGAACAATTGGCTCTCCCAGCGGACAACACGAAAACCAAAAAAAAGGAAACCCTCAAATGAAACGACTTTTCAGCTGGCCGCTCGCCGCCCTCCTGCTGTTCTGCACCTCAACCGCCAACGCAGACAGCGTTAACCTCAATGTCCATATCGGTGATGAGCCCCGAGAGGTAATCGTTGTCCGGCAACCGGATCATCGTCACCATCCCCGGGACTTTTACGTCGAGGAAGATGTCCAATTCCTCCGTCCGGAAGTACTGGGATTTTACGTGGCCGTGGGGTTGCCCTACGATCTCTTCTTTGTGGGGAAAAAATACTACCTCTACCGTGACGGCTACTGGCATCGGGCGCATCACAGCCGAGGACCATGGATTATCGTCAGCCACCGGGACCTGCCGCCGGGACTTCGCAAGCACAAGATAGAACGGCTTCGCTATTATCGCGATGAAGAGCATGAGGTTTACCGCCGCGACGAAGAAAACTACCAGGGCAGGCATTTCCGCTCCGAAAAAGAGGAGTGGCACGAGCAGCGGGGGGGAAGAAAACAGGAGAGGAAGTGAGCAGCGGCAGGAAGAAAATCGAGAGGAGAAAGAAGAGCGTAAGCAGCACAAGGAAGGCAAGCGCCACCACTGATCCGTTGGCCGCTGTCCCTTAAAAGGAGCCATTAAGGGACAACCTGGCAAGCACTCTTCTTCCGTAATAACTCTTAAAACATCCGTTTTTTCCAGAGGACAAAACCCGCCACGCCGGTAAGGCCCATGGAGAAAGCCAGCACGAACCAGAAGCCAATCTGCTGATCCGGGAAAGGCACCCCCACGTTCATACCCCAAAAGCTGGAGATCATAGTCGGGATGGAGATCAGGATGGTAATGGAGGCGAGTAGCTTCATCACCTGGTTCAGGTTGTTGGAGATAACCGAGGTGAAGGCATCCATCATGCCGCTCAGGATGTCGGAATACATCTTCACCATCTCCAGGGCCTGACGGTTTTCAATGATGGCATCCTCGAGGATGTCCTCATCCTCTTCGTACTGTGGCAGCAGGTGCTGTAGAGCACTAGTCTTTCTGAGGCGCAGCAGCCGCTCCAGCACCAGCCCGTTGGCGCGCAGGGCGACGGTGAAATAGGTAAGGCCTTTTTCCAAGTCGAGAAGCTGGAATACCTCCGCATTATTCATCGATTTCCGCAGATGACGCTCAATGACATCGGTCTGGCGATTAATCTGATGGATGTAGCGCAGATAGACCTTGGCGGTCTTGTAGAGGATCTGGAAAAGAAAGCGGGTGCGCTTGCCGGTGTTGTAATAGGCTGGCGCACCAGGGCCGAGAATATTACCAGGCAGAATCTCGGTTTCTTCCAGCGAGACGGTGATGACCTGGTCCGGGGTCAAAATAATGCCCAACGGCAGAGTGTCATACATGTCCGGCCCGCGCAGCATCGGGAAGTTGGTGAGCACCAGCATGCAGTTGTCTTCGATTTCGATACGGGAGCGTTCTTCCTCGTCCAGGGCGGCGCGGAGAAAGTCTTCCGGCACCCCGGTCGCCTCGGCAACCGTACGAATTTCACCCGGTGTCGGATTGACCATGCGGATCCATGATCGTGGCACAGGCCCACTGTCAGTGACGATCTGCAATTGATGGTCAAAGCGTTTGTACACGGTAAGCATGTCAGTATGCCTCCTGTCCGGGGCGGAGTTGATCCGAAAAACGCCTCATTATTGTGGCGGTCCAAAGGCAACTTCGGAAACAAAACAGTCAGTTGATTGAGTTGAGGAGAGAGAATGAGGGGAAAGGCGACAAGAAAATCAGGGGTCCGCACCGCCCCGACACAATTCAAACCTGAAAAACTCTTTACTTGGTTTTAGAAACCCGTGTCAATCGAAAAACCGACCGCCCAGAGAGAGGCCGGAGACTTCCCGGACCAAGAACAGGGACAAACGTATTATTGACAAGCTGTTACAAAAAAAGCGACGCAGGTATTTTTTCGCCGAAAAGAAAAATACCTGCGTCGCCTTGAATGGGCGAATCTATCAGACCATCAATAGTTGTTGAAATCGCAAAAGCCGCGATTACAACAGTGGCCATTTTGTCCTCTTGAATGTATGTCGCGGACCTGTGTCTTCCTTCCCTTTCTACAAAAACATTAATAATTAAACCGGTGCTTGAAATTCAGCATCCCTGTTGCCACATACTCGGTGCCCAACCCGTAGAGATTGACGTCTTCATAAAGCGGCAGACCATAGCTGCCGTTGAGGCTGAAGTTTCCGCCAAAGGCTGAGAGAAACCGCCAACTGGCCACGCCGGTCAGCATGATTGCCCGGCCGCCGCTGTTCTGGACCTTGGTCCCGAAGTTTTCATTCTTGTCGGTATCGGTGGCGTCCAGCTCCAACCCCAGCATCAGGTCGTAGTTTGGGGTGTAATGGAGCGCTGCGCCAAGCTTGGAGACATCGCCGAATTTGTAATCATCCCCGTTTTCTCGGTTGGCCAGATAGCTTACTTCGCCATGCAGCCAAAAATCCCCGAAGCGAACCGAGCCCAGCAGGCCGCCGCCGAGATTAACACTGCCGGTGCCCAGTTGCAGCCCCGGCTGAGTCCGGAAGGTGGTATCAAAATCGCCGGTGGGCAGGGTCGCATTGCCCATCAGGCTGAAAAACTTGCTGTAGTAATCGTCCCGCCACAGGTTGTAGACCGCCTTCAGTTCCAGATCGCTGATCCCCTTGTGTTTGGTGACTCTCTCGGCGCTGAGGTTGCGCGTGGTCGAGGTCATGATCTTATCGAGATCCGAGATCTTGGCCGTGACGGACAAACGGTCCGTAATGCCGTAGTTTGCCATATACATGGGGCCGGATGCCTCCATCTTCTTGGGGATCATCGGTGCTGTGGGGGTGATCCCGGCGGTGGCGGCCAAGTATTGGGCCGTTGAGACCTTGCTTGAGCCCATAATCAGCTCATCCTTGACCATGGCCATGTAACCGGCTCCCACGCTCACGGAGCCCTTTGGCGGCGGCACCGCCGAGTTGACCCGGTTGGGCATGGTCATGCCCATGGGGGAAACCGCCAGCATGGCCTGGGAAAAAGTCAGCGCCTGGCCGCCGTGCTCGGAGATGAATTTTTTCGCCCCGTCCTGATCGGCAAAAGCGATGATGTTGGGGATCATGTCCGGCACCAGATCGCTGCCAATGACATAGGTGGCCCCCGCCGCAGCAATTTCCTTGCCGCTCAACCAGTCATGCACCAGGACAGAGGCAAAGGCCTCGATCCCGCCCGCATCCGCAACCAGCCGCAGCATATCGGCTCCGCCGCAGGTTTTTTCGACCCGACCGTCCTTGCTGGTGACAATGGCGCTGGTGCCCTGGTATTGATCGATATACATGCCGCACAGGCGACAGCCCTCGCGCTCTCCGGCGTGCGCCGCCGAGGCCAGCATGACCGTTGCCGCCAGAACCATCCCATATTTCTTTACCATTTGCGCCCCTTCACGATTTTTTTGTTTGCGGATGAAAAAATTGAAGGGGCACCCTACCACAATGTGCCATGGGAAAAAATGCGGCAAATTGTCGCAGGCAGAGACGAGGGAAAGGGGTGAGCGGTCTAGCCAGGAAAGGGAAAAGACGTGGTCAGCAGGGAAAAGAGATGGTGCTTGGGACGCGAAATGCGGAAACACAAACGCCCCTTTCGGGGCGTATTGAAAAAACGGCGGTCGGAATGAGGCTCTTCCCAGACAACTCCGGGACAGACAGGAGGCGTTTTGTCTGCCCTTTTGTGCCGGGCGACAGGCAATCCCCTTGCGTTTTCTGCCTGTAAAACTGCCAGCGCACTCTGTCCTGCTTTTCCGACCGCCCGGGAAACGGGGCGACAATCCGCCCCGAAAAACCGCACATATCCCGTCAGCGCACTTACATGCCGGTTACGGCGCCAAACCAACTGGTGACTAGGGCAAGAGGTCCACCCGCCGCGATAACTCCGGCAACAAGACAACTTACCGACCAGGCACCCACCAAGCCAGCCGCCATTGCCCCCAGGCCGACTACTGCTCCCTGCATGATATCGGTGCCTACTCCGTCGGTTACCAACACGCTGCTTCTTGTTCTGGTCTTAACCATCTGTGCATTTTTCATATTCGGCCTCCTCAATAGTGGAAAAGTGGTGTTCTTACTTTCCAATATAAGGATTTTTGGTGCCTGGTCAAGATATTTTTTCACATAAAATCAAATAGTTACATGTAAACCACAGGGGTAAGGATTGGCGTGAATATCCAGAGGCAGGATATCCATAAACAAAATATTCGGCTGATCATGACAGTGGGAATTTATAGGACGGGCGGTGACTAGAGGCCATGCAGGGGACAGGTATCACAGAGCGGATTGGATTTCTTGCAGTATTCCTTGGCAAGGCGAACCAAAAGGGCATGGTACTCGTTGAAGAGCGGGGCCTCGGTGGGCAGCCTGCCCAGAAACAGCTCCTGGATCTCCTCGTACCCAGCATCTTCAGCAATAAGGTCATGACGAAGCAGGATACGGTAGGTGTAGGCATCCACCACAAACACCGGCTTGCCTGCGGCATAGAGGGTGATGGAGTCGGCGGTTTCCGGGCCGATCCCCTTGATGGCCAGCAGCTTTTCCCGGAGAGTGTGGGTGTCCTGGTTGAAAAAATCCTCCAGGTTGCCGCTGTCTTCCCGGATGGCGGCAAAGAGGCCCTTGAGGCGTTTGGCCTTCTGGTTGTAGTATCCGGAAGGCCGGATTTTTTCGGCCAACACCTCCAGAGGCAGGGCTTCCAGGGCTTCAAAGGAGAGTAGCCCATCCTGGCGCAAGGTCTCGATGACCATGCTCACATTACGCCAGCTGGTATTCTGGGTCAGAACCGCGCCGAGCATGACCTCAAAGGGAGTTTCGCCGGGCCACCAGTGCTGGGGCCCGAAATGGTCGACAAGACGGGTATGGATTTCCTCAATCCGGTTGGTCACGGTATCCCAAGCACCCTAAAAATCAGTCGGTACGCATGAAGAGGAAATACACGGCAACGGCGATGGCCCCGATAAACACCCCGGCCACGGGCAGCACCTTGCCCAACTGGAGAGTCCCGTTCACCACTAACCCTTCCATGTAGCTGCTCCCGCTGAAGAGCCAGAGGCCGAAGCCAAGACCGGTCAAAACCAGGGTATCCACCGCCTGCTTATAGAGATTGTAGAAGATAAAGGCAATAAAGGGCGCCAAGAACCAGGCATTGGTAAACAGCGCCTTGGCATCCACCTCGCGGAGCTGTTGCGGCACATTGGTGCTGTTGAGGAAATCGACAATCTGCCCCAGGAATTCGGTCATGCGGTGCGTCCTCCCTCTGTGTGGTGCTTATTTTTGCAGTCGATCCGCGGCGGTGGCCTGCTTGTACACCTTGATGGCGCAGTACGAGCCGCACATGCTACAGGCGTCGCCCTTGTAGGAATTCCCCTCCTCCCGGAAACGCCGGGCCTTTTCCGGGTCGATGGACAGCTCGATCTGGCCTTTCCAATCCAGATTGTTACGGCATTTGGCCATGGCGATGTCCTTGTCGATGGCGCCGGGCAGCCCCTTGGCGATGTCCGCGGCATGGGCGGCGATGCGGGAGGCCATGACCCCCTCATGCACATCCTCGGCGCTGGGCAGTTTGAGATGCTCGGCCGGAGTGACGTAGCAGAGGAAATCAGCGCCTGCCGCCCCGGCAATGGCCCCGCCGATGGCGCCGGTAATATGATCGTAGCCCGGAGCGATGTCGGTGACCAGGGGACCAAGCACATAAAAGGGCGCGCCGTGGCAGAGCTGCTTCTGAAGCAGGATATTGGCCTGAATCTGGTTGAGCGGCATGTGGCCCGGCCCCTCGACCATCACCTGCACCCCGGCCTCCCAAGCCCGCTGGGTCAACTCGCCCAGGTGGATCAGCTCCTGGATCTGGCCCCGGTCGGTGGCGTCGGCCAGACAGCCAGGCCGGATGCCGTCGCCCAGGCTCAGGGTGACCTCGTGCTCCTTGAGAATGGCCAGCAGCTCATCGAAATGTTCGTACATGGGATTTTCTTTATTGTTGTAGCTCATCCACTCGATGGTGAAGGAGCCGCCCCGGCTGACCACACCCATGAGCCGCTTATGGTTGCGGACCCGGTCCATGGTGCTTCGAGTGATGCCGGAATGGATGGTCATGAAATCCACCCCATCCTGGGCCTGCTGTTCAATGCCCTTGAACATCTGAGCAACCGTGACATCGCCGATCTTTTTCTTCTGCTTTTCCACCACCTCGGCAATACTCTGGTAGATGGGCACGGTGCCCAGAGGGATGGGGCAGCTTGCCAGGATCTCGCGACGAATCTCATTCAACTCGCCGCCCATGGACAGGTCCATCACCGTGTCGGCCCCGGCCTTGAGGCAGACGCAAAGCTTTTGCAGCTCCTGGCTCACCTCGGGATAATCCTTGGAAGAGCCGATATTGGCGTTGACCTTGGTGGAGAGCCCCTTGCCAACCGCCATGATCCGGTCAAACTTGTGGTTGTTGTTCTTGGGGATACAGATCGTTCCAGCAGCCACCCCCTGCATTAGGGCCTGAACCGTTACATTTTCGTTGACGGCACAATTTTCAAAAAGAGGGGTAAGCGTGCCCCTGATCGCATCTTCTCGAATACTCATCACATATTCTCCGGTAACCAACGGCGCAAGCCGCCGGGTATTGACAGTAATATTAAAGGAAGTTTAAGACGCAAAAACATACCAGCGCCTATTTTAGAATGCAATGGAAATGTATGCGATTGCAGGGGGTATATGGCTATAACACCCCGTGTTCATAGAGGATTTTTAGGCCGATGGCGACAAGAACCAGGCCGCCGATAATCTCCGCCCGGGAGCCCAGGCGCGAGGTCGCACCCAGCAGACAGCCCAGCCGCAAACCCAGCGCCGTGAGGGCCGCCGCGACGAGACCGATGACCAGGGCTGGGAGCCAGACGCTGATCTCCAGCACGGCAAAACTCAGGCCCACGGCCAGGGAGTCGATGCTGGTGGCCACCGAGAGGGTGATGAGCATCCGCCCCCTGGTCGGATCAGTTCCCGCATCCTCTTCCTTGGCCTCACGGATCGCTTCCCAGATCATCTTGAGCCCCACAAAGGCCAGCAGGCCAAAGGCAAGCCAATGGTCAAAGGATTCGATCCACGAACGGACCGTGATCCCGCCCAACCAGCCAAGGATATTCATCCCGGCCTGAAAAAAACCAAAATGCCAGGCCAGACGGAACACCTGCCGGGAATTGACCTGGCACAGGCTGACCCCAGCGGCCAGGGCCACGGCAAAAGCGTCCACAGCAAGGGCCACGGCGATGAGCAGGATTGTGGAAAATTCCATAGAATGGCTACGTAGATGAGATTTATTATGATGGGACTGGTCGGGGTTGCGCCGCAACTTGACCATTTTCCCCTTAAGCTGGCAAGAAAAAAGCCTGCGGCAAAAAAAAAACGGAATTCCCGCCAAGGTTTGGTATCATTACCCAAACAGTCATGGTTTTTCGCTCTGGCTTCGTGAAACAGCGGCACCCAAAGAGGTTGTGAGGATGGTTAAGATAATGCTGGTCGATGACCACGAGATGGTCAGAACGGGGCTAAAATCCCTACTGGAAACCCAGCCTGATTTTCAGGTGGTGGGCGAAGCAGGAAACGGGATCGAGGCCTTGAGCAAGGTTGCCGAGCTGGCCCCGGATGTGGTGGTGATGGATATCAGCATGCCGCTGATGGACGGCCTTGAGGCAACCAAAAAACTTATCGAACTGCGCCCGGATTGCCTTATCCTCGCCCTGACGGTGCATGAGGACAAACAGTATTTCTTCCAGATGCTCCAGGCCGGGGCCAAGGGCTATCTCACCAAGGAAGCTGCGGCTGATGAGCTGGTGGCGGCCATCCGCTCCGTGGCAGCGGGCAATGTCTATCTGCTGCCAGCCCTGGCCCGCTGGCTTCTCGAAGATTACACCGAACTGGCCAGCCAAGCCAATTTTCCTTCAAAAGACGCGGACCACTCCGGCCTGGATGCCCTGACCCTCCGGGAGCGTGAGGTGCTGGAGCTGGTGGCGGAAGGCAACACCACCCCACGGATCGGGGAAATCCTCACCTTAAGCCCAAAAACCATCTCCCGGCACCGGGAACGGATCATGAACAAACTCAATCTGCATTCCACTGCGGAACTGGTGAAATTCGCCATCCGAACCGGCTTGGTGAAAGCGGGCTGACCCCTTAGCGCTCCCCGCTGCCTTCGCCATCTCCCTCTGTTTCCGGCATGGCCCTGCGACAACAGCATTTTGCCTCCCCCCCCCGCCCCAGACACCGCTGACAGCGGTCATCGCTGCACATCTGGCAGGAAAAACAATCCGGGCAAGGGTGTTTTTGCCGACAGCCCGGAATTTTTTCTGGGACGTAAACCTTGCCGGTTCCATCGGGGAGATCGACAAATGGCATCCTGGCTCTCCTTGCCCTTGCCTGCCGAAAATGTACAAACAACGGCGCTCCGCTAGACGGCTGCGGCCTGGGGCTCACCGCTCTCAATGGGCAGGCTCGGGTCCCTGGCCCATTCGTTCCAGGAGGCAAAATAGACCCGCAGTCTGGTGAAACCCGCCAGCTTCAAGGCCACATAAGTATTGGCCGCCCGCGAGCCCTTGAAACAGAAAATGATGATATCGCTGTCCGGGAAGATCTGCTGGCTGGCGCACAGAGCCCGGATTTCATGGGCGGGCCGGAAGGCCGGGATCGCCGCCCTGCTCATGAAACTGTACCACTCAATCCAGCGCGCGCCGGGAATCCTCCCCCGCCTGGGAGCAAAGTCGAAGCCATAGGGCGAAGAGGTCTGGCCCAGCCATTCGTTGGCATCCCGGTTATCGAGAAGAATAGTTTTTGAGTCGTCCATGGCCTTGAGGACATCTTCCCAGGTGGCCATCAGGGCGTGGTTTGGCCGGGGGATAAACCGGCTGGGGCTCGGCGAGGTATCGCCGGTTTCTTCGGGCAGCCCGTACTGCTGCCAGGCCCAGAAGCCGCCATCCAGAATGCCGCAATCCCGGTGGCCGAGATAGCAGGCCAGCCAGTAGCCCCGGCAGGAAGCACCATAGCGGGTGTCAAAGCTGTCTTCGTAAAAAATAACCTTCCGCTCATGGGTGACACCAACGCGGGAGAAACTCGCACCAAAGGTATTCTGCAAGGCAGCCAGTCCTTCCGGGCTGCTCACGCTTAAAAAGGAAAAAATCTCCGGCAGGTTCACGGCCCCGGGGATATGCCCCTCGGCAAAGGTGTCCTGATCGCGGATATCCACCAGCAGTACCGAGCCTTCTTCCACGAGCGCCTGGGTTTCATGGAGGGTATAGAGAATTTTTTCCGTCATGGTCGCCTGCCCTGGGTAAAAAAATAACTGCCCGATCCGTCTTGAGTACTTATTATAAGACCTTCAGGCAGGGATCGCCCGGAAAAATTCTTCGTCCGGCCCTCTTGCTTGCTGCCTTTGCCTTTTTCATTTTTTTCCGAACTTGTCGAAACATTTTTCTTCATCTATATTGAACCAAGGAGGTACCACCATGGCTCTTGATCCGCAGATGAAGATTCTCCTCGTTGAAGACGCCGGGACCATGCGCAAGATGGAAGCCCGGATTCTTGGCCAGATTGGCCTTACCAACATCGTCGAGGCGGTGGATGGCAACGAGGCAAAGGAAAAGCTTGGTGCCGAGGCGGACATTGCCCTGGTCATCAGCGACTGGTCCATGCCCAACTGCGACGGCCTCCAACTGTTGCAATGGATGCGCGAACAAGACGGTTTCAAAACCCTCCCCTTTCTCATGGCCACAGGCCACGGCGACAAGGCCTATGTGGCCAAAGCCAAGGAGGCCGGGGCCAACGGCGTGGTGGCCAAGCCCTTTACCCCGGACGAACTCAAGGTTCTCATCGAGGAGATCTTTGGCTTCAAGCAGGCCCCCGTCGCCAAAAAGGAGGAAGGCCCCAAGATCAGCGCCGAGGGCAAGGTCAAGCTCAAGATGGCCCATATCCAAATC
>Ga0334722_10007574_pt1 | contig 10499 bp, 13 predicted proteins | sample C3_bottom_MG_FD_207210 | JGI IMG/M metagenome (GOLD analysis project Ga0334722, IMG submission 207210) | Sediment microbial communities from Yellowstone Lake, YNP, Wyoming, USA - C3_bottom | ecosystem: Environmental > Aquatic > Freshwater > Lake > Sediment | place: USA: Wyoming | collected... | reverse complement strand
TTCTGAATCGAGATACCTTTGTCCCATCAGATATGGTTATCTCATCGAGACCGTCTTCACCATGAACAACCATAACATCCCTGGCGCCGAGATTGCCGAGGACTCTCGCTAAGGGTTCTGTGAGCCTATCTGCAAAGACACCGAGTATCTGTCTCTTCGCACCAGCTGGATTTGTAAGAGGACCGAGGATATTGAAGATCGTTCTTATACCTATCTCCCTTCTCGGTCCTATGGCATATTTCATGGCAGGGTGGAAGATCGGTGCAAAGAGAAAACCAAAGCCTGTCTCAAAAAGGCATTTCTCTACCTTTTCAGGAGGAAGATCTATCTTTACGCCGAGGGCCTCGAGGACATCGGCGCTGCCTGAGCGACTCGATACTGACCGATTGCCATGTTTTGCTATCGGTACGCCAGCTGCTGAGACAACGATGGCCGTCGCAGTCGAGATGTTGAAGGTCTGGGACATGTCACCACCTGTTCCACAGGTATCTACGACCCCTTCGGGCGCCTTTATCTTTGTAGCCTTATCCCTCATTATCCTGACAGCAGCGGTTATCTCTTCTACGGTCTCTCCCTTTATCCTGAGGGCAGTAAGGAAGGCCCCTATCTGGGCATCTGTCGCCTTTCCCTCCATTATCTCCTTCATACATTCTGCCATCTCTGATTCTGACAGATTTATATTCTGGATTAAAAGGTGTATCGCTTCTTTGATCATATTAACTCCATCTACCCTTTTTATGTCTCAGGAAATTCCTTAACAGGTCTTTCCCTACCTTTGTTAGTATCGATTCAGGGTGAAACTGGACACCCTCTATTATGAACTCCCTGTGCCTTACTCCCATAATCTCACCCGCATCTGTCCATGCAGAAATATCGAGGCATTCAGGCAGGGTTTCACGCCTTATAACAAGGGAGTGGTATCTCGTTGCCTCAAAGGGATTAGGAAGCCCTTCAAAGATGGTCTTTCCATCATGAAGGATCATTGATGTCTTGCCATGCATCAGCCTGGGTGCCCTGATGATCTCACCTCCAAAGGCAGCACCTATTGATTGATGACCAAGGCATACGCCAAGGATCGGCACCTTACCGGCAAAATGCCTGATTACCTCGATCGAGATGCCTGCCTCTTTAGGGGTGCATGGTCCTGGAGATATCACTATCCTTTCGGGTGCCATCTCTTCGATCTCGCTGATCGTTATTCTATCATTCCTGAAGACACGCACATCCTCTCCAAGCTCGCCAAAATACTGGACAAGGTTATAGGTAAAGGAATCATAATTATCGATCATTAAAAGCATCTTTGTCTCCTTTAAAGGTCATCTCTTCCAGCGAGTTCTACCGCCTTCATCATACCCATGGCCTTATTCACAGTCTCTTTGTATTCTCTCTCTGGAACAGAATCGGCCACTATACCCGCGCCTGCCTGGATATAGACCTTCCTGCCTTTCATGATTATCGTCCTTATGGTTATACAGGTATCCATGTTGCCAGAATAACTGAAATATCCGACTGAACCGGCGTATGGTCCTCTCCGCACAGGTTCGAGTTCCTCTATTATCTCCATTGCTCTCACCTTGGGAGCGCCTGTGACTGTGCCTGCAGGAAAACAGGCCTTCAATACATCAAAGGCATCAAGCCCATCCCTCAAGGTGCCTTCCACATTCGAGACAAGGTGCATAACATGACTGTATCTCTCAACGGTCATGAGTTCTGTCACATTAACAGAGCCTGTTACTGCAACCCTTCCAACGTCATTTCTTCCTAAATCGACAAGCATTATATGCTCTGCTACCTCCTTGGGATCTCTCTTCAACTCCTCTTCCAGTGCCCGGTCTTCGGCCTCTGATTCACCCCTTCTTCTTGTGCCTGCAATGGGTCTGAGGGTGATCCTGTCGCCCTCGAGCCTGACGAGTATCTCCGGAGAGGAACCGATAAGCCTGGCATCACCTGTGTCGAGATAGTACATGTAAGGAGATGGGTTTATTACCCTCAGGGCCCTGTATATATCAAATGGCCTTGTTTCTGCCTTTGTATCGAATCTCTGGGACAGGACGACCTGAACAACATCTCCTGCCATAACATATTCCTTTGCCTTTAATACAGCCTTTTCGAACTCTTCTCTGTTTCCAAAGGATGAGACAAAGGATGTATAATCTGTTGGCCCCCTTTTTGTGACCCCTCTATGTCTTAAGGGCCTCTTTAATCGGGATATCAAGCCGTCGATCTTGTCTACTGCCTCTTTGTAAGCATTATCAGGGTCACCATTGAGGTGCGCATTCGAGACTACCTTTATCTTCTGTCTCAGGCTATCAAAGATGAGTATCGTATCGGTCAGCATAAAGAACATATCAGGCAATGTAAGCCCCTTCTTACCACTATCAGGTACCCTTTCAAAGAATCTCACCATATCATAGCCAATATATCCGACAAGGCCACCATAGAATCTCGGAAGTCCTGCAACCTCGACAGGTCTATATCGGGATAACTCATCCTTGAGAACCCCTATGGGATCATCTGTCTCAAAGGAGACCCTCTCATTATTACCATCGATTATCTCTATCCTTTTACCCCAGGCCTTGAACTGCCTCGAAGGCCTTGCGCCTGCAAAGGAATACCTTGCCCACTTCTCACCACCCACAACGCTTTCGAAGAGGAAGGACGGAGAGCCATCCATCTTGAGAAAGGCCGTCACAGGGGTATCCATATCAGCAAGGATCTCCTTATATACGGGGATGAGATTTCCCTCTTTAGAGAGGCTCCTGAATTCTTCTAAATCAGGCTTTATCATATCGGTCTGTTGACAAAAAACAGCCTTTTTAATTACTATTTAATAGTATATCACAAAATTAGCGGGTGTAGCTCAGCTGGTAGAGCACAACCTTGCCAAGGTTGGGGTCGCGGGTTCGAATCCCGTCGCCCGCTCCATAAAGATAACCGTTTTATCTCTTCTGTCGTGGCGGCGTACCCAAGTGGCTAAGGGAGAGGTCTGCAAAACCTTTATCCAGCGGTTCGAATCCGCTCGCCGCCTTAATATCCTTAGTCTCATTGTCTGAGCAGATTTAATTTCTCATCCCCGATATACTCCTGCTCTATGCCTTCAATATAGAATCTGTCGAGGCCGCTGTTGCTCAAGAAGTCTTCTCTAAGGTCAAGATTATTACTCCTGATAATCTCTGGTAACAGGGTATTCAGGTAGTATGACTCTTTCTTGAGATCGAGGAGAACCCTATCGATTAATTTATCAGATATTGATTCAGCAATTCCCCTTGCTGTACACTCTTGTATCAATTCTTTCCTTATCCTTGGAAGTCTCTCCCTTATGTCAGAGGTTGTATAGACCTCCCTTAATCTCTCCTTCAGGACTGTCCTGATGTGTATATAAAGTCTTTCCTCTTCGCCTATCTCCCTTAATTCTGAGATGATATCTTTAAGTGATGCATCGTTTCTGAGAACCCTCTCCATGCCTTCATAGAGTCTCTTTATCTTCCTTTTGCCAAAGGAGGAGATATACTTGTTCCTGAGGAGGTCATCGATAAACAGGGTTCTGAAGAGGTCTTTATCGAGGGAATCAAACTCCTTCTTGTTTCCTATGAGACTCCTGACAGCATCCTCCGTTATCTCAAAGTTGTCCATAAAGGCTATCCTGCTAAGGATGGATTGAACATTATCGTACCTGTCAAAATAGGTTATGATGGAACTCAATTCCTCGAAGGCACTCAGGTCATTATTCTCTCTTGCGAGGTCATCACAGGCCTTGCCCATATCGAGGAGTATCTGATTGAAGGTTGCGTCGTTATTCTGATGGGAAATATGCTTTGCCCTTATTAGTTTAGCAATGTCCTCTCTAATTATATGCCTCTTCAGAGAAGGAGACTTGAAGAACAGGTTTTCGAGGATAGCCCTTGCTTCGATGAGATAATGGGATTCTTCAGTGCCGTGGATCTTTCTGCCCTTCAGGAGCAGGTCATCGAGGGTATCAAAAAGTATGCTCGATATATTATTCCTTATGCTCAATGTCCTGAGTCTGTGGAGTTTTGCCCTATCAGAGGGCTCGACCGTATCCTTTTCATAGATATCGAGGAGGATATCCCTGTATTCATCGATGATAGCCCTATTTTCAGGATGTCTGTACATGCAGTCAATCTTCATCCTCTCTTGCTGATAATTGTCGATATGGTATCGGGAAGCAATATCCTGAAGAAGCTTCTCGTGCTCAGGAGAGAGAGACCTTTCCTCATGATAAAATCTCTGGAAGGATCGGTAGAATTCGAGATTCTCACGGTGAACAAGCTTGAATACAAAGACCGTTGAGGCAGGTTCTCTAAGAGAGTCTATAAGGCCTTTCAATAATTCATCATCCCTGTCCTCTGCTATGAGGGATGTCCTTTTGAGGAACTTTCCAGTTAGCTGGAGGATATGCTTCTGCCTCTTCTTTGGTTCTTCCTTGTTGTCAGAGGAGATAAAGAAATAATAATTCTTTACAGCGTGACCGAGGAGGAATATCCGGTGAAATGTCTCGGATCCTGATATATCATTCGTAAAGACGAGATTCTCGTTCCTGTTCAGGAAGGCACCAAACATAATGAGTCTGTTCAGGACATCCCTTTTAATAAGATCCTTAAAGGGCTTATCGACGCCAAACATATATTCACAGAAACTCCCGCCAGTCCCCCTGTAATGGATACCTCCCTCTGTTATGCTGAGTTCGTTTCCTTTTGAGAAGAAACGGATGCTCGAATCGCCCTCTTCATAGAAACAGGTATTTGAGATATTCGCTCCACCGACAAAGACAGAGAATTCGATAAAACCTGTTTTTCCATGAAGGGAGATGTTCTTCAACATATTTAAATTATAACATTAATCACCTGATATTGGCCTCGAAGAAACCCTTATTATGGTCTTCACATTTCCCCTCGGATTGAAATCCCCTGTGACCTCGAGGAATCTCGGCTTCAGTTTTTTGAAGAGATCCGAATAGATCCTGTTCGTAGCCTCTTCATGAGAGATATGTTTATCCCTGTATGAATTAAGATAGAGTTTTAAGGATTTAAGTTCCACGATCTTCCTGTCAGGTATATAGATGATCTTTATCGTGGCAAAGTCAGGATAACCTGAGCGGGGACAGAGGCAGGTAAACTCAGGAAAGCTTATATTTATCTCATAATCCCTGTCAGGTTCGGGATTATCCCATGTCTCGAGCCTTGCCTTCTTAATGGCCTTCTCTCCGTATCTCACTCTTCCTCCTTAAGTCTTTTTAGATATTCCTCCCACTCGAGGGGAAGCATATACTTTTTTTTCTCATTACATTCCCTGCAGGCAGGCACTACATTGCCCTTTCTCGATTTACCTCCTCTTATTACTGGAACAATATGATCCATGGTGAGTTCCTGCGGTCTGAATCTCCTCCCACAGTAATAACATCTACCTTCGGCACACCTCCTCTTCCACCATTGGGACCTTCTCAGTTCCCGTGCCTTCTGGCGTTCCTTCTTTATATCCTCCTCAGAGACATAGATTATGAATTGCTCTCCCTTTTTCACAGAATCTCTCTCCAGGAGATACATCGATTTCTTCCGTTTTCCTTTGCATGATAGAGGGCCTGATCTGCCTTCTGGATAAGTTCTTCCTTCGTCTTTGCATCATCAGGTGATGTGGCTATGCCAATGCTTACAGTGACAACTAACTCTTTACCATTAAGGGAAAACCTCTGTTTCAGGACCGATGCCCTCAACCTTTCGGCAATCCTTGCAGCACCATCACCGTCAGTGTCTGGCAAAAGAATTGCAAATTCCTCTCCACCATATCTCGCAGGTATATCGATAGTCCTGATAGTCTCCCTTATGGTTCGCGCAAGCCCCCTGAGCACCTCATCTCCTGCAGGATGACCATAGGTATCATTTATCTTCTTGAAATAATCAATATCTATTAATAACAGGGATAGGTTTGTCGTTATGCGGTTCAATCGGTTGAATTCTGAAGATAACCTCTCCTGAAAATGCCTGTGATTGAAGAGCCCTGTCAGGCCATCTGTGATGGCCATCCTTTCTATCTCTGCATATAATCTTGCATTTACGAGGGCAGTGGAGACATGATTGCCGAGGATCCTCAAGAGATTGATCTGGTATGACCCGATGGCGTCTGTCTTCTCAGAAAAGAAGACGAGCAGGCCGAGCAGTTCTTTTTCGTAGATAAGGGGAAGGATTAATAAGGAACCGACCTCGCCTGTCTTGAAGGGCAGGACAGGTGTCTTATTGTCCCTGATATCTGAAAGATATATGGGTTCACGACTCTCACTGTAATTTCCCACCAGGGTATTCCTCAGGTCAAAGATCCTTTCTTCAGGCTCTACGATTCCCAGATAATGAACGAGCTTAAACCTGGCTTGATGTCCTGATATACCTTCTGCTCTCTCAGGGATAAAGAACAATATCTTGAGTGGAGCAATCCTGTACATCGCCTCTGTCATCTTCATTGAGAGGGCCTTTATCTCAAGGGATGAGTTTAACTTTGAACTGAGATCGTTAAGTATCCTGAGGCCGATCTGATCCCTCTTTATGAGCCTATTTATGCGCTCTTTTTTTATAGTCTTGAGAATCTGTTCTGAAAAAAGACCAATTGTTTCGAGGTCTGCCGGGCTGAAACCACAACCCTCCCTTACTGCAACGATTGCCCCTACCACAAACTTTTCATCTCTAACAGGATATGACACTAAGGTGTTAGCCCTGGATAAGGTCGGCCTCGCCTTATCTGCAGATTCCCTTAAGAGTTCCTCTATCTTGGTTCCTTCAAGACCAGGTTCGGGTATCGATGCCCTTAGATCCGTTTCACCGCCCCTTATCGAAAAGAAGCCAACTGCATCAATGGCAAGGGACGTCTTCATTATACGAAGTACCTGTTTGATCTCTTCTTCAGTCTCTTTCTTTGAGCGAAGGTGGTGGGAGAGGAGTCCTTCTTCGCTCAGGAGGGATGACTCAGAGTTCATATCAGAGGCCTCCTCCCTGATTCTGTCAATGGTGCTTCTGTAATCATCCCTTTCCTTTCTAATGGATGTGATAAATGGAGAGATGATAATGGCTATAAGGATTGCTGACAGACTCAATAAACCTTCCTCTAAGGGGTTTTCCTGGAGATAATGTCTGAATTCGAGGAATGGTATGGATATGCTCAGAGGTATAACAATGCCAGGTCTGAGTAAGAGAGAGAGAAAGGATATAACAGGTAGATATATTATATGAAGCCCCTTTATATTGAAGGATTGCATTAGACCTGCAAGGATGATCCCGTATGAAAGATATGTCTCGAGGACGAGTGGCCTCTTTTTTTTAATAAAGAGCATGAAGGAGTAAAGGATAGATATGGAGATAATAAATAAAAACCATGGCAGGGCCCATTTTGACGGAAGACCGAGAATGATACCTGAATAAGCTATCAGGAGGGATAGAGGAAGGAGTGCCCTTTTTATTCTGTTGCCATCCCCCTTCTGTTTGCCTCTTCTCTGTAAAATTTCCTGTATAAGACGTCCCATTCAGGACTGCCCTCTATTATCTTTCTCGAGAAGGACTGCATCTTTTTCCTTACTGCTGAATCGATCTCCTCGCTTATCTTGAGGAAAGATATTATGGAGCGTTTTACCTCCCTCCAGACCTTCCCCTCTTCCTCTCTTAATTCTATAAAGCCTTTGCTGGTGAGTCCCTTCAGCAGGACATGGCTGAGTCGGGTAATCTTCTCATCAGAGAGCATCAAAGTACAAGTCCCCTCTCTTCCACGAGCCTTCTCTTTGTTAATTCGAAAAGCCTTCTGTAGTCAAGCTTTCCTTTCTCGATGTCTCCAGAGAATTTCTTTAGTATCTCTCGCACCTCTTCATTTATCCTGTCTTCGACCATGAGTTCATCCATAATCAGATTCTCGGACTCCTCAATCAGTTTATCCTTTGATAGCTTTGGTTCTATAAGTTTTTTTTCGAGGAGATTATCTATTATACGCCTTGTCAGAATGGGAACCCAGGTCCTCGGTATCCTCATTTCATCAACCCCGCAAATCGAAGATTTTTGAGGAATCCTGTCATCATCTCTCTACGAAAGATAAAAGCGCTATATGCCTTGCCCTCTTTATAGCCTCAGTAAGGAGTCTCTGATGTCCTGCACATACACCTGTCATACGTCTCGGCAGTATCTTACCCCTTTCCGTAAGGAATCCTCTTAATGTCCTGATGTCCTTATAATCAATATATTCTGCCTTTTCTGCACAGAACCTGCAAAATTTTCTCCTCTGAAATCTTCTCTGCTGCAATTCCTCCTCCTTGTCTGAATTTTTATCTGTTATCTAAAAAGGTTCAAGATCAGTTATCTCTTCTGGTGGTAACTCGCCTGAACTGGATGTTTGCTCTCCCTGTTCCCTCTTAGAGAGGAATCTGACATTCTGGGCAATTACCTCGAATTTGCTCTTCTGCTGCCCCTCTGACTCCCATTTTCTCTCCTTCAACCTTCCCTCGACAAGAACAGGTCTGCCCTTGCTGAGATACTGGCTGCATGGTTCAGCCTGTTTTCCAAGGACTACGATATCGATGAAAAGGGTCTCTTCTCTCATCTCGTCAGCCTGCTTGTATCTCGAGTTTACTGCTATCCTGAAATTGGTTACAGGCGTGCCCTGCGGCGTATAGCGTAATTCAGGATCCTTTGTAAGATTCCCGATAAGTATAATCCTGTTATACATCTTGTGTTATCCTCATGCCGCTGAGGCCTCTGCTGGAGTTGCCTTCATGGCAGTTTCTGCCTGGCTCAGGGTCTCTAAGAAATGGGCAGCCTCTTTCTTTCCCATCTTTATAATCATGTACTTCACTACAAAGTCAGAGACCCTGTAATAGTCCTCGAGTTTCTTTATCAGGGATGGCTCTGACCTGAAGGTCAAAAGGGTATAGAATCCCTTCTTATGTTTCTTGATCTCATAGGCAAGTTTTTTTCTGCCCCAGGGCTCTACCTTCAGGATCTCACCACCTGACCTTGTGATGAGGTCCTTAATCCTCTCATTGGCAGCCTCTATCTCCTCATCTGAAAGAGAGGCATTAATAATGACGATATTTTCGTAGATGTTCATCTAACCTCCTTATGGATTCACCCTTTGGTGTCTGCTATGTGTCAAAGACACGTAGCAGAGCAGCCCTCGTCTTTAATGAGAGCAAGGAGTTATCTTTTATACCACAAAGGAGGATATAAAATCAATCTTCACTCCTCAAAATTCTCGTCAACATACTGGGCAAGGATCTCATGGATCTTTACGGGTGCTGCAACACCAAAGTATTGATCTATGATAGCATGGGCAATCTCATGGGCAAGAATATTTGACCTTGCATCTTCAGCCGATATGTAGATTGTCCTTTCCTGTGGAGAATAGAAGGCTATGAAATCTACCTCCCTGTAATACCTCTTCTTATATATGGACTGGACAAGACTGGCATCTGGCATTATCTTTATATCGATCCTGAGATTCCTTGGATACATATCGAGAATGGCCTTTACCCTATCAATAATGATGTCTATCTTCTCAGAAACCTGTCTCTCCAGGGAGATCTCTCCAGGAGACCTCTTCTTGAGGATCGAGGTTAAGGAGCCGAGTTTGAGTCTCTTATTGAAAAGTCTGAGGGTGCCCTCGTCTTCATAGAATACCCTTGTATATCTGCTTGTTATCTTCTCTTCTGCAAGCCAGGCCTGAGGAAGAACCTGTGCAGGGAGGTGGAGGAATAACAGGATGATGAGGATTCTAAGAATCCAGGGATGCATCTATCTCTCAGACCCTGTCTGTATTAAAATATGATAATGCCTTCTTTAACCTCTCCAGAGATTCACTGATCTTTTGAATACTCTCCTTTTGACGGTCATCACTCCCCTCTCTTATCTCTCCTATATAAATGCTCAACTCCTCTGCAATGCCCTTTATGAGAGAAATGCGAGAGGATAACTCCTCGATCATCCTGTTCATTGAATTGGCCAGTTCCTGGGCCTCGTCCTTCTTCCTCAGCCTTATCCTGAAGGTTAGGTTGCCTTTCGTGATCTCTTCTACAGACCTCTCGAACCTGTAAAGGGGACCTGCTATCCGATGCGAGAGGAAGAGGGACAGGACACTAATTCCTAACCCGATGAGAAAGATATAAAGGCCATGGGCCCTTAGAATCTCATAGAATAGGGCCTTCGGTGTCTTTTCAATCCTCAGGAATGAATCCCTGTATGTTATCGTAATTGTATGAGCAGAAAAGATGCTCAGGATTATCGTAAATACTACGGCACTGAGAAGGATAGTGAGGAAGAAACGCAGTATAAAACGTCCCTGAAAGTCCTGTTTGATAAAGTAATTTCTCCTTTTCCATGTCCTCTGCTCCATTACACCCTCCTATCCATTTGATTCTTTCTTTACCCGTATGATAGCCTTTTTCCTTAAATCAGCGAGCCATCTCTCCATCTCGGAGCGTCTCTTCTTCTCGACCAGTATCATCTTTATCTCATCGC
>Ga0334722_10007572_pt1 | contig 10501 bp, 1 predicted proteins | sample C3_bottom_MG_FD_207210 | JGI IMG/M metagenome (GOLD analysis project Ga0334722, IMG submission 207210) | Sediment microbial communities from Yellowstone Lake, YNP, Wyoming, USA - C3_bottom | ecosystem: Environmental > Aquatic > Freshwater > Lake > Sediment | place: USA: Wyoming | collected... | reverse complement strand
CGGCCAACAAGCTTTCCGCTTTCGCGGCTACCACTTCGGCGGAACTCTCGGGCGTCCTCTCGGATGAAAATACCAGCGGAGGCTATATGACCGATGTCATGACTACCGCCGGCGACATTATATACGGAGGCGCTTCCGGCGTGCCGACCCGACTGGCCGGCTCCGGCACCAACGGCTGGGCATTGAAATACAATACCGGCACTTCGGCTCCTTACTGGGCGACCGATACGGATACGACCTACTCCGCCGGCTCGGGACTCACTCTTTCCACCACCACTTTCAAACTCGGCGGGGCTCTGACTGAAGACGCGGCTTTTACCGGAAACTACAATATGACATTTACCGGCACGACCGTGCTCCAACTCGGCAACGCTTCATCGCAAATCAAGATTCTCGGTTCGGGCGGCACCTACTACGGCATTCTGGATGTCGGCAATATCACGACCGCCGACAAGACCTATACTTTCCCGGACACGACCGGCACGGTGGCGCTCACCGCCAACAAGCTTTCCGCTTTCGCGGCTACCACTTCGGCGGAATTAGCTGGCGTGATTTCGGACGAAACCGGATCGGGCGCGCTAGTCTTCGGCACCAGCCCGAGAATCACTACTTCCATACTGGACGCCAATGGCAACACTATGTTCGGACTAACTCCAACCACTACTGCTGTCAATTATTTCAACTTTACCAACGCCGCGGCTTCTGGAACCCCGCTCCTCCAAGCGGCCGGAACGGATACTAACATTAATCTTAATATTAGAGGCAAAGGCACCGGCACGGTAGATCTTGGCGATACCAGCGGTAGCCTGGCTTTGACGGTTGACTCTGCCGGCCAAGTCGGCATCGGCGACGCGACTCCCGATTCTCTTCTTGACATGCTTTCCTCCGGCGCGGCCAATACGGTTCTCAAGATTGCCAACACCAACGCCGGCGATTACGATCCGTCCATCGGCTTTGAACTGGCCGAAGGCACTCACTCGTTCACGATGGGTGTGGATGATTCTGATTCGGATAAATTCAAAATTTCTACGACGGCTCTCGGAACTAATGATGTTCTCACTCTGACTTCCGCCGGCAATCTGCAGATTGGCGCTAATGGCAATGACGGCAGCCTAACCATATATTCCGAACAAGGCGCAACGGATTATTCTTTCATTCTCCAGCCCAATGCTGCTATGGCCCAGACCACCACTTATACTTTGCCGAGTGACTATCCCGCTTCCAGCGGTTACGCTTTGACTTCCACTACCGGCGGAGTGATGAGTTGGGCGGCAGCCGGAGTCTCCGACCACGGCGCGTTGACGGGTCTCTCTGACGACGATCATACGCAATACGCGCTTCTCGCCGGCCGTTCATCCGGACAGACTTTGATCGGGGGGACGGCTTCCGGCGATGATCTGACGCTCCAAACTACTTCCAACGCGACCAAGGGCGACTATATCCTCTCCGACCTCGGTTCCGGACTAGTGCTTTCCACTTCCGGCACGCTCTCGGCGGTCACGAATACGCTCCACTCCCAAAACACCGACACGGGAACGGACGGCACGGCCTTTACCATTGGCGATGGCTCGACTACGCTCACCATAAATACCGGAGCGACTGACGACACCTTCAACATTGAACAGGGAACTTACGATTCTATTCTCTCTTTCACGCAACCCGGCGCGGCCACCCAAACTTACACTTTCGCGACCGGCGGCACGGTCTGTACGACCGGCTCTGTCTGTGCCGGCTATCAGGCTTCGCTTGGCTACACCGCCGCCAATGTTGCCCTCTCCAACCTAGCAAGCGTCGCCATCAACACTTCGCTTCTGCCCGGAGTTAACGACAGCATCGATCTCGGCGACGATACGCACAGATGGGCTAACTTATACCTCGGCGGAGAAACGCTCCACATTGGAACTTCTACCACTGACGAAGCGACCATCGGCTACACCACTTCCAGTAACATCCTAAACTTTGCTACGGATTCAACCTCCAACGGCGACATTGCATTCTTCACGGATGATTTGTATTTGGATAAGTCAACGGGGTATGTAGGTGTTGGCGTAACCGATCCAGATTCTACATTGACAGTGGGCGGAGAAATTCGTGTAAAAAATGGATCCTCAGCATCGCACATATTATATCCTAATGGCAATGCCATACTAAGCTATTACACGGGAGGGGTCACGATAATAGGCAATAATACTGGAACTGCCAGGTTGAATGTTAAGGGATTGGGCAACACTTCATCTACTTCTGCTCTAAGCATAATAAATTCTGCTGATGCCTCCCTCATGCAAATTTTAGACAATGGTAGTGTTGGCATAGGAACAGCTTCTCCTTCCGGACTTTTCCATGCGAAAGTTTCCAATGCAGCTGTTACTGCAACATCTTACGACGGATATTTTGAAAACTTAGCCACCAACACCACAACCGACGCCATCAACAAATATGGAGCTTATATTACCTCCACCGGAAGCTTTACCGGTTCAACCGGAGCGGCCACTAACAACTACGGAATGTCCATAGATGGTGTCAGCGGAGGAGATAATAATATTGGTCTTAATATAACAAATGTAACTGGCGGAGCATTAGGATCAACTGGCATAGTCATAAGTAATATAACTGGATCAGGCGCAAGTACCGGGATAAATATTGGCGGTAATCTTACTTACGGCGTAGAAACAAATATTGATGGCACGGGAACAGGCGTCTATGGTCACAGCCGATACGGGTCAGGCGGAGTATTTTCTCAAGACAATACCCTGGGAAATTCCAGTTCCAGTCCTGCTCTTTATGCTTCAAGAGGCGCGGATTTAGGAGCTTATGATCTGACCGGCGCGGTTTTAAAAGTGGAAGACAGCACGGCATCCACGGGAAATCTTTTTGAAGTAATTAAACAAGGTTCAACTAAATTTTTAATCAATAATTCAGGAAATACCAGAGTTAATGGCAACCTCGGCATTCTGGAAGGAACAGGCGCGACTTACTACACTATCTTCCAAGGCGGGGACCAATCTGCTGATCTGACCTATACTCTTCCGACAGCTTACCCGGGGGTTAGTGGCTATGCCCTGACTTCAACTACTGGTGGTGTAATGAGCTGGTCAGCGGCCGGAGTTTCTGATCACGGAGCGCTAACTGGACTCTCTGATGATGACCACACTATCTATGCTCTCCTGGCCGGACGAAGCGGCGGACAAACTTTGATCGGCGGCACCGCTACGACCGATGATTTAATCCTGCGCACGACAACTGGTAATGCCGCTTCCGGCGCTGATATGATTTTCCAGACCGGCAACAATGGAGCGACGGAAGCGATGAGAATTTTGTATAACGGAAGAGTGGGAATTGGAACAGCGACGCCGGGATATCCGTTGGCTGTGACGGGAACGAGCGGCGCGCAACTTTCTCTGGCTTACGACGGGACGCATTACACCAATTTCACGGTGGCTTCAGACGGGCAATTCACGATTGATTCCAACGGCACTTCCGCCGGCTCGGTTATGACTATCGGCGACAACAGCGCGGAAGACTCCGGCCTCATAATGAACGATGATGCGCAAAGTTACTATCTCGCTTTGGATAACACCGATCATGTATTGAAAATTGGCAACGGAACAGCCATCGGAACCAACGCTTACCTTACGATGAATTCCAGCGGCAATACTGGAATCGGCAGAATAGCCGAAAGCGATGTAAGGCTTAGCATAAGTACTCCCGCCAGCCATAACGGATTAAAAATCACGACGGCTAGCGATTATGCTCCTTTATGGATTGAGACAACTGCCGCTACCGGATCATCAAATGTCGCCGGTGTTTTTGTCAGACAATATACAAGCGCGGCCGCGGGCGATGTTTTTGAGGCCAATATGGCGGCGGGCTCCGGATCCTTCACTGGTAACTTCATAGACTTCCAAAAAAATTCGGTTAGCCAGTTTAAAGTATCCAACTCCGGAGCTATCTCAATGCTTGAATCTTCCGGCAATACTTACTTTACCACTCTTCAGACCGGCGATCAGTCGGCAGATGTCACTTACACTCTCCCGACCGCTTATCCGGCTTCCAGCGGATATGCTTTGACGGCCACTACCGGTGGAGTGATGAGTTGGGCGGCGGCGGGAGTTGCTGATCACGGCGCGTTGACGGGTCTCTCTGACGACGATCATACGCAATACGCGCTTCTCGCCGGCCGTTCATCCGGACAGACTTTGATCGGGGGGACGGCTTCCGGCGATGACCTGACGCTCCAAACCACCAGTAACGCGACCAAGGGCGACTACATCCTCTCCGACCTCGGTTCCGGACTAGTGCTTTCCACTTCCGGCACGCTCTCGGCGGTCACGAATACGCTCCACTCCCAAAACACCGACACGGGAACGGACGGCACGGCCTTTACCATTGGCGATGGCACTACGACATTTACAATCAATACATCCGCCACTGACGACACCTTCACTATTGAACAGGGCACTTACGATTCCATTCTCTCTTTCACCCAACCCGGCGCGGCCACCCAAACTTACACTTTCGCGACCGGCGGCACGGTCTGTACCACCGGCTCTGTCTGTGCCGGCTATCAGGCTTCGCTTGGCTACACCGCCGCCAATGTTGCCCTTTCCAACCTAGCCTCTGTCGCCATCAACACCAGCCTCATACCGGATTCCAACGACGATACCGATCTCGGTTCCACAACTTTGCGGTGGCAAGACTTGTATATGGGTCCTGGTTCCATCCATATCGGCACTTCTGCCACGGCCGAAGGCCTCATCTCATATACCGACACGACCCAAGATGTATTCAATTTCGGAACCGACGCCACCGGCAACGCCGACATTGCCTTTTTCACGGATGATTTGTATTTGGATAAATCCACCAGTTTCATTGGTCTAGGTACTACAACTCCCGACCGACTGCTCCACGCCGAAGTTTCTGATGCCGTGACGAACGCCGTTACTTACGGCCAGAGACTTTCTCACATCACTTCCGGCACGGCGGCGGCTAATTTCGGAACGGGCATTGAATTTGAACTGGAAAACGCCTCCGGCAACAATAAGATTGCGAGCCTCATTGAATCTACCTGGAAAACCGCCACTGACGGCGCGGAAGACGGAACGCTCATTTTCAAAACTATGGCCGGCGGAGTGGCTGCCACGGAAGCTATGCGGATTGAAGCCGGCGTGACTACCATTGATAATTTACAACTCGGAGCCATGAACTTTCCGACCGATGCCGGCATAGTTTCCTGGGTGGATATGCCAGTCGCGTCTGCCACCGACAACACCGTGGAATCCTACACGGCTTCGCTTGATGGCAACCCGATGCTCACGATTTATGGTTTGGCGACCGGTTCGGGCGGAGTGGATAATCTTGGAGTAGGGATCGGGACGACGACTCCTTCCGGATTTTTTGAGGCAAAAAATCCAGCTGGCGGAACCTATCCAAGTTCGCTCATACTAACCGAAGGCACTTTGAATTTCAGCGACGCAAACGGAGCAACGGTAAAAGCGACCGGAGGCGGAGGCAGAGAAATTTATATGTCAGAAGACGGCGCGGGCAGCATAGACTTGCAATCCATAGGCGCGACTTTGAATATAAACAGGTTGGGAAATGATATTAATATGGGCAATGGGGATTTGGTCGTTGCTAACTCTTCTGGCAATGTCGGAATCGGCGACACGACTCCGGACGGCAAGCTGGATGTAGAATCAACCGGCGCGGTTACCGCTTCAAACTACGGCATCAATCTTTCCAATCTCACGACCAACACCACTACCGACGCTATCAATAAATATGGCGCCTACATAACTTCCACCGGATCGTTCACGGGAAGCACGGGAACGGCTACTAATAACTATGGGTTGTATGTGGATACGCCGACCGGAGCGGACAACAATTACGCGGCGATTATAGCCGGAAGAACATATATATCCAATACATCGCAAACTATCAATTCGGACGCAACTAGTGTAATGGATGTATCCGTAACCACCGGAAGCTCGGACAGCATTTTTAGGTGGGGACCAAGCTATGTTAATTCGAGTTCCATTGGAGGCTCTCTTGGATATGATGGAAGCGGTTCCACCGTAAAAGTAATAGGATATAATGGAGATTTATTACTCACTACCGCGGGAACTAGCGAGGGCATAAGAGTAAAACAAACTACCGGTTTCGTCGGCATCGGCACTATTTCCCCCGACCGACTGCTTCACGCCGAAGTTTCTGATGCCGTGACGAACGCCGTTACTTACGGCCAGAGACTTTCCCACATCACTTCCGGCACGGCGGCGGCTAATTTCGGAACCGGCATAGAATTTGAACTGGAAAACGCCTCCGGCACCAATCGGGTTGCAAGCACCATTGAATCTACCTGGGCTACTGCCACTAACGGAGCGGAGGATGGCGCTTTGGTTTTCAAAACTATGACTGGCGGAGCGGCGGCGACTGAAGCCATGCGGATCCAGGCCGGCGTGACGACTATTAGTAATCTTGCATTGGGCGCCATGAATTTTGATACAGATGCCGGAGCGGTTACCTGGGTGGATATGCCGGTAGCGTCAGCTTTGGATAATGTGGTGGAATCTTACACGGCGCAACTTGATGGCAATCCGATGCTCACGATTTATGGTTTGGCGGACGGATTAGGCGGAGTAGATAATCTTGGAGTAGGGATTGGAACCATGACTCCCGGTCAGAAACTTTCCGTGGCCGGCACATTGGGAATTCAAGAAGCAAGCAGCGGCGCTGATTACACTATTTTCCAGGGCGGAGTTCAAAGCGGAAACATTACCTATACTCTGCCGACAGCCGCGCCGGCTTCCAGCGGATATGCTTTAACAGCCACCACCGGCGGAGTGATGAGCTGGGCGGCGGTTGGAGGAGCCAGCGGATGGACGGACGGAACAACCATAGTTTACCCGACCAGCGCGACAGCCGACATGGCGATTGGCGGAACTACTTTGACTGCCCCATTCTCGGTGGATGAATCTACAAATACCGTCCGAATTGGCGAAGGCTCGAACAGCAACGGAATTTTGAATATGTATGCTTCCGATGGCGACACCGGTTCCATCACTTACAATACCAGCGACACCTGGGCGTTTACCGGAGGGAATATAAACTTGGCCGATGATTTATTCCTGACGCTCGGCACCGACGGCGACAGCGTGATTACCGGCCGCGCGACTGCTATCAACGCCAACACGGCTGTCTCGGGACTTATCGTCGGCACGCCGGTCGTCGGAGCCATCGGCGCCAACTCAACGATAATTTCAAATATAACTTCTGATGCCGACATAGTTTTCATCGGCAACGACGGCGGAAACAGCAAGGAACTTTTGAGACTTGACGCTTCGGAAGCCACCGTGGCGGTCGGAACCGGTTCCACGGCCATGAGCATAGACGCCAACGGCAATGTGGGCATCGGCACGGCTTCGCCTTCCGGATTGCTCCACGCCAAAGTTTCCAACGCGGCGGTAACCGCTTCAAACTATGACGGATATTTTGAAAACTTGGCCACCAACGCGACCACTGACGCCATTAATAAATATGGCGCCTACATCACTTCTACCGGAACCTTTACCGGAAGCACAGGAACGGCCACCAACAACTATGGGTTGTATATTGCCACGACCACCGGAGGCGATAACAATTACGACATTTACGCCGGCTCGGGCGCCAGTCTGACCACGGCCGGCACTTGGGCTAACGCGCCGTCTTATCGTCGCTATAAAGGAACTTACACCGAAACCGGATCGTATTTGGATAAATTAATGAATCTGGATATTTACGAATGGCAGTATAAGGACGAAACCATTGACGGAATGAACCGCTTCGCGAGCGATCCGAACCGGCATGCTTCTCCCTTCCTGGATGATTTCTACAACTCGTTTGGTCTTGGGAATATCAACGGATACAATATCCAGGATTTGGCGGGCGTGACGATTGCTTCGGTCAAGGAATTGAACACAAGGTTCATCAATCAAAATCTTGAGGTTGAGCAACAACTTGAAACCCAAGGTTCAACCTTGTCCGGTTTAAAGTCTGATATTGAGTCCCAAGGTTCAACCTTGTCCGGTTTAAGGTTGAACCTTGACCAGTTAAAAACCGACCAGAATATCACAACGCTACAGGGCTTGCAGACTTCAGTGGACGAACAACTTGCAATAATCCAGCAAAATATCCAAGACCAAGGTTCAACCTTGTCCGGTTTAAGGTTGAACCTTGACCAAGTGTCAGCGACTTTGCAGTCGCAAATTGACGAACTGAAGAGACTCGCGAATGTTGAACTAAATACCGCACAAATAGACGCTAATAAAACCGATATAGAATACATAAAATTGCTTCTCGGCATAGACGCCAATTCCGAACCGGGCAGTATAAAAATACTCGGCCAATTGGAAGCCGAAGGCGTGGTGGCGGGCGCGTTTACGGTCAAAGTGACTGATCCGGATATGAAAACGATCGGAGAGGATTATATTAAAGCGGTAGCCGTGGACGAAGATAAAGACGGCGTGGACGATGTGACGGGTGCGGACGGCAAAAGCTATGTCATCAAAACGACGGCAGTGGATTTCATGTCCCGGATTTTCGTAACGCCTAAATCCGTAATTGACCAAACCATCGCCGTGACAGAGATAGTCGCGGGCGAAAGTTTCAAAGTGGAAATCAAAAACCCGGTCGCGACCGACTTGAAGTTTAATTGGATGATTGTGGAGGAGAAATAAAATTTTTAAAATAAAAGGTTCAACCTTGTCCGGTTTAAGGTTGAACCTTAGCCAAATACAAGGCGAGGAATGGAAAGTAATAATTGCTGGACAAAACAAATATTATGTAATAAGATAGTAGTATAATAATACATAATATGTAATAAACTAGCACTATGTTTAACAGGGATATTCTAACCTATTTGGAAAAATGGAAATTAAAAAAAGGCAGAAAGCCTTTGGTTTTGCGGGGAGCAAGACAAGTGGGAAAAACTTTCGCGGTCAAAATTTTTGCCGAAAAAAACTTTGCTGATTTACTTTATATTAATTTGGATAAAAATGAGGATTACGAATTGTTTAAAGAAATTCGTTCAATTTTAGATTTTGAAAAAACCGCGGATGTAGTTTTGGGAAAAAAAATTGTTTCCGGCAAAACACTGGTGTTTATTGACGAAATACAAAACACTCCCAATCTGATTGAACTTCTGCGGTTTTTTTATGAAGAACGGCCGGATCTGCATGTGATTGCCGCCGGATCGCTTTTAGAAGTAAAAATTAAAAAACAGGGACTGGCTATGCCGGTGGGAAGAATAGAATACGCTTATGTTTATCCACTGACCTTTTTTGAGTTTTTGGAGGCGAACAAGGAAAACAGCATTCTTGATTTCCTTAAAAAAGTAACTCCAAAGGATTCCATACCGCCGGCAATTCACGAGCAATCTTTAAAATTATTTTACAATTACGCGCTTATCGGCGGAATGCCCGAAATTGTGGCGCGTTATGTTGAAAAAAGTTCTCAACAGGACTTGAATTCTCTTTATTCGTCGCTCCTGACCGCTTACGCGGAAGATATTTATAAATACGCGGCTTCGGCGGATGTAAAATACATCAGACATGTATTAGATCAGGCGCCCTATTTTGCCGGTGAAAGAATCACTTATGAAAAATTTGGCGGATCCGGATATCGAAGCCGCGAGATGAGCGAAGCTTTTGAAGTGCTGGAAAAAACAATGTTGCTGCGCCAGGTGCCGGCTACGAAGTCCCTTGAGTTGCCTCTCATCGGGCAAAGAAAGAGAGCCAAAAAACTTTTGTATCTGGACATCGGCTTTATCAATTTCAAAAATAATATTCAAGCGGAATATGTCGGACTAGCCGATCTGAGCGGTCTATATCGCGGAAAAGCCGCCGAACAGATTGTGGGCCAGAATATAATCGCGAATATGTCGCAAATGGAGCAATCCTTGTTTTATTGGGCGAAGGAAAAGCCACAGGGGTCAGCCGAGGTTGATTTTTGCCTGGCGCATAAGGGAAAAATTTTAGGCATTGAAGTAAAATCCGGACATTCAGCAAAGCTAAAATCTCTTTTTAGTTTTGGAAAAAATGTTTCCGACAGTAAATTAATCCGAATCTATGGCGGTCCGCTCAAAAAGGAGCAAATATCGAGCGGCAACGGAGCGCGCGATTTGCTTTCTTTGCCGTTTTATTTAATTAACCGGATTTTTGATTTTTGAGATTTACATTTTTAATTAACTAAAACAACTATATGCAAAAATACAAGCCTAGCTGGATAAAAATTAGTTTGCTGGCCGCGGGAGTTACTGCCATCGCGACCGGGGGATTTTTTCTTGTGAAAAAATTCTGGCCGTCCGGTCCGGTGCTGACCTATGAAGCGCTGGTCGCGGTTACGGATCAAAAAAATTCCGATCCGGTGGAAGACGCAAAAAGCTCTCTCAAAGCCGGCGATGTTTTGGTAATTTTGCCGGAAGGCCACAGCTGGTCGGATACGGAAAAAATCAGCTATCTAATCTTAA
>Ga0334722_10007571_pt1 | contig 10503 bp, 9 predicted proteins | sample C3_bottom_MG_FD_207210 | JGI IMG/M metagenome (GOLD analysis project Ga0334722, IMG submission 207210) | Sediment microbial communities from Yellowstone Lake, YNP, Wyoming, USA - C3_bottom | ecosystem: Environmental > Aquatic > Freshwater > Lake > Sediment | place: USA: Wyoming | collected... | reverse complement strand
GTTAGGCAAGTTGCTGGCGACGACCAGCACGCCGATCACTTTTCCGCGCGTGATCATTGGAACGACGACGACGGATCGCGTCGAATCCGAGCCGCCCAGGAATTGCCAACGTGAATCGATTTTCACATCACCAATGGAAACAATTTGTCCACCCGCCGCCGCCTGGCTAATCAGCCCCTCGCCTCCAACTTTGGCAAAGAAGAAGCGTTGAGCGTGTTCCCACATATCCTGGGTCATGCCGTTCACTCGAGTGGGCACGATTTTGTCATCCCGAATGAGATAAATGGAGGCATGCGTGTATCGAAATCGCTCGGTCATTAAACGCAGAATATCACCCAGCAGTTGGTCAAGTTCGAGCACGGAAGAAAGTTGTCGCCCGGCTTCGTTGATGATTTGCATTTGCCGCGAACGTTTTTGCTCGATTTCGTACAGTTCGCGATTCTCCCGATTACGCCGAACCAACTCGCGCGATGCGCCGCCGACGATGAGCACCAGCGCAATATACAAACCAACAAAACCGATACCCAGCGTCACATAAACAAGACGCTGGACGCTATCAATTTGAGGTTGCAAAACATCGAGGTCGTGATAAATTTCGTATGCGCCCAACACGCTGGACGAATCGCGCGGACTAACGGGGACATAGATTTCAAACAGCCGCGGACCAATCCCCCGCTCGGACACGTTTTCGGTTTTGGTCAACGCCGAAACATCCATCGCGGTCTTGCCGCCCAACGCATCGGTCAATTCATCCGACAATGGAAATTTCTGACCGATCAAATCTTTTTCGTCGGAATAGACCAACACACCATCCTTGTTCCAAATTTTGACGCGGACAATATGCATACCAATAATTCGACCACGCACCAGCGAATCAAACATCGCAAATCGTTCGGGCGAAAGACCGGAGAAATCAGCGGCGGTCAAATTCGGCGCGATGACAAAATCGACCTGATCGATCGCGCTGTTGGCTTCTTGCTCCAAGGCAATCTCGGTCAATTGTTGTTGCAGCAAGTACGCCAAACCCAAGCCAATCGCCGCAATGACAATCAGACCCAGGACGCTGACTTGCTGAACCAGTGAAAGTCGAAGACGTGGCATGTTCATAAATCCTCGCAGCTAAAGCAGAGAATGGAACTGCTCTGCAGAAGAATACGCAATTGGAGTCCGCTTGGATGCTAGGTGCTGACAAGTATCATTTCAAATCGTTTCGTTATAAATTCATTATATCATAAATTCAACGCCGCGCCTTCAAGCCGCAGTAACTGGGCTTTCATCGGCAAGCCGCCCGCATAACCGTGCAGTCCGCCATCGCTGCCCAGCACGCGATGGCACGGCAGAATGATTGGAATCGGGTTGGTTGCCAGCGCGCGCCCCACCGCGCGCGACGCTTTGGGCATGCCAATTTGTTTAGCCACCCAGCCGTACGTGCGCGTCTCGCCAAAGGGAATCGTGTTTGCCGCTTCAAGCACCGCGCGTTGGAAAGGTTTGAGCGACGACCAATCGAGCTTGAGATCGAATTTGCGCCGGTGACCTTCGGCATACTCGGTCATCTCGCGCGCGATTTCGACGGGCGCTTGATCGACGACCGGCGCCTCTTTGAATTCGCGTTGCAAGCTGGTCAGCGATTCGTCGCGCGAGCCACGCGGCAAATGCAAGGCAACAATTCCGCGTTCGGAATATGCCACGCCAATCCAACCAATTCGTGTATGAAAAGTAGTGAGTTGTATCATCGCATATTTCTCCAAGAGTTGCGCGCGGATCATTCCGCGTTGCCGCGAAGCGGGAATTTTCTCGCGGTGGCGCATTTTTTCCAAGGTCTGTCCCAGGTCTTTCAACTCGTCGTCGATTTTCATTTCACACCTCGCTCTTCTTTTTCGTGACGATGTAGTTTGTCATTTCGAGCGGAGCGAGGAATCTCGACTCGGTTGAAGACACCCGCACTTGCGTGTGGGGCAAGTGTTTCTCGTCGCTCCGCTCCTCGAAATGACACTGGGTCGGATTGATTGTCTATTTCGAGGATGATTTTCAATTTTTTCAGCGCGCGATGCAAACGCACATAAGCGTTGTTGGTCGTGCATCCCAGTGTCGCCGCAAGTTGCGCACCATCGAGTTCATCGAAATAAACCAATCGAATTATTTCGCGCTCGCGCTCGGCTAATCGTTCGATGCCGCGACGCACCTGATCATATTCGTCGTCTCGCTCTAGTCCATCGCCCGCATCTGCGCCAATCGATTCAGCGAAATCGTCCAGCGATTCCGTGGCGCGCTTGCCGCGATAATGATCGGCGACGCGCCGCGCGGCGATGCGATAGAGCCAAGCGATGATCGGCTTGCCCTGCCAGCGCACTTTTTTGATTCCACTCAGCGCGTTTTCAAACACGCTCGTCGCAATGTCTTCCGCTGTCTCGCGCGCACCGACGCGGCGATAGGCGTACGCATAGATGCGATCATAATAGGCGTCGAACAATTCGCCAAAGCCCACCGCGCTGGTCTGCGCGCGTTCGAGCAATTTCTGGTCATCGATGATTTTCATTCTGTCTGCGGCTTTTTCTTTCGCACGTACAAGAGCTTGTCGACGTGCGCGACAATTTGATTCTGCTCATCCATCACATCGACGCCGAACGTCGGCTCGATTTTTTCGCCTGCATCGGCGCGCGCGCGAAGGTTATCGGCTTGCTCGCGCGTAATGCAAAAGGTCGCCGTCACCGTGCCGCGCCCAGGTTTTATAAACTGGATACTCGCTGATTTGTCCCAGACGATGTAATCTTTGCCCAGCGTGTGGATCAAAATCAGCATGAACCAGGGATCGCACATCGCATACAACGTGCCGCCAAAGTGCGTGCCGACCACATTCAGATTGCGCCGCGAGAGTTTCGCTTGAACGCGAATCGTTTGCAAATCAGGCGATTTGTAAACGACGCGAATGTTCATTCCAAGAAGCGGCGGATAAAAGTTGATCCATTTCAGCAGTTGCGCGATGTTTGGTTTCATTGTGGGTCTCCAACAAGTATATCGAGGGTTCAGATGAAATCTTACACACGATAGCGTATGGCATATAGCCAATACCGCTTACGTTCTGCCATACGCCGTATGCTATACGCCATCCGCCAGCTTACGCGGAAGCGCCGCTGTAACGCTTGATGCCTGCTTTCCAAAATCTTGCCGAAAGGAATACGGCGACTATGCTCACGAGGATCGCGAGAGCGATTTGCCACCATGTCAGTTCGCCGCGCAATGCTTGAAGCGGTACCGTTGTCGCAACGGCAATCGGAATCACGAACGTGACAATCACACGGAGCCAAACGGGATACACGACACTGGGATAGCGCCCCGTATCCATTAGCGCTTGCAGAAGCGTGACATTGTTATCGAATTTCGTAAACCAAAAGGTCAGCGTAATCAAAACGATCCACAGACTATAGATGACAAGCGCACCTGACACAATGAGAACCAGAAATGTGAAAGTGTTGATCCATGATGGCGGCGCGTTGCCCGCGCTGAACAAACCAATCACGATCAAGACGATGCCCAGCAAAATATTCCATACATTCCAAATCACGATGCGAGAAAAACTCACCATGAATTGACTACTGACCGGAAGCAGGAAGGTATAGTCCAGAGTCCCTTCGTGAATGCCTTGATTAAAGGTCTCGGTATTGGGCCAAGCAATCGCCTGCATGTAGGCATTCACTATTTTGAAAACACCGAGCAAAGCCAGGACGTCGCCCAGCCGCCAGCCCGCGATGTTGTTGGTGTTTGAAAAGATGATGCCGAGTCCAAGCAGTTCCCAAGCCAGCCACATGATGCTCGTCAAGATATTGACGACGGTATCCACGCGATAGGCGAGCTCTTGCTGAATATTGATCTTGAACAGCGCAACCAACACACGAATAATATGCATGGCAACCTCTATCCTATGCGCCCACAGCGGAAAATTGTTTGATCGCTTGCCGCCACACAAAGTTGAACAGCCCGTAAAGCACGATCAGCCAAAAAACTTGCAGCCCATAGTTGAGCAAAATTTGTTCAAGCGGCAATTGGTTCAGAAGAAGCAGAATCGGAAAAGAAAGCGTCAACTGATACGGCAAGAGGTGCGCCATCGTCTGCGCCCACGCGGGCAACAGGACGAGTGGCACGAACGCGCCGTTGAGCAACATCGAAACAGCCGTATCAAAGTGATAGATTGCCCAGACGCGCGTGGTCCAAAACGCGATGAGCGTGAGCGTGCTTTCCAAAAGAAAACGAATGAAAAATCCCATCCCGATGGCTGGTGCGCTCAGCAACAGACTCTGCCAGGTATATGTGAACGTGGGGCGAAACAGCAACACCAGCGCGATCCAGATTGGCACAAAGATCATCGTTTGCAATATTTTGAAGGCGAGGTTGTTCACCAACGTATTCGTCAGGATCGGATGCACGGGCTGGAGCAATTCGTTCGAAAGCGTGCCATCTTGGATTTTATAAGCCAGGTAATAGATCGTGATGCAGGTGGTTAGAATATCGACGGGCAAAAGCGTCAGATAGTACGCCGCGAAATTGGCAGACGTCAAACCGTTCACATTTCCTTGCGCGTCGGCAATGGCGGACCAAACCGCGAGATAGGTAATGGGCGAAACCAATCCATACGCCAAGTACATCATTAGGTTGGCGCGATACTGCCACTGCTCCGCCCAATTCACCTGCCAAAAGCGTTTATAGATATTCAGCATAGACTTGTCTCCGCGATAATGAGGAATCACGATTGGGCGAACGTTCGCGCATCACTGAACGCGCGCCCAATGACATCTTCGATGGGCGGGTCTTCAATCGTCAAATCCTGCACCGCTTGTTCAGCCAACAATCGCGCGGCAATGCTTGGAGTCTCTTCGGCTTTGACCTTGAGCAAAATTTTGCCTTCCACTTCGCTTGGCATGAGCGTGCCATATTGGCTGAGATCGCACGCTTCACATTCTTTCAACACCACGCCAATCAACTTGTAAGGCGCGATGCGGCGCGACAGATCGGTCAATCGACCATCGTATTTTAATTGACCCTCGTGAATAATGATGATGCGCTCACACAGCGCCGTCACGTCCGCCATGTAGTGACTGGTGAGAATGATGGTCGCGCCGCGACGCTGGTTGTATTCCTTGAGAAAGGACCGGATGCGCGCCTGTGCGCCAATGTCCAAGCCAATCGTCGGTTCGTCGAGAAAAAGAACGGAGGGACGATGCAGGAGCGATGCCGCCAACTCACACTTCATTCGTTCACCCAGCGACAAGTTGCGGACTGGCTTGCGAATGATCGGACCGAGTTCGAGTAGTTGATCCAGCTCTTCAAACGTTTTGCGATAATCCGCATCGCTGACGCGATAGATGGCTTGGTTGAGCAAAAAGGAATCCGCCGCCGGGATGTCCCAGGATAATCGATTGCGTTGTCCCATCACCAAAGTGATCGAACGCAAATAATCGTTGCTGCGATGCCATGGCGTATAGCCAAGCACATTCGCCGTGCCGCTGGTGGGATGCAACAACCCCGACAACATTTTCAACGTGGTCGTTTTGCCCGCCCCGTTGGGTCCCAGAAATCCAACAATTTCACCCGCGCCGATCCGGAAACTCACGTTCTGCACCGCTTTGACGTCTTGGTACTTGCGCTTGAAAAAGCCACGCACGGAGGCGGCGAATCCCCCTTCACGGTCAGTCACTTGATACGTCTTGCTAAGATTCTCGACGATGATCGGAAATGGGTTGCTCAAAATTTTCTCCTTGCTTATCTTGTTTGGAGATTTGGAAAAAGCATTGAATGACGATGCCTTTTATCTACGGGCTTGCATTATAGCATATCCGAAATGAAATGTGCGCGCAGGCGCATTGCCTCAGTAACAAGAACTCCCGCATGGGTGACCGTCCATGCGGGAGATTTTCGCTTTCAAGCTTTCGAGCGCGTAAAGATAAATCGATTGTGCGCAGATTTATTTTATTCCATTTGCCAGCCTCACCAAGTCTTGCGACGTGACCACGCATAAATTCTGCGCCGCATACGCGACCATTTCTTCGTACGCTTGCCAGATCGCATCCTGTGATTTTTGCGAGCGTGGCTTGCTGGTGTCCGGCGCGGCAAGATTGTACGGCGGTTGGAGTGGCTTGCCTTGCGCGTAATAGTAATTCGTCCAGCCGGGTCCGCCACTGCTATACACATCATTTTCATGGATCAGCGATGTGATAAAAGGCGCGCGCGGCGCGTTCCATTTAGCAAGCTGTTCCTTCAGCATCGTCGCGGGCTTGAACTCATTCTGGCGCGGCGTGCCGATCGCATTCCACCAAAATTGTTCGGTGCCCTGGGTCGTGGTAATGGGAATCCGCGTGATGCTGAAATCGCTGGGACGCACCCACAAGCCATCCACCTTGACCAACGGCTTGTCCAACGCCGTGCCTTCTTCGTGATATTGCACCTGCATTTGCGCGCCCATCGCGGCGTAAATCTTGGTCATCATTTTACGCCCGCGTGGATCGCCCGCCTGCGGCGAAACTGCGACCGGCTTGCGCCCAAACACTTGAGCAACGTAGGCATATCCACCGGGCTGGGTCTTGTCCAATTTGCCTGTCGCCAGATCGAGCCGATAGGTTTCGTAATCGCGCAAGGTTTGCTCTAGCGTTTTGTCGTCCATGCGCTTGAGTGTTTCATCAAACCCGACGTACGCCGGGTGCGGCGGACGAATATGATAACTGATCGTCATCGCGCTATTCTTTAATCGCTCGATCACATCCGGGCGTTGCTGGACGTATGCCTCGACCATTGGCGCAGTCAGATAGAATTCGCCGCGCACGCCATACTTTTCATAGAGCGCGATAAAGCGCAAGATAGTATCGGCGCTTTCATTGACGCGACTCCAATCGTGCGTATTGACGACGAAATTCATATAACCCGCGCAACTAGAGGTTGGAGATTGGACGCTCGGCGTAGAAATTAAAAGTTGGATGTTGGACGGTGGAATAGCAGTTGCCTGGGCAATGGTCGGCGCGGATAACGCTGGCACGCACGCAACGAGTAACGCAGTAATTAAAATCGTCATCAGATAAATCGGTTTCATAATTTGCTCCCTCAAGGATGACCCATGGACGTTAGTCGGTGATGTGTGTCGACTAGCCACCGACCACTGTTCACTGTCCACTGTTTTTATAGGCATCCGCCATTTCGGAAAAAGTTGCCCATTTGACTTTGCCTTGCTGAACAAGCGGATCGATGACCTGGGTCAGGAATTGATCGATGACGGCAAAAGGTTGCTGCGGATCGCCGCGAAACTCGCCGCTGTGAATCGTGATATGAAAGACATTGGTCTGACCGGGCGTGGCGGCGGCAAGCGATTGATACAAACTTTGTTTGAGAAATTCAAAGTAGGCTTGATCGCCGCCGGAATTGTCGGCGCGACGCATGCTGTTGAAATCGTTTCGGGCAAATAAACCATCGGGCAGATAAACGATCTTGCCGTTCGGATCGTTGCGCGCGAACGCGCTTACATCTGTGCCATTCGCTCCACCGGCAGGCTGCCAGGGATGAATGCCGATCAATGTCGCGTCGGTTGTTTGCGTCTGGGGATTTTTCCAATCGCTGTTCACATCCAATCCTACGCACGCAGCGGCTTGAAGCATATTCGGATACAAATTGCCGCCGCTCCAATAACGAATTGGATTTTTCGCGCCCGCTTGATGAATGTATCCGATTTCCTCTTTCAGCACCGCGCACCACGTATCAGCGGTAAGCGCGTTGCCATTCTTGCCGAGATGCGCGTCCTCGTGCAAGTGCAGCGCGATTTCGTGTCCGCGCGCTTCCAAGTCGGCAAGGATCGGATCGTTCAATTTGATCGCCTCGGTTGTGAACGGCGATTGCGCCTGGATCGTCATTCTGCCGCCGTGTTGTTCGACCATTGCGGCAACAGTCTTGATGTCCTCGACGTGGTGGCGAAAAAATTGCGGCACGTTGAAATCGCCGTTCTGCGTGCTAGCAGATTTGAGCGGGGTGTGCCCAGTCACGATCTGGCTGGGCGTCGCGCCAAACGGCTCGATGTGCATGCCGATGTCGAATAACAATACCGCGGGCTGGGTCGATGCGGGAGCAGAGAGCATTGCCGTCGGCGTACTACACGCGCCCACGACAAGCGCAAACAAGAACACGACCACTCGATTCGAGTGTTTCATTGGGTCCTCCTGGTTTTCCTTGACTGTCCCAATCATCGCACTGCGAGATAAATTGCAAATGAGTTTTGCGTAATCGCTGTGTAAAATGTTTGAAACCATTTGCGCAGACCGCCTCACCACGATATAATGGAATCGATGGAACATTCGCCTCGTGGCACGGACGCGCGGGGCGATTAATTCTGTAACGGAGTTGACAATGGGAATAGCATTGATCGTTCACGGCGGCGCAGGAGATATTTCTGGCGATGCGATTGTGTCACATCGCGAAGGCGCACGCAAAGCGGCACAGGTCGGGTGGAAAATTTTGCGCGATGGTGGCAGTGCCATCGATGCGGTGGAAGCATCGATCATTGTAATGGAAGATGATCCTGCGTTCGATGCGGGCTATGGCTCGTACCTCAATCGTGCTGGGCAAGTGGAAACCGATGCCAGTTTTATGAACGGACAAACGCTCGATGTGGGCGCGGTCGCAGGTGTGCAACACATCAAGAATCCAATTCGATTGGCGCGGCGTGTGATGGAAAGCGAGCACACGTTTTTGATTGGTCGTGGTGCGGAAATGTTTGCCGAAGAAATAGGAATGTCGCTGATCGACAACAAAGAGCTATATACGCCAGAACAAATCGTCACGTGGAAAGAATCAAGCCAGAATCCCCCTACTCCGAAATCGCCACACTATGCTCCCGCGCATGGCGGAACCGTCGGCTGTGTCGCTGTTGATCGAAATGGAAACATCGCGGCTGGCACATCGACTGGCGGAATGCAATTCAAGCGCGTCGGTCGCGTTGGCGATTCACCGCTCATCGGTTGTGGAACGTACGCCGACAATCTGCTCGGCGGCGCGTCGGCAACGGGCTGGGGCGAGATGATCACACGCGTCGTGCTCACCAAACATGCCGTCGACTTGTTGGCGAACAATCGTCATCCAAATGATGTCGCGCAACAAGCCATCGAAATGATGGCGCGACGAGTCGGCGGCACCGGCGGTATCATTATGATTGATCGAGATGGTCGAATCGGGCTTGCATTCAATACTCCGCGTATGGCTTGGGCACACATTGCGGACGGTATACCAGATATTGTGGCGAATTGCTGAAAATTGCGCTTGTCATAAGGCGGAATTACTGGATCATATGCTCGAAAAACAAGCCAATTCTGCAAAGAAACCATCAAAACCCTTGACTTGCCCCACTTATCGTCGTATAATGCCGAGTGTGAGACGGGGATGTCCTGTCTCAATTTTATTGTTTGCTCCGCCTAGTGGAATGTGGTGTTGACAGAAATGCAAAAAAAGACGAAACCTGTAAAAGCCAAGACAACTAAAAAAGAACGCGAAATAGCCAAACCTGTGCCGATTAAAGCACCGAAAACTCTCGCCGCGGCGCTTGCTGCTCATAAAGCCGACCCTGCCCTGGTGATGGGTCAGACTGAAGAAGAACCAACTCTCGTCGAAGAATTGATCAAAAAGGGGAAGGATCAAGGTTATCTGACCCAGGACGATATTCTCCAAGTCTTCCCCGAAGCCGAGTCGAGCATGGAACAACTGGAAGAGCTGTACATTGTTCTGTTCGACGAAGGCATTTCGGTGGTCGATGCGGAGAAAGCCGCCGCCGATGATGCCGAAGAAGCCGAAGCGGCAAAGGGCGCGCAGGAAGATTTCGACCTGAGCGCGATTGGCATCGACGATACCGTCAGTCTCTATCTGAAAGAGATTTCGCGCATTCCGTTGCTGACCGCCGCGCAAGAAGTTGAATACGCGCGCGGGATGGAAATTGGCAAGCGCGCACGCTATCGCTTGAACAAGAATCACGTTTCCTCGCCCGAACGTGGTCGTTTGGATAGCCGAGTTCGCGAAGGTGAACTCTATCGACAGAAACTCATCAAGGCAAACTTTCGCCTGGTCGTTTCGATTGCGAAAAAGTACATCGGACGCGGCGTCTCCTTCCTCGATTTGATCCAGGAAGGCAACATCGGCTTGATTCGCGCTGTCGAAAAATTCGACTATCATCGCGGCTACAAGTTCAGCACGTATGCGACGTGGTGGATTCGCCAAGCGATCACGCGCGCCATCGCCGACCAGGGACGGACGATCCGCGTGCCCGTTCACATGTGCGAACGCATCAACAAGTTGACGCGCGTCTCGCGCCAGTTGGTGCAAGAACTGGGACGCGAACCGACGAGCGAAGAGATCGCGAAAGAATTGAACACAACCTCGCGCAAGGTCGAACGCATCATCAAAATTTCGCAACGTCCGCTCTCGCTTGAAATGCCTGTCGGCGAAGAACAAGACTCGCATCTGGGTGACTTCATCCCCGACGAAATG
>Ga0334722_10007570_pt1 | contig 10504 bp, 6 predicted proteins | sample C3_bottom_MG_FD_207210 | JGI IMG/M metagenome (GOLD analysis project Ga0334722, IMG submission 207210) | Sediment microbial communities from Yellowstone Lake, YNP, Wyoming, USA - C3_bottom | ecosystem: Environmental > Aquatic > Freshwater > Lake > Sediment | place: USA: Wyoming | collected... | reverse complement strand
TGAGGAAATGAAGAAGAATTATGTTTCTCCATCAGAATGACAGAAGGTTAAAACCACTGAGATGTTTTAGGTTTTCACCTTTAACAATGCCTCAATTCAAAATACCTACCGTCTTTGTATATGAAATGATATTCAAACAGAAAAATATTAAACAGTAAATGAAAAAATATACCCTGGCATTATATCTTATATTTATTGGTATTTCCCCTTTCATTACGGCACAAAACAATAAATATTCAGCAGCAGTTGAAGAAAATATCAGGCAGGTAGAGAATAGCCTTACTGGATGGGTGTTAACAGGAGATAATGATTACTGGTCGCTTGCTGACAGAATGAAGAAATATAAAATTAATGGACTGAGCATCGCGGTGATTCATAATTATGAAATTGAATGGGCAGGAGGATATGGTTTTGCTGATGTTGCAGAAAATCGTCCAGTTACAGAAAAAACTCTTTTTCAGGCAGCTTCAATAAGCAAGTCGCTGAATAGCCTGGGAGTTCTAAAGCTGGCTCTGGAGAAGAAGCTTGATCTGAACACCGATATAAATAATTACCTTGTTACCTGGAAGTTTCCTTATGATGAAAAGTCTGGCAACAAACCAATTACAATAACAAATCTTCTTAGCCATACTGCAGGACTTACTGTATCGGGTTTTCCGGGATATGAAAAGGGTGATACCCTGCCATCTTTACAACAGATTCTGGATGGACAATACCCGGCCAATACAGGACCTGTAAGGTCGACTATTGAACCCGGAAAACAATTGATTTATTCCGGTGGAGGCGTAACAATAACCCAGCTCATAGTTACAGATATAACAGGTCAGCCATATGATGTTTTTATGAAAGAGAATGTACTTGACCCGCTTGGAATGAAAAGCAGCTCTTTTACCCAGCCACCTTCTTCATCAAATGTGATGTCGTTTGCAACAGGTTATAAAGCTGACAGGGCTGAATATAAAGGTAAATACCATATTTATCCCGAGCAGGCTGCTGCCGGTTTATGGACCACACCTTCTGACCTGTGCAGGTATATAATCGAAACCCAGCTATCCTTCAGTGGTAAATCTTCAAAAGTGCTGACTCCTGAAATGACCCGGTTAAGGCTAAAGACAGTTCTCGGTGATGCAGCACTTGGCGTGTTTGTCAATTCAAGGGTGACCGGCTCTTTCAAATATTTCAATCATAACGGAGGAAATGCAGGATTCTGCTGTACAGCTATCGGCTGTCTCAACGCTGGTGAAGGAGTTGTGATCATGACCAATACCGACCACAATAATAGTGGGATCCTTGAAGAAATAGCCAACAGTGTTGCAAAAGTTTATAAATGGAAGGACTATTATCTGCCTGAAAGTAAAATAGTTATTGATATTGAAAAATCGCTGCTTGAGAAATTTCAGGGAAAATACGACCTCGATGGAAGAACTGTTATATTCAGAATGTCAGATGAAGGATTGCTTGTCAATTTATTTGAAGATCAATACTGGAAAGTGTACTTCACTTCAGACAGTGAATTTTTTATAAAAGAGTTCAGGGGCAGTTTCAAATTTGTGACTGACGACAATAACAATGTCACAGGATTCAGCGGGAATGGGATAGCTGCAAAAAAGATAAATGAATAGATGTCAGTCCCGGATTTAAATTCATCAACCAAATAAAAATCCACCCACCAGAATATTCTCTTACCTGATGGATGGATTCGTCAAAACCTGAATTAGCAGAGTAAAACGAAAATCTGTAGGAAAGTTACTGATATTATCTGCTATATTATCAATAGATTGTAAACCATTGTATCAAGTTAGTATTTTAATGTATGAACTGTTGATTTAGGGGTACGGATTGAAATCTGTTAATTATAATATATCACCAGTGTCCACTTAAAATTAAATATCGTTCTTTGAAATCTTGAATACATTTAGGTTGTAGCGTTTTTTTGGAAGGTGACGATTTGAAATGTGATCTCTCATTGACTTATATCATTTTAAGATTGTTTTCAATTACCGTTGGTTTTAGCCAACGGTATATCAGACTCACCATCAAGGACTTTAGTCCTTCAATTGTGAGCTAAAGCTCAACTTGAGAAGTGTCTTTGTTTTTTTATGAATGGATGATCTTTAATTCTGAATAAACCGGAAGGATTTGACTTTGATTAAATATTTTTAATTACCCTGACAATCCTTGCGTTTACAGGCTGGTTAATAACAATTGGAACTTTTTCCTCAATTGTGTTTGTGGAATCGAGCTGAAGCGCTTTGACATCGGAAATGCAGATCAATCTCGAGAGATTATGCAGGGCAAGGGTAACATTCTCACGATATGACAGCTGGTAGTCTTTTGTCATAACCCTGTCAATCAGAATAAATATAAAATCTGCCGGGAAGGACCATTTCTTAAGGGAATCATAACCACTTTCAAGTTTTATCTCTCCTGATTCGGAAAGATCTTCAAGTACCTCCCTGAAATAAAGGTTAATTTTCGGCTCCACTTTAAAACCAAGGTAAAAATCTATCCTTATCAGTATCCCCGGAATTATATGTGTCACCTTATACTCAAAAGTATCGGGTTCATCAGTTCTGTCAACATGAATAAACCAGTACTTATCAGCTTTTTTTGGCTGTTTATTGAAAATTGAATGAATCACTTTTGATTCTACCTGGTCAGGCATGTTTGCCTTAATAATGTAAACAATATTTGAGGCAGTCTTTGGTACTGAACTATCTTTTGCCAGCGATTTAAACAATTCGATATACTTATCCAATCTTACAAATGTTACATACCTGTTTTTCAGCTTCCTTCCAAAGTACCAGCCATACATGATGAGGAAAAACATTGATGCCAGAAGCAGGGTAAACCATCCTCCGTTTACGAACTTATGAAGATTGGCAATCAGAAAGCTACCCTCTATTGTCAGGAAAACTACCAGCAGCAGAATTATTAATCTGTGGTCAACACCCCTCTGAAATAAGTAGAATGACAGAAGGAATGTTGTCATTATCATGGTCAGAGTTATTGACAGTCCGTATGCAGCTTCCATGTTTGACGATTCCCTGAAAAGTAAAACAACGAAACTGCAGGCAACCCATAAAAACCAGTTTACATACGGAACATAAACCTGGCCTTTCATGAAAGTCGGATTCAATACTCTGAATTTTGGCCAGAAGTTAAGTGAGATCGCCTCACTGATAAGGGTATATGACCCGGTTATCAGAGCCTGGCTGGCGATGATTGCAGCAGCCGTTGAAATAAAAATTCCCGGAATAAGAAACCATACGGGCATTATGGCATAGAATGGATTAGTATTGTGCTGGCTGCCTAAGTTGGTGATCAGCCATGCACATTGACCGAAATAGTTAAGAAGCAGTGCCGACTTTACAAAAATCCATGAGACTCTTATATTCTTCATACCACAGTGTCCAAGATCAGAGTAAAGTGCCTCGGCACCGGTAGTGGCAAGAAACACAGACCCGAGCAGAATAAATCCGCCAGGATAAGTTTTCAGGAAAAGAAACGCATAATAAGGGCTTAAAGCTTTAAGTACTTCCGTATGCGCCATAAGTTTGGCTGATCCTAAGACTGCGAGCATAAGGAACCAGATGACCATAATGGGACCGAATGAGGATCCAACAATATTTGTCCCGTACTGCTGCATAAAGAAAAGAACAGCAAAAATCAAAAGAACAATTGCTATCACAGGAATGTCCGGATTAAAAAGCTGAAGACCTTCAATGGATGAAGTGACCGTAATTGCAGGGGTAATTACTCCATCGGCCAAAAGAGCACTTGCGCCTACCATTGTAAGTACAGCGGCCCAGGAGGGTTTCCTTTTCAATAAAGCAAAAAGAGCATAAATACCGCCTTCTCCCTTATTGTTGAACCTCATTGTTATAAGAACATATTTTATTGTTGTCTGCAGGGTCAGTGTCCAGAAAATACATGACATTGAACCATAGATAAGGAGCTCATTGAAATCACTTCCTCCTGCTACAATAGCTTTCATTACATAGAGGGGACTTGTTCCCAGGTCGCCGAATACTATGCCGAGGGCTACGACGACTCCTGCCAGAGAGAGTTTCTTTATATCCAGATGTCTGCCAGCTACGTCCATTCTTCCCTATAAGTGTTGAGGATACTAAATCATGATGTCAGCCAGAAAAGACATGTCATAAAATTCTCTGCTGAGCAAAAACCGGGCAAAAGTAGAAATAGGTTTATAAAGAAGTTAAAAAAAAGTGATTAAAATGTATAAAGATTTTATAAAGATTACTTTCGGGAGTATTTTTTTCAGAAGTTTTTTATTCTAAACTCATCGTGGATATATTTCACTTTCATTTATATTAATGAGTAACTTTGCTTTCAACTGTTACTTATAAGCATAATTTATATTATATGAAATATTTGAAGAGGGAAGAAAAGATCCCATATCCAATTATAACTTCAAGTATTAACCAGTATTTAATTGTAGTTATTGTTATTGCATTAACAGCACTGTTTTGCCGGCCACTTTCGACCCAGCAGGGCTATTATATAGTTTCGTTTATTTTGCTTTTTGTTGTCTCTGTGATGGCTGTATTTTTAGGAATAGGTCCTATTCTTATAGCGTCAACACTCAGCTCTCTTGTCTGGAATTTCCTTTTTATTCCTCCTCATTATAAATTCCATATTGAACGGACTGAAGACAAGCTTATGTTTGTCTCTTTCTTTTTTATTGCACTGATAAATGGTGTTCTGACAAATAGAATCAGGAGACAGGAAGCTCTTGCTCTCGAAAGAGAAGAACGAACCAATGCAATATTCGAGCTGACAAGAGAACTGTCAAATGCAAGTGGCATAAACGAAATCCTGGATGTAGCTTTCAGGGATGTAAAGAAATATTTTGATGCCGCATCAATATGTATACTGAAAGAAAAAGACAACTCAGTCGAGATACTGGCACGAAAAGGAAACGGGAAGGACCTTTCAAGGATAGATTTTAAAGTAGCTGAATGGGTCTTCAGGAATTCAATGAGAGCAGGAAGATTTGCTGATTTTTACAATGATGCAAGTTTAACCTATTACCCGATGACAGGTAAAAGAATCAGTCCGGGAGTTTTGGCAATTGAATTTGAAAAGCCGCTTTCAGCTGAGGATGAGGTCTTCTGGATCGGATATCTGACTCAGATTTCAAATGCAATGGAACGCGAAATGCTGAGCGAGCTGGCACTTAAGGCACGTTTGCTTGACGAATCTGATAAGTTATACAAGACATTATTTACAATGATCTCTCATGAGTTCAGGATCCCTATTGCAACAATAATGGGAGCTTCTGATACATTATTAATATCCAACACTTCTGAATATAACAGGACTGAGCTTTTTAACGAGATTTTCAAAGCATCTGCCCGGCTGAATCACCTCGTGGAAAACCTTCTGAATATGTCACGGCTGGAAAGCGGAAAAATATCGGTACATCCTGACTGGTGCGACGTCAACGATCTTTTGAACAAAGTGGCCAGGGTGCTGAAAAATGAGTTGGAACGGTTCAATCTTAAAAGTTCAATCCCTGCTGAAATGCCGTTTGTAAAACTCGATTTCGGGTTGATGGAACAGGTCATCTATAATCTGTTCCTGAATGCCTGCCAGTATACAGCTACAGGATCGGACATCAATTTCGAGGCTTATTATCATGAGGGTTATATTGTTATCATTGTTGCAGATAATGGTCCGGGTTTTCCACCTGCAATGCTGGATAAGGTGTTTAACAAATTCTTCAGAGTTGATAGCCAGAAAACAGGGGGACTCGGATTAGGACTCTCTATTGTCAAGGGACTTGTTGAAGCACATAAAGGCAGAGTCATTGTTGAAAATCAGAAGGAGGGTGGCGCCAGGTTTACAATCTCAATACCTACTGAAATTCCTGATATGAATAAAATTAGTTTAGAAAAATGAATGAATCTGACAGCATATTAATTATTGACGATGAGGTACAGATTCGTCGTCTTCTTGAGATATCACTAACCTCAAACGGATATAAGACCTTCTTTGCCTCAGATGGAAAGGAAGGTCTTACCTCGGCTGCCACTCACCATCCATCGCTGATTATCCTCGATCTCGGACTGCCGGATATAGATGGTCTTGATCTGCTTGTAAAACTGAGGGAGTGGTATACAAAACCGATTATCATACTTACCGTCAGAAATTCAGAAGATGATATAATTCATGCTCTTGATCAGGGTGCCAATGATTATCTTACCAAACCCTTCAGGAGCGGAGAGTTGCTCGCAAGGGTCCGCACTGCAATACGGCTTAATACAGCAAAGACTGATAATCCGGTGCTGGAGTTTGGATCACTTAGCATCGACCTGGTGAGTCATGTGGTAAGAAGAAACGATGAAATAATTAAGCTGACAGCAACTGAATTTTCTTTATTGTCACTTCTTGCCAAAAACCAGGGAAGGGTTTTAACTCACCAGTTTTTATTGAAAGAGATATGGGGTTACAGTTACCTTGAGCAGACCCAGTATCTGAGAGTCTTTATTGCCCAGTTGAGGAAAAAAATAGAAGAGAATCCCTCAAAACCTGAACTCCTGATTACAGAATCCGGTATAGGATACAGATTCGGGTTTTAGATATTAATAAGTACTGTAAACCGGTTTTTCATTTTCGGTAATTTGTCAGCATGAACTTGCAAATCCGGAAATTATTGATTAATTATGGGAACTGAATCTGTTTCATCAGAACCTGATATTTAACCTGTAATTAGCTGACCTATGAAGACCAGAACAACCATCATCCTTTCAACCATGATGTTCCTGCAGTATTATATATGGGGTTCATGGTATGTTACAATGGGAACATTCATGTCGAAGTACCTCGGCTCATCAGGTATTCAGATCGGGGCTGCCTACAGCGCTCTCGCAATTGCAACAATGATATCCCCCTTCTTTGTAGGGATGGTTGCCGACCGGTTCTTTGCGGCACAGAAAGTCATGGGACTCCTGCATATACTTGGAGGTATCCTGCTTTTTCTTGCTTCAAAGATAACGACCAACAGCTCCTTTTACTGGATAATTCTTTTTTATTCACTTGCTTACATGCCCACTATTGCCCTGTCAAACAGTGTTGCATTCAGGCAGATGACGGATATCGGAAAACAATTCCCGCCTATAAGGGTTTTTGGAACAGTGGGCTGGGTGATATCAGGTTTCATGATTTCTATTCTTGGAATTGAACAGACGCCTCTCACATTCTATATGGCTGCAATAGTATCGGTTGTACTTGGACTGTACAGCTTCTTCCTTCCTGATACTCCTCCTCAGGAGACTTCAGCCTCTTCTGCAAAATCAGTTATGGGCATTGATGCTCTGATACTTTTTAAAGACAGGCCATACCTGATATTTTTTATTGCAGCAATATTTGTATGTATTCCGCTCTCATTCTATTTCGGATTTGCCAATCTTTTTCTGAACCAGTCGGGAATGCAGAATACTGCAGGTAAAATGGTAATGGGACAGATTTCTGAAGCGCTGTTCATTCTCGCCATCCCGTTCCTTTTCAACAGAATAGGAGTGAAGAAGATGCTGCTTATAGGGATGACTGCATGGATACTGAGATACCTCTGTTTTGCATTTGGGAACATGGGTACAAGTATATGGATGTTGTACACAGGCATAATACTTCACGGCGTATGCTATGATTTCTTCTTCGTTACAGGCTATATGTACACTGAAAAGAAATCTAATGAGCGTATTAAGAGCGCTGCACAGGGTCTCTTTACATTTGTTACATATGGTCTCGGGATGTTCATAGGTACCTGGTTCTCAGGCTTTGTAACAACCTATTATTCAACAGGTAAGGAGTATCAATGGCGGAGTATATGGTTTGTGCCCGCATATATAGCAGTTGCCGTGCTGGTAAGCTTTATATTCTTCTTCAGGGAAAAGAAAAATGTTGAGATCGTGAAGTAAAAATACTCAGTGAAGAGAAGTTTGAAGTACGGACGAAAGAAAGTCTTAGTTCTGAATATTTACGTCCCAGTTACCAGGCTCATTTATCCTGAATTCTAAAGTTACCTGTGTCTGAATAGAATGCATAACGTTCCATGTAAGGTACGTTAGCCTTACTGTTACAGGGAATGTAACATTCTGTAATCCATAAGCATTGGTTATTCTGAACTCTTCACCACTGCTGAATATCATCGAGAAATCCTGTACAGAGGTGTTGGGTGATCCTCCAAGTGTGAGCCTGATTTTTATTTGTTTTGGAGTATCTGAAGTTCTGGTGAATGTTGACCTTGCAACATATAAGCTCTGAAGTACTTCATAATTCTTTATTTCCTTAGCACCTATGTACTTATCAGCTCTCCAGTAACCGGTGAGTGAAGAGTCGCTTGAATAGATCATTTTTCCGGCACCATCACGCAGACCCTGTCTCCAATAACCGTCATAGAAATTTCCATCGGCCCACCTGTATACTCCTTGCCCATCCGGAAGTCCCTTTTTGAACTCTCCTGTGTATCTGTCAATCCCCTGGGCAATTCCTTTGCCACTTGCAAGCCCTTTCCTGCAATCTCCTTCGTAAGTTCCGGCTAATCTTGGGAGTAATACTTTACAATCACCTTGCTGTGCATACAGCATGTTACCTGCAAGCATTATTGTGATAAGGATAAGTTTATTTAACATTTCAATGTTTATTAGAGCGCTATTTGCTATGATTTTACAAAGATACCAAAATATGCAGAGTGTATTCTCAATTAACTTTTTTTAAGTATCTACCACCATTACGGGTCTTCTGATTAGTGAGTATTCCTCCCTGCAGCAATATACATTCGCTAAAGCATGTTTATCATATTAATTAACATTCCCCGGAAAATTCTATATTTACATTAAGAGTCATAAATATCTATCCTATGAAGAACCGTTTTATTATATCAGTCTTAATATCTGTTTTGATCTGTTTTGTTGTTGATGCCCAGGATTATGCCGTCAGGGAATCAGGAGACAGACTTGTTCTTGATAACGGAGCTATAAAACGTGTTATTAATCTCAACTCTGAAAAGGGGGGAATAGTTACAGGGAGCATGACTCTCAAAAACAGCAAATCAGATTTCATTGCTGAAGGGACACGCGAGTTTTCGATTGATGTTGATGGAGAAACGGTTACCGGTCTTGATAAATGGATTGTCAGTGATGTCAGTATAATAAAGGATGAAAGGAAAGGCAGCGGAGCAACTATAGTTCTTAACCATCCTGATAAGAAGCTGAGAGTGTCTCTCACCTATTTACTTTATCCTGACCTTCCTCTTGTCAGGAAGAAAATTTCAATTGAGAATCTGGGAAATGAAGAGATAAAAGTTGAGGCTCCGGATATTGAGAGTATTAATTTTGCAGGTGATGAAGGTACCCACACCTGGATTATGCACGAATATGCCCGACAAAAAGCTCTGGGACCCTTCGTCGGAGAGTGTTATGATCCGGTAGTAGTGGCACATCAGGTCAGGAACAGACGAGGGCTTGTACTTGGAAATGAAGCGCCCGGCGTGATGAAAAGGACCACTGCTTTTATGAAACCTCAGCAATTCACAACAGGACTGACTCATCCGGGTCAGACATATTCATTCCGGAAATGGTTAAAAAATTCTGAAAAATGGGAGAGTCCGTGGGTATTTACAGCAATATATGAGAATAACAGTGATCCGTTTGAGGTCCTTAATACAACTGTAAGTGATTATGTCAGGCTTTACATGGGAACACGACTTAGCATAATTCCTGAAAAACCTGTTTTCATATATAATACCTGGGAACCATTTCTTCATAATATAAATGAAAAGCTGATTTATGAACTGGCTGACGCTGCTGCAGAATGTGGCATAGAGGAATTTATTATAGACGACGGATGGCAGGACAGCTATGGCGACTGGGGCATTAACAAGGAGAAATTCCCGAATGGTCTGAAACCGGTTTTCGATTACATTAAAAAGAAAGGGATGAAACCCGGATTATGGATAAGTCTGGGAGCTGCAGAATCTAAGAGCAAAGTCTTCAGGGAGCATCCCGAGTGGCTTGTCAGAAAAGAAGATGGCAGCCCGATAAGCCTTCATGCTGATTTTGATAAAATGTATGGCTGGGAGAGTTATTCAATGTGCATGACAACCGGTTGGTATGACTATATAAAAGGTGTAATACTTAATCTTGTTAAAGAACACGGACTGGAATATATTAAAGGCGATTTTGCCGTCGTTACCGGCGCCTATACTACAGATAAAACAAGATCAGGCTGTTATGCAAAGGACCACCCCATGCATAAAGACAGGAATGAATCGTTACTTGAGATGTACCAGCGTACATGGCAGCTTTTTGATGACCTTCATAAAGAGGCCCCGAACCTCTTTATCGACTGTACATTTGAAACTATGGGGGCATTGCAGCTGATAGATCTCGATATGTGCAAACATGCCGAAGGGAACTGGCTGTCAAACTTTTCAGAGAGAGTACCTATTGGTTCACTCAGGGTAAGAAACATGTCGTGG
>Ga0334722_10007569_pt1 | contig 10505 bp, 11 predicted proteins | sample C3_bottom_MG_FD_207210 | JGI IMG/M metagenome (GOLD analysis project Ga0334722, IMG submission 207210) | Sediment microbial communities from Yellowstone Lake, YNP, Wyoming, USA - C3_bottom | ecosystem: Environmental > Aquatic > Freshwater > Lake > Sediment | place: USA: Wyoming | collected... | reverse complement strand
TACTGACTCCCCAGCTTGTCGCGTAAACGAACTCCAGCTGCCCGGCCTGATTCTGGAATTTAACGTCCGCGCCCTTTGAAAAGTTCTGACCCAGATAATGGCTGGTGCCCATTTGCAGGGCCTTCCCGTCCTGCATCATCCCTTCGATGGAAAGCGTTTCCAGCGCCCCGGCGAAGCGCTCCCCTTCGGTCTTGCACCCTTTCACTACCGGCACCGCCATCACATTCTCGGCAAAATCGGCGTATACGTCCAGCATGCGCCAGGTTTCTTCCAAGGCCTCCTTCTCGGTGGCGTGCGCGGTATGGCCCTCCTGCCAGAGGAATTCCGCCGTCCGCAGGAACAGTCTGGTGCGCATTTCCCAGCGCACCACATTGGCCCATTGGTTTATCAGCAGCGGCAGATCGCGGTAACTTTGTATCCAGTTCTTATATTGCGCCCAGATGATAGTTTCGCTGGTGGGGCGCACGACCAGGGGCTCCTCAAGTTTGGATTCGGGATCCACAACTATCTCGCCGTTGATGGATTTAAGCCGGTGATGCGTCACAACGGCGCATTCCTTTGCGAAGCCGGAAGCATGTTTCTCTTCGCGGGAAAAGAACGAAAGCGGGATAAAAAGGGGGAAATAGGCGTTCTCGTGCCCGGTAGCCTTAAAACGGTCGTCCAGCTCACGCTGCATTTTTTCCCAGATGGCGTAGCCATGCGGTCTTATGACCATGCAGCCGCGCACGGCGGAATGTTCGGCGAGGCATGCTTTTTTTATAACATCCAGATACCACTGCGAGTAATCCTGCTCGCGGGAAGTAATGGCATTGGAGTCCGTTTTCAACCGATTATCGGGCTTATTCATTAGTGAGATACTCTCCTCATTTTAACGACCGGATCTTACGTATAATTTCGTTGACCCATTCTTTTTCGTTCACGACCTTGATCTGCTTGCCTTTCTCCATCCAGACACCCTGGCCTTTGCCGCCGGCAATGCCGAAATCCGCCTCGCGGGCCTCGCCGGGGCCGTTGACCACGCAGCCCATGACGGCTATCTTTTTGCCGGTGGAGCGCTTTAAAAGCGTTTCGTCGGAATAAATACGTTCCTCTATCTCTTTCAGGACTTTCTGCACGTTCACCCGGCAGCGCCCGCAGGTGGGGCAGGCGATGAGGTTCGGACCGTACTCCCTGAGCCCCATGGCTTTAAGTATCTCGTAAGCCGCGCGGACCTGTATGACCGGATCCTCGGTAAGCGAGACGCGTATAGTGTCCCCGACGCCCTGCGTCAGAAGGAGGCCTATCCCGATGGAAGATTTTACCGTACCGGAAAGGAAACTGCCGGCTTCCGTGATCCCGACGTGAAGCGGGATATCCGACTTCTCGGAGAAAAGGAGGTTCGCCATGACCGTGCGCTCTATGTCGTCGGCCTTGAGGGAAACCACGATATCCCTGAATTTCTCCGCTTCGAGGATCCGGACCTCGTCCAGCGCCTCCTTTACCATCACCCTGGCCCATTCCTGGGGCGTCCATTTCGGATTCTGCACCTTCTTGAGGATCTTGAGCGAGCCGCAGTTCACGCCTATCCGTATCGGAATGCCGGCGGACTTGCAGGCTTTCACCACTTCCCTGACCTTATCCTTCTCGCCGATATTGCCGGGGTTGATACGGATCTTGTCCACGCCCTGCGCGGCGGCTTCCACCGCCAGGCGCCAGTCAAAATGGATATCGGCAACGAGCGGGATATCTATGGCCTTCCTGATCCGGCCCAGATTCCTGGCGGCGGCCATATCCGGCACGGCCACGCGCACGATCTCGCAGCCCGCGGTCTCAAGGCGCCGGATCTGGTCGATGGTGGCCTTCAGGTCACTGGTATCGGTATTGCACATGGACTGCACGGAAACGGGATTGTTCCCGCCTATGGCGAATTTGCCGACCTTCACTACGCGGGTTTTTTTGATCTTATGACTTTCCATTTTATCTGCTCTTCGCCGGCTGTTCGGTCTTCTGGGGCGCGGCCTTTGGAGAGACCAGCCGCTTGATATCGCTGTAGGTCGCGAAGAGGAAGATGGCCGCCACGAACGCTATGCCAGCGGAATTAAGCCAGCCCATGACTTTCGGAGTCACCTTGCGGCGGAAGATCCCTTCCATAACGAAAAGTACCGCGTGCCCGCCGTCCAGGAGCGGTATGGGCAGGAGGTTGAAAAAGCCTACGGCCACTGAAATAAGCGCTATCAGGAAGAACAGGTCCGGCATACCGGTATGGGCGGCCTTACTTACGATATTCACGATACCGATAGGCCCCGATATGTCGGGCCTCTCGCGATGCCGTATGTTGGAAGCCAGGGTCTTCACCGTATACGCCGTCCAGAACCAGCACTGCCCTAAACCGAATTTAAGCGAATCCAAAGCGCCGACTTTCGCGAAAGCCGCCACCGACTGATCGGGGGATATGCCGATAAGCCCCATATCCTTACCGGTCTCCTGGTTCACCCCTCTCCTGGTCCTGATCTTCATCGTCGCGGCCGAACCATTCCGGTCGTACTCCAGGAGGACGTCGCTTTCCACTTTTTTGTGTATCAGCTCCGCCATGTCGTCCCAGGCGGTCACCTTGACGCCGTCAACGCTGAGGATCTTGTCCCCGGGTTTCAGCCCCGCGGCGGCGGCCGGAAGGCCGGGCGCGAGGTCGCCTATAACGCTTGAGTAAACGGGCTTGCCGATAGTGTAGATGATCCCGGCGAACAGGACAAAAGCCAGTAAGTAGTTCATGGTGGGGCCGGCAAGGACCACGCACAGGCGCGTGTACCAGGGCTTTGAGAAATACTCGTCCGGATTGCCGCTGACTTCCTCGATATTCTCTCCGGCGGGCTTAACATAACCTCCCAGCGGTATGGCCCGGATCGAGTAGCGGGTGTCGCCCTTAGTGCGCCCGTAGAGTTCGGGCCCGAAACCGAAAGAGAAGGCCTCCACTTTTATTTTGGAAAGCTTGCAGACCAGAAAATGTCCGAACTCGTGGAGAAAAATAACAAGTCCGAAAGTGAACAATACCGCGGCGATCGATAATATCATTATTTCCTCTTCCTTCTCAGTTGAACCGCTATCTCCGCGGCTTTTACCCTCGCCCACTGGTCAACCTCGACGGCTTCCGCAAGCGTGGGGGGCCGGCGTTCGCCGGAACGATGCAGAGCCAGTGTCTTTTCGATTATGACCGGGATCTCCGTAAAGAGCGCGGCGCCTTTCAGGAATCCATCCACCGCCACTTCGTTGGCGGCATTGAGGACGGCGGGGGAACTGCCGCCCAGCCTCGCGGCTTCATAGGCCAGCTTGAGGCAGGGAAAACGCCTGAAATCCGGCTCCAGGAATTCCATGGTCTTAAGTTTAAAAAAATCCATCGGCCGGATCAGGGACCTTACGCGGTCCGGGTATGTCAGTGCGTACTGTATAGGGAGTTTCATGTCCGGCCAGGAAAGCTGCGCCAGCACCGAACCATCCCGGAACTCCACGGCGGAATGCATCACGGACTGCGGGTGCACCAGCACCTGGATCTTTGAAACGGGCAGCGAGAAAAAATTCTTTATCTCTATGACTTCCAGCCCCTTGTTCATGAGCGTGGCGCAGTCCACCGTGATCTTGGGGCCCATCTTCCAGGTGGGGTGGTTAAGCGCTTTCGCGGGCGTGACCCTGGAGAGATCTCCTTTGTAGCGGTAGAACGCTCCGCCGGAGGCCGTCAGGAAGATCCTGGAAACGGAGACGGCGTAATTTTTATCGCGCAGGCCTTCCAGGCACTGAAAGATAGCCGAAGGTTCGGAATCGACCGGAATGATCTTCGCCTGCCAGCGTGCGGCCTCCAGCATCAGGGCCTCGCCGGCCATGACCATGGGCTCTTTATTGGCGAGGGCTATGTGCTTGGAAGCGCGGATAGAGGCGACCAGCGGGGCGAACCCCACCGAACCGGAAATAGAGTTCAGGACGACGTCGGCTTCTTTCAGCGAAGCCATTTCGATCAGCCCGTCCACTCCGGGGGGGAGCAGTTTGGTGCCGCGCGGCAGCGTTCCCTTCAGCGCGGCATGGGCGTCATGATCGAACACCGCGGCGTACCTGGGCCTGTACGCGCGGACCTGCTCCGGAAAACCGTCGTCTATGCCCCTGGCGGCGATGCCCAGGACTTTCCAGCCGAGGTTGTCGATGGTTTTAAGGGCGTTCCGGCCTATGGAGCCGGTGGAGCCCAGGACAACGATGCGTTTCATGCGTTCCGGTCCACTCATCTCGCGAACACCGTGAGGTAATAAATTATAGGGGCGAGGAAGATATAGGAGTCAAAGCGGTCCAGTATCCCGCCGTGTCCCGGCAGCAGGGTCGAGGAATCCTTGGCGCCCGCGGCACGTTTGATCATGGACTCAGCGATATCGGAGAGCTGCCCGAAGACGCCGATAAGCAGGCCGGCGGTCACCGCGAAAGCCACGCTGACCGTGTCTTTCATAAAAACACGGAAGAGAAGCGTCACAAGGATCGCGCTGGCGAACCCCGCAAAGGCGCCTTCCCAGGTCTTCTTGGGGCTGATCGTGGAAAGCTGTTTTTTTCCGAAAAAGCGGCCGAAAGCGTAGGCGGCAGTATCCATGACCCAGACGGTCACGATGAGCATGAATGTCAGCGCCTCTCCGTCCGGCCGGATATTGCGCAGCGGGATAAGGTGGAACATGCACCAGGAAACCATGAACAGACCCAGCAGGGTAAAACCGATGCGCTCCAGGTATTTCTTCCCGGAAAATATCTCATAGACCAGGGTCGCTATCACGGTCAGCGTTATGGCGGCGCCGGCGAAATTATCGCCGCCGGCCTGCGCCGCCGAATAATTATCGAAGAAAAGCGCCGAGGGCAGCGCCAGCCCGAGCACGAAAAGCACGGGGACCTGGACGGGCTTTCCGCTCATCTTCATCAGGAGATGGTACTCATAAAGCGACAACAGTATTATGGTGAATACGAAAGCGGCGTAAGGCAGGCTGCCCACGTGGATGAGCAGCGCCACTATGGGGATACCGATGACCGCGGTCAAAACCCTGGGTAGCAGCATAATTTACGTTCCTCGCCTTCTTTCCCGGGCCTGATAGTCCAGGAGGGCCTCGATGAATTGTCTCTCCCGGAAATCCGGCCAGAGGGCATCTGTTATATAAAATTCGGAATACGCGGTCTGCCACAGGAGGAAATTCGAGAGCCGGGTCTCGCCGGAGGTCCGGATCAGCAGGTCCGGGTCCGGCAGCGGCCAGGTATAGAGCGCTCTGGAGAACGAGTCCTCGTCGGCCTTTTTAACGCCGGCCGAAAGCAGGGAATTCACCGCGTCAAGGATCTCCTGGCGCCCGCCGTAATTGAGAGCTATGTTCAGCACCATGCCCGTATTACCCTTGAGGACCTCGACCGTCTCCAGTACGGCTTTTCTGGCGGAGGCGGGCATTTCGTCCAGACGGCCGCTGATCATGAGCCGCACGTTATTATCGCCCAACTCCTTCCCGTATTCGGTTATGGCCTTTTTCAGGAGGAGCATGAGCGCGTTCACTTCGAACTTGCCCCGGTTCCAGTTCTCGGTGGAAAAAGCGTAGATGGTCAGGGCTTTGACCCCGATATCGCTGGCCGCCTTGACCACGGCGCGCACCGACTCCACGCCTTTAGCGTGCCCGACCGGGACCGGCAGGCCTTTCGCCTTGGCCCAGCGCCGGTTGCCGTCCATGATCACGGCCACATGGGCGGGGATCCTGGAAAGGTCGAGTTTTTTAAGGAGTTGGTCCATTACGGCTTAATTCCGTTAAACGGTGAGCAGGTCCTTTTCCTTGGAGGCACCTGAATCATCGATGTTCTTGACGTAGGTGTCCGTAAGCTTCTGTATGGTCCCTTCGTAGCGCTCCGTATCGTCCTCGGTTATCTCTTTCGCCTTTTCGGCTTTCTTCACTTTTTCAATGGCTTCCCGGCGCACGTTACGCACGGAAATGCGGGCCTCTTCGCACATACTGTGCACTACCTTGACCATCTTCTTACGCTGGTCCTCGGTCATAGCCGGGAGGTTTATCCGTATTACGTCGCCGTTCTTTACGGGGGCGGCGCCCAGGTCCAGTTTACGGAGCTCGGCTTCAATGGCGTCGACGGCGGCCTTGTCCCACGGTCTTATTTCCAGCGTCCGGCCTTCGGGGATAGAGATGGCGGCCACCTGCTTAAGCGGCACGCGGGCGCCGTAATACTCCACGGTCACGCTGTCCAGGAGCTGCGGATTAGCCCGCCCGGTGCGCAAACTTGAGAGGTCCCTGCGGAACTTCTCAAGTTTTTCCATCATATCCAGTTCGACCTGCTCGATCATTGAATTTATATCTTCAGCCATATCGGAGACTCCTTCACTGTTCAACATTGTTCACGTTACTGTGTCCGTGGTGGCGCAAGACTGCAGCCAAGTCCACCCCTTCACTGTTAACTAAGAGATATCTAATTATATTAAATTTCAGCGGAGTGTGGCGTCCAACGAGGCCCGGCCGGCAGACATGGCGGAGTGGAGGATACAGGGGCTGGATAGCGGGGGGAAAAGGGATCAGGAATTTACAAGGGAGTCTTCCACAAGGCCGCAGACGATGTGCGCGGTAAGGATATGCATTTCCTGTACGCACGGGGTATCGGCGTCACTTATCACCAGGGCAAGGTCGCACAGGGGTTTAATGACCCCGCCGTCCCCGCCGAGGAACCCGACAGTAACAAGCCCCAGTTCCCGGGCTTTACTGAAAGCGTTCAGAACGTTCCGGCTTGCACCCGAAGTAGAGAGGCCGATGAGCACGTCGCCCTTGCGGCCATGCGCCTCCACCTGGCGTTCGAAGATCTTATCGAAGGCGTAATCGTTGGACAGGCTGGTAAGTATGGAAGTGTCGGTGGTCAGAGCGATGGCCGATAAGGCCCGGCGCTCGAGCTTGAACCTGCCGACCAGCTCGGCGGCGATATGCTGGCTGTCGGCGGCCGATCCGCCGTTGCCGCAGATGAGGACCTTTCCTCCCTTCCTGAGCGAGCCGGCCACCGCCGAAGCTATCTGGCCGATCAGCGGCCACTGGGAGGTCAGGGCCTGGGCCGCCGAGATATGGCGCTCGATAGCGGAATGGATCTTTTCTTCCATAAATTCAATCCCGTCCCCGCTTACTTTATCAGGGTGCCTACGGTTTCGCCGCCGACCGCTTTCTTGATGTTGTTAGGAGCGTGAAGGTTGAACACGTGAATGGGGATATGGTTCTCCATACAGATGGTCAGGGCGCTGGTATCCATGAACTTCAGGCCTTTGCGGATAGCGTCCATGTAGGTGATGTTCTTTATCATCTTGGCCTTTTTATCCAGCTTCGGATCGCCGGTATAGACGCCGTCCACCTGGGTGGCCTTGAAGATTATCTCCGCGCCTATCTCGGCGGCGCGCAGGGCCGCGGCGGAGTCCGTGGTAAAGTAGGGGTTGCCGGTACCGCCGGCGAAAATGACCACGCGGCCCTTTTCAAGGTGGCGGATGGCGCGGCGGCGTATGAAGGGTTCCGCGAGGCGGGAGATCTCGATGGCCGTCTGCACGCGGGTGTGTATGCCTTTGTGCTCCAGGGCCGACTGCAGGGACATCGCGTTGATAATGGTGGCCAGCATCCCCATGTTGTCGGACGTGACACGGTCTATCATACCGTGCCCGTCCTTGGCGCCCCGCCAGATGTTGCCGCCCCCTATAACGATGGCGAGTTGGATCTCCGGACGCCAGGCCTTCCGTATCTCTTCGGAGATAAAGGTCAGCGCGCCCGGGCTTATGGACCGCCCGTCGCCGTTCTTGGAGAGCGCCTCTCCGGACAATTTCAGCAGGACTCGTTTATACATTAGGGCGCCTTTACCGTACCCGGTGTTATTCCATTCCCACGATATAGCAGTCGAACTTTTTGACCTGGATGTTTCCCTTAAGCCTGTCGGAGTGGCTCTTGATAACCTGCAAAACGGACAGCTTGGTCTCGCGGATGGAGACCTGTTCAAGCAGGCAGGATTCCTGGTAAAACTTGTTCACCCGTCCGTCGAGCATCTTCTCGACGCCTTCCGGGGTCTTGGCTTTATATGTCTTGCCGGTTTCCGCCGCCAGCGCCTTGGCGTCGGTCTCGTCCTTTTCCATCTTGGCGCGATAGATCTCCCGCTCCTTGGCGATCAGGTCGGCGGGGACGTCTTCCCGGCGCAGCCATTTTGGGTTCATGGCGACGCTCTGCATCGCGAGATCCCTGGCCAGGGCCATAAGATCGTTCCTGACGGCGTCGATATCGCCGTCGAAGGAGAGTTCGACTATCGCCGCCTTCTTGGAGTCGGTGTGGGTATAGGAATTAAAGACCATGCCCGGCGCGTTCCGGTAGGCGGTCCCGCGGCGGATAGCCATGTTCTCTCCGCACTTTATCGCGAGAGCCTGAAGCTTCTCCTTGGCTTTTTCGTTCTCGGCGGGATTTCCCATCGAGGAGTCGTTAAGCATAAGCACGGCGAGTTCTTCGGCCAGGGCCCGGACGTCGGGATTCTTGGCGACAAAATCCGTTTCACAATTTATCTCGACCATGGCCAGGGTTTTGGCGTCGGTGGACGGCTTCACTACGACCACACCCTCTTTCATCAGGCGACCGGCGCGCTTGGCGAGACCGGCAAGCCCTTTTTTCCTCAGAAATTCCACGGCCTTGGCCAGGTCGCCGCCGGATTCCTTAAGAGCGTTCTTACAGTCCATCACGCCCGCTCCGGTCTGGTTCCTCAAAGACATAACCTGTTCTCCGCTTATGGTGGTTGTCATGTTATAAACTCCTTTTGATGTTGAATTGGATACCGCTTGTCCCGATCACCGCAGAGGATCCCCCTGCAGTGAGCGGTCAGCGATAGGATCGTCCGGCAGTCCCGTTATTCCTGGGTCTTAACGGACTCGGGGGCGGCTTCAGGCGCCTGAACGGGGGCGTCCATCATGGCCTGCTGATCGTCGGGCGCGGCTTCCGCGGGCTGCAGGGCGGCCTTGGCGGCCTCCGCTTCGGCCCGGCCTTCGATTATGGCGTCGGCCATGGTCGCGCAGAAAAGTCTGATAGAGCGGGCGGCGTCGTCGTTGCCGGGGACGGCCCAGTCGAGCGCGTCGGGATCGCAATTGGTGTCGCAAACGGCCACCACGGGGATATGAAGTCTCTTGGCCTCGCTAAGCGCGCCGCCTTCCTCGATGGGGTCCACGATGAACATGATCTGCGGCAGGGTCTTCATCGAGCGTATGCCGGACAGGAGCTTAACGAGCCGGTTCTTTTCCTTGGTCAGGCGGGAAACTTCTTTTTTGGACATGACGCGGAAAAGGCCGTCGGCTTCGAGCTTTTCAAGCTCGTCAAAGCGCTTGAGCGATTTTCTCAGGGTTTCGAAATTGGTGAGCGTGCCGCCCAGCCATTTCTCATAAACACAGGGGACATTGGCCCTCTGCGCTTCTTCCCTTATAATATCTTTGGCCTGTTTCTTGGTGCCGACAAAAAGGAATCTCTTGCCCTCTTTGGCCGAATCCTTCATGAAAGCGTAAGTTTTTTTGAGTTCCTTGACGGTTTTCTGCAGATCGAGGATATGTATGCCGTTCCTCTCCCCGAATATGAACCGGGACATCTTGGGGTTCCATCTGTAGGTCTGGTGACCGAAATGCACACCCGCTTCCAACATCGTCTTCATCGATATATTTAACATTTAAGTTTCTATCCTCCGCTGCGTTCGTCGTTTCTTTTCCCGCCCTCTGGGAGCAGGATTTCTCCTTTGTTATCTTACCATATCAGGGGCTTCCGTTTCAACGGCCCGGACCCCGGCGCGCTATTTGGTGAAATCGAACGTCTTCGGCGGCCGTGAACCCCGGAATACGATCTTTCCGTCTTTGGAGATTATCAACGTGACCGGCAGGCCAAGCACGCCGTATTTTTTGGCAACCGACTTGTCCTTGTCGAGGACCACGGTATACGGATACCTGGTTTTGGCGACGAACTTGGCGGCTTTAGCCTGGGTATCGCCCACATTCACGCCGATAAAAGCGGCCTTGCCCGCCCCCGGGCTCTTCATAAGCTCGGCCAACTGGGGGATCTCCTCTTCGCAGGAGGCGCACCAGCGCGCCCAGAAATTAAGCACCACGTAGCCTTTCGCCAGGCTGTCGCCCAGCTTCACCTCTTTGCCGTCCAGCCCCGGCAGTGAAAAGTCCGGCGCCTTATCCTGCCCGGCATATACGAGGCAGCACGCTGCCGCCGCGCAGAACACCGCTAGAATTATTTTCTTCATTATCAGTTTCCTCCGCTCTTTACGCCAGCGTACCGGCGGCGTATATGAAATATATCCCGGCGGCTATTATCAGCAGCGCCAGGCCTTTCTTGACCTTGACCATCCAGGCCCCGGATCTCGGCATCAGGGACCCGGCAAAAAAACCTATCAGCAGAAGCGTGGTACTGAGCCCCAGCGAGAAGGTGAACATCAGCAGCGCCCCCGTAACCACGGCTTTCTTAGCCGCCACATAAAGCAGCAGGCTG
>Ga0334722_10007568_pt1 | contig 10505 bp, 9 predicted proteins | sample C3_bottom_MG_FD_207210 | JGI IMG/M metagenome (GOLD analysis project Ga0334722, IMG submission 207210) | Sediment microbial communities from Yellowstone Lake, YNP, Wyoming, USA - C3_bottom | ecosystem: Environmental > Aquatic > Freshwater > Lake > Sediment | place: USA: Wyoming | collected... | reverse complement strand
AAGGTGCAATATACGAATAGCTGTACTCATGTGCCCTTTGTTATGCTACATCCCGACCGCTTTAGGGAAGGCCGCCCGCTTGATGCTTCCCGGCGGCGGCTCGTTGATGACAGCCCAGAACGAGCCGAGTGCCTTGACGGCCTCGACGAACTCATGGAAGTCCACGGGCTTTACGACGTACGCGTTTACCCCGAGGGCATAGCTTTCCACGAGGTCCTTTTCCTCGCGCGAAGAAGTCAGGATAACTACGGGTATGTTTTTGAGGTTGTCGTCGGCCTTCATCTTCCGGAGCACCTCTATCCCGTCCACCTTCGGCATCTTGATGTCGAGCAGCACGACCGCCGGGTTGGTGTCCCCGCGCATCTTGAACTCGCCCTCCCGGTTTAAGTAGTCGAGCGCCTCCTGGCCGTCCCTGGCCACGACCACCTCGTTGGCGAGGTTGTATTCCGTGAGCGCTTCGAGCGTAAGCTCCACGTCGTTGGGGTTGTCTTCAGCGAGCAGAATACGTTTAAGCTGGGTCGTCATCCCGTCCTCCTTATGATTTAGGCAGTGTAAAATGAAAAACAGCGCCCTCGCCTTCCTTGCCCTCGGCCCAGGTCCTGCCGCCGTGGCGGTGTATTATGCGCCTGACGTTGGCAAGCCCAATGCCTGTGCCCTCGAACTCGTCAGCGCGGTGGAGGCGCTGGAACACCCCGAAGAGCTTGTCCACGTACTGCATATCGAAACCCACCCCGTTGTCTTTCACGTAAAATTCCACCTCTCCCGGCCCGCAGTCGGTGCAGCCTATTTCTATCCTTGCGGGCGAGCGCGGACGGGTGAACTTCACCGCATTCGATATGAGGTTCGTGAACACCAGCTTCAGCAGAGCCGGGTCCGCCTTGACCTCCGGGAGGTTTTCAACCTTCCACTCAATCTCGCGCCCCGTGGTGATGTCATCGAGTTCGCGCCTTGTATCCTCGACCAGCGCCTCGATGTTGACCGCGACCTTGTTCATCTCGGCACGGCCCATCCGCGAGAACACCAGCAGGTCGTCAATCAGGGTGCCGAGCTGGCTTGCCGCCTTGGCTATGGTGCTTAAATACCTGTTGCACTTCTCGTCCAGGCCGGATGCGGTATTTTTGAGCAGGAGCTCCGAGAAGCCCTGTATGTGACGCAGGGGGGCTCGCAGGTCGTGCGACACAGAATATGAAAATGCCTCGAGTTCCTTGTTGGCCGCCACAAGCTCGGCGGTGCGCTCGACTACCCTCTGCTCGAGCTCGGCGTTAAGGTTCCGTACTTCCTCTTCCGCCTTCTTGAGCTCGGTCACGTCGCGGGCGGCCGCGAACACGCCCGTGACATTCCCGGCCTCGTCCTGGTACAGCGAGGCATTGTATAACGCCGGGGTCGTATGTCCGTCCTTGTGCCTCACCTCCAGCGGGTAGTCGCGTACGAAGCCCTCGCGGAACACCTGTTTGTACCCCTCGAACGCCTTATCGGGCACCGTGAAGTAGTCCGAGAAGTCGGTGCCGACAAGCTCTCCGCGCGTAAGCCCGGTCGCAAGCTCCGTAGCGGCGTTTACGTCGGTTATATTGCCGTCCTGGCCGATGGTGACGAGCGGGTCGAGGGAGGCCTCGAGCAGGCTCCTGTTGTACAAATTGGCAAGGCGTACTTCCCTGTACGCGCGCTCCCTCACTATCGTCTCGGCGAGGACGTTGGCGACCGACTGCAGGAAGTTGACGTCGTCCTCGGAAAAAACTCGCCTTGCCTTTGTATGTGCGCCTATCACGCCGAAGTGCCTACCCTGGCCCCTTATGATCGTGCTGATACCGCTGACCACCCCATGCTCGTGCAGGAGCGGCGGGCCGGAGAAGCGGGTCTCCGTACCGAGGTCTTCGACCACCACCGGGCCGTCGGCCATGAGGGTAAACCCGGCCTGGGAGTCGTTGCCCGCGCCGACGGTTGCCGTGCCCACCAGCCCTTCCTTCCACCCGACCCCGGCACGGAGCAGGAGCGAGTTTCCGTCGGGCATAAGTTCCAGCACCTTGCAGTACTCCACGTCGAGGGTGGCCGCTACCGTTGCCACGGTGTCGTCGAACAAAGTGCCTATGTCCGCGGCTGTGACCGCCTGTTGGCCGAGCCAGGCGAGCGCGGCCTGCTGGCGTGCATGCTCCCTGACCGCGCCCTTGGCCTTCATGCGTTCGGCTATCTCCTTGTCCAGCTCGTCGCGCGATGCGGTCACGGTCTTGAGGTTCTGGGCCATGGACTCGAATGTCCTTGCGAGAGCGCCGAACTCGTCCTTCTTTGATACGGCAACTTTGTAGTCGAGGTTGCCGAACACTATTATCTCCGCGCCCTTCTGAAGCGCCATGACCGGGTCCGTGATGGATTTTGCCATATAGAATGCAGCGACACCGCCGGCGAACAGGGACAGTATCATAATGACGGCGGTGAGCTCTCCCTGTGTGGTGACCGAAGCGAAGGCCTCGGACGCGTCTATCTTGGTTACAAGCCCCCAGCCCAGGGTGGGCATATACCGCCAGGCCGATATAACCTTGCGGCCACGGTAGTCGAGCGCTATGCCGGACCCATTTTTGCCGCTGGATGCAAGCTGTGTCGGTACGGATGTCCTGCTGCCGAAGGTTATCGTCCTATTAAGCGCTGCATCAGGGTCGTGCCGTGTGGGGTTTAGGAAGAGCACCTTGCCCCCGTGCTTCCTGACCAGGAGCGCCTCGCCGGTATTGCCCAGCCCGGTCGCGTCCTGGATGAATTTGTACATGGGCCCCATGTCCAGCGCAATGGCGATTACGCCCAGGAACCTCCCGCCGTCAACGAGCGGGGCGGCCTCCATCAACGAAAATCCGTCGGCCTTGCTTTTATAAATGTTGCCCAGGTAAATGTCCCTTTTTCCGTATTCGAACGTTTTCCCCGACGGGTCCGGCAGCCGGTTGCCAAGATGCTCCGCTCTGTGGACCTCGTTACTCGCGTAAACGACCTTGCCGGTGGTGTCCGTGAGCATAATGTCCGCATAGCCGTAGACCTTCGCCACGTAGCGCAGGCGAATGTCTAACTCCTTCATGGCAGCTTGGTAGGCCGGGGATTTTGGGTCGGATGCGCGGCCCGTAATGACGGAAAGGTCCTTTTTCAGAAACGAATAGTCCTGGAACGTCTTCAGGTCGTCAATCCGCTCGTTGAAGTACGCCTCTATCTTGTCCTTCTTGAGGTCGGCGATGTTCTCGAGCTGGGATATCCTCAGGGCCTTGAGCGAACTGCGGGCGTTAGCGTAGGTGAGGACCCCCACGGCGACCGTAGCGATGGAGATAAAAATCAGAAAGACCAGTGTTAGCTTTGCCCTGATGGACATGGCCTGACCCCGCATCGTCAATAATTTTTTGGCCTTCCGGCCGTGGTTGTAGTGCGTAGGACTGAGACGGGCATTAAACTGATTGGCGTCTACCGCTTGATGTCTTATAGTATATAACCAAAATCGAAATTTGTCACCCCGGCAGTTTTGGTATAAAAAGTTGGTTATTATATGGCCCGCGCCCGGCCATGTATCAGTACTTGGTCTTAAAAAATTGACACGCACCCGAATTTTGTTATACTTTTAACAACCTGCGAGGCGGGTTGAAGTCTTTGGTCCATCCAAAAGGTTCGAGCAAACCAAAAAACATGCGTCCGTGCAAAAACCAGGCGCCGGGCGGCAACTTTTTAAAAGGAGGCTTGACATGGCTCACCAGGTGAAGGAGTTCAAACTCGAAGGCAAGCTGAAGGGCATATCCGACTCCCAGTTGCAGCAGCACAGGGACACGCTCTACGCAGGCTACGTCTCGAAGCTTAACCTCATAGAGGACGAGATAAAGAAGGCCTCGACCGAAGGCACCAACCCGACCTACTCGCCGCTCGGCGAGCTGAAACGCCAGGAGATATTCGCGACCAACGGGGTATTCCTCCACGAGGCGTACTTCGGAAACCTCGGCGGCAAGGGCGGGGAGGCGACGGGCAGGATAGGCGATATGATAAAGGAGCAGTGGGGCTCATTTGAGAAGTGGCTCGCCGACTTCCGCGCGGCTGGCATGGCCGCGAGGGGCTGGGTAGTCATGGCATACAGTTACAACGACATGAAGCTCCACAACTACTCGATGGACCTGCACGACAAGGGCGCGGCCTGGAACTGCGCCCTGCTCCTCGTGCTCGACGTATACGAGCATGCATACATGATAGACTACGGGGTGAAGCGCGCGGCATACCTCGACGCCTATTTCCAGAACATTGACTGGGACGTGGTGAACCAGCGGGTGGCATACGTGACCGGCGGCGCGGCTTCCGGCTCGTGCTGTAAAGGGTAAATTTATGCCCCAGACCCTGGCAGAAAAGCTCATAAGCATGCACGCGGGCAGGGAAGTCAAGGCAGGCGAGCTTGCGGTGGTAGACGTGGACTTCGCCTACGTCCAGGACTGGACCGGGCCGCTGACCGTGGACGTTATTGGCGAGCTCGGCGGCGCGCTCGCCGTCGACCCCGCGCGTGTCGCCGTGTTCATAGACCACGCCTCCCCGTCGTCTTTCAAGGAGGTCTCGACCGGGCACATAAAGCTCAGGGACTACGCGGCGAAGTCGGGATGCCGGCTCTTCGACATAGGCGAGGGGGTGTCGCACCTGGTGCTGGGCGAGAAGGTCACCAGCCCCGGAATGCTGATGGTGGGCGCGGACTCGCATACCTGCCAGGGCGGTGCGCTCGGTGCGTTCTCTACCGGTATGGGCTCGACCGACGTGGCAGTCGCCATGTCCACCGGGAAGATATGGATGATGTGCCCGGAGGCCGTCAAGGTAGTGGTGACGGGAAAGCTCCCGGCCGGGGTATACGCAAAGGACGCGATACTCCACCTCATTGGCTCTATAGGTGCGGACGGGGCAACCTACCAGTCGCTCGAGTTCATGGGCGACACGGTGGACGGGCTCAGCGTAACGGGCCGGACCACCATATCCTCCATGGCCGTCGAGGCCGGCGCCAAGTGCGGGCTTTTCGCCACGGACGGGTACACGCGTGCTTGGCTTGCTGAGCACAACAGGGAGTCAGACTACAAGGAGATAAGACACGACGAGGGCGCGTCCTACGCGCGCGTCGTGGAGATTGACGTGTCGAAACTCGTGCCGATGGTATCCTTCCCGCACAAGGTGGACAACACAAGGCCCATAACGCATCCGGACTGCAATGACGTGGTCTGCCACCAGGCGTACCTGGGCTCCACGACCAACGGCTACTACGAGGACTTCGAGGCCGCGGCGCGGATACTGAGAGGCAGGCACGTGGCAAAGGGCTCCAGGCTTGTGTTAACGCCCGGCACGAAGGACGTGTACCGTAAGATGATGAAGACCGGGCTCATGGACGTGTTCCTGGACGCGGGCGGCGTGGTGAACAGCCCCGGCTGCGGCGCGTGCCCGGGCAGCCATGCAGGGATACTGGGCGACGGCGAGAACTGCATAGCCTCTATCAACCGGAACTTCAAGGGTAGGATGGGAAACCCGGCATCTTTTGTATACCTGGCCTCTCCGGCCACGGTAGCCGCGTCTGCCGTGGAGGGCCGTCTGGCCGACCCGAGGAGGTTTATATGAGCGGCCGGGCATGGAAGTTCGGGGACGACATAAGCACAGACCTCGTAGCGGCTGGCCGGTACGCATACCTGCGCACCAACCTGCCGGAGCTTGCCAAGCACGTACTGGAGGACGCACGAGACGAATTCCGCGCGCAGGTTAAGCCGGGCGACTTCATCGTGGGCGGCGGGAACTTTGGGCTCGGCAGCTCACGCGAGCACGCGCCCCGCATAATAAAGATAGCGGGCGTATCCTGCATTGCCGCAAAGTCCTTCGCAAGGATATTCTTCAGGAACTGCATAAACATAGGCATGCCCGCCGTGCGCGTGGACACCGACAAAATAGACGAGGGCGACGAACTCGAACTCGACCTGAAGGGCGGCGTCCTGAGAGACGTCACTAAAGGCATAGAGCTGAGCTTCCCGCCGTACCCGAAGGTGATGGCCGACATACTCGAAGCCGGCGGGCTGGTGGCATACCTCAAGAAGAACAAGGAATTCGCACTTTAAATTTATGGAACAGGACTTAGAATTATACTACTACCTGCGGCTTGTCCGGGAATTCGAGGACAGGCTTTCCAAGATGCACCACCAGGGCAGGATACCCGGCGGGGTATACTCCGGCCTCGGCCAGGAGGCAGTCACGGTGGGCGCGACCTACGGTCTCAAAAAAGAAGACTTCATATTCCCCATCCACAGAGACCTCGGCGCGTTCCTTGTAAAGGGCGTGGACCCGAACACCCTGATGGCCCAGATACTCGGAAAAAAGACAGGGCTATCCGGCGGAAGGGACTCGTTCCTGCACGCGGGCGACCTGGATAACGGCGTATTCGGCGGCACTTCCATGCTGGCCTCCACGCTCCCCGTGGCCTGCGGCGTGGGGCTCAAGTTCAAGATGAAGTCCGAGCAGAACGTGGCCGTAGCGTTCTTCGGCGAGGGGGCAAGCTCGCGCGGCGACTTCCACGAGGCGCTCAACTTCGCCGGGGTGCACATGCTCCCTGTGGTCTTCATCTGCGAGAACAATTATTATGCTTTTTCGACTCCTCAGCCGATGCAGATGGCAATCGAAGATGTGGCGGACAGGGCCGAAGGGTACGGCTTCAAGGGCCACGTATGCAGCGGGAACGACCTCTTCGCGGTGATGCACGAGATGCGGCCCGCGGTGGAGAAGGCCAGGCAGGGCGGCGGCCCGACCCTCATAGAGTGCAAGACATACCGCTACTCCGGCCACAGCGAGCACGACATGGCGGCCTACCGGAGCAAGGAGGAGCTGCTCGAATGGCAGAGCCGCGACCCCATACAGCGGTTCGAGTTCTACCTTATGAAAAAGGGCCTCGACCTGCCCAAGGTAGTCGAGGAGACCGGGGCGAAGGTGAAGGCGGTGGTGGACGAGGCGGTGAAGTTCGCGGAGTTATCCCCCGATCCCGAAGGGCCGGAGGCGATGGGCTGTATATATGCTACGCCGGTATAAATTATGGAAGTAACCTACATAAAGGCCATTAACGACGCGCTCAGGCTCTCTATGAGGCAGGACGGCGACGTATTCCTCATAGGCGAGGACGTGGGCGCGCTTGGCGGCGCGTTCATGGCGACCGAGGGCCTGCTGGACGAGTTCGGTGCCGCGCGTGTGATAGACTCGCCGATTTCGGAGTCGCTCATCGTCGGCGCGGCGGTAGGCGCGGCGGTCGCGGGCATGAGGCCGGTGGCCGAGATGCAGTTCGCGGACTTCATATCCTGCGGCTTCGACCAGATAGTAAACATGGCCGCGTCGCTCCGTTACAGGCACGGCTGCAAGGCCAAGTGCCCTATGGTGCTTCGCTGCCCTTCGGGAAGCGGTGTGCGCGGCGGGCTGTTCCATTCGCAGAACCCGGAGGCCTGGTTTGCGCGCGTGCCGGGGCTGAAGGTCGTAGTCCCCGCTACCGCGTTCGACGCCAAGGGCCTACTGATGTCCGCGATACAGGACGACGACCCGGTCATATACTTCGAGCACAAGTTTCTCTACCGCAGGGTGAAGGAGGACATACCCGAGGCAAGCTACGTCGTGCCGATAGGCAAGGCGGCTCTCAGGCGCGAGGGCGACGACCTCTGCTTCATCACGTACGGCTCCGCGCTGTACCCATGCCTTGACGCCGCGGCCGAGCTTGAGAAGGAGGGCGTGGGCTGCGAGGTGCTCGACCTGCGGACGCTCCTGCCGCTCGACAAGGACGCAATACTCGCGTCTGCAAAGAAAACGGGGAAGGTCCTGATAGTGCATGAGGACCGCCTGACCGGCGGCATAGGCGGCGAGGTCGCGGCAATCATAGCGCAGGAGGCCTTCGAGTACCTGGACGGCCCCGTGGTGCGTCTCGCCGCGAAGGATACGCACAACGCATTCGCCGGGCCGATGGAGGAGTACATACTGCCGAACAGGGACAAGGTGCTCGATGCGGCGAGGAAGCTTGCGGGATATTAAGGGGCTTTCCCCCCTCGCCCTTTTATGGGAGAGGGGCAGGGGGTGAGGGTGAAAAGGTGCTGATATGACCGATGTAATAATGCCGCAGATGGGCGAAAGCATTGCAGAGGGTACTATCTCCGTCTGGCTGATAGACCCCGGTGGGTGGGTGGACGAAAACCAGCCGCTCGTGACCGTCAGCACGGACAAGGCGGACGTGGACATACCCTCGCCCGCAAGCGGCGCCCTCACGGAGATACTGGCCCAGGAGGGCGCGACCGTACCCATCGGCAAACTCATAGCAAGGATAGACGAGAAAGCCGCGAGGCCGGCTGGAGCAAAACCACAGCCCGCGAAACCTGCCGAAGGGAAAATACTTGAGCCAAAAAAAGAAGGCCCGGCCGAGCCCCTGTTGGCCAAGGAGGGCGTCCCTGCCGCCGAGGAGATGAAACCAGCCCTGGGCGAAAAGCCCATCCTGTCGCCGCCTGTCGAGATAGTCAGGGATGAGGCCCGGCCTGCCGGGGAGGTGGCCGACCGCTCGGCCATGTACAGCCCAGCCGTGATGCGTCTTGTGGTGGAACATGGCATAGACTTAAAAGGTATAAAGGGCACGGGCGAGGGCGGCAGGGTGACCAAGGCGGACGTTTTGAAGGCGGTGGAACCCTCTCCCCCTTCCCCTCTCCCGCAAGGGGAGAGGGGCAAGAAAGAGAGCGAAGAAACCTTCGGCGCATACCGCCCCCCCGTTTACGAAGTGGAGGATGGCGACACCGAGCTTCCGTTCTCCCGCCTCAGGCGCCTGATAGCCGACCACATGGTCTATAGCAAGAGGACGTCCGCCCATGTAACTACCTTCTGCGAGGTAGATTTAGACAGAGTAGTGGGAGTTAGAGAGCATAATAAGGCGAAAATAAAGGCAGAAGTGGGAATTAGCCTCACTTTTCTGCCATTTGTGATGGCAGCCGCTGTTAAGGCTTTAAAGGAATACCCCCTGATGAACTCGGTCGTACAGGGCGACACCATACTGACCAAATACGGTATAAACATGGGCGTGGCCGTGGACTCCGAGCGCGGCCTGATGGTGCCTGTGATACGCGGTGCCGAAGGCATGTCCCTCATCGAGCTCGCCAAAGCGGTAAACGAGATGTCCATAAAGGTGCGCGACAGGAAGATAGCCCCGGAGGAGATGGCCGGCGGCACGTTCACCGTCACTAACCCCGGCCGTAAGGGGAACCTGTTTGGCACGCCCATAATCAGCCAGCCGCAGGTCGGGATACTCCGGATGGGCGAGGTGGTGAAAAGGGCGGTGGTGGTGGAGGCGGACGGCGAAGACGCCATAGCCGTCAGGCCGATGATGTACCTGTCCCTGTCCTACGACCACAGGGTGGTGGACGGGCTGACCGCGAACGAGTTCCTGCACAGGATAAAGGAACACCTGGAAGAAGGCGATTACCCGCTATGAGGCTCTTCTCAGGCATGAGGCCCACCGGACGGCTGCACCTCGGCCACCTGGTGGGCGCGCTGGAGAGCTGGGTTTCTCTGCAGGACCGCTACGACTGTTTCTTCACCATTGCCGACTGGCACGCCCTTACCACCGCATATACCGATACCTCGAAGCTCCGCGAATACACGCTCGAGATGGCGCTTTCATGGCACGCGCTCGGGATAGATTTCACCCGCGCGGTCGTGTTCGTGCAGTCGGACGTGGTTGAGCATTCAGAGCTGCACCTGCTGCTCTCTATGGTGACGCCGATGGCCTGGCTTGAGAGGGACCCGACCTTGAAGACCATGACTGCGGACATGCACATTAAAGGCATAAACTACGGGCTTATGGGCTATCCCGTCCTACAGGCGGCGGACATACTGCTCTACAAATCGGCCGTCGTGCCGGTAGGCATAGACCAGGTGCCGCACATAGAGCTTGCACGCGAGATAGCGCGCGCCTTCAATAGGAACTTCGGCAATGTCTTCCCGGAGCCGGAGTCGTTACTGACCAAGACACCAAAGCTTCTCGGCACAGACGGCAAGAAGATGTCCAAGAGCCTGGACAACTGCATATACCTGGACGACCCGCCAGACGCCATAGCCTCCAAGTCAAAAAAGCTTGTGACCGACCCGGCCAAAATATATGCCGACGACCCCGGCGACCCGGACATCTGCTCGGTGCAGGACTACCACAAGGTATTCCGCCCGGATGACGCGGCGGAACACGACGCATCTTGCCGTGCGGGCAGGCTCGGCTGCGTGGCGCACAAGCGGTACCTGGGCGAACTGCTTTCGGACTACCTGGGGGGCTACCGTGACAAACGGGCCGCCCTCTCGGGCCGCGAGACCGAGGTAGCATTACTTCTGAAGGCGGGCGCGGAGCGGGCACGCGAGGTCGCCGTCGGGACGATGGCCGAGGCCAGGCGCGCGGCAGGCATGGGCCTGTAACCCTAAAGAACCTCTTGACAAATAAGCAATAGTCTAAGATAATTCATGCTTGAGCTATGGCCTTTTGGAGGGAGCCT
>Ga0334722_10007566_pt1 | contig 10506 bp, 9 predicted proteins | sample C3_bottom_MG_FD_207210 | JGI IMG/M metagenome (GOLD analysis project Ga0334722, IMG submission 207210) | Sediment microbial communities from Yellowstone Lake, YNP, Wyoming, USA - C3_bottom | ecosystem: Environmental > Aquatic > Freshwater > Lake > Sediment | place: USA: Wyoming | collected... | reverse complement strand
ACATGACCACCGAAGGGTGGTCAGATAATCTTTTAAATTAACCGCTTTGAGCGGTCCCCGGTTTTAAAAGCCTCCGGCTTTGCCGGAGGTGACTCACTGAGAGATGATGTTGAAAGAATCTACTTTGCAGCACAAGTTGCAGTTTATATATAAGCTGATAGCCGGGGTTGCAATTTTTTGCTTGATCGTTTTTCTGTTAAATAGTCTGTTGAGTTTTTGTAACCTTGAACGATATGACAAGCTGTTTAACCCGAAAAGCTCATATCCGATTTTTATTTCTGGAGATGGGGATCTTTCCGAGAATTACGTGTTGAACCCCCATTTTGAATATGCTCTTAATTATCAGACATTTCCGAAAAAGAAAGCTCTTGGTACTACCAGAATTTTTATAGTAGGCAGTTCAGCAGCAAATGGGTATCCCTTTAAAGAAGAAGATGGCTTTTCTGGTTACTTGAGAAGATCTTTAGATCGATTTGCTCCGGGTAAATTTGAAGTTATTAATGCCGCGGGTATGTCTTACGGTAGCCACCGCGTTTTTGACGTTTTACAAGATGTTATCCTTCTCGATCCTGACTTGGTCATCGTGTACGCAGGTAACAATGAGTACGTTGAACGGAACGTCATCGCCGGGATCACAAAAAAAGGTGGGCCCATTTTTGACAAGATTGGCGGCGTCCTTGGGCGAACCAACTTGTATCGTGCGGTGCGCCTGATTCTGTATCGTGTATCACCGGCAGTCTTTCAGCAGAGTATGAAAAATGATTTGACTGATATGCGAGCCGGTAATTTTATCAATAGAGGAGGTCTTGTTAGAACTACTTCTGTTGATTTGGAGGTCTTAAATAATTATAAGAATAATATTAGTGCAATGAGAGACCTTCTGGCTACAGCTGGTGTTAAAGGCATATTTTGCACTGTACCTAGCAATGTCGCTGATTGGCACCCGGAAATGACCTTGCCGAAGCTAGCGAATCAGGAACAAGCCGCAAACTGGAATAAATTACAAGCTGATGTCGCCAATAATTTGGATGCTCAGAATAATACGGGACGAGATTCTTCTGGGGAAAATGCATTGTTGCTGCAGGAGATAGATCTTTTGTCAAGAATGCTACAGATAGTGCCAGACCACCCAATGACTCATTTTGTGTTGGGGGATGCATTGATGAGGTTAGGGGAATATGATCGCGCATACAAGGAGTTCGTTCAAGCCAAGGATCTTGACGCGGTGCCCATTAGGGAGTTGACTTCTTTTAATGATGCCCTTAGAACTCTAATTACCGATAAGGGCAATAAAAGTGAATTTGCTTTGGTAGATCTAGAAGAAGTGTTGGGAAGTGAGGTGCGCAGGGGGGCTCCAAATGGGATCTTTTTGGATTATTGTCACCTCACAGAAGAGGCTCACAAGTTTGTTGCCATATTTATGTTGCCGACTATCCAGAAAATGACTGGTCAGAATTTATCCCTTGAAAAGATGTCTCAATGGATAAGTCTTGATACCTGGGCATCTCGCAACAAAGATAAAAGTACGCAGGCAACAGTGAGTTTTGCACAAGGAATAACTCAGATGCACAATGGATTGTACAGCGAAGCTGAGGCGTCTCTCCAGCAAGTGTTGAAAACCTATCCGGAATCAAGTGGGCCATTTGTCGGCGGGGTTTTCGCTAGCCTCAGTCGCATATATCTGGCCCAGGGTAATCATATTCGATACAGGGAGGTGCTTTTGAAGGGGCTGGAAGCATACCCTGAGAACCAAATTATCTTAATATCTCTCGGTTTATTGTACGTAGAAGAAGGGAATGAGCTAGACAGGGCGGCAGAGTTTTTTCGTAAAGCAATTCGGCTTAATTCATATGCACCAAAGGCCTATGAGGGGTTGGGGCTTCTCGCCATGCACAACGGTTCGGCGCAAGAGGCAATTGACCATTTCCAGGAGGCATCACGTTTGGTTGATGGAGGCGATCCAACATTGCAGAAGAATCTTGGCAAAGCGTATTTTGCCAGTGGGGATGAGAAAAGCGCGGTTATCGCTTGGAAGACTGCTTTTGCCCTCAATTCTTCTGATATGGAGGTGCAGGAATTGCTTAAAAAACATACTCGCCACCATTGAGAGAGGCGTAAATGCTTAACTTGAGGATGATGTAATTATGAAGGCTGTGTTTGATGTGTTTGTTGATCTATTTGGGTTTTTGAAATCGACCAGGAAAATATATATCTCGTTGCTAATAGCCTTTCTTCTGCTTATGGGGGCAATTGTGGTGTTGACAGAGGGTACCGCCATTATGCCGTTTATTTATACAATTTTTTGATATTATGGTGCTGTTGACAATGGCGCGTAACTAGCTAATTGAAGATGACAATAAAAATATGTCTATGTTGCCAAAAACCTCCATTGACCAAGCCAAGGACACCGGAATACTTCTCTGTCTGGTCATACTAGTGATAAGTGTTTACTTCCAACGGCAGAATCTGTTGCCTATAGTCATGGTCATTCTTTTCTTTGCGATGCTTTGTCCCGGTTGGTTCATGCCCTTGGCGCGCCTCTGGTTTGGCTTGGCGAATTTGCTCGGAAAATTAAGTTCAAACTTGATTTTTACTCTGGTCTTTTTCCTGCTAGTGACCCCCATGGGGCTTCTACGTAGGGCCACCGGTAAAGATGCCATGTGGCTCAAACGCTGGAAAGATGGCAATGTATCTTCCCTAGTCGATCACAAACATCAATATGTGTCTAATGACCTTGAACGGCCCTATTAGCAAAACCATTATCTGCTTCTATCTTCTAGGCCGCCTCTAGTGTCGTCACTTATATTGGGTATATCCGCCTACTATCACGACAGCGCTGCCGCCCTACTGGCCGACGGAAACATCGTTGCCGCCGCCCAGGAAGAGCGATTTTCTCGGAAAAAACATGACCAAGCTTTTCCTGCCCAAGCCATCCGCTACGTTCTGAGTGAATGCGGAGCCGAGCCTGCCGACCTCACCGCCGTAGCTTATTACGACAAGCCTTTGCTGAAATTCGAGCGTTTGCTAGAAACCTATCACGCCTTCTCTCCGATTGGTCTGAAAAGTTTCCTGGCGGCCATGCCGGTTTGGGTCAAGGATAAGATCTTCATGCGTAGCCTTATTGATCTGGAGATGCGTAAGATCGCCGGGGGCAGCCATTCCCCAAAGCTCAAGCTGCTCTTTCCTGAACACCACCTCTCTCACGCCGCCAGCGCCTTCTATCCGAGTCCGTTCGAAGAGGCCGCCATTCTCACCATCGATGGGGTCGGTGAATGGGCCACCAGCACCATCTGTCATGGTCACGGTCGAGATATAACCATTCTTAAGGAGCTATCTTTCCCCCACTCGGTCGGCCTGCTTTATTCTGCCTTTACCTATTATTGCGGCTTCAAGGTCAACAGCGGTGAATATAAACTGATGGGTCTGGCCCCTTACGGTCAAGTGACCAGCCGGGAAGTGATCCGTTATCGACAGATGATTCTTGATCATTTGGTTGACCTTAAAGAGGATGGATCCATCATTCTTAACATGAGCTACTTCAACTTCGCTACCGGCCTGACCATGTGCCGCGAGCCTCTCTGGGAGCGGCTTTTTGAGCTGCCCCGACGCCTACCAGAAAGCAAAATCCTCGCTTCTTACCTGAACCTAGCTCTGGCCATCCAGCAGGTAACCGAGGAGATTGTCATGCGTCTTGCCAGAACAGCTCGACAGCTCACTGGATGGGCCAACCTGGTTATGGCTGGAGGTGTGGCCCTGAACTGCGTAGCCAACGGTAAACTGCAGGAGGCTGGGATTTTTGATAATATCTGGATCCAACCAGCCGCCGGTGACGCCGGTGGCGCTCTAGGCGCTGCATACGCCGCCCAGCATATTTGGTTGGGACAACCGCGTCAGCCGAAGCGACCCGGCGAAGACGCTATGCAGGGTGCCTTGCTTGGTCCGGAGTACAGCGACTCAGAGGTCCGCAGGCTATGTTGCAGGTTCGGTGCGGTGGCGGAATATATCCCAGATGAGCCGACTCTGTGCCGGAAAGTGGCGGGACTGCTGGCGGGGGGTGAGGCCGTGGGCTGGTTTCAGGGCAGAATGGAATATGGTCCCAGGGCACTGGGTAACCGTTCAATTCTGGCCGATCCTCGTGACCCAACTATACAAAAAAAGCTTAACCTGGAAACCAAGTTTCGTGAAAGCTTCCGTCCTTTCGCCGCTGCAGTTCTGGCCGAAGAGGCAGGTGAATATTTCAATCTGGAGATATCTTCGCCTTACATGTTATTGGTCCACCAGGTCAGGGAAAAGTTGCAACTTCCAGTTGGAGAGGAAGGCGAAGATCTGGACATCTACCATCGGATCAATCGACCACGCTCGACCATTCCGGCTGTCACTCATGTCGATTATTCCTGCCGGATTCAGACGGTTTCTCTCGGAGTCAATGACCGCTTTCGGGCGTTACTGTTGGCATTCAAGGAATTGACAGGTATGGGTGTACTGGTCAACACTAGCTTCAACCGGAGGGGTGAACCGATTGCATGTACCCCCAAGGACGCTTACGAGTGTTTCATGAATTGCGGTCTAACCTGGTTGGTTATCAATAATTTTTTGTTCCGCAAGGGTGACCAGCCAACCTGGATACAACCGGCTACGGTCGCTGGAGGTGACTAATATACTACGGACCCATGCAGGGGTTACATCTCTTCAAGATGTTAAGGGTAGGGGATGACCAATTTCTTTTCGTTCGGCCGATAACCAGCTTTCTGCTTTTCCGTGGCTTCATCCCAGGCCTGAAGTTTATCCATGAGGTTGGCAGCCATCTCCGGGTATTTTTCAATCACATTGACCTTTTCCAGCGGATCGTTCTTGAGGTCGTACAATTCTCTGGCTTCGGTGGCATGGGTCTGGCCGGAGATAAAATCCCACCAGGATACTTTGGCCAGTAAGCCTGGATTTTTCCGGACGATCAGTTTCCAGTCATTTGTGCGGATGGCGATATCGCCTGGAGGGTAAGCCAGTTCGGTGAAACTGTCATGCAACAAGCGCCGGTATTCAGGCAGTTTCTCCTCTTCGGCGGCGCTGAAGAGAGCTCCTTGGTTGGCTTTGAACTCCAGGTACCATTTGTCCAAGGTGAATTCCCACCAGGGTAAACGGTCAATGAAGGCATAGGTGTTCCGGAAGGCGTCAGGCTCTTCCTTTACCAGAGGCAGAATGCTGTGCCCCTGCGCTTCATGGGGGATAGGGATCTGTAGATAATCCAGAATGGTGGGCATTATGTCGATGCCCTGCATCTGCTCTTTAACCCGTTTCCCCGCATATTTTCTGCCGGGAAAGCGAAATATAAGGGCATTTTTGACTACCGTTTCCGTGACATCGTAGTGGAAGAAGTTGCCTTTTTCTCCTAGCTCCTCGCCATGAATAGACTGTAAGACGATCAGGGTTTTTTCGGTAAGTTTCAGGGCATCCAGGAGTTTGAGTAATTCTCCGATATACTGGTCAGTGTAGAACACCCCAGCATCGTAGCGACTGTTGACGTAGTCCACGTCGCTGGAAGTTAACTGGTGGGCGGGCTGGAAGTTCCAGTAAAATGTGTTGTCATGCACCCGGGAAAATACGTCGTAATCGGGGTCTGGAGAGGCGGCTTGTTCCCAGCCCGAGAGCGGTAGCCGTTTCCAGAATGGGACATAGCCGGGTGTGTCATACATGCTCTTGTATGGTTGGGGGACTGTGGCGGCGTAGGGCATATGGATCACGCCACTGGCGATCCAGAGAAAGAATTTCTTGTTCTGGTTGTCGCGAAGCCACTGGAAGGATTCGGTCGGGATTTTTCTGACACTGGGGCCGCCAGGGCCTTTTTTGGTACGAATAAACTCGTCAAATGAGCGAGAAAATACATCCCCTGGGTTCACCATGTCGCCGGAGCTGGTGTCATAGCGAAGAAAAAATTCTGGAGAGCTGACGGTGGCTGCCGTCTGGTAGCCGTACATCTTGAGAATTTCCGGCAAGGTTCGGTTGGAGACGGTGTCCTTATCAACCTCGAAGGAAACCATGCCGTTGACCCTGGGGTACTGCGAGGTCATGACACTCATTTGGGCTACAGGAGTAAGATTGGCCTGGGAAATGGCATTTTCAAAAAGTAACGATTTGCTGGCAAGCTGGTCAATATTCTGACTGGTTTTGCGCTTATAACCGTACGCGCCGAGATGGTCGGGGCGAAGGCACTGCAAGGAGATCAAGATGACGTTGGTGTATTCATGGGCGGCCGGTGAGCCTTTCTTTGCCTGTTTTCCGCCGGGAGGGGCTGCCTGGGAATTGGGAATCATCAGGCCGATGGTGAAAACCGTCACGAAGATATGGGTAATAACCAGTTTCAGGTGTTTCAGTGTCATATGGCCCTGATTTATTTTTTCTTGATTTTGGGTTGTTGGTTAATAAACGTCTAAATCTCGGCCCACTATGACATTTCCCTGGTATCCACCGGCGCGGATTTCCCGTAACAGATCATCCGGAGATGAGGCGAAAGGGCGTTTGTCGGGGCGCAGGGTTATCGAGTTGTGGTGGAGGATAAGGAGCTTGGGCTTGGACTTGCCAGCCAGCTCGGCCAATTGTTTGCTGGTGGTATGGTATTTTGCCGCGTAGGCCTTGAGGTCGAACCCCTGGGAGTTGGGGCGGCGGGAGAAATTGAGAAATTTCTCGGTCTGCGCCTCATGAATCAGGATATCGCAGCCGTTACAGGCATCAATAGTGGCTTGGACAGGGGTGGTGTCACCGGGAATGACGATGGTTCGATCGGCAGTTTCGAAGCGGTAGCCGTAGCTTTCCTCCCAGTCCCCGTGCTTGGTTGGGAAGGCAGTCACCTTAATGTTATCGTCTTGGTAAATCAACCCGGCGGAGATTTCATGGGCATTTACTGCGCAGGTTCCTGCCGGGATTTGTTCCATGCCGGTGGTTCTGATCCGAATGTCTTCGCTGTAGGCCGCAAGAATATGTTCGGTCATGGACTTGATCCCCTTGGGGCCATAGACCTCCAGCGGTACACGTCTTCCCATGGTCCAAGGGGTGAGGATCAGATCAGGGTACCCGGCGGTATGGTCGGAATGCAGGTGGGTGGCAAAAACCACCCGGATATTGGTTGGATTTAGTTCCTTGATGCCCCGGTCCTGCACGGCTGCCGCCGCACGGCGTATCACGCCGGGGCCGAAGTCGACTAGATAGACATTGCCATTAACCACAATGGCGGTGGCGGGACCGGAGCGATCCGGGTCGGGCATGGGGTTGCCGGTGCCGAGTAATATCACTTTTGTCGTGCTGGCGGCGATACCAGCAGGGCCGTCCTTTTGCGTACCAGCCGAATCGACCTCAAGTGAAGCCAGGAGGGCAATCAGCAGGAGTGGAGTTATACATATTATGCGGATCAGCAAGCGCATTTTAATGATCCTTGCGAGTGGTTTTGCTGTGCCACTGGGCGTTGGCCATCTTATTGTAAATATCAGTGTTGCCTAGGTTGCTTGTAGAATACATCACCAGATAGAAGCCGCAGCAAAATATAGAGGCAGGCGACAATATTATCTTGGAAACAGCTCTTCTCTGAGGTCATCAGTTCAACGGTAGGGTTTGGCTGGGGTTTTACTTGCTGGTGCCGGTAGATTTCGTAACTCTTGTCGCCAATATTTTGCGCCATTTTGCCAGCCGGTCAGAGATAATCGCTTCATGACCCCGGTTGGTGGGCTCGTAAAAACGCTTTCCGGTTAATTTATCCGGGAGATGGTCTTGTAATACGAGACCATCCGGGTCGTCGTGGGCGTAACGATACTCCTTGCCGTAGCCAAGTTCCCGCATTAAGCCGGTTGGGGCATTGCGGATCTGCATCGGCACCGGCAGGGAGCCAGAATGCTCAATCTCTTTGCGGACCCGGTTGAAGGCCACATAGGTAGCGTTGCTCTTGGGGGCAGTGGCCAGGTAGATCACCAGTTGCGCCAGGGCCAGTTCGCCCTCGGGTGAACCGAGGGTCTGGTAGCTGTCGCGGGCACCGATGGCCAGGAGCAGGGCCTGGGGGTCGGCATTGCCGATGTCTTCCGAGGCGAAACGGATCAGTCGTCTGGTAATGTAGAGAGGTTCTTCCCCGGCCATCAGCATTCTGGTCAGCCAGTAAAGGGAGCCGTCCGGGTCGCTGTCGCGCAGGCTTTTGTGCAAGGCGGATATCAGGTTGTAGTGTTCCTCTCCATCCGCATCGTAACGCAGGCTGCGGTGTTGGATGGCCTCTTCGATGGTGGCCAGGTCAATGACATAGTAGCCGTCCGGGTTGGGGATCGAGATGGAAAAGGCCATCTCCAGGTTGTTGAGAGCTCGGCGGGCATCGCCGTCGGTCATCCGAACCAGGTGTTCCATGGCTTCCGGCGTAAGGTCGATCTGATATTCGCCCAGGCCGTTATCCCGGTCAATTATTGCCCGGTTGACTATCTCGGCCAGGTTCTCGGCGCTGAGCGGTTCGAGCACCAGAACCCGGCAGCGGGAAAGGAGCGGGGCGATAACCTGAAAAGAGGGATTCTCGGTGGTGGCGCCGATCAGAGTGATCAAGCCGCTTTCCACGTGGGGTAAAAAGGCATCCTGCTGGCTTTTGTTGAAGCGGTGAATCTCATCGACGAAAAGCACCGTAGCCCGGTTTTTTTTGCTCAGGGTTTCCTGGGCCTGGCCGACGATTTCCCGGATTTCTTTAACCCCGGAAAGAACCGCTGAGAAGAAAACAAATTCGGCAGCGGATGATTTGGCCAGGAGATGGGCCAAGGTGGTCTTGCCCACTCCCGGTGGTCCCCAGAGCAGCAGAGATGGTAGGTTTTGCTGCTGAAGCAGTCGACACAACAGTTTGTCGTTGCCCAGCAGTTGTTCTTGGCCGACAAAGTCTTCCAGGCGCCGGGGGCGCATCCGTTCCGCCAGCGGGATATGGGGGGCGGCGTTATGCACGGGGAAGGATGCCTTAGGTTAATGAAATTGTTTGTCCGGCAAGCCGGCTAAGTTGCCTGAACTTGCAGAGAAAGGAGGACTGACTAGCAGAAAGGTGATGGAAGAAGCCGACGATGGATATGAACCAGTGGTGAAATTTTCAACCCTCGTTTAGACTTCTCATTCCTTGGCGCTTTCCGGTGGCTTCTGGGAGGGATTCTCGGTGGGCTTTGTTTCAAGCTTGACCTTGAAATCTTTCCCTTGGCTGAGAGCCTTGATTTCCCCGTTAAGGCTGCCGCCTGATTCCACGGAGAGATCCGAGGTTTCAACGCGACCATTGATGACCCCGGTTTTTTTCAGAAACAGTTTTCCTACTGTTAAGTCGCCGTCAATCTGGCCGTAGCAAACCAAGGATTCGGTGATCACATTCCCGACAATTCTCCCGGATTCGCTGACCACCAGACTGGTTCCCGTGAGATTACCTTGAATTCGCCCATCGATCTGGATCTTGCTTTGGAAGGAGAGATCGCCGATAACGCTCATGTCTTGACCGATTATGGAGCTTATGGCGCTGGGAAGGGCGGGGGCGCCGCTGGTGTTTTTTGTCGAAAAAATATTCATATCTTATCCGTTAAATTTGCTGTTGTCAGCCGACGCTGTATGTAAGCAATTTGGTGATATTCATGTATTTTGCCGGGTTGATCGGGTGGTTGTTGCGACGGATTTCGTAATGGAGGTGGGGGCCGGTGCTTCTGCCGGTGTTGCCAAGCAGGGCGATGGTTTGCCCTCTTATTACCCGGTCTCCTTGGCCGATTAGAACTTTTTGGTTGTGGGCATAGAGAGTGGTGTAGTTGTTGCCGTGTTTTAGCAAGACGTACCAGCCGTAGTCATCATTGTAACCCTGTTCCGCCACCTTGCCGTCGGCGGTGGCTTTGACCATGGCGCCGGGATTACCGCGCAGGTCGATGCCCTCGTGAAAGGCCTCTTCGCCATTCAGTGGATCAAGTCTTGCTCCGAACGTTGAGGAAAGTCCGGTGGCCCTTACCGGGTAACCAAGGGGCAGGGGGCGGATCGCCTTAAGCTCTTGGTCAACCTTTAAAATCAGGTCTTGGTAGGTAGTTTCGGCCAGGCTGGTAAAAGGACCGCCGCTGTCTTTGCCTGGGGTGGCGGGTGGGGTGGGTATATCCAGGGTGGAGAGAATCGATTCGATGGCCCGGCTGCGGCGGCTCAGTTCGCCATAGGCGTCGGTAATCTTAGGTTTCCGCTGGGTTGCCTCGGCGTTGGCCTGATCAAGGGCTTCATTGTTTGGGTCATTCTGCCAAGGGAATGACCCATGGGCATAAAAGTTGGTGAAGGAATAGGTAACAGCGGCGACGAGGCAAATCGCGAAAACGGCGCCCAGCAGTGTCAGTAATTTTTTCAGGATGTTCTTGGGAATAACGAAGGTCCGCGCTCGGCCCTGTTCACTGGTGATTATGATGTGAAATCTGCGATCCATGCCAGTTCTTCCCTGCAATGATTTCGTAGCGAGTTAAACCTCTCAAAAATCCCGCGCATTTAACCAGTTGTTGGGCAAGATGT
>Ga0334722_10007564_pt1 | contig 10507 bp, 6 predicted proteins | sample C3_bottom_MG_FD_207210 | JGI IMG/M metagenome (GOLD analysis project Ga0334722, IMG submission 207210) | Sediment microbial communities from Yellowstone Lake, YNP, Wyoming, USA - C3_bottom | ecosystem: Environmental > Aquatic > Freshwater > Lake > Sediment | place: USA: Wyoming | collected... | reverse complement strand
CCGCAGCGAACTGCCGTACGACCGGCTCGTGCTCGCCACGGGGAGCGTGGGCGCCGTGCCGCCCGTGCCGGGGCGCGAGCTCGGGAATGTCTTTTTCGTGAACAACCTCCAGAATGCCCTCGATCTCAAGCGCGCGCTGATCACCGAGGAGATTCGGCATGCCGTCGTCGTGGGCGGCGGGGCGATCGGCCTCGAGGTGACCGAGGCGCTCGCCGACACCTGGAATCTGAAAACCGCCGTCATCGAGCGGCTCGGCCACGTGTTGCCGCAGCTTTTCGACGCGAATATCGCGGGCATCGCCGAGACCACGCTGCGCGGCAAGGGAGTTGCAATTCACACCGGCGAGTCGCTGCTGCGGCTGGAGGGCGGGGACGGGAAGGTGCAGCGTGTCGTCACCGACCGGCGCACGCTTCCGGCCGAGCTGGTCGTGATCGCCACCGGTGTGCGTCCGAACGTTGCGCTCGCCCGCGCGGCCGGGATCGCCGTCGGCCCGCTGGGCGGGATCGCGGTGAACGAGCATCTGCAAACCTCCGATCCGCAGATCTACGCGGGAGGAGATTGCATCGAGACCCGCTCGCTGGTCACCGGGCTGCCCGCCTACACCCCACTCGGCTCGCTTGCGAATCGTCAGGGACGCGTGATCGCCGATCACATCGCCGGTCGTCCGGCGCGCTTCGACGGGGTCGTCGGCAGCTTCATCGTGAAGATCTTCGACACAGCGCTTGCCTCCGCCGGCCCGACGCAGGAACAGGCGATCGCCGCCGGGATCGATGCCGAGCGCGCCCTCGTCGTCGGTTACGACCGGGCGCACTTCATGCCGGGCAAGGCGATCCTCGTGCTCCAGCTGATCGTTGATCGGGCCACCCGGCGCGTCCTCGGCTTCCAGGGCGCCGGCCCCGCGAACGACGCGTTGCTGGCCCGCGTCGACGCCGTCGCCGCGCTGCTCAGGCACTCGCCGACCGTGGAGGACATCGGCCAGCTCGAGCTGGCCTATTCGCCGCCGTTCGCCTCGGCGATGGACACGCTCAACGCGCTCGGCAACACGGCGGGCAACCTGCTCGACGGGCTCTACCGGCGCATGACCGTCGGCGAGGCGCTCGAAACCCTGCGAGACCCGCAGAGCGATACCATCTTCCTCGACACGAACGCCCCGAAGTCCGCTGCCCCGTACCTGGCGCGCTACCCGGGCCGCTGGCTGAACATCCCTTACGAAAAGCTCTCGGGGCGCCTCGACGAGTTGCCGCGCGGGCGCACGATCGTGACGATCTGCGACTCGGGGATCCGCTCTTTCGAAAGCCAGGTGCTGCTGACCGCCAACGGCTTCCCGCGCGCCTTCGCGATGGAGGGCGGCCTGAACATCCTCAAGCGGCTCGGGATCGACCTGCTGGCAGGCAACACCTGCTGATGCCGTCGCTGAGCGTGGTGATTCCGGCCTGGAACGAGGCCGAGAACCTCGTCCTGCTCCTGCCCGATCTTCACGAAACATTCGGCTCGATGGGTATCGCGTACGAACTGATCGTCGCCGATGCGGGGAGCCTCGACGGCACGAAACGGATATGCGCCGCCAACGGTGCGGTTTGTCTGGAAGTCGGGGAGAAGGGCTACGGACGAGCGCTTGTCGCCGGCTTCCGCAGGGCCTCGGGAACGCACATCCTGACCATGGATGCCGACTTCTCCCATCCCGCGGCGTTCGTCCGCAGACTCTGGGAGCTGCGCGACGAAGCGGAAGTGCTCGTCGCCTCCCGCTACTGCCCGGGCGGGAGCGCGCAGATGCCGCTGACCCGCCGGTTGTTGAGCCGCACGTTGAACCTGCTGTTCAGCGCCGGGTTGCACCTGCCAGTTCGCGACTGCTCGAGCGGCTACCGGCTCTACCGCGCCGATGTCCTGGCTGGTCTGGAGATTCGCGCGCGGGATTTCGACGCGCTGCAGGAGATCCTGATCCTCGCCCATGCGCGGGGACACCGCACCTTCGAGGTGCCCTTCCACTACCAACCGCGCGAGCGCGGCTCCTCGCACGCCCGGGTGCTGCCCTTCGGGATGCAGTACCTCAAGACATTCGGGAGGATGTGGCGGTTGCGCAATTCGATCCACTCCGGTGACTACGACTTGCGAGCTTTCGACAGCCTCATTCCGATCCAGCGCTGGTGGCAGCGGCGGCGCCACCGCATCGTGCTCGACTTTACCGCCGGTGCCGGGCCGGTGCTGGACGTCGGCTGCGGTTCGAGCAGGATTCTCGGCGATCTCGCCGCAGGCAGTGTGGGGCTTGACCCGAACCGCGACAAGTTGCGTCACGCCCGCCGCTTCGGCCGCCCGCTTGTCCAAGGCGGCCTGCCGCACCTGCCCTTCGGCGACGCGAGCTTTCCGGTGGTCGTCTGCTCGCAAGTCATCGAGCACATACCGCGCAACCCCGGTCTCTGGGGGGAATTTCGGCGAGTGATCGCTCCCGGTGGTCTTCTTGTCCTCGGGACTCCGGATTATGGGCGACTGGCCTGGCGCCTCACGGAGCGCGTCTACGGGTGGCTCATCCCCGGCGGGTACGCCGACGAGCACATCTCTCACTACAGCCGCCGCCTTCTCGTTGCGGAACTGGCCGAGGCGGGCTTCACCGTGCTCGATTACCGCTATGTCGGCGGCGGAGAGCTGATTCTGCTCTGCAGGAAAAGTTCATGAGCGTGTATACTTCACCAGCCGATGAACACCTTATTCGACACCGGTGCGACCGCCGAGGCGAGCGTCTTTTCGCTTGCGGGGTTGAGGCGGCCTGCTCTTCTCGCCCTCGTTGCCTTTCTCCTCGTCATGAAGCTCCCGACCTTCGCCCACGAACCGGTGGACTGGGACGAGCGGGTCTATCTGCACCTGAGCGAGCACATGAGCTGGTCGCTCGGGTCCTACACCACCAGGGGCAGCGAGTTCGACGAGCTGCTGCCCCACCGCGTTTACGGCGCCGGGATTTTCTACCACCCCCCGCTCATCCCCTACCTGATCAAGATTCTCTCGCTCGTCTTCCCGCCCCTGGGCGCAGCGAAGGTGCTCAACCTCGCCCTGAGCCTGCTCTCTTTCCTTCTGGTCTACGAGATCGGGCGCCGGCTCTCCGGCCCCCTTGGCGCCCTTCTCTCCACCGGGCTCTGGGCGCTCTGCCCGCTCTATAACATCGAAAGCCGGCTCGTCCACCTGGACTTTCCGCTGACGGTGTTCCTCCTGCTCGGGATCTGGGCCTTCCTGCTCGGGAGGGGCCCCGACGGCTCGCCGCGGCTTTTCCGCTGGTCGGCCGTGTTCTTCGCACTCGCCATGCTCACCAAGTACACGGCGCCGGTCTGGTCCCTCGTGCCGCTGGCGCTCCTCGCCGTCGACCGCGGGGGTGGCCGCAGCCGCCGGGACCTGATCGCCTACCTCGCGATCCTCGCCGCCGGCCTGCTCTGGTGGGCCCGAGTCGCCGTGCTCTACGGCACGCCGCTGCCGGCCGACTTCGTGGGGCTGCGTCCGGGGCGGGAGTTCACCACAACGTATCTCCAGCAGATCGGGCGGCGACGGTGGTACGACATCTGGATCTACTTCCTGGCCATCTGCCCGCTCTTCGCACTCTACCTCGGTGCGCTTGCGAGTCGGGGGATTGCTCTCGCGCGCGGGCTGGCCGGCACCGGAGCCGCGCAAAGGCTGCTCGTCGGTCTGAACGCGGGGGTGATTCTCGCCGCGGCGGTCGCGAGCGTCGCCAACGCCTACGCCAACGGCTACTGGGTGCCGCGCCACGTCATGCCGGTGTTCCCCGTGATCTACATTACTCTCGGCGCCATCCTTGCCGCCATCTTTCGGCGCGGTGATCGGGCGCTCAACATCTACCTCGGCGGAGCGCTCTTTCTCACGCTGTTCTTCATGAGCGCTTCGACGTTTATTTCGATGCGTGCCACCGAGAGCCTGCGCACGATCCCCGCAGGGCTCTTCTGGACAGGGCTCGAAGGGCTTTTTTACTGAGCGGGTCAGCGCGGGCGTCCGTAGTCGCCGGGCGCCTGAGAGAAAGGTCGAGGCTGGACGATGGAGAAACTGGTGAGCGTCGTGATCCCGGTCTTCGACGAGGCCGCTGTCCTCGACGGTTTCCACGCGCGCCTCGTTGCAGTGCTGGAGCGACTCCCGCACCGTTTCGAGGTGATCTACGTCGATGACGGCAGCGGCGACGGCTCGCGCGCAGTGCTCCGCGCCCTGGCTGCGCGAGATGCCCGAGTCTGCGTGATCGGGCTGGCGCGAAACTTCGGGCACCAGGCCGCCCTGACGGCGGGTATGGACCATTGCCGCGGCGACGCCGTGATCTGCATGGACGCCGACCTTCAGCACCCGCCGGAAACGATCCCGGCACTCCTCCGGAGCTGGGAGCAGGGGTGCGATATCGTCTACGCCGTGCGCCGCTCGACGTCGCGGCAGGGACTGGCTGCCGGCGTTTCGGTCGGGGTTTTCTACCGGCTCTTCAACCGCCTCTCCGGCAGAAAGATCCACGCCAACGCTGCGGATTTCCGCCTCGTCTCCGGCCGCGTCGCCGCCGTGTTCCGCGCCGACATCCGCGAACGCCACCGCTTCCTGCGCGGCCTTGTAGGCTGGGTCGGGTTCACCTCGGGCACGGTCGAGTACGACGCGGCCGAGCGGGCCGGCGGACGGAGCAAGTACACGCTGCTGCGGCGCATTCAGTTCGCGCTCGACGGTATCACCTCCTTTTCCCTTCTGCCGCTGCGGGCGAGCCTCTTCGTCGGTCTCGTGGTGGCTGCGGCCTGCGTCCTCTACGGGGTCTATGTCGTCGGGCTGCGGCTCTTCACCGACCGGGCGACTTCGGGCTGGGCCTCGATCGCGGCCCTCCTGGCGTTCACCAACGCGCTCCTCCTCGTCTTCATCGGGATCATCGGCGAGTATGTGGGGCGGGTTTACGAAGAGGTGAAGGGACGGCCGATCTACATCGTTGCCGAGGTCCTGGGGGGGGGCGTGGAGCGGTGATCCGGGGTTCCGGACACCGGGAGAAGGCCCTCTTCTACGAGCGCCTCGCGCCGCGCTTCGACGCGGTGATGGACCGCTACGATCTCGAACGGCGCCTGGAGATCGTCTTCGACGAGTTGCTCGCAGGGGACGATCTGCGCGGCGTGCTCCTGCTCGATGCGGGCTGCGGCACCGGTCACTTTTCCCGAAAAGCCGAGGAGCGCGGTGCCCGCGTCGTCGCGCTCGATGTGGGTCCGAACCTCCTCGGGGAAGTGCGCAGGAAGTGCGGTGCCCGCGTCGTTGTGGGGGACCTGCTCGCCCTGGGGTTCGCCGACGGCGTCTTCCCGCGCGTCCTGGCGACCGAGGTCATCGAGCACACCTGCGACCCGCAGGCGGCTGTAGGGGAGCTCTGGAGGGTCCTCGCGCCGGGCGGGACGCTCGCGCTCACGGTTCCGAACCGTGCCTGGCAGTTCGCGGTCCGGGCGGCAGACGCTTTGCATGTGCGGCCGTACGAGGGGTACGAGAACTGGGTGGGCTGGCGACAGATCGGTCACTGGATCGAAGAGCTGGGGGGACGGGTCGCGATCAGGAAGGGGTTTCATCTCTTCCCGTTTATGCTTCCCTTCACCCAGGGTTTGCTGCGGCGAATAGACCGCCACGGCCGGCGCCTCGGCCCGGTTATGTTGAACATCGCGGTGCGGGCCCTCAAACCCTGATCGACTACTCCGGAAAATCATTGCGCGGCGCGACGATTTTGAAACAACTTTTTCCAAGGCGGCCTCAGCGGACGCCGGATTTCGGCTCCTCCCCGCGCAGAGGGACGCGTTCACGCTCGAGGAGGTAGAATCCCGACCTGCCGCCAGCCGGGCAGGAGCGCACCAGGAATTCGTGTTTGCCGATCGGGAAAGACACCTGGACCCGGACCCCCTTGCCAAGCCGCGCTCCCAGCGCGTCCCCCAGCGATGCAAGGGGTCTTCCGTCCACCCAGAGGGCCGCGGGACCCGAGGGCGCGAACTCGTAGAGGACTCTAACCGGCTCGGCCGCGAGTTCGCGGTGCCGGAAGTCGACGCACCCCGCGGCGGCGGAGATCCGCCCCGCGTCGACATACCCCTCAAGGGCGCGTGCGGCGGCCGAGGCTTGGCGGGGATAGGGCAACCAGCCGGGGAGGGCGCCGCCCGGAGTCTTGTCCTGGGAACGGGCCTCCCAGTCGAGGACGAAAGCCGTGTTCGCTCCGGGCACGACCCGGTAGAGATGGTTGTAGCCCCCGAAGAGACGCTGTACCCGCGGATCCTCCGCGAGACGCTCCTGGATCGCGCCCCGACCCTGGTAGATGGGTGAAAAAGCGATGTACTCGCTGTCCAACACGGTCCCCGTGGTGAGCGGCGGGTCGGGGTCCATCCCCTCGAAGAGGGCCCGCTGCGCCCGGTAGACCTGCGGGTTGGCAACCGCCATGAAAGCCGGCTCGAGAACATTGAGGTACGCTGCCTGCGGGGCGGCGAAAATGTAGAGCGCGGTTTCGCCCCAGGGAGCGGCGACGCGGGCGCCGACGGGGACGGCGCGGGAGAACTCCGTCAACTCCGGCATGCGGTTCGGCACCAGCACCGCGCCGTGATCGAGGGCGTCGGCGACTCGCCCCGCTGCGTACGGCGCCGTGAGCAGGCAGAGCCCGAGGCTGAGCACGAGCGGTACCCGCCCCCTCCCGGGTAGGCGGGTCCAGCGGCCGACGGTCAGCCCCTGCCCCCGGAGGCGAAAGAGCAGGGCGAGGGTGACGAACGGTACCGCGTAGACCGCGAAGCGCTCACCGAGCAGGAAGAGCCCGGCGAAGCACGCCGCGGCGATGCCGAAGATTTCCCCCGACCGGTCGCCCGGGGGGGCGGCCGGTCCCGGAGCGCTTGAATTCCAGAGGACCAGGAGTCCAGCCAGCCAGCCGGCGTTGAGCCTGAGAACCTGCGCCGTGGTCGCCGGGAGGATCTCGGTGCCGATGTCGAGCGTGTTTCTGAGCTGGTGGAAATTCACATTTTGTACGAACCAGACACGCAGGTTTGCCGGGAACTGGGGGTGCAGCAGCAGGCCGGCGGCGGCGCCGAGCAGGGGCCAGATCAGGAGCCGCGGCTCCCAGCGCCTCAGAAACCAGCCGCCGGCGAGGAACCAGAGAATGCACAAAACGAGAAGCGCCTGGAAGCCGGTGTAGCTCAGGGCATAGATCGCGGCGATCAACCCGAGAAGTGCGCCGCGCCGCTGTGCCGCCGCGGCCGCGCCGGCCAGCAGGAGCAGGAGGGAGAGGGACTCGGGCCGCAGGCTGATCAGCCGGATGGTGAAGTTTGCCGATGTCGCGAAGAGCAGCACGGGAACGGCGTACCCCCAGGCCCCGACGGCGGCGACGGCGAGACTGGCGACTGCGGTGGCGACCGCGGCGCTCAGGATGGACGCGGCGAGAAGGCCGCCGGCGTTCGGGTCGCGGAGGCTCGCAAAAGGCATGAGAAGCACGTGAAACAGGAACTCCTTGTCGCCGAATCCGCTGCGCATGACGCTGAAGCGGGCCCAGGGAAAATCGATGTCAAACCCCCGCTCAAGATAGATCTTCGCCACGCCGAGATGGTAGTAGGAGTCGTTGTCGTAGAGCGCCGGAAGCGCGGTGGCGAGGAGGGTGAAGGCCGCGAGCGCGGCCAGGAAAAACACACCGAGGACCCAAGCGCGCGAAAGCTTAGCGTCTCCGGGGCCCCGTGGCGCGTACAACGGGGCGCGCGACTTCTCTGGCATGCAGGTTTATATCGCACAGTCACCTGTGCGATGCAATAAATTCCTCTCTCTCAACCTCAATCTTAAGGACTGAATAGCCGCACTCATCAAAAATGGTTGCGGCATTGCCGGGAATACATTTCCGGCGAAAAGACAGACGTCCTTCACGACACACATGCAGGTGGGTCGATCATCTGGTACGGTAAGTCTCATGATGCGCTCGGCGGAGATCCAGTCCTGCCAGACGCACGGGATTGCCCGGCCGGGAGGAGGTGCAGGCAGATGGCGCGCGCGGACCTGAATGAGGTCAAGGTCGACCTCGCACGCGCCCGCGCGGCGGCGGCAGAGGCAACGGCAGCCTTCCCGGCACGGTGGTCGGACAGTGGGCTCTACGAGATCAACCCGTCCCTCCAGGTGCTCCCGCTCTCCTGGCGGCACCTCGGCCCGCACGCCGTGACGGAGACTCCCGCGGCAGGCGCGCTGCAACCCGAACCGGGCGAGGAAATCCTGCTGGTGTGGAAGTCGCCGTGGATGGGGAAGGTGATCGCCCGTGCAGCCGGGACGGACGATCTGCTGGCGCTCAAGCTCGTCGTGGAGGCCATTTCGACGCGCGAGGCCGCTGCGGCAGGGTCGCTTTCGGAGGGGGACCTCGAGAACGTCCTCGCACGCGCGGCCGACTCGGGGATCATCCTGGCGCCGCGCCCGCTCATCCGCCGCGCCGATGACTTTCCCCGCGGCGAGGTGATCGACGAGTCATTTTTCGCGTCTGCCGGGTTTACCTTGCAGTGGCACCTGACTCAAAACTGCGATCTGCACTGCCGTCACTGCTACGACCGCAGCGCGCGTGCGGCTGTGCCGCTGCCGGACGCTCTGCGGGTGCTCGAAGACCTGCAGGCGTTCTGCCGGGCCCGCCGCGTCAGCGGTCACGTCTCCCTCAGCGGCGGTAACCCGCTGCTGCATCCGCATTTCACCGACATCTATCGCGCCGCCGCCGGCTACGGTTTTGGCCTCGGCATTCTCGGCAACCCGGCGCCCCGCGAGCGGATAGAGGAACTGATCGCCATCCGGCGGCCCGGGTTCTATCAGGTGAGCCTCGAGGGCCTCCCGGAGCACAACGATTGGGTGCGCGGCCCCGGCCATTTCGAGCGCACGGTAGCTTTCCTGGAAGTGCTCAAGGAACTCGGCGTCTCGACCATGGTGATGCTCACCCTCACCGCCGACAACATCGACCAGGTGCTCCCCCTGACAGAGCGCCTGCGCGGCCTGGTCGACGACTTCCATTTCAACCGTCTGGCCATGGTCGGAGAGGGCGTGAATCTGCGCCTGCCGACCCGCGAGCGGTACACGCGGTTTCTCGCGGAATATCTGACCGCCGCCGCGGCAAACCCGGCGCTCGGCATCAAGGACAACCTGATCAACATCCTGAGGCGCGAGCGGGGAGAGGTCCCCTTCGGCGGCTGCACGGGATTCGGGTGCGGCGCGGCGTTCAACTTTCTCGCCATTCTGCCGGACGGCGAAGCGCACGCCTGCCGCAAGTTCCCCTCGCCGATCGGCAATGTCGTCCGGGAGGGCCTGGCGAAGGTCTACGATGCCGAAGCGGCGCGGCGCTATCGGGGCGGCTGCTCCGCCTGCCGGGAGTGCGCGATCCGCCCGGTCTGCGGCGGCTGCCTGGCCGTGGCGCATGGCTTCGGGCTCGATTCTCTGCGCGAGCGCGACCCGCTCTGCTTTCTCCCGGGGAGTTGAGCTTGTCCGATCGCCGGTCGTTCAGCGGCCGCCCAGCGGCTTGACAAACTTCCCCTCTGCCGGAGAATGGCCGTCACCACGGGTGAAAAGAGCGCCGCCGGGGCTCCGGAGAGAACGTTGGCGTTCGTGTCGCCGAAGGAATATCTTCCGGCTAGGAGAGGCTAAGAGCGCTGACGCATGACCAAGCCACACCCCGGGCGCCTTGTCGTCGTGATGTGCTTCCTGATAGCCCTTGCCGCTGCAGGGGTCTACCTGCGCACGGTGGAGTTCGGTTTTATCAGTGTCGATGACCCGTTCTACGTTTATTCCAATACGTATGTCACGCGCGGCCTCACGCCGAGCAGCATCGAATGGGCCTTCACCACCGGTTATGCCGGGAACTGGCACCCGCTGACGTGGATGTCGCACATGATCGACACGTCACTCTACGGCCTGAGCGCCGGCGGGCACCACATCAGCAGCGTCGTTCTCCACGCGGCAAACGCCGTGCTGCTGTTTCTGTTCCTGTTTCGAACCACCGGAGCCGTTCAGCGCAGCGCAATCGTGGCGCTGCTTTTCGCCGTGCATCCGCTCAACGTGGAGTCCGTCGCCTGGATTGCCGAGCGCAAGAACACCTTGAGCACCCTCTTCTGGCTGTTGACGATGCTGGCCTACACTGCCTGGGTGAAGCAACGGGGTGTCTGGCGATACGCGCTGGTGCTGATCCTGTTCGTGCTCGGGCTGATGGCAAAACCGATGCTCGTGACACTCCCGATTGTGCTCCTGCTGCTCGATATCTGGCCGCTCGGGCGCGGCGGAGCCGGGATCAAGGCTCTTGTGCTCGAGAAGCTCCCCCTCGCGGCGCTTGCGGCGGCATCGTGCGTGGTCACCCTCATCGTCCAGCGGCAGAACGGGCTGACCATCAGCCTGGAGCAGATCCCGCTGGGCATGCGACTGGCAAATGCCGTCGTCTCCTACGGGGCATATCTGGCGAAGCTGGTCTGGCCGTCGAACCTGTGCATCCTGTATCCGCACCTCGTTGACGAGCTGCCTGTCTGGCAGGTCGTGGTATCCGGGACGTCGATCGCGGCCG
>Ga0334722_10007563_pt1 | contig 10507 bp, 8 predicted proteins | sample C3_bottom_MG_FD_207210 | JGI IMG/M metagenome (GOLD analysis project Ga0334722, IMG submission 207210) | Sediment microbial communities from Yellowstone Lake, YNP, Wyoming, USA - C3_bottom | ecosystem: Environmental > Aquatic > Freshwater > Lake > Sediment | place: USA: Wyoming | collected... | reverse complement strand
CGGGCGATGGCCAGTGCGGGATTCCTCTCACCCGCAAGCTTTAGCGCCGCGTCGAGCGAGAGTCGGGGCGGCACAACGGTATCCTGGGCCTGCAGCCCCGCCGCCGAGGCCGCGAGCAACCCACATGCGAGAAGTAGCGATCGATTCATGACACGACCAAGGCGCGGGCGCGCGCCAGCTAAACGAGGTCACCAACTGGGGGCGAGTTTGTCGAGATAACTGTTGGCGACGGTTTCAGAACCTGCGCGACCTGTCCGTTGAAGGGTCGGGAGAACGGGTTCCGGAACCGGCGCAGCTACACAGACTGTGGAGGGTGGTAGAGCTGCGCGGCCGAGGCGGCAGGAATGAACCCCGAGCAGAACGGATCAATCGAAGAGGATTGCGGTGGCTGGGCAATCAGCCCGTGCGCCGAAAGCGTGATGGAATGCGCGTGACAGAAACAGTGATCCGGATGCAGCAGGCCGGAGTGCCGTTGGGTGCCGTTGTGGCTGTGCGACAGGCAGGATGTCGGACAGCCCAAATCGAACACGTCGCTGGCGCAGAACTCCGGCAGGCCCAGATCGAAACCGATCCAGGCCAGCAGAAAGAGCGTCGCGAAACGAATCCAGCCGTGTCGGACCAGCGAACGCATAGGCGGGGCAAATCATAGCAGGAGTGGGGGCGCGGGCAAAACGGGAGCGGAAAAGGGGGCCTTAGAGAGGACGGTTCCTTCGCGTCTTCTCGAATCAAGCCGACTGCCACTCGGCGACAGGGTGACGGGGTGGTTCGCGAAGTGGCCCCTCGAACCGAGCCGACAGCGTGAGTTCGCAAAACACGCCGATAGGGCCAAGACTGGCTGCGCGAATAGCGCGACCGTGAGTCCGGCGACGAGTCCCGCTAGGTGTGTTTTGCCGGCGAGTGTGAGCGGGGACGCGGAGCGAAGCACCGCGTCACCCTTTGTGCCCGCCCGACTACCGGATAATCGTCGCCTTCACCTCGAGCGTGACCTTGCGGTCGGTCAGCGGGTCGGCCGACTGGCTGAGAACGGTCTGCACGCCATCGTTCAGGATGGACGTGACGCTCTGGGATATCTGGGTCTTGCCCGCGGGCATGTCCGCAGCGGTCGGCTCGTTGAGCAACTGGTATTCGAGCGACGCGCTGAGACGAATCTTGGTGCCTTCCATTTCGGGCCGTGCGTCGATCGACAGCGGGACCTGCGTGGATGGGGAGTTCTTGCGGAACACATCGGCGTTCGTGCGAATGCGCCCGGACTCCCCATCAGCCACGTTCATCGTGACGGTCTTCTTCACCGGCGCCGCTGAACCGATCTGATCGGTGATCGTGAACTCGAGTCTCAGATTGATCAGCTGGCCCTTGAAGGCCCGGGGCGCCATGATCCTCGGCCCCTCAACCTTGGGAGTTCCCGCCAGCACGGGCGCTTCCGGCGCTCTGGTAGGTCTCGCCTGAGACGGGACCGGTGCTGCAGGTGGCGGTGGTGGTGGTGTCTGCGGATCGTCGACAGCCACTCCATAGGCGGCCTTGGGTGCAGTGGCGATGGACGGTTTGACAATCTTCAGGCGCGGCTGTGGAGTCGTAGCGACTTGCGGTGCTTCCGGTGCCGTGGCCGGCATCACACTGGTCGCCGGCGCTGGCGCCGCAACGGGTGCGACAGCCGGCGTCACGCCAGCAGGGCGCGCGGTGACTGCGGCAGGTGCGACAACCGGGACCACGCTCCCAGGGCGCGGAGTGACCGCGACCGGTGCGAGAGCCGGCGTCACGCTGACAGCCGGTGCCGTGGCCGCAACAGGTGCGGGCGGCTGGGCCGCGGCCAGACCAACCGATGCGATGACCAGCAAGGCCGTGGTGGTGAGAGTCAATCGAGCGTTCATCTGTTCTGTCTCCTCTGTGCTTCGACTCGCGAGTTGGGTTGAAAAGTCTGGTGCAGTGATCCGATCAGTGCGCTTGCTCAGCACAGAGTCCTGAGGGAGCAGGTTCGTCTTCGAACTTGCGAATCGAAGGACTCTGATTCTCGGTCGATCCGACCGGGATGTCTTGAATAGTGATGGGTTTGAGATCGCCAATCGGCTCGACGCCGATGGCGGGAATCTGAAGAGCATCTGGCCCGAGGGCGGCAATAACAATCGGTTCCGGCTGGGCAAGGGCGGCAGGTCCCATGTCTGCCGCTCCTGTCGCATTCTGGTCAGGCTGTGCTGGTATCGCACCGCCCGCGGCGGGTCCGGTGGCCGCGCCAGTTCGAGTGCCGGCCGGTGTGGTCGAAGCCAGCCCTGTGTGCGCGGGCGTTTCCGACGATCGAGTCTCGGGTTTCGCCGCGCGAGGAGCCTGCGCCGGCGACGAGTGGTTGATCGCGGCGACCGTTTCGGGCCGATTCGCTGGACGCGCGAACCAGAGAACGGCGGCGACGGCCAGCACGATGACAGCAAGGCTGACGGCCGTGGCCAGGCGGGGCAGAAGGGCAAATCCCGTGCGCGACGGGGCGCTCTCGATGCGAGCCAGCACCTCGGCCCGCATGCCGGCCGGCGCATCGAGGTTCGTCATCTCCCGCGCCACGAGGTCGATAGCCTCGTCTATCTGGCTTTCCGAACCCCGCTTGTCCGCCGAAGCCTTGCCGAAGGCGGAAATCCCTGATCCCGAATCCCGAGTTGTGTCGGCCATGTCTTTGCTAATCCCCAATCCCTAACCCCTAATCCCGAGTGGCGCCAGCCTCAATACCCCAACTCCGCCAGCTTGCCCTTCAACTGCCTTCTCGATTCGGCCACCCGCCACTTCACGGTGCCGAGCGGGATCCCCAGCATCACGGCGATCTCCTCGTAGGTCTGTTCGCCCGACGTGGTGAGCAGAAGCACATCCCGCAGCTTTGGCGACAGCCCCGAAATCAGTCGCTTCAGATGCGCCCCAAGCTCCGAGTCAATCAGCGCCCGTTCCTGCCCGCGCGACCGGTCGGGAAACTCCCATTCCGTGCCCTCGGCCGGTGCCACGAACCGCCGCACCATGGCCTTCACGCTCCTGCGCCTCGTCAGGGCCTTTCGCCAGGCGATCGCCAGCAGCCAGGTCTTGAAGCTGGCCTGTTCGCGAAAATCGGCGAGATGTCGGAAGGCCGCCACAAATGCCTCCTGCGTGATGTCTTCGGCGTCGTCCGGGGACCCGAGCGCGGCCAGGGCCGCCCGGAAGGCCGATGTTCGGTGCCGGTCGACGAGGACCCCGAATGCGGCGTGATCGCCACGCCGGGCCCGCTCGACCAGCTCCGAATCGCTCACACCAGAAGTAGACACAGGCAGCCCGTGGATGGTTGGGTCGTGACAGTCCGGCCAGTCGTTTCGAGCCAGGTCGCCGGGCTGGTACGTTTGATGGAATGTACAGTACACTGGCTGATCTGCTTCCGCTGCGGTCGCGGTGGAGGCGGCATTTTCGTGCGCCGCACTGCGGCTCGGACCCTGTGCAATCCCAGTCTGTGAACCGTGTCAGGGCCGGAAGGCAGCAGCACTAAGCGGATCCTGTGATGTGCCGCAGGACAACCCGAGCCGCAGTGGGGCGCACGATAAGTGTGGGATCGGGAAATGAGGTCGGACCTATTTTCCCGTCCGCTTAGAGCCCCGGAAAATAGGTCCGACCTCATTTCCGCTGTTCCGTATGTCCTACACCGTCATAGCCCGCCGCTGGCGGCCGCAGAAGCTCGACGAGGTGATCGGCCAGCGCGCCGTCACCCAGACGCTGCGCAACGCCATGGCCAGCGGTCGCGTCGCGCAGGCCTTTGTGTTTGCAGGGCCTCGAGGCGTCGGCAAGACCACGACGGCCCGCATTCTGGCGCGGATGCTCAACTGCGCCACCGGCCCCACAGCCGACCCCTGTGGCGCCTGCGATCCGTGCAAGGAGATCGCGGAAGGCCGCGACATGGACGTGCTCGAAATCGACGCCGCCACGCATACCGGCATCGACAACGTCCGCGAAGTGATCATCTCGGGGCTGGCCATCATGCCGGTCCGAGACAAGTACAAGGTCTTCATCATTGACGAGGTCCACCAGCTCTCGACCTCGTCGTTCAACGCCCTGCTCAAGTCCATCGAAGAGCCGCCGCCGCACGTGACGTTCATCATGGCGACCACGGCGCTCGACAAGATCCCCGAGACGATTGCGTCGCGATCGCAGGTCTTCGAGTTCAAGACGATCTCGAGCCGCGCGATCGGCGACCAGTTGAAGAAGATCGCCGCCGCCGATGGCATTACAGCGTCCGATCAGGCGATCGCGCTCGTGGCACGCGCCGCCGAAGGCAGCATGCGCGATGCCGAAACGGCCTTCGATCAGGTGCTGGCGTTCGCCGGCAACACGGTCGGCGTCGACGACGTCGCCCTCGTGTTGGGTCTGGTCGGCCGCGATCTGCTGTTCGACGTGCTGACGGCGGTCGCTGACGAGAACGGTGCTGCCGCGTTCGAACTGGCCGGCCGGGCGGTAGAGGCTGGCTACGACCTGCGACTGCTCTGTCGCGAATTGGCTCGCCTGGTCCGCGACCTCCTGGTGCTCTTGATCGACGACACCCGTTTCGCCGATAGCGACATCGCACCCGAGCAGGATCATGATCGCCTGAAGGCGCTGCTCCCCCGGTTCTCGCGCGAAGATCTGCTGCGAGCCTTCGATGTGCTGGTACGCGCCGAAAGCGAGATCAGGGGGGCCGCCGAACCGCGCTATCACCTCGAAATGGCGTTATTGCGGTGGATCCACCTGCGCAAGCTGACGCCGCTGTCCGATTTGATCGATCAATTGCAGGGGCGATCGCCGTCTCCTGCCTCGACGCCTCGGGCTGCCGCTGCGGGTCCGGTTCAACGGCAGGCGCCGCCAGTCGCCGCACCCCCGTCGACAGCTTCGTCTGACGCCTCATCGTCGGCCACTGTCGCTCGACGAGTCGCGGGCCAGACTTCCCGCCCGCCCGCCACGCCAGCCGCGCCAGCCCCGTTGGTCCAGGCGACGCCACCGCCCTCGCCCTCGCCCTCGCCATCGCCAGAGCGCTCCACCACGGCATCCAGCCAGCCGCCGGGTGCCGGAGGCAGCGTCAAGGACACCTATCTCGAGGAGATTCGCAAGACGCGCGGGGCGTTTTATGGCTCGTTCGTGGCCCAGGCGCAGCGGATCGAGTTCGAGTCGGACCGCATCGTCTTCCGCTTTACCGAGGCGCAGAAGTTCCACGCCGACCAGGTGTGGCAGAACAAGGACTGGTTGGAGAAACTCGCACTGCAGGTGGCCGGGCGCAGACTCGCCGTTGCCGCCGAGACTGTGAAGGATGAGGCGTCGGCGCGCTACACCGCTTCCGCGGGCACGGGCGCCGAGCAGGCGAGGCATGCCGCGGATCTCAAGGCGGAGGCCATGGCCAGTCCGACGGTGCAGGCCCTGCTCGGGATCTTTGCGGCCGACATTACCGATGTGACGGAGCTCAAGAAGAAGTCATGAACATTCAGAACATGATGAAGCAGGCGCAGCAGATGCAGGAGCAGATGCAGCGCAAGATGGCCGAAATGCGGATTGAAGCCAGCGCCGGCGGCGGCATGGTGACGGTCGTGGTCGACGGCCTCAAGCACGTGCAGTCGCTCAAGCTCGATCCCGAGGTCGTCAATAAGGACGATGTCGAGATGCTTCAGGATTTGATCCTGGCAGCCATCAACGACGCCAGCCGGAAGGCCGACGAAGCGATGTCGCAGCAACTGGGCGGACTGATGGGCGGGATGAAGATCCCGGGTTTGTCCTGAGTCCGTCGATTCAACATGTCCCAGCCGGAACCCCTCACACGCCTGATCGACCAGCTGCAGCGCCTGCCAGGCATCGGCCGCAAGAGCGCGCAGCGCCTCGCGTTTCACGTCTTGAAAGGCACGCGCGAGGATGGCGAGCGGCTGGCGGATGCCATCCGCGACGTCAAGGAACGTGTCACCTACTGCACGACCTGCAACAACGTGACCGACGCGGACCCGTGCCCTCTGTGCACCGATGCGTCGCGCAACACGCGCGTCATCTGCGTCGTGGAAGAGCCTCAGAACGTGCTGGTGATCGAGCGGGCGCGCGATTATAACGGCCTCTATCACGTGCTCATGGGGGCGCTGTCGCCGCTGCAGGGGATCGGCCCGGGCGACCTGCGGATCAAGAGCCTGCTCGCGAGAGTAGACACAGGCGGGGTCGAAGAGATTATCCTCGCCACCAACCCCAACGTCGAGGGTGAGGCCACGGCCATCTATCTGGCGCGTCTGCTCAAACCGCTGGGCGTCAAGGTGACGAGGATTGCGATGGGCGTACCTGTTGGCAGCGACCTCGAATACGCAGACGATGTGACGATGCACAAAGCGATGGAAGGGCGCCGGGAGGTCTGACATGCTGCCGCTTTCTTATCAACTTCCTGCGGCAGTCGCCCTGATGGCCGGTGGCATCGTCACCTGCTTTGCCGGGTATAGACTGTTTCGCTTTGTGCTTGGGGCCTACGGGTTCATCCTGGGCGCGCTGGTGGCCAGTTCGATGGTCGGCACCGCCGACACGTGGGCCATTGTCGTATCGGCCATCGCCGGCGGCGCGGTCGGTGCGCTGATTCTGGTGGCGGGCTACTTCGTCGGGGTTGCGCTGGTTGGCGCGGGCACGGCCGCGTTCCTGCTGAATGCTTTCTATACGCCTCTGCGCGGCGACCCGCAGTGGGTCCTGGTGATTGTCACAGCCGCCGTCGGCGCGTTCGTCGCGATCTGGTTCCAGCGACATGTGATTGTCGCGGCAACCGCCTGTGGCGGTGCGTGGACATTTCTCGTGGGGCTGGCGGCGATGATGGCGGGGAAGAGCGCGAAAGCCGCGTCAGCGTCGACAGACGTCTGGGTTGTGTATCCGAGCACGGGTGCATCGCCGGCCACGTGGGTGTATGCGGCCTGGATTGTGATCAGCCTGGTCGGGATGTACGTGCAATTCCATACCGGCGGAAAAAAGAGCTCGAAGCAGAAGTCGTCAAAGTCCTGATTGAGCCAGTCCCTACACGAATCACTCTTGCGCCAGGCGGGCGAGCAGCACTCGGCATGTTCATTGATTCAGTGACGGAGTCATTCTGATGTCCCACCGATCCCGGCTCGTGTCGTCGTTCATCCTGGCGTGGGTTGTGATGTTGGCCGTCGTGCAGGGGCAAGCTGGACCTCGAGCAAAGCCCGCGACCCCGACTGCGGCCCCACCTGCGGCTCCGCAAGCGACTCCAGCGAAGGCCGCGACGCCTGCGCCCGCCGCCGATCTCGCCAAGCAGCCGACGCTGTTCGTGGTCGGCTACGCGCACCTGGACACCCAGTGGCGGTGGGACTATCCGACGACGATTCGGGAATACCTGCCGAAGACGATCCGCGACAACTTCGCGCTCTTCGAGAAGTACCCGAACTACGTGTTCAATTTCAGCGGATCGAACCGCTATCGGATGATCAAGGAGTACTACCCGGCCGACTACGAAAAGGTGAAGAAGGCCATTGCTGCCGGGCGCTGGTTCCCGTCGGGATCGTCGGTCGAAGAGAACGATGTCAACTCGCCGTCGGCCGAATCGATCATCCGTCAGATCCTGTACGGCACGCAGTATTTCAAGCGGGAGTTCGGCAAGACCAGCGCGGAGTTCATGCTGCCCGATTGCTTCGGCTTCCCGGCGTCCTTGCCGACGCTGCTCGCGCACGCAGGCATCAAGGGGTTCTCGACGCAGAAGCTGTCGTCGAGCTGGCAGCCGGCCGCTCGCGTGGGTGGACCGAACTCGCCGGAGAAGACGCCAGACGGCATTCCGTTCAACGTCGGGATCTGGGAGGGCCCAGATGGCAAGACGATCCTCGCGGCGCTCAATCCCGGCAGCTACGGCGGTTCGGTGACCTACGATCTCAGTAAAACACCGCCACCTCCGCCACCCGCCCCGCCGGCCACCGCAGCCGTACCACAGCCGCAGGCGCCCAGGCCGCTGGTCGACTGGCCCGCGCGCATCAATTTCAACGGGCAGGTGACTGGCGTCTTCACCGACTACATGTATTACGGCACGGGCGACACCGGCGGCACGCCCAGCGAGGCATCGGTCAAGTTGATGGACGCCATCGTCGCAAAGCGGAAGACCGAACTGCCGCCGGCGTTCGGTCGCGGCGGCGGCGGACGGGGCGGAGCCCAGCCGGGTAATCCACTGCCGGCCCCGCCTCCTGCCCCCGAGACCCTGGTTGGCGATGGACCTGTGCGCGTCGTCTCGGCAACGGCAGAGCAGATGTTCCTGAGCATCAAGCCTGAGCAGATGGCGAAGCTGCCGCGCTACAAGGGCGACCTCGAACTGATTAACCACTCGGCCGGGTCCATCACGTCGCAGGCGTATCTCAAGCGCTGGAATCGGATGAACGAGGTGCTCGCCGACAACGCCGAGCGCGCGTCGGTCGCCGCCGCGTGGCTGGGAGGGCGGGCATACCCGCAGCAGCGGTTGAATGACGCGTGGACGCTCGTGATGGGCGGGCAGTTCCACGACATCATTCCAGGCACGAGCATTCCGAAGGCTTATGAGTACTCGTGGAACGACGAAGTGCTCGCGATGAATCAGTTTGCCGGCGTGCTGACGAGCGCCGTCGACGCAGTCGCGTCCGCGATGAATACCCAGGCCGCCGGCACGCCCATCATCGTCTACAACCCGCTGAACATCGCACGCGAGGATGTGGTCGAGGCGACGGTGCCCTTCGCCGGTGGCGCGCCGAAGGCCGTGCGCGTCGTCGGGCCGGACGGCAAGGATGTGCCAGCGCAATTGACCGCCGGCAACAGGGTGCTCTTCGTCGCGCGTGTGCCCTCGGTCGGCTACGCAGTGTTCGATGTACAGCCGGCCGAAGCGGCGGCGTCCTCGGCATTGAAGGCGACGGAGTCGTCTTTGGAGAATGCGCGCTATCGCGTGACGATCGACAAGAACGGCGACGTCGCGAGCATCTTCGACAAGGTCGTCAGCAAGGAGTTGCTGGCTGGACCGGCCCGCCTGGAGATCAAGACCGACAATCCGCGCAATTGGCCCGCATGGAACATGGACTTCGAGGATCAGATGCGTGCGCCGAGGGCGTATGTGTCGGGTTCGGCGAAGGTCCGTGTCGTCGAGAACGGACCGGCGCGCGTGGCGGTTGAAGTGGCCAGGGAGACAGAAGGGTCAACCTTCGTCCAGACGATTCGACTGTCGGCCGGTGATGCGGGCAATCGCGTTGAATTTGCCAATGCGGTCGACTGGAAGACGAAGGAGGCGCATCTCAAGGCGGTCTTTCCATTGAGCGCAGCGAACAGTGTCGCCACGTACAACTGGGACGTCGGCACCATCGAGCGTACGCCCAACGACGAGCGGCAGTTCGAGGTGGCATCGCACCAGTGGTTCGATCTCACAGACAAGGGCGGAGCATTCGGCGTCACGGTGCTGTCCGACAGCAAGACCGCGTCCGACAGGCCGGACGATCACACCCTCCGGTTGACCCTCATTCGCACGCCGGGCACTCGAGGCGGCTACGAGGATCAGGGCACGCAGGATCTCGGTCATCACGAGTTCATCTATGGGGTGGCAGGGCACGAAGGTGGCTGGCGAAAGGCCCAGACCGATTGGCAGGGGCAGCGGCTGAATCAGCCGCTCGTGGCCTTCGAAAGCCCGAAGCACGCTGGCGCGCTTGGCAAGGCCTTCTCGCTCGTGGCCCTCAACAACTCCCGCGTGCGCGTGCTGGCGGTCAAGAAGGCAGAACAAAGCGACGAGATGGTCGTTCGGCTGGTGGAACTCGACGGTCAGAAGGCCGACAACGTGCGGCTCACCTTTGCTGCGCCGATTGTGGCAGCGCGCGAAGTCAACGGAGTCGAGTCGCCTGTCGGGGCGGCCACGATCGCCGGTGGCGAACTGGTGACGAGTTTCGGGGCCTATCAACCCCGGACCTTTGCGGTCAAACTGGGAGCGCCGCCGACGCGCGTAATCGCGCCGATCTCGCGGCCTGTGACGCTGCCGTATAACCAGTCGGTCGCCTCCCGCGACGGGTCGGTGTCGGGCGGACGGTTCGATTCGACGGGTCGCAGTCTGCCGGCCGAGATGCTGCCAGCCGAAATCATATTCGGTGCGATTCGTTTCAGTCTGGCGGCACCAGGCAAGATGAATGCCGTCATTCCGAAGGGACAGACCATCGATCTGCCCGCCGGCACCAACACGCGCTTGTATCTGCTGGCGGCGGCGTCGGAAGGGGACCAGCGCGTGGCTCTGAACTTCAAGAAGGTCGGCGCCTCGTCTGGTGACCTGCTCAGCATTCTCACGATCCAGGACTGGGGCGGGTATGTCGGGCAGTGGGACAACCGAATCTGGAAGGCCCGCGAAGAGCCCGTTCCACCCAGGGCCGGCGGGCCCGCGCCGGCGCCCGGCACGCCGGTACGCATGCGCACAGTGATGGACAACGTGGGTCTGACGCCTGGCTTCATCAAACCCACCCCGGTCGCCTGGTTCTCGTCGCATCGCCACGCCACCGACGGCAGCAACGACGTCTACGCGTATGCGTACCTGTACGTCTAT
>Ga0334722_10007562_pt1 | contig 10509 bp, 11 predicted proteins | sample C3_bottom_MG_FD_207210 | JGI IMG/M metagenome (GOLD analysis project Ga0334722, IMG submission 207210) | Sediment microbial communities from Yellowstone Lake, YNP, Wyoming, USA - C3_bottom | ecosystem: Environmental > Aquatic > Freshwater > Lake > Sediment | place: USA: Wyoming | collected... | reverse complement strand
TTATCACAGCATTGATTGAAAAATTTTCGCTGAGCATTTCTCTCGTTGCTTTCGGAAGGTTGGTCATTTCTTCAAACGAGCGGGCGGATTTTTTCCAGAGCCATTCATAAACCTGTTTGGCGCGAAAAGATTTATCGCCTTTCTTTTTGAAGAAAGCACTAATCTCATCCAGCGGAAGTGTCCGAATATTCTTTTTATTCATCTGCTAATTCTCATCATTACGAATTTACGAATTAATAAAAGCCGTTCATTCGTATATTCGGACTTCAATTTGTATTCGTTGATGAGAACTATTTCTGCAGATTATATTTTCCCTGTTTCCTCCCCACCAATTAAGAACGGAGTTGTTGTGGTTGATGATAATGGGACTGTTTTAGAAGTTACTAATCAACAATCACAAGACGCAGAAGTTTTTAAAGGAGTCATCGTTCCCGGATTTGTTAACACCCATTGCCATCTTGAGTTGTCCTATTTAAAAGGAAAGATCAACGAAGGGAAAGGTCTTACAGGATTTTTTTCTGAACTTCTGCCGATACGGAATAAAACATCAGAGGAAGTAAAAATTTCAACTATAAAAGATGCTGAAGAACAAATGATTTGCAACGGAATTGTGGCGGTGGGTGATATCTCCAACACAAGTCATTCATTCAGACAGAAAAAAGAAAAAAAAATTTCATACCATACTTTTATTGAGGTGTTTGATATTTTGCCTGAGAGAGCCGCACAGGTATTTGAAAATGCCAAAGCTCTTTCTGCTGAGTTGCTTCCTCTGGCTTCAACTATTGTGCCTCATACATCCTATACAGTTTCCGAAAAACTATTACAACTGATTGATGAGAAGAAACAGAAGATGATTTCCGTTCATAATCAGGAAACTTCTTCCGAGGACGAATTTTTTATTTCCGGAACAGGAAAACTGGCTGAACTAATGCAAAAGTCAGGAGTTGTTTCAAAAAAAACCGGCAGCAGTTCGATGCATTATATTTTGAGTCGGATTACAAATTCAAAAAAGATATTACTCGTGCATAATACTTATACAACCAGAGAGGATATTCTCTGGCTGAAGTCGCGGAACAAAAGCCACAAGACAAAAATATTTCTTTGCTTATGTCCGAATGCTAATTTATACATTGAAAACCGTTTACCGGACATTCCCATGTTTCTTAAAGAAGAAATGAACCTTTGCATCGGAACAGACAGTTTGGCATCGAACCATTCTCTTTCTGTTCTTGAAGAACTGAAAACAATTTCCAAACACTTTCCAAAAATACCTTTTGAAACTTTAATAAGATGGACAACAAAGAACGGGGCGGAATTTCTCGGAATGGAAAAAGAAATTGGTACAATTGAAAAAGGAAAGAAACCGGGATTGAATCTTCTGAAAGGAATTTCTATAGATAAAATAAAATTTTCTGAAAAAACCTCTGTAAAAAAATTAATTTAGAAATTCCACCTTAAGAGTGGGTAGAATGCGTCACGCTACCTTTGATTGTCCTCCCAGAAGATTCAGTTCCTCCGCAGGTTTCAATTTATTTCCGGAAGCAACAACCGGGCGGTATTTCATCAGCGCTTCTGCCAGAATGAAATCGCGCGGTGTGGTTATTTTTATGTTGTCAGGATTGCCGTCAACCAGATGAATTTTTTCTCCGCTGGCTTCCACCACCGAAGCATCATCCGTAAAATGAATTTTATATTCAGCCGATGAGTAAGCTTTTTTCAGAATGCTCGCAAGAAAACACTGCGGGGTCTGGATCACGCAGTAGCGCGTGCGGTCAACGGCAATGCTTTTGGATGAATCAATCTGCCGGATGGAATCCGTAAGCGGAATGGCGGGAACAGCATTGCCATACATCTCAGCGGCTTTGTAAGAAGTAATAATGGTTTTAGTGCTTACGAGCGGACGCGCAGCATCGTGAATGGCTACAATTCCTTCGTCTGAAATCATCGCCAATCCATTTTTCACCGATTCAAAACGATTTTCTCCGCCTTCAGCAATTTTTATTTCAATAGTGAAATTATGTTCCTTGCAAAGCTCCTGCCAGTAATTCTGATGGTCTTTATTCAGGACAAGAATAATTTCAATATTAATTCCGGCTTCGGCAAATTTTGAAATGGTATGCATGATGACGGGCTTGCCGTCAAGATTCATAAATTGTTTCGGTATAGGAGTATTCGCCCGGGTGCCGTTTCCGCCTGCAACAATGATAGCGTACTTCTTAAGAGGAACGTCTGTCATTTTTTTCTTTTCTTCATTCCTGCAGGAATTGCAGGAAAAAATTTCTGAGTGATTACTTGCTGATGCCGTTTTTTAAATCCGGTGCAAAGTAACGAAAGAATTTTTTTCGCAACAACGTTTTCAGAAAATAATTTTCAGAAACTTTTTTAAAGAATCAGCATCGCATCACCATACGTGAAGAACTTGTACTTGTCCTTGATGGCTTCTTTATACGCTTTCATGATCAGATCGTGACCGCCAAATGCACAAACCATAATCAGCAGTGAAGATTCAGGCGTGTGAAAATTGGTGACCATGCAATCGGCAATCCGGAAATCATAAGGAGGAAAAATAAATTTGTTCGTCCAACCTTTGAACGGTTTCAGGCGGTTGGTGGTGGATACAGAAGTTTCTACCGCGCGCATCGAAGTTGTTCCGACAACGCAAACTTTTTTTCCTTCATCTTTTGTTTTGTTCACAACATCTGAAGCGCTTTCAGGAATTTCCATTTCCTCCGAATCCATTTTATGTTTTGTCAGATCTTCCACTTCGATCGGACGAAATGTTCCGAGACCAACGTGCAAGGTAAGTTCTGCAAAATTCACTCCGCGGATCTGGAGTTTGCGCACAAGTTCCCTGCTGAAATGCAATCCGGCAGTAGGCGCAGCCACCGCTCCTTCAATTTTTGCAAACACGGTCTGATAGCGCTCGGCATCCAATGGTTCGGGTTTGCGCTTGATGTATTTGGGCAGTGGTGTTTGTCCGAGCTTAGTAAGCAACGCTTTGAATTCTTCGTAAGGTCCGTCAAAAAGAAAACGCAGTGTTCTTCCGCGCGAGGTGGTATTATCAATCACTTCTGCAACGAGTGCAGTATCTCCATCGCCAAAATAAAGTTTGTTGCCGATGCGGATTTTTCTTGCAGGATCCACGAGCACATCCCACAGACGACTTTCACGGTTGAGTTCCCGCAGCAGAAATACTTCAATGCGCGCTCCGGTTTTTTCTTTGTTGCCGTACATGCGTGCTGGAAATACCTGGGTATTGTTCACCACGATGGCATCGCCCGGCTCAAAATAATTAATGATGTCCTTGAAAGTTTTATGTTCTATCTTTTTTGTTTTACGATGAACGACCATCAAACGGGCGCCATCTCGGTTTTTGGCAGGGTATTCAGCAAGCAGGTCTTTTGGCAAATTAAATTTGAATTGGGATAATTTCATAAAGTGTAATTTTGAAAATATGGTTATTAAAAAAGTGCGCGAAGGTAATATGCGAATGAGGTTTTGTCAAGTGTTTTGAAGAATATATTTTTACGGGAAGCTTTTTGATTATAACTACTATAAATTTCAGGGAATCTCCTGCTCAGTAGAAATGCTTTTTGCTCTTATTCCATATTTTAATGAGGATAAAGCCAAAAAGCATTCCGCCAAGATGAGCATAATGCGCAATGTTATCGCCCGGCAACTGGTTCACCGCTCCGAATAATTCCAAAGCACCATACAGGATAACGAAATATTTTGCTTTTATCGGGAAAAGAAGATACATGTATATCATAGAATTAGGAAATGTCATGCCGAAGGCAAGGAGCAATCCGAATATTGCACCTGATGCGCCAACAACAACCGGCTCATTGAGGAAATCAACTCTGAATCGGTTGACTAATTCAATGGATGCCTGAATTTTTTCAGTTGCCAGTCCCACATTTGAAACAGCATTGTAATGTTCAATCAGCCGGCTGAGTTCTTCTGAGGGGCGGCTCAAATGTTCGGACAGCAATGGCTGGAACATGGCTTCAAAATTTTTTACATCTGGGTTAGCAAGGTAGTTATTCAGTATTTCCAATACAGGATGTATCTGGAAATAATAAATTACATAATGTGTGATGGCGGCACCTAATCCGCAAACGATGTAAAAAATCAAAAAACGCTTTCCTCCCCAGAAATTTTCCAGCACATTGCCGAACATCCAGAGCGCAAACATGTTAAAGAAGATGTGAGAGAATCCTCCATGCATGAACATATAAGTGATGATCTGATGCGGACGGAATTTTTCAGATCCGAAATAATGCAATCCGAGATAATCAGCGAGGTCAATGTTCATCTTCAGTTCAAACACCAGCGTTGCCAGATAAAAAATCCCGTTGATGATCAGAAGGTTTTTTACAACTGGCGGAAGGACATTAAATCCGGTAGGTCTGTATTCCTGGAATGACATAATGAGAGTTGAGAGTTGAGAGTTGAGAGTTGAGATTTTGTCTCATATCTCACGTCTCATATCTATTGTCTGTTTTTCATTTTTTAAATTTCTTTTCAAGTTCGTCAATGCCGATTGTAATCAATGTGGGTTTCCCTGATGGAGAAGAGTACGGCATGGAGCAGGCAAATAATTCATCCACCATGTGGCTCATTTCTTCATGGGTGAGCGGCTCACCGGATTTTACAGAAAGATTTTTTGCCATGGCATTTGCCACAATTTCTTTCCGGATATTCTTCAATTCAGATTTTCCTCCTTGAGAGGATTTGTAATCCTCAATCAGTTTTTCCAGCAGTTCAAACACATTTTTTCCGGACAGGTCGGCTGGAATTCCGTGAACGATGAAAGAATTTTTTCCGAACTCGTTGATATCAAAGCCAAGACCATGCAATTCGTCCTGCAGTTCTTTTACAATCAGAGCATCGTTTGCAGAAAATTCCAGTGTCTGAGGAAACAACTGTTGCTGTGAAACGCCTTTGTGCTTATTCACTATTTCAGAATATCTTTCGAAAAGAATCCGCTCGTGTGCCGCCTGCTGGTCAATCACAATCATTCCTGTTTTTATGTGTGCAAGAATGTATTTGTTGTGTAACTGGTAGGCAGAGGTTTTGGTGGATTTTTCTCCCTCAATATTGAATTCAGTTTGTGTTTCTGTTTCTTTTTTTACTTCTATCTCCAGCTGGCTGTCGGCATGACGGGAAAACTCTTTTTCCCATTCTCCGCTTCTCCGTTTCATCGTTTCAGTTTTTGTTGAAAAGGAATCGGGGAATGGCTGAACCGGAGAAACGGAGATATTTCGCTTTTCAGATTTTCTTTCCTCCACTTCAAACGGATTGTAATTCTTATCCACTTTTATTTTAGGCGGATTCATTAAAACTTCCTCCAAAGATTTTTTGGGAGGCAGTTCAATGGCAACCTCCTGATTAAAATCAAGCGAGGGAGCGATGTTATATTTTCCCAAGGATTGTTTCACCGCAGCGCGGATGATGGTATAAACCGAACGTTCATCTTCAAACTTGATCTCTGTTTTGGTTGGATGAATGTTCACATCAATGCACTTGGGGTCAATCTCCATGTTAATGAAGTAGGAAGGAAATGCATCGTTCGGCAAAAGTTGTTCGTAAGCGTTCTGAATCGCGTGATGCAGATAAGGACTTCTGATAAAGCGATTGTTCACGAAGAAGAATTGTTCTCCTCTCGTTTTGCGCGCGAACTCCGGTTTGCCGATGAATCCTGTCACATTCACAATTGTAGTTTCCTCCTGAACCGGAACTAATCGCTGATTATAGCTGTCACCGAAAATTCCTACTATGCGCTGGCGCAATGTTCCTTTCTGCAGATGAAAAAGTTCGGAATTATTGTGATGAAGGGAAAAAGAGATTTCAGGATGCGCAATGCTCACGCGTTGAAATTCTTCCAGAATGTGTCTGAGTTCCACAGAATCGGATTTCAGAAAATTTCTTCTTGCGGGAACATTGAAGAAAAGATTTTTAACGCTGATGCTTGTTCCTTTCTGGCACTGGCAGGGCGCTTGTGATTTCAGTTCGCTTCCTTCAATTTCTAGTTGTGTTCCGAGCTGGTCTTCTTCGCGCCTGGTTTTCATTTCCACCTGGGCAACTCCAGCGATGGATGCCATGGCTTCTCCGCGAAATCCCATCGTTGTAATATGAAAAAGGTCGTCTGCTTTTTTTATTTTGGAAGTGGCATGGCGCTCAAAACACATGCGCGCGTCCATCTCGCTCATGCCGGTGCCGTTGTCAATTATCTGAATGAGCGTTCTGCCTGCATCTTTGATGATGAGTTTTATATCGGTACTTTTCGCGTCAATGGAATTTTCGAGCAGTTCCTTCACTGCGGATGCAGGGCGCTGAATCACTTCTCCGGCTGCAATCTGGTTGGCAACGGAATCGGGCAGAAGATTAATTATATCGGGCATCGGATTTTTCTGGTTACGAATTAACGAATCTCGTTACAAATTTTACGAATCAAAAAAATAATTGGAGCTATTTGTAACAATTCGTGCTAATCCGTGCCAACAAAAATAGAATTATTCTCCCTTTAGGGCGGGGTATCAAATAAAAAACCCCGCACAGATTGTTTTTCCATGCGGGGTTTGAACATGCCTGAGAGATCAGAATTGCTTGTGATAAGTATTTCCGTTAATGGTGATGGATGCCCAGTTATCGCAGCTGCCGCTTTGGTTGGGAGAATAACCAAAGTCAACGTAACGAACCGGTTTTCCGTTTCCGGGGTCAAATGAGAATTTTCCTGCAGAAATCCACCAGCAATTATTTTTCTTTATGAGCGGGTCGGATGCATCAATCTGTGCAGTGAAATTATTTCCTGCAACAGAAGTTCCGTTTGCGCTTCCTGTTATGGAATATATGTCATCTGTCCAGTTTAACGGAGTGATTTCACCCGAAATCCATTCGCGGTTGCGGCTGGATGTCCATAAAAGCGTGCCCTGCCCGTTTGCCTTAACAATTGTTCCGTTCACATTGATGCTCCAGTTCAGATGATGGGCAGAGTTATGCCCGTTGTTGTGAATGTTTTTTGTTCCTTTCACCTGGTTATCGTTCACAAAATAATTATCGGTGGGAGCGGTTCTGATGGTTACATCAGCCGTTGAATCCCAATAATGTTTGCCGGCAGTGTATTCAATATACAGTTTTCCCCTGCGGTAACGATTGTCGTTGCAAAGGCAGTTATTGCCATTGGCATCGCCAAATGTAACTGTGATTGAATCTTTGTCGGCATGATTGAGAGTATCGAATTTTACAGAAGCGCAGGCAGAGAGAATACCGACAGAAGAGATGTCTTTGTAGCTCGACACCGAACCCTTTGACGCTTCATCAGAAATTTGCCCTATGTCGTTGAAACTTCCTTCAGCAAGTGCATTATCCTGCACACCGCTGGTGTCATCATCTTTTTCTTTGTGTTTGCGGCAGCCGGTGAGTATGAGCGATGCTGCAACTACAAGCACAGATAAGCTGAAAAATAAATGTTTGATTTTCATTTTTTATAATGTTTAGAATTTAGATATTTATTTTTTACGGGTGTAAGACGAAACCAAAGATAAGAAAGTTACAGGGATTGGAAAGGTTTGTTATTTGAAAGGTAGTGGCTCAGTTTGATTTCTTTTATCTAAATGTCAGTTCGAGCGAAGTCGAGAACATACATTTTCCTTTTATATTCACTTCTCGACTTCGCTCGAAGTGACAATCCATTACAAACTGAGTCACTATCATTTGAAAAGGAGCATTTGTTACTGTGCTTCCCAAAGAACTCATTCCACCCGTTTCACCGCCCAGCCGCTGCCATCGGCAACTTTCCCGAAAACATATTTCACTTCAGGAAATTTTTTCATGATATAGCGGCAGATTTTTCCGGGACTGCGCGCAAGATGATATTCTTCTTTGCTGATGAATAACGATTCGCCAACATGCAGATTGATAATGGCTTTGTAAAACTGCGATGAACGTCCTGTGCCTTTGATGGGCATACGTTCAAATTCTTCGGGGCTTAACTTTTTCATTTTTCCTTTAGGATAGGGTTCTGTTTTTCACAAGATTTACCCGGACATGAGGTACATTCATTCATACTAATGTTACATTCATTCACCTTTAAGGTATATTCATTCATATTAACAATACATTCATTCAGCTTATACATACACTCACTCACCTTTAAGGTACATTCATTCACTTTAAGAGTATATTCATTCACCTTGAATGCACATTCATTCACTTTAAGGGTACATTCATTCACCATAGAGCTAAACTAGAATACGTTTTTTATAAAATAAACCCCGCCAAAGCGGGATTTATTTGTTTTTAAACCTGCCTGCCTGCAGGCAGGTAATATTTAACCCGTTGGAAATAATTCATACGGGTTTTAAGGCGCTGGTGATGGAGGAACATCGCCCTCAACTCCCTGCCCTTCAAAGAGGGTTGCCAGATCATCTGCCACTGCATCTGCTCCCGGAACCTGATTGGCGGCTGCATCTTTTGCGGTGTTGTAGAGCATTCGTGTCCATGTGTAGCCCTCGCTGCCTGCCACCTGCTGGGTGTCCTGATAAATTTCAATTATCTGTAATAATTGCCCGATGAAGTTTTCCATCTGGTCATAAAAAGTGAGGTCGTTGCTGGCTTCTGCCTGCGTGCCGGCAAAGCCGCTCACTAAGTTTGGGTTGGCGGGACCATGATTTTTTATGGCTCGCTGCACATAAGGGTAACGGTTGTTGTTGATGTTGGGCAGTGTTTTGCGCTCATCTTTTGTGAGGTTGAACTGCGCGGGCATGTTAGCCGGAGCTTTCAGCGCGGTGATGGCTGCCTGAATAGCTGCCAGTTGAACTGCATTAAGCGTGATGTTGATTTTTGAAAAGGGCATGGTGTTTTAGTTTAAGGGTTTACCCCGTTGGATACTTTCACTTTGTGAAATCCTACGGGGTTTATGTTTACGGTTTAGAGTTTCATGTTTGCCTGCATCTTTTACATTAATGACCTGACAAGAAAACTGCAAACCAATGGCGTTATTGTGCAGACAAAATCTGCCGGAAATAATTTTTAACAAATAAAATATTTAGCTGAGAAAAAAGTTTCTGCTATGAAAATTGAGGAAATAATAATTAACAATAAGCCCCCGAAAGCCAGAAAAGCGGTTGATAAGTTAATTCAAATTGATTGCGGGTTTCCATGTTAAATAAGTTTAAATGATTTCAAAATTGTCCGTATGCTTAAAAAAATTATCAGCAAACCGACCATTGCCATGGCTGCACGAGCATTAATTTTATGACAGATATATGCTGCTAATGGAGCTGCAATTACTCCTCCGGCAATTAATCCTGCAATGACAAGCCAGCTATTAATGCCAATAAAGAGTGTAAATATTCCTGATGCGGTAAGTGTAACTAAAAACTCTGCGGCATTTACTGTTCCGATTGTCAACTTTGGATTATTGCCCGAACCGATTAAAGTAGTAGTTACTACTGGTCCCCACCCACCGCCACCTGATGCGTCAACAAATCCGCCCAAAAGCGCCAACCAACTAACTTTTTTGTATTCTTTAAAAGCAATAACTTTTTTAAATGCTTTTCGGATAATAATTATTCCCATTATCATGAGGTATGCAGAAACATAAGGCTTAATAATATTACCGTCAAATGAAATAAGAAAATAAGCTCCAATAGCTGCTCCAATAGCACCGGGGATAGCTAATTTTTTTAACATTTCTTTGTCCACATTGCCAAGTTTCCAATGTGAAAAACCCGAAATACCTGTTGTAAATATTTCTGCTATATGTACACTTGTGCTGGCAACCGCAGGTGAAATCCCAGTACTCATTAAAAAGGAAGTGGAACTTACACCGTATGCCATTCCAAGAGTGCCGTCAATCATTTGGGCAATAAAGCCAACAAAAAGGCAGATAAAAAATTCTTTTTGAAGAAAGTATTCCAGAAATGAAATTGCGGTTTCATAGGCAATTGTGTTCCCAAACAGTTTAATAAAAAGAACAGAAAGCAAAGCCATTGCGCCTAATCCTGTTGCAACTATCACGTACCAACGCAGCAATCGTTTCAAAGAAACGGCAGATGTTATTTCATTATTCATGATTCGTTTTTTTTATGTTAATTGAAAATTCAAATTATAAATTATTACATGTTATTATTATTTCTATTCTATTCATTTTTCCCCTTTTACTGCATTTAAGTAATTAACAATCTGAGCAACGACTATTGTATCTTTTATTGGCGTTCCAAAATTTACAATCATTTTTTTCACCATTTTTTCCCAATTTGTTTTGGATAAATCCGGTTGCATTTCAATGTAACGAAGTGAATGGCAGGCAATACATTTTGATTTTACTAAATCACTTCCATCCACGTTTGGCAGATTTAAAGTTATTGCATTAATGTCAATAGAATGTTCTGTTGAAACAGAGGTGTTGTTGTTGTTATTATTTCTGTCAGCATTTTTTTTACATTTCAATTCCAGCGATTCAATCTCATTTCTCATATACCCGCTCCGGTTCCATTGATGCCA
>Ga0334722_10007561_pt1 | contig 10509 bp, 8 predicted proteins | sample C3_bottom_MG_FD_207210 | JGI IMG/M metagenome (GOLD analysis project Ga0334722, IMG submission 207210) | Sediment microbial communities from Yellowstone Lake, YNP, Wyoming, USA - C3_bottom | ecosystem: Environmental > Aquatic > Freshwater > Lake > Sediment | place: USA: Wyoming | collected... | reverse complement strand
TGGCCCGCGCTCTGGTGGCTGGTGGGATCAGGGTGCTGGAGATTACCCTGCGGACCCCTGTTGCTGTTGAGGCTATTTGGGAGATTGCCCGTGCGGTGCCGGAGGCGGTGGTGGGGGCTGGGACCGTGACCACGGCGGAGGATCTTGCGGCGGTGAGCGAGGCTGGGGCGGTTTTTGCCATCAGCCCTGGGCTTACTCCGGAGCTGTTGGATGCGGCCAACCAGGGGGATATTGCCTTGATCCCTGGGATTGCCACGATTTCCGAATTGATGACTGGGTTGCGTCGGGGGTACAGCCATTTTAAGTTTTTTCCCGCTGAGGCGGCGGGGGGCATTCCCATGCTCAAGGCCATTGCCGGGCCGTTTCCCAAGGTGGATTTTTGTCCGACCGGCGGGATTGGTCTGGGGAATTACCGCGAGTATTTGGCGTTAGGGAATGTGGCTTGTGTGGGTGGTTCTTGGGTGGCGCCTGCTGAGGCGGTGGGTCAGGGCGATTGGGGTCGCATCAGCCAGTTGGCTCGGGAGGCGGTGGAGGGGGCAGGGAAATAGCGTTTTTCTTTCGCACGTTCTCCGTTCATTTTCTTTGCTTGCCCAAAGAAAACGAACCAAAAGAAAGGGCCCCCTGTGTCACTTGTCCCGCCGTTGGCGGGATGCCCGGAGTTTATGCCCCGTATGGGGTACTCCTCGATGCTGCCGGGGCTTTGCAAACTCGGCTTCGCCTCAAACAGTGCAAAGCCCTTTTTCGGCAGCCTCTGCGGTGCTCGGCTGCGTGCCAATGGGATTTCTATAGTCACCCCGGCGGAAGCCGGGGTCCAGAAGCTCGTGGGTGCTGGATTCCGGCTTCCGCCGGAATGACAGAGGATGTTACAGACTCAACGCCACCTCGCCATTACTGAGTGATTCCCGCAGCTCCGCTACTTCCGCGCTTTCCAGATAATCGTCAAAATCCATCCTCTTATCGATGATCCCGTTGGGGAGAATTTCGATGATCCGGTTTGCTGTGGAGGACACCATCTGGTGGTCGTGGGTGGCGAAGAGGATTACCTCCGGGAAGGCGATCAGCCCGTTGTTCAGGGCGGTGATCGACTCCAGATCCAGATGGTTGGTGGGTTCGTCCAGGATCAGGGCGTTGGCCCCGGTGAGCATCATCCGGGAGAGCATGCAGCGCACCTTCTCGCCGCCCGAGAGCACGCTGGTTTTTTTCAGGGCCTCTTCCCCGGAGAACAGCATCTTGCCCAGGAACCCCCGGGCGAAGTTTTCCCCTTCGCTGGGCGGGGTGAACTGGCTCAGCCATTCCACCAGGGTCATCTCCTTGTCGAAGAAGGCGCTATTTTCCTTGGGGAAGTAAGAAGTGGACATGGTGATTCCCCAGCGGAAGCTGCCACGATCCGGGGTCATCCCTTCGGTGAGGATCTCAAAAAGGGTGGTCTTGGGCACGGAGTTGGCGCCGATGAAGGCGATTTTGTCGCCCTTGTGGACCGTGAGGTTGAAGTCGTTGAGGACCGTGACCCCGTCGAGTTCCTTGCCCAACCCGGTAACCTCCAGGATGATGTCGCCGCAGGGCCGCTCGGGCTTGAAGACCACGAAGGGGTATTTGCGCGATGAGGCGGGCATGTCTTCGATGGTCAGCTTGTCCAGCAGCTTTTTGCGCGAGGTGGCCTGTTTGGCCTTGGAAGCGTTGGAGGAAAAGCGCTGGATGAAGTCGGTGAGTTCCTTGGCCTTGGCCGTGGTCTTCTTGTTTTCGTCCTGCTTCTGTTTGACGAAAAGCTGGCTGGCCTGGTACCAGAAATCGTAGTTGCCCACGTACACCCGGATCTCGCCAAAGTCGATGTCCGCGATATGGGTGCAGGCCTGGTTTAAGAAATGCCGGTCATGGGAGACGATGATCACCGTGTTCTGGAAGCGGAAGAGAAAATCCTCCAGCCAGGTGATGGATTTGAGGTCCAGATGGTTGGTGGGCTCGTCCAGCAGCAGCACGTCCGGGTTGCCGAACAAGGCCTGAGCCAGCAGCACCCGCACCTTGTCGCCGCCTTCCAGCTCCTTCATCTTTTTTTCGCGGAACTCCTCGGGGATGCCGAGGCCCTTGAGCAGAACGGCTGCCTCGGATTCCACTTCGTAGCCGTTCATCTCGGCAAACTCCGCCTCGATATCCCCGGCCCGGATGCCGTCCGCCTCGCTGAGTTCCGGTTTGGCGTAGAGCGCCTCCCGCTCGTGCATCAGCTCGTAGAGCTTTTTGTGGCCCATGACCACTGTGTCGAACACGGTTTCTTCGTCAAAGGCGAAATGGTCCTGGCGCAGCATGGCGATCCGTTCCTTGGGGCCGACCACGATCTCGCCCTTGTCCGCTTCCTTTTCTCCAGCGAGGATCTTGAGGAAGGTGGATTTGCCGGAGCCGTTGGCGCCGATGAGGCCGTAGCAGTTGCCGGGGGCGAACTTGATGTTGACGTCCTTGAAGATAATCCGCTTCCCGTAGGAGAGGGCGATATTGACTGCGGTGATCATGATGGTTCCTTGGGTGCAATAAACATGGGGGGTGTTTCCGGCACCCTTCGTGGAGATGAGGGGCGCTGGCGATTGTAAGCCGCTCTATATACTGCAAATGGCGAAAAATAACAATGGCCGTTACGGATAAAGATACGGATATGGGTGTTTTTTGAGGGAAACAGCCATTGTTCGGGCTGTCGCGGACCAGCGGGTTTGGCGGGCGGCGAGGCCTGTGGATGGTTGCGGATTCCCCTTGACAGTGTCGTGGGATTTTTTGTATTATTTCGGGACCATCCAGCCTGTGGCAGATGTTTTTTCAAGGGGCGCAGCGCCGCTGCCAAAGCAGGTGACGGTTGGTGTCTATTTCCCTTAAATCTCCCAACGGGTTTACCCCCTGTTCCCCTTCTGCCGACATACGGACCCGAGAGCGCAGTGACTATCTTGCCAACCACCCCCATGCAGAAATGGCTTTTTCGCGGCGCCGGGCTTTTGCTCGCCGCCACCATCGGAGCTCTAGGTTTTTACATCTTTTGTTCCTACCAGGCGTTTTTCAACTCCGACGCCGCCATTGCCAATATCCTGGCGGAAGAAATCGTCCGGTCCGGGGAGTTTTTTCCAAAAACCTGGTGGTATGTCAACAATGATCTCTGGGTGTTTTATAAGCATCTGCTGCTGATCCCCTGGGTCATGGCCGGGGAAAACAGCTTCCTGGCCCATGGGGTTTCCGTTGCCCTGGTGATCGGGATCACCATGACCTTGCTGGCCTTGCTTTTGCGGGCGTTGGGGCTTTCACGAACAGCGGCGGTGATGGGCTGCGTTATCATCGGCCTGGGGTATTCCCCCATGTATCTGCGGGAGGTTTACGGCGAGGCCGCCTACACCTGGTACTTTGCCTTCATCCTCTCTTTTCTGCTCCTGTGGCTCCGCGCTAATCAGGCAGATTCCGGCAGATTTGCGAGGCCATCCCTGTTCGCCCTGTTGTTCGTCTTGCTGTATCTGGTGGTGATTGAAAATCCGGTGCGGTTTCTGGTGTACTACATCGCCCCGTTTTTCGGCGCTTTTCTTGTGCTGCTCTATGCGGAACGGGACGCCCTGCTTGGCGGCGGAAAAGCTGGCTGGCGGACAACGCTTCTCCCGAAAAGCATTTCTGCGGCAGCCATTGCCGGGGTGTTCCTGTTGGCGGTGGTCTCCCACAAGTTACTGTTTGCCGGACTCCATCTTGCCGGAGGCGCCAACAATGCGCTGTTGGTTCCGCTCCAGGACCTGCCGTTTCATCTCGCCTATTCGCTGCTCGGGCTGGTGAATTTTATCGGTGCTGAGTGGGGAAACAAGGTGGTGCTGGCCTCGCTGGAGGGGGTGCTTTCCCTGCTGAAGCTGGGCTTCTATCCCGTGGCCCTGGCCTTGCCCGCCTATTATGCCCGGCGGAATTTTCAGCGTATGGACCAGTCGCAGCGATATTTTCTGCTCCTCTCCTACCTCGGCTTTGGGCTGATCTTTTTTCTGTATTCGATAAGCACCCTGCACGAAGGCGCCTACGCCGCCCGCAACAACATCCGCTACATCATCCCCTATCTGATGATGATCCTTGTCTGCCCGGTGGTGATCTGGCGCTTTTTCCCTCCGGTTGCCAAGGCGGTGCTGGTCGTGGCCTTTGTGCTCGCCCTCGGCTCCACCTGGAAGAACATCTCCCCCGAGGGCTGGCAGGATACGGCCAAGGCCCGGGCCGATCTGGTCGCCACATTGGAAAGCCGTGGACTTACTTACGGCTACGCCCCCTACTGGGACTCGCATGTCTACACCGTGCTGAGCAAGGGCGCGGTGGCCATCCGACCCGTTGACATCGACTGGCGTGGGCTTGGTCTCTGCCTCTGGCTTTCCAGCGACCGCTGGTACGAAAAGGATGCGGCTCCTGGTAAGGTGTTCTTTTTGGTGCCCAACGACAAGCTCGGCAACTGGAACACCGGCCTCAAGCAACGCGACCTGCCCAAGGCCGTCGAGGAATTCCCCCTTGGCAATTATACGGTGTTTGTCTTTGCCGAAAACCCCATCCGCCTGCTCGGAGAAGAACGATGCTCTCTGAAAGATCGATGAGTTCCATGGATATTCCCACGTCCCGTTGCACCGCGCAGGAGGCATAACAATGGCTGCCCCGGTAAAAATCAGTGTCGTCTCGCCTGTCTATGGCTGCAGGGAGTGTCTGGGTGCGCTCTGTGAAAGGGTTGCCGCCACCCTTGCCCCCATCACCGATGATTTTGAGATCATCCTGGTCAACGACGCCTGTCCCCAAGGTTCCTGGGAGAGCATCCAGGCGCTCGCCTTCGATGATCCGCGAATCAAGGGCATCAACCTCTCGCGCAATTTCGGGCAGCACTATGCCATTACCGCCGGGCTCGATCATGCCCAGGGCGATTGGGTGGTGGTGATGGACTGCGACCTGCAGGACAAGCCCGAAGAGATCGCCAAGCTCTACGCCAAGGCCATGGAAGGCTACGACATCGTGTTCGGCCAAAGGGTGGAGCGGCAGGACAACTTTTTCAAGAAGCTCGCCTCCCGGATGTTTTACGGGGTCCTGGAGTATTTCACCGACACGGAGCACGACAGCACCATTGCCAACTTCGGTATTTTTTCCAGGCAGGTGATCGCCACGGTCAACCGTTACCGGGAGCAGAACCGCTCCTTTCCCCTGTTTGTCAAGATCGCCGGATTTAAGCGAACCCAGATTCCGGTGCAGCACGATGACCGGTTGTACGGCAAGTCGTCCTATAATTTTGTAAAGCTGATCAATCTTGCCATCGACTCCATCGTGGCCCACTCCAACAAGCCGTTGCGGCTCTTCATTCAGTTTGGCTTCTTTATTGCCCTGGGCAGCATGGGGTACGCCTGCTGGCTGTTTTTGAGTTATTTTCTCTACGGCGATATCGCCGAGGGTTGGACCAGCCTGATGGTCTCGATGTTTTTCATGTTCGGGCTTCTCTTCGGCATCCTGGGGATTCTGGGGTTGTACATCGGCAAGATCTTTGACGAGGTCAAGGGCCGTCCGCTCTATATCATCCAGGAAGCCATCAATCTCGAGCCATAACCATGAAAAAGATCGCCATCCTCCAGTCCAACTATATCCCCTGGAAGGGGTATTTCGACATCATCCGCAGCGTTGACGAGTTTGTGCTCTACGACGACATGCAGTACACCAAGAACGACTGGCGCAACCGCAACAAGATCAAGACCAGAAACGGCCTGGAATGGCTCACCATTCCCGTGCGGGTGGAATCGCTGCACCAGACGATCCGGGAGACCAAGATCAGCAACCCTGCCTGGCACAAGCAGCACTGGAAGACTCTGGCCCAGAACTACGCCAAGGCCGCGCATTTCAAGGAGTACAAGGAGGCCTTCGAGGCGCTGTATCTCACGGCCACCGAGGAGTATTTGAGCGAGATAAACCGCAAATTTCTGACAGCCATCAATGGGATGCTGGGGATCACAACCATCATCCGCTGCTCCAGCGAGTTTACCCTGGCGCCGGGCAAGAGCGAACGGCTCCTGGAACTCTGCCAGAAACTGGGGGCCACCACCTACCTCAGCGGCCCCGCAGCCAGTGACTATCTCGATGTCCCGATCTTCACCGCCGCAGGAATAGGGGTCGAATGGATGGATTACAGCGGCTATCCCGAGTATACCCAGCTCTTCCCGCCCTTTGAGCACGGGGTGAGCATTGTGGATCTGCTGTTCAACGAGGGCAAGAACGCTATCAATTTCATGAAAAGGCTAGAACGATGATCCCCTTCAACAAGCCCCCGCACACCGGCAACGAAGAGCAGTACGTTCTTGAGGCCATGAAAAGCCCACAGATCTCCGGCGATGGCCCGTTCGGCAAGCGTTGCCAGCGCTGGTTCGAGGAGCAGCTTGGCTGCCGGAAAACCCTGCTCACCCCCTCCTGCACCCATGCCCTGGAGATGGCTGCCATCCTCATTGGCATCGAGCCGGGGGATGAGGTGATCATGCCCAGCTACACCTTTGTCAGCACCGCCAACGCCTTTGCCCTGCGCGGTGCCCGCATCGTCTTTGTGGATATCCGTCCCGATACGATGAACATCGACGAAACCCGCATCGAGGCGGCGATCACCCCGCAGACCAAGGCCATCGTCCCGGTGCATTATGCCGGGGTGGGCTGTGAGATGGACGAGATCATGCTGCTCGCCGAGAAATACGGCCTGTTTGTCATTGAGGATGCAGCCCAGGGCATGATGAGCCGCTACAAGGGCAGGCCGCTAGGGACCATCGGGCATATGGGCACTTATAGTTTTCACGAAACCAAGAATTACACCAGCGGCGGCGAGGGTGGGTTGCTGATCATCAACGACAGCCGGTTTGCCGAGCGGGCCGAGATCATCCGCGAAAAAGGCACCAACCGCAGTCAGTTCTTCCGCGGCATGGTGGACAAATACAGTTGGGTGGACATCGGCAGCAGCTACCTGCCGTCCGAGCTTCAGGCCGCGTATCTCTGGGGGCAGTTGGAGATGGCAGAGGCCATCAATGCCGACCGGCTTAAAAGTTGGCTGGCTTACCGCGACAAACTTGCGCCCCTAGCGGCGGCTGGGGTCATCGAGCTGCCTGTGGTCACGGAAACCTGCGAGCACAATGCCCACATGTTTTATCTCAAGGTCAAGGATCTGGAGGAGCGCACCGCGTTGTTGGAGCATTTTAAAAAGGCTGTCATCTGGGCGGTGTTCCACTATGTGCCGCTGCACAGCGCCACGGCGGGTCTGAAATACGGGCGATTTTCCGGGCGGGATATCTACACCACCAAGGAAAGCGAACGGCTCATCCGGCTGCCGTTGTATTACGGCATTACCGAGGCGGAGATCGACACGGTCTGTGAAACAATCAGGGAATGGAGCGGGAGAAACTGATGGCGCATCTGTATATTTTCGGCACGATACTCTTCACGGTGTATGGCCAGTTGATCATCAAGTGGCGGATACCGTTTCACGGGGCCTTGCCCGGCGAGCTGGCCGAGAAGCTGGTCTTTCTGCTCAAGCTGTTTTTTGACCCCTTCATCCTGAGCGGCTTTGTTGCGGCTTTTTTGGCCTCGCTCTGCTGGATGGCGGCCATGACCGCCTTTGATCTCAGCTATGCCTACCCGTTCATGGGGCTCAACTTTGTCCTGGTATTTCTGGCCTCTGCAATCCTACTCAGCGAACAGGTCACCATGTACAAGGTGGTCGGCCTGATCCTTATCGTGCTGGGGATTCTCATCTCAAGCAGGGGCTGATTTTCAGCCCCACCTCGTCTTCTTCCCATTTTTTTTAAAGCCTATTGCAGAGCCGGGTCCCGGTTGTAGATGTCGGATCGGAACTGGATAATTCCCTCCCGATCAACCCAGGCGGTCATGTAGACGATATGGACCGCGATGGGCGCGGGAATAACGATCTGCTGCGTCTTTTCGCGGGCGATCGCCGCATTCAGGGCATCCATGGAATTGAGCTTGGTGCCTTGCAGGAGGTACACCGCCAGGTCCAGCGGCTTGGCGATGCGGATGCAGCCGGAGCTGAAGGTGCGGGCGTCTTTGTGGAACAGTTCGCGGCTCGGGGTGTCGTGCAGGTAAACGTCGTAGGGGTTGGGAAAGAGAAACTTCACCCGACCCAGGGCATTGGCTGCTCCTGGGTCTTGCCGCAACCGGTAAGGGAAGTGGGTTGCGGAGAGGCTTGCCCAGTTGATGGTGGCAGGGTCGATCTCGGCACTATCCTTCCAACCCTGGAATACCCGGAGATGCATCTGGCTGAGGTAGCCAGGGTTCTTTTTGATCTTCGGAAGAATATCCTTGGTGGCGATGCTGTGCGGCACCTCCCAGTTCGGGTTGAGCACCAGGGACGATATGCGCCCGTTGAACACCGGGGTTTGCCGGTAGGTCTTGCCGACAATCACGGGCATGGAGAGCACGGGCTTGCCGTCCTCGTACAGCTTGAGGCTGAAGTCGGCGATGTTCACCAGGATATGGCGATGCTCCAGAACGGTTGGCAGGGGCTGGCAGCGTTCAAGGCTGGCGGCGAGTTGCCGGATGCGTTCGTTGATGGGCACGTTGAGTTCGGTCAGGGTTCTTGCCCCAACAGTGCCATCTGTGGGAAGACCGTGGCGGGTCTGAAACCGTTGCACCGCCTCTTTGAGCACCCCGTCGAAATGATCTCCCTGATCCGCTGTCGTAGCCAGATCGGTGCTCGCCACCAGGCGTTTCCTCAGGAGGGGGATGCGGTCATTCCGGTCGCCTTCGTGCAGGGTGGGGCCGTCAGGAACCTGGGGCCAGCCTCCTTGCGCGGCAAGCTGCCGGTATTGGGAAAGGGCGGTCTCCAAGGCAGGAAGTACGCAGAGTTCTCCCGTTGCCGGGGTGGCTTCGGGTGCGGCCATTGCAAGGACAGGAAGCAGGATAGCGACGAGCGCGCAGCAGAAAAAGCGAAAGAGACTCAGGGCAAGGGACATGGGGTTCGGCCAGACTACCAAGTGCGGAAGGCTCCTGAATCGATATGGACGAAATCCTCGCTTGGATAATAGCCCACCCCGCCGATGCGGAGCGAGAGGGCGGTGCGGTGGAGATTGGCCAGGGGTGTGCCTGGGATGCGGATGTCGATGGCGCGCCCTTCCAGATGCAGGCTGTGCCTTGCCACCTTGTGGCCTTGGCTGATGAGATAGTCATTGTATTTCGGTGAGCGAAAGCCGGAGATGACATGGATCTCGTTGGTGCTGCCCATTCTGGTGTTGAGAAGATCGAGAAAATCCAGGGTTTGGAGGTCAATGGGGTGCTGCTCATTGGTATAGTGGCAGCGTAGCAGCCAGTTCAGCTCGTTGATGGCCTGGGTATTGTATTGGCCGTCCGGGTCGCGGTAGGTGGTGCTGATTTTTTCGCCGGTATGGATGTTGTACAGATTCAGTCGACCCGAGGGCCGCTGTTCCGTGGAAAAATTGGCCTGCGCCTTTCCGGGGTGGAGCAAAGCAAGGGTTGTCAGCAGCGAGGCTTTGAGGAAAGAGCGTCGGCTGTTGGGAAGATGCATGGAACGATTCTCCTGGTTTGTTGGGGCATGGCTTGTGCGGTTGCAGAGGGTGTTCTCGCGGGAAGCCAATCGAAATTTTTCGTATTTTAACCGTATTTGCCTGGAATTGCCCATTTTTTTCAAAACATGCGGGTGGGAGCGGCGGTTCTACGGAATTTTTGCTAAAAATCGGAAACCAGCCAAATTATGACGAAATGTTTTTTGTGGGCAGAAATAATCTCGGGGGATGGCGTGCCGAACCTTTGCGCCGTGGGGGATATGGCTGGGAATGACGTCTTTTAGGTGCTTGGCGCTGCCTCGCGTTTGTCCAGCATGGCCAGGAGGGTCACCGCATTCTCAAAGTCAGGATTTTGTCGGAGAACATGTTTAAGATAGTTGCGGGCGGTCTGGTAGTCTTTCATATCGACAAGTAGGACCGCATAGTTGTAGTTGAGTGATTCGTCTCCAGGCGCAAGCTGCAAGGCGCGTTCATAGTAGAGCTTGGCCCGGTCAAATTCCTTTCGCCGTCTGCAGACAATGCCCATCTGGTTTAAAAGAATAATGTCCTCCATGTTGCTCTTCATGTTCCGCTGCATGATCGCCTCGGCTTCTGTGTCCATGCCGCAGTCCAGGCAAGCCTCGATATACTTATCGGGGATTTGGGCCTCTTTTCTGGAGAGCTTAATAGCCGTGGCCAGTGAGGCTCGTGCTTCCTCGGGGTTGCCCGTGGCACTGAGCTGCACGGCAAGATCCATATGGCGGTCCGGGGAGTTGGGAGAGATCTCGATTGCTTTTTGGAGCACGGCCATGGCCTTGGCGTGATCACCTTTGTGCTGATAGACCCGGGCCAGTCCGTCCAGGGAGTTGACGTAGAGATCGTTGCTACAGTCCTTGCAACGCTTGTAATTTTCCTCGGCTTCGTCCATCCTGCCGATTTTTTCCTGCACTTGGGCAAGATGAAAATAGGTGGCGGACTGTCCGGGCTGGAGGTTTCTGGCCTCTGCCAG
>Ga0334722_10007560_pt1 | contig 10511 bp, 7 predicted proteins | sample C3_bottom_MG_FD_207210 | JGI IMG/M metagenome (GOLD analysis project Ga0334722, IMG submission 207210) | Sediment microbial communities from Yellowstone Lake, YNP, Wyoming, USA - C3_bottom | ecosystem: Environmental > Aquatic > Freshwater > Lake > Sediment | place: USA: Wyoming | collected... | reverse complement strand
ATCTTCAAACATCTGCTCGTTCTGGGCCGGCCGGCCTGCGGCAAGTCCGAGTTCATCGACTTTCTCAAGCACGCTGACGATGCGTCGCGCCGGCGGCTGCACATCGGCCGCTTCGAGGAAGTGGACGACTTCCCGTGGCTCTGGGAGAAGTTCCAGGACGACGTCATCTGGGAGAAGAGCGGCCACGGCCGCCAGTACACCGAGGAGTACATGCCGGGCAACCCCGGCATGGCCCCGAAGGGCGAGAAGCTCTTCGACTGGTGCATGCACAAGTTCAATGACGTGATCGGGACGAAGTATCTGGGCCGCGACGATTTCTATGCGACGTCCACGCTGCTGATCGAGTTCTCGCGCGGAGGGAAGGACGGCTTCCAGCGGGCGCTCGGCATGCTCGACCCGGCGATTCTCGAGCAGGCAGCCGTCTTCTTCATCTACGTGTCGCGCGAGGAATCGTGGCGACGCAATGTCGCCCGCTACCAGGAGAAGCTCAAGCACTCGATTCTGGCGCACATGGTGCCGAAGCAGACGTACGACTATTTCTACGACGTCAACGACTGGGATCAGCTCACCGGCAGCCGTCCGTCAGGGACCATCAGCATCAACGGCCTCCAGGTCCCGTTCGTGACGATGCTCAACGAGCCGGAGTCCACCGACCCTGTCGTCCTCGAGCCGCGGTATTCGGCGGCCCTGCACCGGCTGTGGGAATTGCGGAGCCAGGCGCGATGAGCGCCGCCGGCCGGCGCCCGCGGATCTTCGAACATCTGTTCGTGTTGGGCCGTCCGGCGGGCGGCAAGAGCGAGTTCATCGCGTTCATGAAGAGCGTCAGCGACGAGGAGCGGGCGGCCGCGTTCGGCATTGGCCGCTTCGAGGAAATCGACGACTTCCCCTGGCTGTGGGACGCGTGCGTGGATGACGATGCGCGTGAGAGCCGGGGCGAGCCGCGCCGGGTGTCGGAGCGGGTGCCGGAGGGCTACAACATCCTGACGCCGGGCTTCCGCGGGTCGCTCGTGGATCGGTTCAACGCCGTCATCGCCGAGAAGTACCTGGGCCGGCCGTCGTTCTACGAGCGCGGCACGTTGCTCATCGAGTTCGCGCGCGGCCGGGACGACGGGTTCCGCCGGAGCCTGGAGCGGTTCAACCCCGAGATCCTGCGGCGCAGCGCGATTCTCTACATCAACGTCTCGTTCGAGGAGTCGTACCGCCGGAACTCCGCACGGTACCAGCAGGCGCAGAAGGAATCGATCCTCTTCCACAAGGTGCCCGACCGCGACATGTACGGGTTCTTCCGCGAGAACGACTGGGAGGAACTGAGCGGGGGCGCGGCGGATGGGCGCGTCACGCTGGCTGGCGTCACGGTGCCGTTCGTGTCGATGCTCAACGAGCCGGAATCGACGGACGCGGACGTGCTCGGCCCGCGCTACGCCGCCGCGCTCGGACGGCTCCGCACGCTGCGATTCGGCGCCTGACGCGCGGACGGCGGGAGGAGGCCTCCCTCAGTGCCCGCCTCGCCCCTTGGGCAATTCGTTCCACAGCCGCGACATCAGGATCGCGCCGACGAGCGCGAACGGGATGGGCGCCCAGTGCCACGCCTCCCATCCCCAGTTCGTCGTGACGTAGCCCACGCCCATCCCGACGAACGCGCCGGCCAGGTACTGCATGCCGTCGAAGAGACCCGCTGCCGTTGCGGCGGCCTTGCGCCCGCCGAAGTCCATTGACGCGGCGCCGCCGATCATTCCGTGGGCGCCGTTGACGCAGAACGACAGCACGACCAGGCAGCAGGCGGCGGCGATGGGGCCCAGGTGGAGCAGGTCGGAGACGCCGAACAGGGCGAGCGTCAGTGCCATGCCGAGGAATCCGAACAGGATCACTGGTGCGCGCCGTCCGCCGAAGGTGCGGTCTGAGGCAATGCCGAACGCGAAGCCGCCCGCGATGCCCGCGAGCGCGATGCCCCAGGTGGCGATGATGTACGGCAGGTAGGTGGCGAACAGCGCCTTGTTCGCGCCGTGGAAGTCCACGAAGTACTTCGGCCACCAGGCATCCACCACGCTGCGCCGGACGAACCCGATCATCATCGAGCCGGCCGCGATGGTCCACATCACCCGGGACGCGAACACCTTCCGGAGGATGTCCCGGACCGAGGGAGCCGCATCCGTTGGGTTCGCTTCGTCACCGGTGTCGTATTCGCCCAGGCCCGCGTCCTTCGGCGTGTTCTCCATCCACCTGGCGTTGATGAGCAGCAGGAGGGCGACGCCGGCACCGGGAATCCAGAACGCGTACTGCCACGGCAGCACGAGGAAGATCAGCGGCACGCCCTGGAACGCCAGAAGCAGGCCGAACCGGATCAGGACGCCGAACACGCCGGCAAACGTGCCACGTTCGCGCACGTGGAACCACTGCGCGTTGACCTTGACGATGGAGAGCGCGCCGAACGACTGGAAGTAGCCGTTGATGCCCCACACGACCGCCATCATGGCGAGCAGCGTGCCGCCAGACAGGCCGAAGCCGAGCACGGCGGGCGTCACGACGTGGCGCGCCATGCCCGTGCCGGTCCAAACGGCGGGCGAGATGATGGCGAGGCTCGCGAGGCCGAACAGCGCGTTCATCACCGCGACGCCTGCCGCGCCGAAGAGAAACGCCTTCTTGCCGCCGACGCGATCGGCGAGCGGGCCGTTGAACACGACCGCCAGGCCGTACACCAGCGGCATCATCGTCTCGAACACGCCGAGATCCGTGTTCCGCCAGCCGAGCGTGTCGGCCAGATAGGGCGCCGCCGCGGTGTAGTTGTACCGCGTTGCGTAAAAGAAGGCATAGAGCATCCCCAGCGACATCCAGTTGATGGCGCGCCGCTGGCGGAACTCCGGGCTGAGCTGTGGGCGGGTCAGGATGGTCGTGTCCATAATTGGCTCGACAGACTTTATCTGTTCCCGATATCTTCGACAAGCCGCGACGCCGGGCGCCCCGCAGGACGCCGGGACCGGCATCACACCGCCCATGTTCACCGTCGATCTGCATCGCCACTTCGAGGCCGGGCTCAGGCCCGAGACGATCGCCATGCTCGCGACGCGCCACGGTATCACCGCTGTCCGCACCCGTGCGGGCGAGACCGTGGCCGGCGTGGACCCGCAGGATCCGGCGTCCATTCGCCGCTACTATCGCGACATCGCGGCCGGCTTCGGCCGGCCCGACGGGTTCGTGCGGTTTACCGACTCGTTCGGCCTCCCGCTTTCGGTCCTGCGCACGCTCGAGGATCTCGAAGAGGCGGTGTTCGACCAGCTGGTTGACGGCGCGGCGTCCGGGAGCCTGCATACCGAGCTGCGGGGATCGCCGTTCAGTTACCAGGAATATGTCGGCGCGCCGGTGGAGGAGATCGCCCAGGCGCTCGTGGCCGGTGCGGACCGGGCGTGGCGCGAGCGCGGCGTCAGCGGCACGTTCATCCTCGCGTTCAGCCGGCAGAAGGGCGTGGCGCCCCCAGGCGCTCCGGCGGTGCAGCGGCAGGCCGCCATTGTCGCCGGCGTGGCCGCGCGACTGCACCGCGCCGATCGCCCCGTCGGCCTCGACATCGCGGGATTCCCGGAACTGGCGTTCCCGCCGGCCGCGTTTGCGGCCGCACTGGCTCCGGCGCGGGAGGCCGGCGTGCCGCTGACGGTTCACGCCGGGGAACAGGGACGGCCACCCGGCTTCGCCGACGCACCGCCGGGCCTTATCGTCGAGGCCATCGAGCAGCTTGGCGCCCGGCGCATAGGGCATGGCACGTCGCTGCAGGAGTCGCCAGAGGCCCGGGCGCTGGTTCGCGAGCGCGGCGTGGGAATCGAGTGCTGCCCGGTATCGAACGCCTGCATGGGCTTCGTGCCGGTCGCCGCGCACCCGCTGCCGATGTTCCTGGCCGAGGGGCTGGCGGCGTCGATTGGTACGGACGACCCGCTGATGTTCGGGCCGTTTACGCTGGCCGACACTCGTGACATGATTGGCCCCGCGCTCGGCCTCGACGCGGCCGCATGGCGGACGCTGGCCCGTAACGGCGCGGCGACCGCGTTCGTCGCCGACGACCGGCGGCGCGCGCTGCTGGCGGCGCTTGACGCGATGGACCCGGCGGCCGGTTCATGATTTGGCGCCGGAGGCCGAATCTGGTTCTGACAGCTCGTCGCTGCCCCGATGCTGGAGTGTACTGATGGCCATTCCCCCGCGACTGCTCGACGGGATTAGCCGGCTCGACCCCCTGCCCGCCACGCTGCAGCGCCTGATGAAGGCGCTGCACGACGAGGACGCCGGCGCGTACGTGATCGGCGAAATCGTCCAGTTCGACCACGCGGTGGTGTCGACACTGCTGCGCGTCGCCAATTCCGCGGCGTACGGCGGCTGGGTCCGGACCGAGTCGGTGCGCGAAGCCGTCACGCGGATCGGGAAGGCCATGGTGATCGACCTGGTGCTCGGCGATCACATCAAGAACCTCCAGGGCGCCGCGCCGATGTACGACCTGAGCGAAGAGGACCTCTGGCTGCACTCGACGGCGGCATCGCTGGCCGTGCGCGCCATCGCCCGCGAGTGCCCCAGGGCCGGCCTCAGCGAGTCGGCCGCCATCGCCGGGCTCGTCCACGACATCGGCAAGCTCGTGATGGTGCGGTACCTGAAGGCGGACGTGTCGGCGCTCGTCGCGCTTCGCGACCAGCGCAAGATCACGTTCGTGCAAGCCGAACGCGAACTGTTCGGGTGCGACCACGCGGAAGTGGGCGGCGAGATGGCCCGGCACTGGGGTTTCCCGGACGACATCGCGGAGGCCATCACGCGGCATCACGAGGCGCCCATCGACTCGTCGACGCCCGTGCTCGACGCGGTCGTCGTGGCCAATCTCGCGGCGAAGTCCATCGGCGCGGGCCTGGGCGCCGAGGGCATGGACATGATCGTGGACGACCGGTGCTATCACCGGCTCAAGCTGGATTTCGCCGGGTTCTCGCGGGTGTGCCTGGCCACCCTGTCGGGCCTGAAGGATGTGTCGGCGGCGTACGGCGTGAAAATGCACTGACGAGGCCGACCGCGGGGCGGTGCGGAAGCGCCGCCCCGCTTTACTCGCCGCGCCGCTCGGAGGCGTGGCTCTGCAGGGCCTCCCACTGGCCCATCAGGTCGCCGACTTCCCACATCAGCTTCTGGTGTTCGTCGATGACGGGCTTGGACCGATCGCGGTCGTCGTAGAAGCCCGGTGCGGACATCTCCGCCTCGATGGTCTTGATGCGCGCCTCGCGGTTCGCGATCCGGTTCTCGAGCTCCGTGATGCGATCGCGCAGCGCCTTTCGATCGCGCTCGCGTTTCCGGGCTTCTGAATCGGCGCGCTTCTTGGCTTCGTACCCGGCAGGCTTCGCGTCTGCGCGAGGGGCTTTCGTCGGGGCCGGTCCACCCTTCGCCTGGGCGGGAGCCGGCTTCGTTGCCACGGCCGCCGGCGGGCGCCGCTTCGACACCTCGTCGGGCAGGGCCGGTGCCTGGCCTGCGTGTGTCCGGCTCCAGTGGAACTCCTCGTACGTGCCCGGGTAGAGCACCGCCTGGCCGTGGCCGATCTCGATGACCTTCGTGGCCAGCCGATCGATGAAGTAGCGATCGTGGGACACGACGATGAGCGTCCCGCCGTAGTCCATCAGGGCGTCGAGCAGCACGTCCTTTGAATCGAGGTCGAGGTGGTTGGTCGGCTCATCGAGCAGCAGCGTGTTGGACGGGCGCAGGAGCATGCGCGCCACCGCCAGCCGCGTCCGCTCTCCGCCCGACAGCACGCCCACCCGCTTGTACACATCGTCGCCGGAGAAGAGGAACCCGCCGAGGATGTTCCGGATCATCGGGACCATGTGCAGCGGCGAGCCCGACGACAGCGTGTCGTGCACCGTGAGCGTCGGGTCGAGGCGCACGGCTTCGTCCTGGGCGAAGTACTGCATCACCACCTGGTGGCCCGGCGTGCGGGAGCCCGAGTCGGGGTCTTCGACGCCGGAGAGCATCCGCATCAGCGTGGACTTGCCGGCGCCGTTGGGGCCCAGCAGCGCAATCCGGTCGCCGCGTTCGATGTGCAGGTTGATGCCGTCGAACACCTTCAAGGCGCCGTACGCCTTGCGGACGTCCTTCAGCTCGAACACCATGTGGCCGCTCTTCTCGCACGTCGGGAACGTGAAGTGCACGCGCCGGCGCTCGGGCGGCACCTCGATGGGCACCACCTTCTCGAGCATCTTGATCCGGCTCTGCACCTGCGACGCCTTGGTCGCCTGGTAGCGGAACCGGTCGATGAACATCTTCACCCGCGCCACTTCCTCGTCCTGGCGCTGCTTGGCGTCGCGCAGGCGCTCGAGCTTGGCGTCGCGCTCGGTCAGGTAGTGCGAGTAGTTGCCGACGTAGTCGTCGAGACCGCGGAGGTGGATGTCGGTGATGCGATCGACCACCGCGTCGAGGAAGAACCGGTCGTGCGAGACCAGGATGACGGCGTGCGGGTAGTCGTTGAGGTACTCCTCCAGCCAGTTGCGCGCGTCGAGGTCGAGGTGGTTCGTCGGCTCGTCGAGCAGCAGCAGGTCCGGCTTTTCGAGCAGGAGCTTGGCGAGGGCAATCCGCATCTGCCACCCGCCCGAGAACGTCTCCGTGGGCTTCTGATAGTCCGCGGCGTCGAAGCCGAGGCCGCGCAGGACCGTGTCGGTCTTGAGGTCGATGGCGTACCCGTCGTGCAGCCGGAAGCGATCCTGCAGGTCGGAGTAGCGGTGGAGCATGTCGTCGTGCTCCGACACCGGCACGGCAGGATCCGCCAGCCGATCCTCCAGCGCTTCCATCTCGCGCTTCGCGTCGAGCAGCCACTGGAACGCGCTGGCCGCCTCCTCGTAGAGCGTGTGGCCTTCGTGCGTCAGGCCGTCCTGCGGGAGATAACCGACGCGCGTGCCGGCCGGCTTGATGATCAACCCGGAGTCGGCCTCGTCGAGCCCAGCCAGCATCTTGAGCACGGTCGTCTTGCCGGCGCCGTTCGGGCCGCACAGTCCGACGCGTTCGCGGTCGGACACCTGCCACGTGACGTTCTCGAGGAGGACGCGGGCGCCGAAGGACTTGGTCAGGGACGACAGCTGAATCATGGGCGACCTACCACTCTACTACACAGCCCGGAAACACAGCCCGGGCCGCCCATGCAGGGCGTCAAAGGGACAGGTCACACCAGATGGACTGCATGGATGGCCCCTGGTGTCCGTTCGAGTCATACGGCGTGGTGTCGTTCATGGCATTGTGGCCAGCCACCGCGCGACCTAGCATCGGGGCAGTGATGATGCCGATGTGTCGATTCCGGCGTGCGGGGTTCGTGCTCGTGGCGGCAGTGTGCTGCCTCGGGGCGTGGACCGTCAGCGCGTGGGACTCGGCGACGGCGCTGGTGCTGATGCACAGCGACGTGACGGCCTCAACGTCGCTGCGCGTGTCGGGATCGGTGCTTCGCATCGAGCCCGGCATCAACGGCGCGACGGGCCCGGTTGTTGTCGGCACGATTGACTATCGCGCCGCTGCCCGCACGCGGGCCAACGGCGAAGTCGTCCTGACGGTGGACACCTCCGCCGACCTCGATGCGGTGATTGGCGCCGCTCCGGGCACCGACTCGGGCATTGCCTTTGCCGGGTCTGGTGACGGCGCGCTCGCGGGGGTCCTGCATCGCGACGCGCCGCAGGTGGCGGGCCGATGGGTCGGCAGCGGCGTGCGCGCCGGCCAGATGGTGTTTACGCTCAATGGCGCGGCCGCCGCGTCGGGCGCCACCGTCCCGCTGCGATTCGTCCTCAGCCTGCCGTAGCCAGCCACCTCCTCTTTGGAGACGGGGGCGATCCCAGCCCTCCCGATCACGCGCTCCGGGGACGGGTTCCGGAGCAAACCATGCGAGCACGCCGATCCCGATCGCACGACACGCGCATCGCCGGGTCAGACTTCCGCCGGGCCAGAGGATGCAGGCCCGATGCGTCAGTGAATACACCCCCGGTGATGCGGGTGTCCGGCGTGCCGAGCGGTTTGCGGAGGAGCCTGTCCGCGGAGCCACCTGCCAGCCAGGCTGGAGTCTGGCGATCCCGGCACCATTGCCCCGACCCCGGGATGAGGCGCCCGCTCAGTCCGCCTTCTTCTTCGGCGGGAACACCTTCCTGATTTCGGGCCGCTTCTCGATCTTCACCAGGAACACCAGCTTGTCGGGTGTCTTGTCCTTCGCGAGTTCGATCTTGGTGGATGCCTCGCCGGCCAGCTGCGCGCCGTCGGGCAGCGAGCCCGTCAGCAGCGTGACCGTGTGCGTGCCCATCCGCACGCTGTCGAAGCGGAACCGTCCCTCGCGTGCCACCTCGGTCCGCGCCCCATCGTCGAGCACGAGAACCGCGCGGTCGATGGGCGTGTCGGCAGCCGACAGCACGCCGTCACCGTCCACGTCCTGATAGACCGTGCCCTGCACCGCGCCGAGCGGGAGCAGGCCGAGGCTGACGGACGCGGACTGGTTGCGGGCGACGCTGACGGAGGGGGCAGCGCCTTCGGGCACGTCAAAGTCCGCAGGCACGGTTGCGAGGTCGATCGACGGCTGCCAGGTGCCCACAGGCACGTTCGTGAATTCGAAGCGGCCGTCGCGGCCCGTCGAGACCGAGCCGGCGTCTCCGAGCGACACCGTGACGCCATTCACGGGTTCTTCGCCGGGGTCCATCACACCGTTGGCATTCCAATCGGTGAAGACCGTGCCCGTCACGCGGCCCGCCGCACCGCCACGCGGCAATGGCTTGCCCGACGGACCCGACGTGCGCGCCCGGCCGACGGGGAAGGACCGGGTGAGCCGGACCATCGTGCGCGTCATCCAGGGATTCGTGATGAGGCCTCCCGCCACCGGCGAGTGATCGACGAAGCAGTCGAGCGACAGGTACGTGCGATCGGCAATGCGGCCGCCGAGGCCAATCGACACCGTCTGCCGCGTGACGGCATCCGCGGTGTTCCAGTCCCGCGTCCGGCCCAGCGTGCCTTCGGCGCGCAGGTAGAGCGGCCCGAGGGGCATCTGCGCGCCCACACCGGCGTGCCAGAGCGTTTCGCCTCCGCCGGTGCGATCCGCGCGGCTCGACACGTACGCGAGCGCAAACACCTGCGGCCCCTTCTTCAGGTTTAGGTACACCTGGGCGGAGCCGTCGTGCTGGGTGAAGCTGGAGCCCGAGTTGTTGGGATCGACGTTGGACCGGCGCTCGTAGCGCGCGAAGATCGTCGCCATGCTGAACCGCGCGTGCCATTCCGCCGTGATCACGCCGGTGTCGCTTTCGAAGCCGGCACTGTACTTCGACGGCGTGATCTCCCGGCCGCCGCCTTCCACGCGCAGCGTCACCGTGCTGGTGTTCCCGAGCCGGGCACGGACGCCGCCGTAGAACCGCGAGAACACGCCAGGCGGGACGATGACCGTCGCGGCATCGGACGCCGGCCGGTCGAGATTCGACTTTGCGTACTCGCCACCGGCAAACACGCGGGCAAACGAACCGGCGTCCAGTTCGCCAGCGACGAAGATGCCGGACCGGTCGCTATAGGGGTAGTTGGCGACAGGGAAGTAGCCGAGCGGGAACCGCTGGGCGTTCACCTGCACCGACCCGTGCGGAAACGCCCAGATCGCGCCCGCGAGCGCGGAAGGCGCGTACTCCGTGCCCGACGATCCGCGCCGCGTGAAGGCCGTGACGCCCGCGTCGGCCACCACCTGGACGGAGGGCCACGGCCGGTAGCGGACGCCTCCGCCCACATCGGCACTGCGGTCGGTGTAGGCCGAATACATGTTCATGGCGCCGCTGCGGACGTACACGCCGCGGGCGTGAATCTCCAGCTGGTCGTTGGACTGGTACGCCCAGGACGCCTGGTAGAGATCCTGGCCCACGGCGCGGTTGTCCGTGCCGAAGATGTTGCGCTGCGCGGTGATGCGGCCGGCGGCCACGAGCAGGCTGGTCCGCGGGCTCCGGCCCCGGATGAGGACGCCCTCGAAGGTCACCGCCGGGGCGAACAGGTTGGAGAAGCCGAAGTCCTGGACCGCGGCCGGCGCCCAGGTGTGTCCGGCGTCGAGTGACCAGGACAGGCCGACGGCCTTCACGCCTTCGATCCGCAGCACCCCGCGGCCGATCGCGACCTTGTCGTCCCGGCGCGTGACGTTGAGGTCGGCGTAGAGGCTGCCGATGCGGGCGCCCGGGTCGGAGACCTGGATGGTGAGATCCGGCTCGAACCGGTGCTGGCCGCCCAGGCGCAGTTCGTCGCCCGTCGTGATCTGCGCGGCCGCCGTCACCGAGACGGTCGGCTGTTGCGCGCCGGCCGGCACGGCCACGACGACCAGCAGCGTGGCGGCGATCCGCGCGGCCCGCGTCATACCTTGCCGGCAATCTCCATCGTCGTCTCACCCACGATCATGGCCGGCTGGCCGACGTCGATCCGGACTTCCACGCGGTACTTCCCCGGCGGGAGCGGCGGCTGGTTCTCGGGCGCCGTCTGGATGGCCACATCGCGTTCGCTCATCGGCAGCACCGGGACGTTGGGCACCTGCA
>Ga0334722_10007559_pt1 | contig 10513 bp, 9 predicted proteins | sample C3_bottom_MG_FD_207210 | JGI IMG/M metagenome (GOLD analysis project Ga0334722, IMG submission 207210) | Sediment microbial communities from Yellowstone Lake, YNP, Wyoming, USA - C3_bottom | ecosystem: Environmental > Aquatic > Freshwater > Lake > Sediment | place: USA: Wyoming | collected... | reverse complement strand
TGGCTGTCAGGGCCGCCGCCGGAGGCTGGTGAATGGGGACAGCCTTTAAGGGTGCCAGACTAGAACATTAGTTTGCCCACCCAGAATAGCGAGGAACCTCTCTTTTACGCCCAGGGCTACGCCATGGCCCAAGACCGGCTCTGGCAGATGGACTTAACCCGCCGGGCCGTTAGCGGCCGGTTGGCCGAGATCTTTGGTCCGGACTATGTCGGGGCCGATCATTTTCTGCGCACCATCGGCTTTAAGCGGGTGGCCCAAGAGGCAGAGGCAGCGCTAAGTCCGGAAATAAGGCGGGTTTTAGAGGCCTATGCCCGCGGAATCAACGACTATATTGCCGAAAACCGTCGGCGTTTGCCCCTCGAATTCACCATCCTGGGTTATGAGCCAGATCCATGGACAGTCGCCGATTCCCTGGCTATCGGCAAGTATATGGCCTGGGATCTGGGCGGGAACATGCAGACGGAGCTCTTTTTGGCCGCCCTCGTGGAAAAACTGGGGCCGGAAAAGGCTCGGACCATTTTCCCCCACGCCTCCTCCACCGACCTGACCATTCTCCCACCGGGGACCTGGCGCGGTCGCCAAACCGGCGATCTGCCGCCGCAAACTCCGCGGAGTCGCCAAACCAGCGATCTGCCGTCCCCGCCAACTGCGCCCGGTCGCCAGACCGGCGGTCTAACGCCACCGCCAAGCACGCGTGATCACCAGACCAGCGGTCTAACGCCGCCGCCAACGGCCTCCGTCTCTCCCTACCGGCCAGGCATCGCCACTCCCGAGGCTTTCCTGGAGCTTCTGGCCTTTTCCGATTTGGGGCTGCTTCTGGGCCGGGCCGGTTCTGACTTGGGCAGCAATAACTGGGTAGTCGGCGGTTCGCTCACCGCCTCCGGCCGCCCCCTTTTGGCCAACGACATGCACCTGGAAATCAAAGCCCCTTCCATCTGGTACCAGAATCACCTGGTCGTGCCGGGCCGCCTCAACGTCACCGGCGTGATGTTCCCGGGCGTACCGGGGGTAATCGTCGGTCATAACGACCGCATCGCCTGGGGCGTGACCAACGTCGGCCCGGATGTGCAGGATTTGTACATCGAGAAACCCAACCCGGCCAACCCCCACGAGTTTGAATACAACGGCAAATGGGAAAAGGCGCGGGTCATCCAGGAGAAGATCTACGTCAAAGGTCAAAAAGACCCGGTCGTCAAAGAGGTGGTCATCACCCGCCACGGCCCCATCATCTCCAATGTAGTCAAGGGGGTAAAGGAGCCCCTCAGCCTGCGCTGGACCGCCTATGACCGGACAGAGGAGTTCGAGGCCGTTTTGGGTTTCATGCGCGCCCGAAATTGGGAGGAATTCAAAGCGGCTCTGGAGCATTTTGCCGCTCCCGCTCAGAACTTCGTCTTTGCCGATGTCGACGGGAATATCGCCTACCGGGCCAATGGTCTCTTCCCCTTGCGTAAACAAGGCGATGGTCTTTTGCCGGTCCCTGGCTGGACCGATGCTTATGAATGGACGGGTTACATCCCCTGGGGTGAAGTACCGCAGGTCGTCAATCCGCCGGAAGGCTTCATCGTCACCGCCAACAACCGGGTCAGCGGCGATGAGTACCCCTATTTTTTGGGGCACCAGTGGGCGCAACCCTACCGGGCCATGAGCATCCGGGCGGAGCTGGAGGGGAAAAAGGGGCTAAAGGTGACGGACATGGAGAAGATTCAGAACGACTGGAAGAATCTCCAGGCCCAAGCCCTTTATCCCGTAATCGCCGCGGCCCTACCGGCAGGTCCCTATTCCGGCAGCGGTAACCCGCCCGCGGATATCTGGTGGCACACCCCAGAAGAAGAAAAAGCGCGGCAAATCCTGGCCCAATGGGCCCAAAATCCCCAGGATCGGCCCGACTCCCCTGGTCCGACCATCTTTCACTACCTTTACTGGAAGATGCTCTTTCGGACTTTCCACGATGAGATGGGGGACGACCTCTTCCAGCGGTTCCTGCAACATGGCTCGGCCATGAACACCTTTGACGCCATGTTGCTAGAATGGGGAAAAACCGGCCGGACCGACTCGCCCTGGTTCGATGACGTGCAGACACCGGAGCGGGAGACACCGGTTCAAATCATCCGGCAGGCCTTCCGCGACACGGTTTTTGAGCTGAAGCAAAAACTCGGCCCCGACCCCGAGAAATGGACCTGGGGGCGCCTGCACACCATCACCTTCGATCACCCTCTGGGTAAGGTAAAACCCTTGAACCTCATCTTCGACCGGGGGCCCTTCCCCTATGGCGGGAGCAAGATTACGGCCGGAGCCGCCTCCTACAGCTTGACTGATCCCTTTGCGGTGACTTCGGCTGGACCCTGGCGCTACGTGGTAGACCTGGGTGATCTCAATCATGGGCAAGACGTCCTGGCCATCGGCGCCTCCGGTCAGCCGGCCAGCCGCCACTACGCCGATCAGATGGATCTCTGGCTGACCGGCCGTTATAAAACGATGTGGTTCGAGGAAAAAGAGATCAAAACCCGCTTTGCCGACAAGAAGATGGTCCTGGAGCCGGGAACCCCTGGGCAGTAATTCAGCTCGCTAGCGCATACGAGCAGGAGATGGAAATGAACCGGGCAGGATGTGGGCCCGGGCAAGCTGGTCTTTTCCCGGGAAGGATGGATAGCCATGTTCGCCATCGAAACCAGCCGCCTGACTAAATTCTACGGTGCGGCACGGGGAATCATTGATGTCGATCTGCAGGTGAAAGAAGGAGAAATTTTCGGCTTCATCGGGCCCAACGGAGCCGGTAAATCGACCACTATCAGGACCCTGTTGAATTTCATCTTTCCCACCCGGGGTCAGGCTACAATTTTTGGCCATGATTGCGTCAGGGACAGCCGGATCATCAAGGGCCTGGTCGGCTACTTGCCGGCCGAGGTCCATTATTACGATGATATGACCGTCCGTGACCTCCTGGTTTATTCCGCCAGTTTTTATCCTCAAGATTCCTCCGCCCGCCAGAAGGAGCTGGCGGACCGGTTAGAATTGGAGATGGACCGGCGAATAGAATCTCTGTCATTGGGCAATCGCAAGAAAGTGGGGATCGTCCAGGCTCTCCAGCATCGCCCGCGTCTTCTGATCCTCGATGAGCCCACCAGCGGCCTTGACCCGTTGATGCAGGCGCGCTTCTTCGACATTCGAATTCCTCCTGGCTAAACCGGTGACCCGCCGGCAGGTCATTACGAGTAAGCTATTGGCAGTGCTCTTTTATGTGCTCGCTTTTGACCTGGTTCAGTTGCTCACCGCTTTGGCTACTTTTGAATGGGTCAAGCAGGGGCCTTACAGCGTCAAAACCCTCCTCTGGCTTTTGTTAGGAGCTTCAGTGGTTCACCTGGCTTTTGTCGCCATCGGTTTGGCCCTTTCTGCGTTTGTGTCAAAAGTCAAGACCATTACCTCGATGGGTGTCGGGCTGGTGTTGGGAACTTATTTCTTGAGCTTATTGGCCAAGCTTTCTTCGAAACTCGACTTTTTCAAGTACGTGAGTCCCTTCAAATACGCCGACGCGGTGGACATCGTTAAGCGGGGTGGACTTGACTTGCGCTACCTAACTCTCGCCCTGGCCATCATCGTTATTCTGTTAGCCTTTACCTATTACTTTTACCAGCGGAAAGACCTGGCCGCATAGATCAGTCGGAAAAGAGGAGAAATTATGAAAGCCAAAGATCTCATCCCCATCCCACCTCTAGAAGAGGTAAAAAGCGTCCTGTGCCTCACTCCCCATCCCGATGATGCGGAGATTGGAGCCGGGGGAACCCTGGCCAGATTGGCCCAGAAGGGGGTCGCCATCTACCTGGCCGTAGTCACCGATGGACGCCGCGGCACTTTCGACCCCAATCAGCCTCTGGAAACTGTCGCCGCGATCCGGCAACAAGAACAGGAGTCCGCAGCTCGGCACTTGGGTCTAAAAGAGGTCCGTTGGTTGGGATATCCCGATGGCTCGACCTTGCCGGCAGAAGAATTGCGGGCGAAATTGATCCATTTAATCCGGGAACTGAAGCCGCAAGCCCTCCTGGCTCCCGACCCATGGTTGGCTTACGAGGCTCATCCGGATCACCGGGCCACTGGTCTGGCAGCCGCAGAAGCGGCCATTTTCAGCGGTCTACCCGCCTTTTATCCTCAAACAGGTCTGGCTCCCCATCAGGTTGAACTCGTTGCCTTTTACTTCACGGCCCAACCCAACACCTTCATCGACGTCACCTCGACCTGGGAACAAAAGCTGGCCGCCATCCGGCTACACCGCAGTCAATTCCCGGCCGACAATTGGCCCCTGGTGGAAGGGTATCTCACTTTAAAGGCAGGTGAGCTGGGCCAGCAGCTGGTTGCCCTTAAAGAAAGTGCCCCCGGCGGCGATGTCCAGACGGTGACCGCGGGCTTCTTGGCCGAGGGCTTCAAAGTTCTCACCCCGCTCCATCTTCACATTAACGTCGACGCCGCCATTACTTGATGAGGGCTGGCTGTCCCGCGCCCCGGGGTGGGTGAAAGAGGGTTTGGTCAGACTTGATTAAACGTCAACGATATTGATCCCGTAAGAATCGCTTCAAGATTTTGCCGCTCGGATTTTTCGGCAGATGATCGGTGATGATGACTCGCTTAGGAACTTTAAAGCGGGCCAAATGCTGGCGGCAGTGTTCGATGATCTCTCCCTCGGTAATGTTTTGCCCGGCTTTGGGGACGACCACTGCCGTCACCGCCTCAATCCAAACCGGATCAGGCAATCCGATGACCGCCACCTCGGCCACCTTGGGATGGCGGTAGATGGCCTCTTCCACGTCGCGGGAGGAAACATTCTCGCCGCCGGTTTTGATCATATCTTTTTTCCGATCAACAATGTAAAGGTAGCCCTCCTCGTCCATCCTGGCTAAATCCCCGCTGTGGAACCAACCGGAACGGAAGGCCGCCTGCGTTCTTTCTTCGTCTTTGTAATAGCCAATCATCAGGTGACTACTCCGGTGGACGATCTCGCCGATTTCGCCCACTGGAACGTCATTATCGTTGTCGTCAACCAACCTGGTCTCCACATTCAGGAGTGGGCGTCCGCAAGAACCTGGCTTGCGCAACTGATCCTCAGGCTTGAGGACGGTGGCAGCCGGACTCATCTCCGTCTGCCCGTAATAATTCCAAAGCCTCACCCGAGGCAGCCTGGCGGCCAACTCCTTCAAGACCTCCACGGGCATAATGGAAGCGCCATAATAACCTTTCTCTAAAGAACTCAAATCAAAGGAATCGAATTGCGGATGCCGCAGGAGCCCAATCCAAACTGTCGGCGGAAGGAAGATTGACGTTATTCTTTCTTTTTCGATGGTGCGCAGGATCTCCGTCGGATCGGCTTTCCAAAGAATGACGTTCTTGGCCCCCAGCTGAATATAAGGTGTCAAAAAAACGTGCATCTGCGCACAGTGGTAGAGCGGCAAAGAATGTAACACCACATCACGCTCACTATATTCCCCTTCGATGATGCAACTGGAATATTGGGAGATGAGCCCCTGGTGGGTCAACATGGCCCCTTTTGGGAGAGACTCTGTACCGCTGGTGTACGAAATCTGGGCCACTTCGGACTCAAAAAGTTCGACCCCCGGTTCATCCGTCGGTTGATCGGCCAAGAGCTCATCGAAATCCAACCACCCTTCCGGAGTATCTCGACCACTTACGCGCAAGGAAATCCAATGCTCCACCGAACCCAGTTGGTTCTTAACCTCCCTCACCACATCGAGGAGGGTATCTTCGACAAAAAAGACCCGCGGCGCCGAGTGGTTGATGATATAGGCGATTTCCTGGCCCTTCAACATATAGTTGATGGGCACCTGGATGGCCCCAATCCGGGCCAGGGCAAACCAGTTTATGACGTAGTAATGGCTATTATAGGCGTTGATGGCCACCCGGTCGCCCTTGCGCACCCCGAGGGCTAAAAGGGCGTTGGCTAACTGGTTTACTTTTTCATCCAGAGCCCGGTAGGTCAAAGAGGTCTGCCGAAAGATCACCGCCATCCGCTCGGGGTACTTCCGCGCCGTCCGCCGTAACAAATCGCCAACAGTGTTCCGCGTCGCTTGCAGTATGTTCATCCTTCGCTCCCTCCTCCAACTGTCAATTCAGTCTATTTCAAATATATGAGGATAATTCTCCAGAACCGGCCTGACTTCCTGCTCAAGGCAATGGATTTTTAACACAAATCAAAAAACCGGCCCATCGGCCGGGGAAGTGAGGACGGCACTCGGTGGTGCGCCGTTAGCGGGCTCAGGAAAAAGCCTTGTGGCAACAAAACAAAACCCTGTTCATAGAAATGCTTATCAACAAAACTTCAATAGAAAGGAGCCCACTTTTAACCCCCCCTGCGTAGGGTGCAAGTCTTTGGGTGGTGGGGCTCCCCGCTGGCAGCTCAGCAACTTATCCTCGTCTTTATACTACTCCCATTCGATGGTAGCCGGCGGTTTGGAAGTTATATCATAAGCCACGCGGTTGACGTGTTTCACTTCGTTGACGATACGGCTGGCCATCCTTTCCAAAAGTTCATAGGGAAGCCTGGCCCAATCGGCCGTCATCCCATCTTCGCTGGTCACCGCCCTGATGACGACGGTGTAGGCATAAGTTCGCTCGTCGCCCATGACCCCGACGGAGCGCATAGTGGGCAGGACGGCAAAACTCTGCCAGAGCTGCCGGTATAAGCCCGCCTTCTTGATCTCTTCCGTAACGATGGCGTCGGCTTCGCGCAAGATTTCCAGGCGCTCCTCGGTCACCTCACCAATGATGCGAATGGCCAGACCCGGTCCAGGAAACGGCTGACGCCAGAGAATTTCCTCGGGTAACCCCAGCTCTTGCCCCACCTTGCGCACTTCGTCCTTGAAGAGCTCGCGCAAAGGCTCCAAAAGCTCAAAACCCATGTCTTTGGGCAGGCCACCCACGTTATGGTGACTCTTAATGGTGGCCGCAGTGGCCGTCCCGCTTTCGATGACGTCCGGGTAGAGCGTCCCCTGGAGCAGAAATTTGACTTCACCAGCCGGCTCCCTCCGGGGCCGGCTCCCGTCTTCCTGGCCGGCAGTCGGGAGAGAAGCGCCCAGGCGGTCCTGGTCCATCCCTTGACCGGTCGACCCCAGTTTTCTCGCCTCTTCCTCAAACACCCGGATGAACTCTTCGCCGATGATCTTTCGCTTCTCTTCCGGATCCGTTACCCCGGTCAGTCGCCGGAGGAAACGCTGACGGGCGTCAACGTGAACCAGACGCATCTGGAAGCCTTCCCGGAAGGTGCGGACGACCTGTTCCGCCTCCCCTTTCCGGAGGAAACCGTGGTCGACAAAAATGGCCGTCAACTGGTCGCCCACGGCCCGGTGCGCCAAAACGGCAGCTACAGACGAATCGAGCCCGCCACTCAAGGCGGAGATCACCTGCTGATGGCCAACCTTCTCCCGGATCTCCCGAATGGATTTCTCGACGATGGATTCTGGAGTCCACGTCCCTTTGAGCCCACAGATCCGGTATAAGAAATTCCGGAGGATCTCACCACCGGCCCTGGTGTGCACCACCTCCGGATGAAACTGGACACCGTAGAGGCCTCTTTGGGCATCGGCCATGGCCGCCACCGGCGTGTTCGCCGTCCAGGCCAATACCTGAAAGCCCGGCGGGGCCTGGGCGACAAAATCGCCGTGACTCATCCAGACCGGGGTGACGGCCTCAACGCCGGCAAAAAGATCCCCGGGGTTGGTAATCCGCAGCTCGGTCTTGCCGTATTCCCGCTGGGGGGCCGGCCGGACCTCGCCTCCCAGTTCCAAAGACATAAGCTGCATCCCGTAACAGATGCCGAGCACCGGTATACCGCTGGCAAAGATCCTCTTATCGACCCGGGGCGCCCCCGGACTGTAAACGCTGGCCGGGCCGCCGGAAAAAACGATCCCGCGCGGCCGGCGCGCCAAGATCTCCTCCAGCGGGGTGTGATGGGGCAAGATCTCACAGTAGACCCTGGCCTCGCGGATCCGCCGGGCAATGAGCTGTCCGTATTGGGCCCCAAAGTCAAGGACGATGACCTTTTCTTCCATCATTGCCCGTAGACCTCCGGCTTTAAAACCCCGATGAACGGCAGGTTCCGGTACTTTTCACCGTAATCCAGGCCGTAGCCGATGACAAAAGCGTCAGGAATCTCAAAGCCCCGGTAATCCAGCTGAACGGGCACCTTGCGCCGGCTTGGTTTATCTAAAAGTGTGCAAACCTTCAAACTGGCCGGATGCCGCTTCTTCAGGTTATCGTAGAGATAACTCAGGGTGAGACCGGTGTCGACGATATCTTCGACGATGAGGACATGCTTGCCCTGAATGCTCTGGTCCAGATCTTTGAGGATCCGGACGACTCCGGAAGACTTGGTGTCCGCGCCATAACTGGAAACAGCCATGAAATCAAAAGAGGCGGGGATGGAGATCTCTTTGGCCAGGTCCCCCAAAAACATGAAGGCTCCTTTCAAGATCCCGATCAGGCAAGGTTCTTTGCCCTGGTAATCCCGGGAGATCTCTTCTCCCATGGCCTTGATCCGCTCTTTGAGCATCTCCGACGTGATCAAAATCTCACCAATATCCTCAAGCAAAACAAGTCCACTCCTCTCTTTCTTCCGGTCAGTCCTTTCTCAGTTCGGCACAGTCGTGCGCATCGCCGCGCAGAACCTCGACGGCGTGGGGCAGGGCTGGTAAGATAACGGCCAGGTTTTCGCGCACCGCCCGTTCACTACCCGGGAGATTGACGATGAGGGTCTTACCGCGCACACCGGCCACCGCCCGCGAGAGCATGGCATGAGGCGTCTTTTTCAAACCCTCGGCCCGCATGGCTTCCGCCAGTCCGGGCACAAGCTTTTCCACTACGGCTAAAGTAGCCTCGGGGGTGTTATCCCGCGGGCTAAGGCCCGTCCCCCCGGTGGTGAAAACCAGATCCAACTTCAATTCGTCAGCCATCTTGCGGAGCTCGGCCGCAATGGTCTCCCGGTCGTCCGGGACAACGACATAATACTGAACTTCACCCTGGATTCCGGCTAAAAGCTCCCCGATGGCTGGCCCGCTGGTGTCCACCCGCTCCCCCCGGGAGCCTTTGTCGCTGGCCGTCAGAACGCCCACTCTGATCACCCGAAACCCCCCCCTGCCTAATTGTTTTGGATACATCAGATCGTTCCGAGGTGCGTAGCTTAGTCAGTTAATCAAATGTTTTGGTAACGAGCTGAGGACATCGCTCTAGTCGGTGTCCAGACTTCGTTGCAAGTTAATGCTGGGAATTCAGGCCATTCGGGTTACCCGACGTTGTTCCGCCCGAACATCAGCGCTTCGCCCTCCCACACGGCATGTTGGATCAGGGGAATCGAATTCGGCCCATTCCGGCGCAACAGGGGCGAGTGCAAAGGCGCAGAAAACCGCAACCCGTCCTCCGCAAGCGATCCATTTGCACCCAATTCGTAGCCTGCCCCCCCTTCGAGATAGAGGAGCCTTTCGAGGCGATGAGAAAACGCTGAGCCTATTGCCCTACTCCTAGGTTGTGGCCCCAACTTGCGGCTAGAGCCTTTCCGTCCACTCCTCTTCGCCGGCGCGTTGAAAAACCCCGCTCTTCCCACCCGCCTTTCGGACCAGGCGGATGTTTTCAAAGGTGACCCCCCGGTCCACCGCCTTGACCATATCATAGATGGTCAGAGCGGCTACCGTCACGGCGGTCATGGCCTCCATCTCTACGCCCGTCCGGCCCGTGGTCGTCACCCTGGCCTCGATCTCCACCAGACTTTCGTCCTCTTTTAAACGAAAAGCCACCTCCACCCCGGTGAGGGGGATGGGGTGGCAGAGGGGAATGAGATCACCCGTTTTTTTGGCGGCCATGATTCCCGCCAGGCGGGCCACGCCCAGCACGTCGCCCTTGGCGGCGGTCCCAGTTTTGATCAGGGCCAGCGTTTGGGGCGACACCCTGACCTGACCCCGGGCGACCGCCTCCCGCTCGGTTTCCGGCTTTTGTCCGACGTTGACCATCCTGGCCTGACCGGCTTCGTTAAAATGGGTTAATTCTGGCATAGAACCTCCTGTGATCTACGTTAAGCGGCAGCCTGGATTGGGACTGGTCCGCGAGATTACTTCCGAAGGACTACCTTAGCTCTGGCCCCTGGCCCGCGAGATCACTTCCGAAAAACTACCTTAGCTCTGGCCACTGGCCCGCGAGATTACTCTCGACGAAGTACCTCAATTCGGTCCCCTCATCCGCGATACTGCTCCCGAAAGGCGCGGGCTCGCCTTCGCGACCGTTGGCCCATTAGCTAAACGCAAATGTCCTTTAAGCCCACTTTTCGCGCTCGAGGTCAGGGAGCGCGCTCTTTTTCAGCCACCGATCTTCGACATCTGTCGGAGGACGACCTGATCATCGGTTTCCAGGTGGTGTTCTTCCGGCTTAATCAAGATGGCCATCCGAATGAGCTCTTGCAGCTCCTGATCGGAAGCGCCATTCCGCATCGGTGTAGCCAAATCGACCTCCAGGGGTGAGGCCAGAC
>Ga0334722_10007558_pt1 | contig 10513 bp, 8 predicted proteins | sample C3_bottom_MG_FD_207210 | JGI IMG/M metagenome (GOLD analysis project Ga0334722, IMG submission 207210) | Sediment microbial communities from Yellowstone Lake, YNP, Wyoming, USA - C3_bottom | ecosystem: Environmental > Aquatic > Freshwater > Lake > Sediment | place: USA: Wyoming | collected... | reverse complement strand
CACGGCAGGCGAGAGCACTGGCCTTGCTGGACGCCATACGGGTGTAGCCAGAACGCTGCACGGCATTATCAAACCAACCTGCTGACATCAAAGGGGATTTATGCTCGCAAGCCGGAGGAACTTCGGCTTAGAGGCGCAGCAGCCTCGCGGCGTTGCCGCCGAGGATGCGCTCCACCCCTTCCGCCGGCAACGGCAATTTCCCGATCGCTTCCATGTTGCGCCGGATCCACGGCATTCCCGGCCAGTCGCTGCCGAAGATCACCTTTTCCGTGAGCCGGTCCAGTTCCGGAAAATACGTCATCAGCTTCGACGGGGGCAAGCCGGAGATTTCCAGATAAACGTTCCCATGCAGCTTCGCAAGGAAGAAGGCCCGGTCGTACCAGAACCCCCGGCCGGCGTGCGCCATCACCAGGTTCAGTCCCGGGAAATCGACCGCCACGTCGTCGAGATGCAGCGGGTCGCAATACTTCATCCGGGTCCCACGGAACACCGACGACCCGATGTGGAATGAGACCGGGACCCCCAGCTCCTGCGCCGCCTGGTACAGCGGGTACATCCTCTGTTCATTCGGGTAGTATTGCTGATACGAGGGATAGAGCTTCACCCCCCGGAACCCTTCCTCTCCCACCTTCCTCCGCAGCTCGCCCCCGAGGTCGGTGAACAGGTTGGGGCTGATGTCGCAAAAGGGGATCAGCCGGCGCCGGCCCCGGCAGAAATCGCGCACCTGCTCGTTTGTGCAGAGCCCCGTGGTGGAAGGACTCAGCTCGGCCAGCACGCAGGCGTAGTCCACTCCCTCGGCCGCCAGCAACTCCTCGAAGGCCCCGGGGTCGTCGTACTTCCGGATGTATTCCTCGTACCCTTCGGTGTGCGTCTCCTTCATCCACTCCGTCACCCAGGGGTTATGGAAGGCGTATACCCCCATATGGACGTGGAAATCGATCCGCATCAGATGTATTGCCCCGCGTCGACCCGGATCACTTCGCCGGTGATCATGCGGGCCGCGTCGGACAGGAGGAACAGGACCGTGTTCGCGATGTCGTCGGGAGTCGCCAGCTCCGGCAGCACGGCCTCCGCCTTCGCCTTGTCGACGAACTCCGGGGGAAGCGCCAGCGCCATCTCCGTCATGACCATCCCGGGGGCGACGGCGTTGACCGTGATCCCCTTGGAACCCAGTTCCCGCGCCAGGGTCTTCGTCAACCCGATCAGGCCCGCCTTCGAGGCGCAGTAGTTCGCCTGCCCGAACTTCCCGCGGATCCCGTTGATCGAGGTGATGTTGACGATCCGCCCGTACCCGGCCTTCCGCATCGCGGGCGCCAGCGCGCGGATCATGTGGAACGTCCCCGTCAGGTTGACCGACAGGACCGAGTCCCACTCGTCGTCGCTCATGTTGACCGCGCTGCGATCGCGCGTGATCCCGGCGTTGTTGACCAGCAGGGAGACGCCGGGGGGAAGCGCGGCCGCCGCCTTCGCCACGCTGGTGGAGTCGGCGATGTCGGCTTGGTGGAACGTATACGGCGCCGCGTCGTCCCCCTTCCCGGGGGCGACGTCGAACACGTGCACGCGGACGCCGTGATCGATCAGGGCGCGGGTGATCGCCAGCCCGATCCCGCGGGCGCCGCCGGTCACGACCGCGATCCGTCCGTCCAAATTCAGGAAATCGCTCATGGCTCCCCCACTCGATGACAGTGTAATTACGTATTCAAGTACCCCATTGCCTTCTTGCATGTCAAGGAGGCCCGCCGAGAGCATCGAAGAATGGGATTGCGCATGCGGCGGCTTCGATGGCAAGGTTATCGAAGGATCCCGCGGAACTGATGCGGGGACCCTTCGAGAGAGGAGAACGCGAATGGCCGATCTCCAGCTCCGTTCCCTGCAACGTGACGACATAGACCGCGTTTGCGGAATCGAGAACCGGATCACCGGTCATTCGAGGAAAGGCTTCCTGGAGAAACGGTTTACGGCGGCGGCGGAATCGCCGGACGGTTTCATCGCCTGCGCGGCGGTGCGGGACGGGAAACTCGCCGGATACGCGATCGCCAGGATCCAGGAAGGAGAATTCGGCGCCTCGGGCGCCGTGGCGGCCCTCGATGTCGTCGGCATCGACCCCGACGCCCAAGGCAAGGGGATCGGGAAAGCGCTGCTGGCCGAAATGGAACGCCGGATGAAGGCGCGAGGCATCGAAACCTTGAGGACCCAGGTCGACTGGGGATCTCCCGCGATGATCCGCTTCTTCTCCTCCACGGGGTTCCTCCTCGCCCCCGCCCAGATGATCGAGCGGGACACCTCCCCGTTGCGTGAGGAGATCCGGGAGGTCGGGAGCGCGGGAGCGGATTCGCGATCGCGGATGCGTGCCGGCGGGGACGACTACGAATCCTTGTCCCGTGACCGGATCCCGGTGCGCTCGTTGAAGGAGGACGACCTCGCGGCCGTCGTCCGGATCGACCGGAAGCTCACCGGCCGGGATCGTTCCGCCTATTACGCCGCGAAACTTCGGGAGATGCTGACGGAATCCGGAATCCGGGTTTCACTGGTGGCCGAGGAGGACGGGTTCGTCGTCGGATTCGTCATGGCGCGGGTCGACTTCGGAGAATTCGGCAAGGTCGACAAGGCCGCCATCCTGGACACGATCGGCGTCCACCCCGGATTCGCCGGTTCCGGCATCGGGCACGCCCTGCTCTCCCAGCTCTTCCTGAACCTCGCCACCCTCCAGGTCGAAACCGTGCTCACGCAGGTATCCCCGGAAAATATCGGACTGCAGCGCTTCTTGTACTCCTGCGGCTTCCACCCTTCCCAACGGCTGATGCTGAGCAAAACGATTTCGTAAAAGGCGGGCGGACCGTTTTGTAGACTTGTTGCCTACCCCCGATTAGGATGGGCAGGAACAGAAACAGGTGCAATTGCAGTCGCAATCGCACTGGCAGGCACAATTACATTCACAGTCACATTGGCAAGCGCAGTTGCACTCACAATCGCACTGGCAGGCACAGTTGCATTGGGGCGATACTGCGGGTTGGGTCATAACTTTTTTAGGCATTATCAAATTCTGCAATTTCCCAAGTATAACCCCTTGCTGATTCCTGGAAACATCGATGAACCCTCCGGGTTTACTGCTGCCCATAATGTTCCTCCTTTTTCGATAAGTCCAAATGCTCAAAAAGGTCCCATATCATCCAATCGAAAATCGGCAGGCACTGTTGACAGACACGTCTGTCAATGTTATCCATCGATCCGGCCATAACCTCTGCCGCGTATGGGCACCCTCCGCCGCAAATCGCCAAAGCCCTGCATGATAAGCATTCGTTATTATTGAGAGTGAAACGTTCTATCCATTTTGCGAACAAAGGGTCCGAATTAATATCAGAGGGTGGGTCTTTCAAGGATACCGGAAAGTACCGGTCCACGCCTAAATATGCCTGGCATGGCCCCAATCTGCCATCCGGTGTCAATACGATCTGTCCTCCCACTCCGTAACAGTCCTTATAATGAAATGAATCCGTACAAAACGGCCTCGCCCGGCGCATCATCCTGTCTTCATAAATACCAGCCTCTCTAAATGCCTTGAATGCATCGATAATTTTCGATGTAGCTGTTTCCACTTCTTCGATATACGGCTCGTTCAATTTCGGAAGGAGGATATTAAAGCCTACTCCAGACGGTTTTAATTCTTTGATGATAAAAGATAGAACTTCGTCGAAACTGCCGGTATTGAACCTGCTTAGCGTGCAAGATACGCTTGGCTTTAATCCTGCCTGCTGTAACAGCCGATAACCTCTGAGGCTTTCCTCAAAGCTGCCTTTAGTGTCCTTTAACAGCCTTGTCTTGTCGTGTATGTGGCAGGGTCCGTCTATCGAGACGGAAGTTTTGACATCGTACTTTTTAAATATCCTCGCGGCCTCTTCGTCGACCATGGAACCGTTGGTCAACAAGGTCATTTGCACGCGCTTACTGAAGCCCGAATATGCCTCCGACTCGCGTATATATTCTATTGCATCATACACCACTTCTTTATTTAACAGCGGCTCGCCGCCGTAAAATGTAACCTTTATCTCTTTCGAAGTTTTTGTCTGCGAGGCGAAATAATCTATCCCTCTTCTGCTGACCTCTTTTGTCATAGAAGCAAAATTATCTATCTTGTTTTCGATAAAACAATAACTGCAGGAATAATTGCATCGGGTCGTCGGAATATGATACATCAAGGAAATTTCACTGATCGACCGGGCCTTCAATTTCCTGTTAAGAAGAATGTTTTCGTCATCCGTATCGGACAGGATCAGTATCTTGTTATGGATCAATTTATCAATTAAAGGACTATATAAAGAAACGGGCAGGCCGTTGTCGGCATATTTTCGGTTATACAGGTCTATCGGTTTATTAAAAGAGCTGAAATAATGGAAGACGTCATACAGCATCTCTTTCCCGTATATCTTTTTCATAGAAAGGCTGTGATAGAGACAAAAATTATCGCCTTTTCTCAAAAGATGGCTGAATCTGGATCGTTTATAGCGTTGGTCAAGCATTTATCCAACCACCTCCGGAGCTACCGCTTTGTATCATAGTATCCAACACCGGGTTGGAAAACATTCCTGTTTTGACGGGACACCCCATGCAATAGCTTTCGCAAAGGTATCGTTGATTGCCTGTCTTTCCTGCCGCTGCACTGACTTGAATATTTTTGAAGAATATGGCTTTTGCCTCTTCTCTCACGCTTTTGAATTTGCTTCCCCGCCATATATCCATGAACTCCTGCTCAAAGACGTTCCCCATGATGTTTTTTTTCTCGGATAAAGCGCAGCACATATAAACGTTGCCGTTGGCTCTTATCAAAGCTCCGGTCCACGGCACGAAACAGGACAAATTCTCCGGTTTATCCGCTATCTGCCGCCACTTGAACGGCCCTTCCGTAAAAGGCTTGAGGCCCGGTATATGAGAAAACCTGAACCTGTGCCTGTTGGCCGGCATGATCAAGCCGGCCAGGCTGTCTTTTAATGCGGGCAGGCACTCATCGATAAAGCGCCTCGAATAGGTATAGGCATTGAGGTCGTGTATCCTGTATTGGATATCCAATTCCCTGCAAAGACTGATCATCGAATCCAATTTGTCGAAAGTGGGCTCGTCAACGATAAAAGAAGCATAAACGCCTGTCATCCTGTCTCTATCGACCGCAATGAAGTGACGGATATTTTGCAAAACAACACCGAACCGGGAGGGCTCGTGTTTTGTTACCAGTGCCCAGCTTTGCGGGGTCGGCGCCTGCAGTGAAATGTGTAATTGTTTAAGGCTGCATTTTACGAGCCGTCGGGAGATGTCTTCGGAAAGAAGGATCCCGTTGGTGTCGAAACGGGTAAGTGTAAGTCCGGATTCAGAGACGGCGTCCAGCATTTCTTTTATATGCGGGTGCGTGGTCGGCTCACCGCTGCCGGAAAAACGGACGGCGCGAAGGCCCTCGCGGACAAGACGGGATATTATCTGCTTGAAATCAGCTAAGCCCAGTTCCTGCTTCTCAGTCTTTATCCATCGTTGGTTACAAAAATAACAGTCCGCGTTGCAGCAATCCGTAATATGAATCTCTAAATAGAAAGGGCCCTGATGAGTGTGGCCTGATTCTATATCCGCGGCAATTCTCCGGGTCTCTTCGGGGCGAAGCATATACGTCAAATCCGATATGTGCGGTTCTTCGTTCATATATTTCCTTAAATGAAACTCAACGGGTAAGCGACTCCCTCTATTCTTAACACCTAACCGTTCAAGACTTGCAAAGATTCGAATCGGAACTATCGGCCCCGCGTAGGCAACGCGCTTGCGCCAACGTATCTGTGCTGCTGGAAGTAAGAACTTTAATCCGTATCTGTGGCTTCCTGCCAGACGATCCCGGCACAGGGCCGGCGGGTTGGTGATCACCGAACCAGAAATCTATTTCACGCATCTTGGCGGCGGTATAGAAGCCGTCCTGCCAAGTGTCGGTGTCCTGCAGCCCTTTCCACTTTCCGGTCTTGCTCGTGGCGCCGGCTCCACCCTTCTTGGCTACGGCCTGGTTGTGGCGCCATTTGTAGTGCCCGAAGACGCCGAGAATGTTGACGGCATACTCGGCGGCCAATCCCGGCGCGTTCTCGATGACAACGAGATTGTCGTCGTTCTTGCTGCTGGCCTTGGGACCGAGGTTGTGCGAACCGGTCATGACCACCGGGTGCGGTCCGAACGGGTCGAGCACAACCACCTTGCTGTGGATCATCACCATGGGCCCCCGGTACTCGTCGCCGAACCATGCAGTCATCGCGTCCTTGATCGGCGCCGGCACAATGACTTCGGGGGCGGCGTCCTGCGGTGTCCCGCGATTGTGGAACGTGAGCACTGGATCCTTGGCCCCACCCGGGTCCTGGTTGATGGCGCCATGCACGAACAGGTTGGCATCCGCCAGCGCGAGGATGTCGTTGAGCAGCGTGTTCTTCGGCCCTGGATTGAACATCAGGAATAGCACGCCCTGGCGCGCGCCCTGGATCAGACGGCGCGCATCGGAGAGATCAACGAAGTTCACGCACGGCGAGTTCCAGGCGGTAACGTTCCACCCCGCGCCCGATGCTTTGGTCGGTGTTGAGCCTTCCTGCGATAATTCAGGCGGGTAGTCGTTGCCGGCGGATAGCAGCTCGTCCCAGCGCTTCTTGTAGCCGGAGGCGAGATCGTCGCTCTCGATCAGCACACCGTTATTGACCTGGGTGCACAGACCGCTAACCGTCCAGTTGGTGCTGCCGGTCCACACGCGCCGCGGCATACCGCCGTTGTCGCAGAACACCAGGAACTTGTTGTGCGCAAAGTGCTGCCCTCTGACCAACCGGTCATGCACGACGATCTTGCCGGACTTCTTCAGTTGTGCACGGATCTGGGCGTTCTCGTCCTTCTCGGGAGATTTGAAAGCGCCCGAGGCGAGGATCAGATTGAAGTTCTTCCCATACGCTTCCATCGCCGGAATCAGCTCGGGATCGTTCAGCTCATAGAGGGCAGCGTACACCGTCTCGTCTGCTTTCTGCGAGGACGCCAGGAGATTCAGGAGCTCGGTTCGCAAATGGCCGCCGAGTTCCTGGCGCAAGTGCGATGCCGGATCGAGGATATTGTTCTTGAGCGCGGTCCCCGTCCCGCCCGGTCCCTTCGACAGATCGCGCGCGACCCATTGCGAGGCTACAATGCCGCGATTGAAATAGGCCTTGAAGCCCGGCGTCTGACCCGTGGAAACCGTAATCCAGTCGCTCCAAGGACTCGCTTCGGAATCCGCGGCAGGCTTCATCTTTCCCGCCTGGCCCAGCATCGGGACGACTCGATAGCGAACGGAAAGCCCATCTGCAAAATAATCGCTCCACAGGAATCGCTGAATCGGCCATTCGGTGGAGGGTTTGTGCAAGCCGCTCTGCGCCTGCGGATCATTCTCGAACCCGACCCAGGTCTCAACCACGGAATCGGTAACACTGCCGGAGGCGTTCTTCGCCTGACGGTACAGCGCAAAGCCACGGCAGTTGGGAATGCGTTTGTCGGTGCGCCAAACGATGGTCGTGTCGTCGCAGTTCGCATAGGCTTTAACTTCGATCGCCATCATTGCCTCCTTCAGCATGCTCATGAGGGAAGAAACAGCAAACGGCTCCAAGCTCCGACGTGTCCGCCTTCCCGGTATCAAGACATGGGGGCGACTTGTGCCCCCGCCTGAGTGGGTGCCGTGCGATCGTGACCCCGAATGGTAGCCTCGGGAATGAGATCCGGAATGACCTCGCCCGCCATATCCTCACCCCCCTCCTCTGGCAAAGGCTGAAAGTGGGTTGAGAACAAATAGGGTGAGGGTGTGGATTGTGATTGTCCGCTTGAGAGAGTTCATCGCATTACCTCCGTGGGCCGAAGGCAAACCGCGAAGAGAGGGCAATCGAAAGGTGAAGGTTCGACTATGCCGCGGAGTTTATCGCGGCCTCGTACGGCGATCAAGTAAGAATTCAGAAGTGGTGCACCAACCAGGGAGCCCAAGACTCCCAAGGCAGGTCACTCCTTCTTTCCCTGATTTGGGACGCACCGTATTTATGAATCGGAACAGTTAGTTTCCCGGGAGGGACCGGGGAGGAATAAATTTCTTGACACGCTAATCGGTATTGTGGTACTTATTTGCTTAATTAATCCCGAACATACTTTTCAGGAAGCAGGAGGAGCAATGGCGACGACTGACGAGATCATCGGAAAGACCGCGCCGTCCCGACTCGTCGATCACAACCTGATCGACAAGGAAATCGAGAGCCTCTGCGACGGCATGGTCCGCTACGAGAAACGTCCCGCGAAGCGCCGCGACGGTTCGACGGCCGAGGGGCTCTTCAACGCCTGGATCGTCATCAACAACCCGAAGCAGTACAACTCCTACACGACGGATATGGTCAAGGCGCTGATCCTCGCCTTCCGCCGGGCCTCCGTGGACCGCGCGGTGAACGCCGTGGTCTTCACCGGCGCCGGGGACAAGGCGTTCTGCACCGGCGGGAACACGAAGGAGTACGCGGAGTATTACGCCGGCAACCCGCAGGAGTACCGGCAGTACATGCGCCTGTTCAACGACATGGTCTCGTCCATCCTCGGCTGCGACAAGCCGGTGATCTGCCGGGTGAACGGCATGCGGATCGGCGGGGGCCAGGAGATCGGGATGGCGTGCGACTTCACGGTCGCGCAGGATCTGGCGAACTTCGGGCAGGCCGGTCCGAAGCACGGCTCCGCGGCGATCGGCGGCGCCACCGACTTCCTTCCGGTGATGATCGGGTGCGAGCAGGCGATGGTCTCCGGAACCCTCTGCGAGCCGTTCTCCGCCCACAAGGCCGCGCGGCTCGGAATCGTTTCCTGCATCGTTCCGGCACTGAAGATCGGCGGGACGTTCGTCGCGAACCCGACCGTGGTCACCGACCGGATGCTCGACGAGTACGGCCGGGGGATCCACGGCGACTTCAAGACCGGGGCGGCCTACAAGGAAGGGCTCGCGGCGATCAAGGGGGGCGAGGTCGATCTTTCCCTGCTCGACGCGGCGGTCGAGGAACTGTGCGCGAAGCTGCTTGAGACGTTCCCGGAGTGCATGACGAAGAGCCTCGAGGAACTCCGCAAGCCGAAGCTGATCGCGTGGAACGCGAACAAGGAGAACGCCCGGGCATGGCTGGCCCTCAACATGATGAACGAGGCCCGCGCCGGATTCCGTGCCTTCAACGAGGGGACGAAGGAGACCGGCCGGGAGATCGATTTCGTGAAGCTGCGGCAGGGACTGGCCAAGGGGATCCCCTGGAGCGAGGAACTGATCGACGGCCTGATCGCCGCCCTTCTCGCCGGGAAATCCGCCCGATGAGCACGCGTCCCGTCGGAGAAATCGTCGCCGCCTGCGAGGAGATCTTCGAGGACCTGAGCTTCGCGAAGGCGCGGGAATGGAAGGCCGCCGTCCCGGGACGGAAGGTGATCGGATACATGCCGGTCTACGTCCCGCGGGAGATCGTCCACGCGGCGGGGATGCTGCCGCTCGGGATCCTCGGGGGTGGGGCGGACATGGAGGTGATCCACGGGGACGCTTTCTACCAGAGCTACATCTGCCGGATCCCCCGGTCGACCATCGAGATGGCGATCAACGGGAAGCTCGACTTCGTCGACGGCATGATGTTCCCCTCCATCTGCGACGTGATCCGGAACCTGAGCGGCATCTGGAAGCTCCTGTTCAAGGACAAGTACGTCCGCTACTTCGACGCGCCGCAGAACTTCCGCGAAGGGGTCGGCGGGGTCTTCTACACGAACGAGATGCGGGAACTTCGGGACGGGCTGGCGAACCTCGCCGGCCGGGAAGTCTCCGACGACGACGTCCGCCGTTCGATCGCCGTCTACAACGAGAACCGCCGGTGGGTGAACAAGGTCTACGACTTCCGGGCCGACTTCCCGTGGAAGGCTCCGTCCGCCGAGGTCTACCTTCTGATGCGGGCGGGCATGGTCCTCCCCCCCGAGGAGCACACACTCCTGATGCGGGAGTACCTGGCCGCCGCCGAGGCCGCGAACCGTCCGATGCGGGACAACTGCCGGGTGGTGCTGACCGGGGCCTTCTGCGAGCAGCCGCCGCTGAACCTCATCAAGTCGCTCGAGATGTCCGGATGCTACATCGTGGACGACGATTTCATGCTCGTCGCGCGCTGGCTACTTACGGACGTCCCGACGGAGGGAGACCCGATCGAGAACCTCTCCCGGGCGTTCCTCCTCCACTCCGCGGAAACGGCGGCCAAGTACGAGCCGGACGTCGCCCGGAAGGGAAGCTACCTGATCGACACCGTCCGGAAGCGGAAGGCCGACGGCGTCATCTTCGCGGCGCCCAGCTTCTGCGACCCCGCGCTGCTCGACAAGCCGATGATCATCTCCCGGATCGAGCCGCTCGGGATCCCCTACATCCACATCCAGTACGCCGAGAATTCGAGCCAGATGCAGCCGATCCGCGAACAGTCGGGCACCTTCGCCGACTCCATCAAACTGTGGAGCGCGTCATGAG
>Ga0334722_10007557_pt1 | contig 10514 bp, 8 predicted proteins | sample C3_bottom_MG_FD_207210 | JGI IMG/M metagenome (GOLD analysis project Ga0334722, IMG submission 207210) | Sediment microbial communities from Yellowstone Lake, YNP, Wyoming, USA - C3_bottom | ecosystem: Environmental > Aquatic > Freshwater > Lake > Sediment | place: USA: Wyoming | collected... | reverse complement strand
TCAGTGACGGGTGACGTGCGTTCAGGCTCCACCCGCATCAGTCATGAAGCTTCTGCTGCAAGCGCGGATACGCGGCTATGACGGGCAGCCTCGCCGCTCAGCCCTTCGACATACTGCACGAGTATGCCTCAGGGCTTTACGGCTCCGAGTGCCCGTCTCGCTTCGCGTCTGCACGCTTCCGCAACGAACCTTCATGAATAATGCGGGTTAAGACGCCCTCATGTATTCCAACACATCACTCATCACCGTTTACGTTCCTCAATAATTTTTGGAACCACAAAGAACCCGTCGGCCGACTCCGGCGCATTCGCCACCGCACGCTCGACGGACAGGGACGGCCCCGCAATGTCGGAACGAAACACATTGACTTGCCCCGGCACCGTCGCCGTCAGTTCGACGCCTGTGGTGTCGTACTGTTTCAATGTCTCTACATGCGTGAGAATCTGGCTCAACTGTTTCGCAAACGCCGCCTTCTCAATATCCGTCAACTCCAGCCGGGCCAACTTCGCGACCTTCTCAACTTCTTCTTTGGTGATGTTCATATGAAGTTCGTCTTTCAAGTCTTCAAGTCAAAAAGTCGAAAGTCTGGTTCCATGTCGAGACTTGACGACGTTCTGACATGACGACCTTCTGACGCATCATTCCACCGTGACACTTTTCGCCAAATTCCGTGGCTGATCCACATCCGCGCCGCGCAGGACCGCAATATGATACGCCAAGAGCTGCAATGGAATCGTAAACAGAATCGGCGACAGCAAGGGATGGGTGTCGGGAATCGTGAACACTGCATCGGCGATCTTCCCCAACTCCCGCTCGCCCTCCGCCACGAACGCGATGACCGGGGCGTGCCGGGCTTTCACTTCCATCAGATTACTCACGGTCTTTTCGTACAACCGGTCCTTAGGCGCCAACACTACCACCGGCATGTCTTTATCGATGAGGGCGATCGGGCCGTGTTTCATCTCTCCCGCGGCGTAGCCTTCCGCATGGATATAGGACACTTCTTTCAGCTTCAATGCTCCCTCGAGCGCGATCGGATAGTTGATGCCGCGACCGAGGAACAAGAAGTTGCGTTTCTTGTAATACCGTTTGGCAATCGCGACAATCTCCGCCTCTCGGCCGAGCATCTGCTCGACCAATACCGGAAGCCGGACCAGCCGATCGAGCCAGGCCTTGCCGTCCGCAACAGACAAGGTTTCGCGCACGCGGCCCAAATGCAACGCCAGCATGTAGAGCGCCGTAAGCTGCGCGGTGAAGGCTTTGGTCGAAGCGACACCGATCTCAGGCCCACAATGCGTGTAGAGAATGCCGTCTGATTCGCGGGCCAGGGTACTGCCCACCACGTTCACGACCGAGACGACACGCGCTCCTTTTTCCTTCGCTTCACGCGCCGCGGCCAACGTGTCAGCCGTCTCACCGGACTGCGAGATCGTGATAAAGAGATCGTCTTTCTTAACCAGCGGATCGCGGTAACGGAATTCGCTGCCGATATCGACCTGCACCGGTGTACGGACCATCTCCTCCAGCAGATACTTCCCCACCAGCCCCGCATGCCATGAGGTGCCACAGGCCACGATCCAGATTCGTCCGACTGCAGCAAACTCTTTCGGCGTCAATCCGATATCCGGCAGATCCGCCTCGCCGGTATCGTAGGAATAGCGCCCGCGCATCGTGTCGAGAATCGCCTGCGGCTGTTCATGAATCTCCTTCAGCATGAAGTGCGGGAATCCGCTCTTTTCCGCCGCGGAGGCATCCCAGGTGATCTTCGTCAATTTCCGTTTAACTGGATGGCCCTCGATATCGGTGAAATGAATGTCCGTCCCGGTCACAACCGCCACGTCGCCATCTTCGAGGTAGGTGACGTCACGGGTATGGGCAAGCATGGCCATGACATCGGACGCAACGAAGGACGCCTTGCCGGTTGTGCCCACGACCAACGGACATCCGGAGCGCGCCGCGATCATCGTCCCCGGTTCCCGCTCCGAAATGACGGCGAGCGCATAACTCCCTCGCACATCCTTCGTGGCGGCTCGTACCGCCTCGGCCAGCTTCATGCCCTGCTGGAGATATCTATCGATCAGATGCGCCACAACTTCCGTATCCGTTTCCGAATGAAACTTGTAGCCATCTTTCTCCAATTGCTGTTTCAGCGGCTGATAGTTTTCGATGATGCCGTTGTGCACAAGCACGCAGCCGTTCGAGCGGTGCGGATGGGCGTTTTGCTCCGAGGGCTTCCCATGCGTAGCCCATCGCGTATGGCCAATTCCCACAGTGCCCTTGAGTTCTTTCTCCATGAGCGACTTCTGAAGATTAGCGAGTTTGCCGACACTGCGTCGGACTTCAATCTTCTCGCCTTGCAGCACCGCGACGCCTGCTGAGTCATAGCCTCGATATTCCAGCTTGGCGAGGCCGTCGATCAGAATCGGCACCGTCTCCTGATCGCCCACGTATCCGACAATTCCACACATACTTAACCCCTACTGTGTTTCTTCACTTGCCTGCCCTTTGAAGCCAGCGGTCTTTTCTTCGTAAGGCGTGAGGCGTGAGGCGTGAGGCGAGTGGACTTCATTTTACGTTTCACGTTTAACGTTTCATGATTCACGCCGGTTTGCAGCGCCCGCCGTCGCGCCGCCCACCCTGCAAGATTCACTTGAGGCACCCGCCCAATTACCAAGGCATCCGCCGGCACATCCTCCGTGACCGTAGTGCCGGCTGCGATGATGGCTCCCGCCCCCACTGTCACCGGTGCGATCAACTGCGTATCGCTGCCGAGAAAGACTCCATCCCCGATCACCGTCTGAAACTTCCGCAAACCATCGTAGTTACAGGTGATGGTACCGGCGCCAATGTTGACCCCTTTTCCAATCTTTGCGTCCCCCAGGTAACTCAGATGGTTTGCCTTCGATCCTTCGCCCAGATCGGTTTTTTTCATCTCGACAAAGTTCCCGACCTTGGCTTTCTTCCGCACCACTACACCGGGACGCAGATGGGCGAACGGGCCTAGGTGCGAATCGTCCTCCATATGAGAATCGGCACATACGCAGTGATCGAGAATCTTAACACCATTGCCGACGGTGCAACCCGTCAGTCGTGTATAGGAATGCAGCACACAATCTTCCCCAATGACCGTGGTTCCTTCGAGCGTCACGTTAGGATACAGTACCGTGTCTTTCCCGATCGTGACCGCCGCGTCAATCCAGGTTGAGGCTGGATCGATCATCGTCACCCCTGCATCCAGCCAGCGGTCCCGAATCTGCTGCCGCACCACCTGTTCGGCCTCAGCCAGCTGTCGGCGCGTATTTACGCCAAGTCCTTCGTCGGGATTGTCGAGCACGATAGCGGCCACACGACGTCCCTGCTCCACCGCGAGATGGACGATCTCCGTCAAATAGTATTCCCCTTGTGCGTTGCTGGGATCGAGTTTCTCCAAAGCGCTGAAGAGAAACTCGCCGTCAACCACATAGGTACCCACGTTGATTTCACGGATCGCTTGCTCCTCTGCATTGGCGTCACGATCCTCGACGATGCGAGAGACACCCCGCGAGGCTGAGTTCGCACGCACGACCCGTCCGTATCCGCTTGCGTCTGCGAGCACCGCGGTAAGAATGGTTACAGTCGCACGTTCCGCCTCGTGGACACGAAGGAGTTCGCGCACGGTCTTTTCCTGAAGCAGAGGCGTATCGCCGTTCAGAATCAGATAACTGGATGGGGCGCCCCGCTTGCCCACTGCAAACACCGGGCGGCTCTGCAAGACCGCATGGCCTGTGCCCAATTGCTCCCGTTGTTCAACAATCGCAACTGAAGAGCCGCCGCGCATTCCTGACGTCGCGCGGCCGATCACCTGGCGAACCAGATCAGCTTGATGTCCCACCACGACAGCCACACGATCCCCGGCGACGCGCAATCCGAGCCCAACCGAATAGAGCACCATCGCCTGGCCGGCCACCGGATGCAGCACCTTCGCCTGTTTTGAGCGCATGCGCTTCCCGAGCCCGGCAGCCATCACGACCACCGCAAGGCCGGCAATCTTCCTCTGCTGGTCGGGGCTGACCGACCTCTTCACCGTCGAGACTTCAATGGCTCGTGAACGCCTCATCCGATCGGCACCCCCGTTTCAGGCTGCTTGACCGTACCCCACTTCGTCGCGGCAGTCACGGCCGATGCCAGCGACGTGGACGGTGAGCAGAGCCCGCCTGAGACGATGAGCTTCATCGCCTCTTCTACGCTCATGTCGACGGACGTGACTTCATGTTCCGGCACCAACAGGAAATAGCCAGACGTCGGATTCGGGGACGTCGGCACATACACGTGGATCAGCGGCTCCTGCGCGAGATCCTGCATTTCCCCTTTGGTCACTCCCGTTACAAAGGCAATACAATAGTGGCCATTTTTGGGAAATTGAATCAGCACGACGCGGTTGTATGACGCATGCTCCGTGAATGACAAAATATCCATCATGGATTTCAACGTCGAGTAGATCCCTCGCACGAGTGGCACACGATTCAACCATTCCTCCCACCACTTCACGATTTGCCGGCCCATAAAATTGGTGGCAAACAGCCCGGCCGCAAAGACCAAGATGACCAACGCCAGAATCCCCAGCCCCGGCACATAATGACTCGGCACCAACCGGGCCAGGAGATCCCCGAGAATCCCATCGACAGCCACGAAAAGGGCCTTCAAAATGAGGACAGTTCCCCAGATGGGGATAATCACGAGCAAGCCCGTCAGAAAGTAGCGTTTTAGCAAGGTTTTCAGCATAAATATGAACCGACGGAACTAGATGGCTATCATACAGAGAATTACGAGGGTCTCGCAAGCCTTTTCTTGCTATTTTCAACAACTTGGAATACCATCCCGCCCGTTTTCTTCATCGATAAGGGTGCTAAGCGATGGGGGCAAAGAAGCAGGAGACTCGTGGCCGGTTTATTACCCTGGAGGGGGTCGAAGGCAGTGGGAAGAGCACCCAGATTCGCCACCTCGCGGACGTGCTGACCAAGGCAGGATACCGAGTACTCCAAACCAGAGAACCTGGTGGCACTGCTACAGCCGAAGCGATCCGCCACATCCTGCTTACGACGTCGTCTCACGAACCGGTCACGCCTCAGGCCGAAGCCTTGCTGATCCTCGCTGCGAGATGTCAGCACGTCACGCAGCTCATCATGCCGGCACTGCGGCGCGGCACCGTGGTGCTCTGCGACCGGTTTTCCGACTCCACGTTTGCCTATCAAGGATTCGCGCGCGGCCTTGATCTCCAGTGGCTGCGAGCAGCCAACGAGGTCGCGACCGGCGGGCTCACGCCGGATCTCACCGTCGTACTGGACCTCCCGGTTTCAGTGGGCTTGGGCAGGCGGCGAGTCGATCGTGGACAACAGAATCGGCTGGACCGTGAGACAGAACGTTTTCATCGAAAGGTGCGCCGGGGATTTCTGGCGCTCGCCGCCGAAGAGCCTGGCCGCATGACGATCGTGAATGCGAATCGGCCCGCGCAAGAAGTCCGGGACGAGCTTACTGAGATCGTGGTAGGCTGGATGGCTCAACCGCGTCGCCCTCCACGCCGTCGGAGTTAACATGCCCTTTCACGACTGTATCGGCCATCAACAATCCATCGCTTTCTTACAATCCGCCGTCAACCATAAACGCCTAGCTCACGCCTATCTGTTCCATGGCGAGGAGGCGATTGGAAAACAATTAACGGCCATTCGCCTCGCGCAAGCGCTCAACTGCGAACAGCCTCCCGAGGCGGACAGTCTCGACAGTTGTGGCGCATGCCGGTCCTGCCAACAGATCGAAGCCCGCACGCATCCGGACTTTTTCGTCATCGAGCCGGACCCGGAACAGGCCACCCAGCAAATCAAGATTGAGCAAGTCCGCGAGATCGAGCACCAGATCATGTACCGTCCGCTCATCGGTGAGCGAAAAATCTGTCTGATCAATGACGCCGACCGCATGACGATCGGCGCGGCCAACGCGCTGTTAAAAACGTTGGAAGAGCCACCTGCGCATAGTCTCTTCCTCGTCATCTCGAGTCGCCCCGCTGCCCTCCCTGCGACCATCCGGTCACGCTGTCAGGCCCTTCGCTTTACGACACCGGCTCGAACACAGGTGGAAGCGGCGCTCATTCTGAAACGTGAAATCCCTCCCGCAGATGCGCGGTTCCTCGCCATCATCAGCGAAGGCCGTCTCGGGGAAGCCCTCATCGCCGATGTGCCAGACACGCTCGCGCGCCAACAGGAACTCGTGGACCTGGTCCGTCCCCAATCCTTGCAATCGATCGGGTCCATCCTGTTCTCGGCGGAAACAATTGCGAAGGCCGACCGTGCACAGGACATGCTCGCCTGGCTGGCTCGCTGGATCCGCGACCTCGTCTTGATTCAGGTCGGAGGAGATCGTGACCAGTTGCTCTACCTTGACGATCTCAGGACGCTGGAAGCCTACGCGCAGCAGGCCGACACCGATGCGCTGTTGGACCTGCTCCGCGAGATTGAGATGACCGAGCAGCGCGCCACGCGGCACCTCAATCTTCACATGGCGCTGGAAATGATCTTGCTCCGCCTGCGCGACGCGCTCGCACTTGCGCTAGCTGGAGCCCCTGCCTAGCATCCTCGCCGCCAACCTGGTATCTTTTCGTTCGGCCATGAGTGCACCGAATACCTTCTACATCACGACGCCGATCTATTACGTGAACGACGTGCCGCATATCGGACACGCCTATACCACTGTGGCTGCCGACGTCCTGGCTCGCTACTGGCGCCTGCGAGGACGCGACGTCTTGTTTCTCACCGGGCTCGACGAACATGGACAAAAAGTTCAGCAGGCAGCGGCTAAAGCCGGGATCGATCCGCAAACCCATTGCGACAAGCTGGCCCCCCAGTTCCAGGCACTTTGGAAACGTCTAAACATTTCCAACGATGCCTTCATCAGGACGACGGATGCCCAACACAAATCAGTCGTTCAACGATACCTTCAACAACTTTATGACAACCAACTGATTTACAAGGCTGACTATACTGGGTGGTACTGCACATTTGATGAACGGTTTTGGACGGAGAAAGATGTCACCGATGGCCTCTGCCCCGACTGCAAACGCCCCATTGAACAGCTCAGCGAGCACAATTATTTTTTCAAGATGGGGGAGTACCAGGACCGCCTGATCGAGCACGTCAAGCAGCATCCGGGCTTCATCCGCCCTGAGTCGCGCCGCAATGAAGTCCTGGGGTTCTTGACCACGCAGAAGCTCGGCGACCTGTCGATCTCCCGACCCAAATCGCGTCTCTTGTGGGGGATCGATCTCCCGTTCGATAAAGACTACGTCACCTACGTCTGGTTCGACGCGCTCGTGAATTATATCTCTGCCCTCGAATACCTGCCGAAAAAGCCAGCGTTCGATCAGTTCTGGCCCACGACTGTCCACCTGGTTGGTAAAGATATCCTCACCACCCATGCCGTCTACTGGTCCACCATGTTGATGGCCCTCAACCTGCTGCTACCGGAAACGATTTTTGCGCATGGTTGGTGGACCGTCGATGGTGAAAAAATGTCGAAGAGCCGCGGCAACGTCGTCGATCCCAACAAGATGGTCGACGAGTTCGGGACCGACGCCTTCCGGTATTTTTTGTTATGCGAAGTGCCCTTCGGTCACGACGGCGACTTTTCACGCGACGCCCTGATTGGCCGTGTCAACAGCGATCTCGCGAATGGGCTTGGCAATCTGTTAAGCCGCACGTTGACCATGATCGAGCGGTTCGCCAACGGTACGATTCCCGGCGTTGGCACTCCGGCCCTTCCCGAACTTGAAGCTCGGATCGCCACAGCAGCGACAAGTCTTCCAGATCGAATCGATCAGGGATTCGGCGCGCTCGCTTTTCGAGAAAACCTCCAAGCCATATGGGAACTCATCGGCTTGTGTGACGAATACATCGACAAGGCTGCGCCCTGGCAACTTGCCAAGAATCCTGATAGCCACCCACGCCTCAACACTGTACTCAATACCGCGTCGAGGGCGCTGCGCTTGCTTTCAGTCCTCATGTACCCCTACATGCCCCAGACGGCTGTGCAACTCGCTCAGCAACTCGGCCTCTCCTTCGACTTTTCAAAGCCGGTGCCGCAAACAGCCTATGAATGGGAAACACCGCTTGCTGAAGTAAAGATCTCCAAAGGCCCAGTCCTCTTCCCACGCATTGAATCGAAACCACAAGGAGCCAAGACCGTGAGCGACACACCAACTCCCTCGCAGCCGACCGCTGCAATACCTGCCCCAGCCACTGCCGCACCACAGACACCAGCTCCTGCAGCATCAACGCCTGCAGCGCCTGCTCAGATCACCATAGACGAGTTCATGAAGATTCAGCTTAAGACCGCAAAGGTGCTCACCGCCGAACGTGTCCCCAAGTCTGAGAAGTTGCTCAAGCTGCAAGTCAGTCTTGGAGAAGGGACGGAGCCACGACAGATCGTCGCTGGTATCGGCAAGAAATACGAACCGGAGGCGCTGATCGGCAAGACGATCATCATTGTCGCCAACCTCAAGCCTGCGAAGCTCATGGGCATCGAATCGCAAGGCATGGTCCTGGCCGCAGGGGACAGCGAAGTCCGCGGCCTGGCCACCATCCTCGAAGAAGTTGACCCCGGCACCAAAGTGAAATGAGCCTGGCGGTTGCCATAGCCCGGCTCCTTATTCTCTGTGGTGCTGCCCTGACCCCGCTCCCCTGCCTTGCGATCCCGCCTGAAGACGAACCCCCTTCCGATCTCCGTCTGAACAATCCACAACCGACGACCATCCTCGTCCGCGTCGTGGGCCATGGCGCGATGGTCCTCGGTCGAGAGGTCGGGAGCGCCCGCGTCACGATCACCGACGTGGCCACCAAACAGATCCTGGCCACCGGCATTCAGCAGGGCGAAGCCGGCGACCAGAATCAAATCATGCGGACGCCGCGTCTCTTGGAAGAGCCGCACTACAGCTCCCGGCCTGCCGCAGCCTTTACCGCAACATTTGACTTGCTCCATCCCACGCTCGTTGAAGTGACCGCCGAAGGTCCACTCGCCTACCCCGCATCGTCCCAGCGCGCCTCGACCACGGTGTGGCTCGTACCCGGACAGGACATGACCAACGACGGGATTGTCCTTCATCTCTATGGGTACATCGTCCAGATCGAACATCCGAAACCGGGCGAGCCCCTGATCGCCAAAGACGACGTCCCCCTGCGCGCATCCGTGCGCACGTTGTCCGGCGCCCTCGTCCGCCCACATGGGGACTGGGATTCCCGCAAGACCCATATCTACGGCGAACTGATGGTCGGCGATCGCGTGCTCGAGCGACTTCAAATGTTCTACAGCGGAGAGCGAGCCACGTTCGAAGCCCCGTTCTTCGTTCCCCTCCCGGAAGATGCGCCGGAGGGAATCACCCTCCGCGTCGTGGCAGCCGACCCCGCCAGCGGAAACCTTGGTATCGTACAATCCAAATACCCAGTCCTCAGCGAACGCCTTCGCCAAAACCCGAGAAGCGAACCCCGCTGATCGCGAAAAGTCTCCGGAACGCTTGCTGCCTCGGCTCCCACATGCGACACTATTATCTATGACCGCTCTTGCCTCCTATGAACATCTCCGCAGCCGTTTGTACCTCTCACTGGCACTGAACGCGGCGATCATCGCCGCTGAGTTCATCGGCGGATGGATCCTCAATAGCATCGGACTCATGAGCGATGCGGGCCATAACTTCGTCGACCAGGGCGCGCTCTTTCTTGCTCTCTATGCCCATCTCCTCACGGCCAAGCCTGCCACAGAAGCCAGAACATTTGGGTATCACCGCGCCGGCATCATTGCGGCCTTCTTGAATTCGTTCGTCCTGTTACTCACGGCCCTCGGCATCACACTCGTTGGACTCAAACGGCTGCTGCAGCCTATACCGGTGGACGGCGGCTGGGTCATGGCGATCGCTGCCCTGAGTTTCGCAGCCAACCTGAGTATCGCGCTCCTGTTGCAGCACGGAGCCAAGGACGATCTTAATATCCGTAGCGCCTTTTGGCACATGCTGGGTGATGCCTGGGCGTCACTGGGCGTCGTGATCAGCGGCGGAGCCATCTTAATCACCGGATGGACCATTCTCGATCCGCTGGTCAGCTTGCTGGTCGTCGTGGCAATTGCAAAAGGGGCCTGGCCGCTGTTTAAGGAGTCGCTGGACGTCTTGTTGGAATCGACCCCGCCGAAGATCAGCGCCTCACACATGGCTGCGACCATCGAGGGGATCCCCGGCGTGAAAAACGTCCACGACCTCCATATCTGGGCGGTCGAACCTCGGTTGATTATGATGACTTGCCATATACTCGTCGATGGAGATGATTCGGCACTGACCAATAATTTACTACACACCATCCGCGCCCGGGTCAGCACGGACTTCGGCATCAAGCATATGACGATTCAGATGGGAACCCACTGTTGCCACCCAGACGAGATCCACTGCGATCTAACAACCTTGGCAAAGCAGCACCAGGATGAGGGGCTCTTACATGTGCGCCACT
>Ga0334722_10007556_pt1 | contig 10515 bp, 9 predicted proteins | sample C3_bottom_MG_FD_207210 | JGI IMG/M metagenome (GOLD analysis project Ga0334722, IMG submission 207210) | Sediment microbial communities from Yellowstone Lake, YNP, Wyoming, USA - C3_bottom | ecosystem: Environmental > Aquatic > Freshwater > Lake > Sediment | place: USA: Wyoming | collected... | reverse complement strand
GTTTCGCGCCGCCGCTACTTCGTCGAGCCTGCCGATCGGGGTGGACGTGGGGGCGTTGTGGAGGAGCTCGGGATGGCTCTTCGCCTCCTCGGCGATCTTGATCAGGACCTCGGCGAACTGGTCCAGGGTTTCCTTGTCCTCGGTCTCCGTCGGCTCGATCATGATGGCCTCGGGTACGATGAGGGGGAAGTAGATTGTCGGCGGATGGAAGCCGTAGTCGATGAGGCGCTTGGCGATGTCCAGGGTGTGGATGCCCTCGGCGATGTCGCCGGCCGCCACGAACTCGTGCATGCAGCGCCGCGGGTACTTCACCTTGTAGTGCTTCTCGACCTTCACCTTGATGTAGTTGGCGTTGAGCACCGCGTTCTCGGCGAGCCTGCGGAATCCCTCGGCCCCGAGCATGCGCACGTAGGTGTAGGCGCGCACGAGGACGCCGAAGTTGCCGTAGAAGGACTTCATGCGCCCGATGCTCCTGGCCGGCATGGCCAGGCCGTACTTCTCGCCCTTCTTGACCGCGATGGGGCCGGGAAGGAAGTCGAGGAGCTTCGCGCCGACGCCGACGAAGCCCGCGCCGGGCCCGCCGCCGCCGTGGGGCGTCGAGAAGGTCTTGTGCAGGTTGAAGTGCATGACGTCGATGCCCGAGTTACCCGGCTTGAAGATGCCGGTCACCGCGTTCATGTTGGCGCCGTCGCCGTAGACGAGGCCGCCCGCGGCGTGGACCAGCTCGGCGATCCTCTCGATGTTGGGGTCGAAGAGGCCGAGGGTGTTGGGGTTGGTGATCATGATGCCGGCGATCTCGCCGGGGTTGGCGTCGAGGGCGGCCTTGAGGAGGGCGAGGTCCACGCCTCCGTTCGCGTCCGAGGGCACGGGGATGGTGGTCATGCCGGCCATGGTACAGGTGGCGGGATTGGTGCCGTGGGCCGAGTCGGGGATGAGCATCTTCGTGCGCTTCGCGTCGTTCCGGGAGACGTGCCAGGCGCGGATGATGAAGACGCCGGCCAGCTCGCCGTGGGCGCCCGCGGCGGGAGTGATGCTGGCGCCGGCGAAGCCGCCGATCTCGCGGAGGCTCTCCTGGAGTTTGTAGATGAGCTCGATGGCCCCCTGGCTGAATTCCTCGCCGATGAGGGGATGGGTGTCGCGCCAGCCGTGGAGGTTGGCGGCGAGCTCGTTGACCTTGGGGTTGTACTTCATCGTGCAGGACCCGAGGGGATAGAAGTGGGTGTCGATGGAGTAGTTCTTCTGCGAGAGGCGGGTGAAGTGCCGCACGACCGAGAGCTCGTCGAGCTCGGGGATCTTGAGGCTATCGCGCCTGAGGCCCGCCGGCACGGGCGTGGCGGGCACGTCGCAGTCGGGCAGGGCCACGGCGATGCGGCCGGGAGAGGACATCTCGTGGAGGAGTTTTTCCGGGACGAGGTTCACTTGATCACCTCCTTGAGGGACGAGACGAGGAGGTCGATCTGGGACTTCGTCGACATCTCGGTGGCGCAGACGAGGAGCTCGTGCGTGCGCGCGCCGTCGTATTTCGAGAGGGCGAGGCCGGGAACGATGCAGCGCCTCGAGAGCTTCTCGACGATCTCGGCGGCCGGCACCGGGGTCCGGACGACGAATTCCTTGAAGAAGACGCCGCCCTCGACCTTGAAGCCGGGGACCTTGTCGATCTCGGCGGCCGCGTAGTGGGCCTTGTTCCAGCAGAGCTCGGCGACCTTGGCGAGGCCGCCCTTGCCCATCAGGGCGAGGTAGATGCAGGTCTGGAGCATCACGAGACCCTGGTTGGAGCAGATGTTCGACACGGCCTTCTCGCGCCTGATGTGCTGCTCGCGGGCGGTGAGGGTGAGGACGAAGCCGCGGCGACCCTCGTGGTCCTGGGCCTGGCCGACGATGCGGCCGGGGAGCTTGCGCATGAGCTTGGCGGTGACGCCCATCATGCCGAGCCAGGGCCCGCCGAAGTTCATGGCGTTGCCCAGGGCCTGGCCCTCGGCGGTGACGATGTCCGCGCCGAGCTCGCCCGGGCTCTTCAGAATGCCGCACATGATCGGGTCGACATGCACGATGTAGAGGGCCCCGGCCGCGTGGGCCTTGTCGGCCCCGGCCTTGATGTCGTGGATCTGCCCGTGGAAGTCGGGATAGGAGGCGACCACGCAGGAAGTCGCGGAGTCGGCCGCGGCATTGGCCGGGCCTCCCTCGTAGGCGACGAACTGGACGTCGAAGGCCGCGAAGTAGGTCTCGATGACGCCGCGGTACTCCGGATGGAGGGCCTCGGGAAGGAAGACCTTCTTGCGCTCGCCCCCGTGGTTGTAGGCCATGAGGACGGCCTCGGCGAGGGCGGTGGCTCCGTCGTAGTGGGAGGCGTTGACCACCTCCATGCCGAAGAGCTCCGCGGCCATCGACTGGTACTCGAAGATGGCCTGGAGGGTGCCCTGGGAGACCTCGGGCTGGTAGGGCGTGTAGGCGGTCAGGAACTCGCCGCGCGAGGCGAGGGCGCCCACCGCTGCGGGGATGAAGTGGTTGTAGGAGCCGGCTCCGAGGAACCAGGCGCAGGTCGAGGCGGTCACGTTCTTCGCGGCCATGGCTTCGATCTCGCGGGTCACTTCGAGCTCGGAGAGGCCCTTGGGCAGGTCGAGTTTCGGGAAGCGCTTCGCCTCGGGGATGTCGGCGAAGAGCTCCTCGACCGACTTGACCCCGATGGCCGCGAGCATGGCCTTCCTGTCGGCGTCGGAATTCGCGATGAAGGGCATCAGTGCGCTCCCGCTTCCTTCTCGTAGGCGGCGGCGTCCATGAGCCCGTCCCACTCGGAGGCGACCGTGGGCTCGATCTTGACCATCCAGCCCTCGCCGTAGCAGTCGCGGTTCACGAGGGCGGGATCGCCCTGGAGGGCCTCGTTGACCGCGGCGATCTTGCCGGAAACGGGCATGTAGAGGTCCGAGGCGGCCTTGACCGACTCGACGACGCCGAAGGCCTCGCCCTGCTTGAGGACCTTGCCGACCTCGGCGAGCTCGACGAAGACGATGTCGCCCAGGGACTCCTGGGCATGGTCGGAGATGCCGGCGACGAGGAGGTTCCCCTCCTTGCGGGCGTACTCGTGGGAACTGCGATAACGGGCCTTTGCGTCGATCTTCATGACTTGCTCCTTACTAGTACGTATAAAAGTCAGGTTTCCAATGTCTCGCGCAAAGGCGCAAAGGCGCGAAGAGGGAAACAGGAAGACAGAAGGGAAATTCCAAAGCAGTTCTCGGACTTCCACAACTTCCATCACCACCTATCTCTTCCTTCATTCCCTTGGCGTCCTTCGCGTCTTTGCGCGGAATTCTTCGCCTATCTTCTGTAGGCCGGCAGGTAGAGGGGGCGCTTCACCACGAGGCCGGGCTTGGGCTTGCCGTGGCAGAGGACCTGGACCTCGGTGCCGACCTTCGCGTGGGCCGGGGCCACAAAGGCGTTGGCCGCGTACTTCTTCACCGTGGGGCAGAACATGCCAGCCACGCAGGCGCCGATCTTCTCGCCCGTGGCGGAGAGGACCTCGTAGCCCTCGCGGGGCACGCCGCCCGTGATCTCGATACCGACGAGCTTGCGAGAAACGCCGGCGGCGGCAATGGCCTCGAGGGCGGCCTTGCCGATGAAGTCGGGCTTCGTGAAGTCGCAGGCCCACTTGAAGCCGGCCTCGAGGGCGTTGATGGCGGGGCTGATCTCGTGGCCGTGGAGGGGCATGCCCGCCTCGAAGCGGAGGGAGTCGCGGGCGGCGAGGCCGATAGCCTTGGTCTCGATGCCGTGCTTCTCGCCGGCCTTGATGAAGCCCTCCCAGAGGGCGACGGCCTTGGCGGCGGGGAAGAAGAGTTCGCCCCCGTCCTCGCCGGTGTAGCCGGTGCGGCCGAAGAGGATCTTCGTGCCGTCGATGACGATCTCGCCCGAGGTGAAGCGCGGGAAGGAAGAGACCTTGGGGCTGCCGACCAGGTCGAGGAGCTCGAGGGCCCTGGGACCCTGGACCGCCATCATGTATGTCTCGGCGGACTTGTCCTCGACGTGGACCGTTCCCTTCCAGGCCTTGGCCCGGGCCTGGAACCACTCGTAGTCGGCGGCGAGATTGGAGGCGTTGACGACGATCCACCAGCGACCCGGGAGTCGGTAGACGAAGAGGTCGTCGAGGACGAGGCCCTTCTCGTCGAGGAGAAGGGAATAGCGGGCGTCCCAGTCCTTCATGTCGAGGACGGCCCCGCTCACCGTGTGGGAGACGAAGGCGTCGGCGTCGGGACCGGAGACGACGAGCTGGCCCATGTGGTCGATGTCGAAGAGCCCGACCGAGCGGCGGGTGATGTGGTGCTCCTCGAGGGCGCCGGTGGGATAGGAGATCGGCATGTCATAGCCTGCGAAGGGCGCCATCTTGGCGCCGGCGGCGACGTGCCAGTCATGCAAGAGCGTGGTGTTCAGAATCAGCCTCCTTGAGCTGCTGCGTGGAGGACGGCCGCGTGGGCCGGGGACCACGGCAAAAACGAAGGAAGTGTAACAGGAAAGGCCCAAAGCCGCAAGAAAGATATGCCGGCCGAAACGCCCGCTTCGACCCTTGAAACGTATCGGCCCGCCTGGTGGGCCGGGGCTTCAAAAACTGTTGCGGGAGAGGGGTTTGCCGATGTAGACGCCTTCGCCGCCGAGATAGTCATGCCGCTCGCCCTCGATGAGGATCTGGACGTCGTGCACGGTGGCGAAGGAGGTGGCCGTGTACACGATCTGCTTGAGCTGGCCCGCGTAACCCTCGATGCCGTAGTGGTTGTACATGAAGGGCTCGCTCAGGTTGACGAGGGCCGTCGTGCCCTGGACCCGCACCGAGAGGAGGCGGGTGCCCGCCGGGATGAGGCTGATGAGGCGGCGGTTGAGCTCCGAGGCGTCGGGACCCTTGATGAGGGCCTCGAGGGCGTCGGACAGGGGAGAATCACTGGTCGGGATGAGGCGCGTCACGTCCTGGCGGACGATGACCCCGTCGTCGTCGATGCGCACGAAATAGAGGGTAGCGGCCCGCTGCTTCGCGGGAGCCTGGGCGGCAGGTTGTGCGACACCGTTTCCGGCCGCGGCCGCCCCGCTTCCGGCGACGCCCTGCCCGGAGCCGGAGCCGGAGCCGGAGCCTTCGGACTTGGCCCCGGAGAGGGCCTTCTCTGCCCCCGCCGAGGGCGAGGTCTCCGCGGGTTTCGCCCCGCGCGCCGAGGGCTCGATGGCCGCGTCGGACGGGGGCTGGGTCTGGCTCCCGGGTCGGAGGGTCTCGTCCACCCGGGGAGCGCTCTTGGCCGGCGCCTCGGTCGCCCCCTTGCCCGCGTCCTTGCTCCGGAGGATCTCGTCGAAGTTGGTCCTTTCCAGGGTCTTGGTGATGGTGCCCCAATTGACGACGAAGAGGACGAAGATGAAGCTGAAGACGACGAGCCAGATGAGGCAGCCCGAGGAGGACTGGCTGGGGGCGCTCCGCCCTCCCCTGCCTCCTCGCTGGGAAGTCCCTCCTCCGCGTGCCGCCATCTTCTCTCAGTCCTCTTCCGCGTCGAGCCCGGCGACGCCTTCCTCGTCCTCTTCCGCGTCCTCGTCAGAGGCCGCGGCCTCGGCCCTCGCGAGCCAGGATGCGGCCGCCCGGTCCTCGGGCTCGATCTCGAGGACCGTCCTGAAGAAGCCGATGGCCTCGGCCAGCCTGCCCTGACGGAGGGCCACGGCGCCGAGGTTCGTGATGATCTTGATGTTCTCGGGCTCGCGCTCCAGGGCGATGCCGAGCTGTTCCCTGGCCTCGTCGACGAGGCCCAGCTCGAGGAGGCAGATCGAGAGCTCGTTCCGCACGTCGGAACCCTCGGCGCCGAGGGCGAGGGCGCGCTCGAAGGCCCGTCGCCCCTCCTCCCAGCGACTCAGGCGGCGGAGGGCCCAGCCCTTCAGGAACCAGGCGTTCCAGACCGTCGGATTCTTGGCGAGGAAGAGTTCGGCCTTCTCGAGGCCCTCGGCGTCGCGTCCCAGCCGGATGAAATCGAAGGCTTCCTTGAAGAGCTCGTCGAGGTAGCCCTGCTCGCGGAGGCCGGCGAGGGCCTCCTCGGCCCGGTCGCGACGCTCGCCCTCGGGGCCGAGCTTCACGTAGGACTCGAGGAGGCTGGCGGCGCGCTCGTAGTTCTTGCGGCGGAGGAAGAAGAAGGCGGCGTTGAAGAAGGCCTCGGGAAAGGGCGGATCCTGGGCGAGGAGGGTCTTGTAGCGCTCGAAGGCCAGCTCGTCCAGGCGCTCCGCCTCCTCCTCCTGCCCCGCGGCCGCCAGGGACTCCGCCCTGTCCTCGTAGAGGATGGCGAGGTCGATGAGGGGCTCGGGCGCCTCGGGGTAGATGCCGGCCAGGGCGAGGAAGATCTCCTCGGCCACGTCCCAGTCGCGGCTCCGGGCCTTGAGCACGCCGGCCTCCGAGAGGAGGGAGAGGAGCTCGGGCTTGACCGCGCGCACGAAGGAGCGGTAGTAGGCCGCGTGCTCGTGGTCGGGCTCCCAGGCGAGGAGGCGCATCATGCCGGCGACGATGGCCTCGCCGGTGATTAGGGCGGGGTCGAAGTTCTCGGCCTTTCCCGCCGTCTCGACGGGGATGCGGATGCCGGGCTGGGGACGGAAGCCGCTGATCTCGCGGTCGTAGGCCTCGGGCAGGGCGATGTAGACGAGCTGGGCGAGGGCGGCCTCGCGTCTCGAGTCGGTCTGTTTCAACAAGTGGATTCCTCCGGAAGGGACGTCATCGGTCGGGTCAGGGGGCGGGCGGCGACTTCTGCTCCGCGCTCCGCTCGTCCTCGCCGCGGGACTGGCGCACCTGACCGAAATAGTCGTTGAGGTGCATCTTGAAGGAAAGGGGCATCGCGGCGTCGTCGAACCTGACGGCCACCGCGGCGAGGTCTTTGCGGCCCTCCACGTCCTCGAAGCGGACGACGCTGCCCTTGATGTCGACGGTCTCGCGGGGCTCCTCCATGTCGAAGCGGAGGTTGCACTCCTTGCCGACGAGGAAGCGGGCGAGTCCGACGATGATGATCTTGGCTCCGCCGAAGGAGATGTCGCGAATGATGCACTTGCGCGGGACGCCCTGCACGAAAATGACCGAGTCCTTGGTGAGGAGGCCGATCTTCCGCATGCTGTCGGGGTTGACGAGGATGCGCTCCTCGCGGCGCCGCACGGCGCTGACGTTGGCCTCCATCACGCGGCCGAGGATGTCGATGAGATCGTCCGGGGGGCGCTGGGTGTACTCGACGTTCATGAACTGGAGATCGCCGCCGCCCACCGTGTAGGGCGTGAAGGCGACCGCGTGCCCCTGGATGAAGAAGCTCACGGGGTCGACCTTGCCCTCGATGCGGAAGCTGAAGCGCACCGAGACGCTGTTGTTGGCCTTCTGGAGCTTCTCGATGAAGGCCGGCTTGGAGCTCACGATGAGCTTGGCGCCGGAGAAGGAGGTGGAATAGATGACACAGGGCCATTGCTCGCCGACGCACTTGAGGTAGACGTGGCGGGGATCGAGCCCTGTCGCTTTCATGATCTCCTTGGTGATCGTCACATCGATGGTCTTGAAGACCTCGAACCATTTCGAGATCTGTTGGCTCGTCGTTATGGCCATTGTGGGAGGATAATAGGACGAAAGACGATCCGAGGTCAACGGAAGAGAGGGAGCGGACTCCGGGCTTATTCCTTCCAGGGAAAGATGAGTCCCTTGAGGGTCCGCTTCCCGACCGACTCCTCGTCCTCGGCGAGGAGCTCCTTCCAGGGCACCGTCCCCCTACGCCTCCCGCCGCCCTCCGCCGTCCCCTCCTCCATCCAGTCGTATTTCCGGAGCCTCAGCCTGAGGGCGACATTCTGGGCCAGGGCGACGCCGGCGACTCCGGGCGCGAGGAAGGCCAGGAAGAGGGAGAGCGCGAGGGCGAGGAGGTTCCCGAAGAAGAGGAAGAGGGAGAAGCCGGGATTGTCGAGGAAGAGGAGGAAGGACTTCCGGAGGTTCTTGGTGAAGCCCCCGCCGAGCCGGAGGCGGAGGGGCAGATAGTACTGGAGGGAGAGGAGGAAGATGAGGCTCCCCCAGAAGATGAGGCCCGCCGCCGCCGCGCCCGCGAGGCCCCGCTGAAGGTAGAAGGGAAGGCCGACGCCGACGGCGACGAGGTCGGCGCCGAGGAGGAGGGCGGCCTGGAGGCCGGGGACGAGGGTGGCGCGCAGGGCCGCGGGAAGCTCCGAGGCGGCGAAATCGCCGAAATCGCTCCAGCGCAGGGTTATGAAGGAGGCCAGGGCGTACCACCAGCCGAGCCCGAGGGCGGCGAGGAGGTAGACGAGGGCGCGGAGGGGAAGGGGGAGCCAGGCCAGGCCCGCGAGGAGGGAGAGGGCCGCCACGGCCACCGAACCGAGATTGACGAGGCCGAGACCGAGGAGATGGTCCCAGCCGTCGAAGAAGGACTTCTTCACGAAGAGTCGGAGCATGGGAGGGGGTATATCCTTTCCTTGACAAGAAGGCAAGACTCCCCCTATTTTCAAGACGTTTCTCACACCATATCGGGAGGTGGTCCGTGGACAGGATCTACCAGTTTCCGCTCGAGACCTTTATGAGCCGCGAACGCTTCGAGCGGGTCCGGGACTTCGCCAAGGGCAAGGAGACGCCCTGCCTCGTGATCGACCTCGATGTGATCAGGGTTAACTACCAGGCCCTGCGCCAGAATCTTCCCTTCGCCAAGATCTACTACGCCGTCAAGGCCAATCCCAACGACGCCGTCGTCACCCTCCTCGCCTCCCTCGGCTCCAATTTCGACGTGGCCACACGCTACGAACTGGACCAGCTCCTTCGCCTCGGCGTCTCGCCCGAGCGCATGAGCTTCGGGAACACGATCAAGAAAGAGAAGGATATCGCGTATTTCTACGAGAAGGGCGTGCGGCTCTACGTCACCGATTCCCTCCCCGACCTCGACAAGATCTCGCGCGCCGCCCCCGGCTCGAAGGTCTTCTTCAGGCTCCTCACCGAGGGGCTGGGCGCCGACTGGCCCCTGTCGCGGAAGTTCGGTTCCCACCCCGACCTCGCGCGGCAGCTCATCAAGACGGCGGTGCGCTTCGGCCTCGTCCCCTACGGCATCTCCTTCCACCCAGGCTCGCAGCAGCGCGATATCGGCCAGTGGTCGACCGCCCTCACCCAGGTGGGGCAGCTCTGGTACTGGGCGAGGGACGAGGCCCACGTCGATCTCAAGATGATCAACATGGGAGGCGGTTTCACGGCCAACTACGTCGAACCCACCGACCCCCTCGGCCAGTACTCGGAGGACATCCAGCGCTTCCTCAACAACACCTTCGGCGAGGAATGGCCCGAGGAGATCATCATCGAGCCGGGCCGCTCGATGGCCGGCGACGCGGGCATCCTCGTCGCGGAGATCGTCAATATCGCCAAGAAATCGGTGCACGACCGCAATTCCTGGGTCTTCCTCGACGTCGGCAAATTCGGCGGCCTCATCGAGACCCTCGACGAGGCGATCAAGTATCCGATCTACTTCACGGGGGAGGGGAAGGAGGTGCCCATCATCCTCGCGGGCCCCACCTGCGACTCGATGGACATCCTCTACGAGAAGCGGCACTACACCATGCCCGACAAGACGAGGATCGGCGAACGCGTCTACATCCTGACGACGGGCGCCTACACCCAGAGCTACTCGTCGATCTACTTCAACGGCTTTCCGCCCCTGAACGCCTACATTCTCGAGTAGGGTCGAAGGCGGGCCGGGGCCAGGGGCCTCAGCCCGCCTTTTTCAGGGCCTGTTCGATGCTTTCCTGGAGGAGCCAGTCCTCCACGGGTTTGACGAGGTAGGCCTCGGGGGAGACGGCCCTGGCCCTCTCTTCGCTCGCGGGCCCGGGATAGGCGGTGAGGAAGATGATGGGGGTGGCGGAGAGGAGGCGGAGACGCCGCGCGGCGTCGATGCCGTCGATGTAGCTCCTGAGCTGGACGTCCATGAGCACGAGATCGGGCTTGTGCGTGATCATCGCGGCCATCACCGCGTCGCCCGAGTCGACTACGGGAGGCACCTCGTGCCCCATAGCCGCGAGGGATTCCTGAAGCTGGAGCCCCGCGAGGGGCTCGTCCTCGACTACCAGGATCTTCGCCACCGGAATTATCCTCCAGATCATAAATATATAGCATGAGCGGGCCCTCGCCTATGAATAGTTCGGAGGCGAAAGATGTATTCGGAGGGGAGCGACGAGGTCGGATCAGCCCTTGACCTGCCATCTTCGCATTTCAGCAGTCTCGTTTCGCGGGCCCAGGCGCGGCTCTTTCGCCGCCATCCCTGGCTGGCCCTCTCCGTCGTCCTCGCGGCCTACGTCGCCATCATCCTCGCCTTCGGCCGCCAGCTCGGAGTCTCCAGCAATTACTTCGTCCTCCTCCCGGTCATGGTCGCGGCCCTCGGCCTCGGCACGCCGGGGGGCCTCGTCGCCGGCCTCCTCGGCCTCCCCGGGAACCTCCTCCTCTTCGCGATCCTCGGCCATCCGGAGTTCTCGCCGGCGAGCAAGGCGATCGCGGAGGTCTCGGGGCTCCTGGTC
>Ga0334722_10007555_pt1 | contig 10515 bp, 11 predicted proteins | sample C3_bottom_MG_FD_207210 | JGI IMG/M metagenome (GOLD analysis project Ga0334722, IMG submission 207210) | Sediment microbial communities from Yellowstone Lake, YNP, Wyoming, USA - C3_bottom | ecosystem: Environmental > Aquatic > Freshwater > Lake > Sediment | place: USA: Wyoming | collected... | reverse complement strand
GCTGCCAGTGCGTTAATAAACACACCTTCGATGCTGCCCGGCAGGGGTACATCAATTTCCTTCTCGTTCAAAAAAAGAACTCCAAGGAGCCCGGTGATAACCGGGGGATGATACAAAGCCGCAGAAGGTTCCTTGACCGGCAATTTTACGATCGGGTATCTGATGTCATCAACGATGCTATTATCGGAACATTCCAGGGTCCGGATAAGGCAAGGGTGTACCACATCCTTGATGCCGGCTGCGGAGAAGGATATTATCTCAAGCGACTGCAGGAAACACTGAGCCTCAATAAGCGCAACACGGAGTTTCACTATTACGGCGTGGATATTTCAAAGTACGCTGTCCAGCAGGCCACCCAGCGCGACCGGACGATGAACTGGTTCGTTGCAAGCATCATCGATCTGCCCTTTACGCAGGCATCCATGGATTTCCTGCTGAACGTATTTTCTCCGTTGAGCTTTCCCGAATTTTCGAGGATACTCAAGGCCACCGGCAAGCTCGTGATCGCGCATCCCGGCCCCCGGCATCTGAACGGCCTGCGGGAGGTCATCTATCCAGATGCCAGGGAGCATGAAGAATCAGACATGGCTGAGCAGGCCAGGGGTCTGTTTTCGCTCTCGAGCAGAACCAGGGTCAATTATCAGATCGAACTGCCGAGCAGTTTGGAGATCATGGACCTGCTGGCCATGACCCCGTATTTCTGGAACATCGACCTGGGCACGAGGTCAAAGGTCGAGGCGCTTGACCGGCTAACGCTTGATGTCGATGTTATGATCAGCGTGTTCAACAAGTTCGGGGATTGAGTTCTTACCGAACGTCCTTAATTCTGCATTGGTAAAGAGGAACAGCGCTCCTCACGAGCGGCGACATACATGGAAATACCTCAGCTCAACTTTATCAGGTTCGTCCTGTCGTTCGCGATCGTGATCTTCCACGTCGGGCGGACGATATATCCTTTCGACCAGCCGGTACTGAAAGAGCTCGTTGGATCGGCAAATCTCGGGGTAAGCTTCTTCTTCCTGCTGTCCGGATTTATCATGGTCATCGCGTATCACGATGAGGACAAGGGCCTTATCCCGAGCAAAGAACAGTATTGGGTAAGCCGCATTGCGAGGACCTATCCCGTTTATCTTTTTTCCATGGTCCTCTATATTGTCTCAACGCTGCTGACGGCACCCGAAACGATACGGCCGTTGCCGGTCATACTGAATGTGCTGTTATTGCAAGCATGGATACCGCCTTTCCCTCTCTATATGAACGGACCTGCCTGGGCGTTGTCCGTCCAGTTCTTCTTTTATCTGATATTTCCCTTCGTGCTGCCGTTGCTGGCGAACTTGCAGACGTCGAGTTTGGTCAAGGTTGTCGCCGCGTTCTGGGCATTCAGTTTGCTGGTGCACGTACTCTTGCTTGCAACGATCGCTCCCCGGGTTCCGTCATTTGCCCATGACGTAATATTCTACAATCCGCTCATGCATTTGAACTCCTTCATCGTCGGTATCGGTGGCGCGTTGCTATACAAACGGATGCCTGCGGAGGGAAACAGGTATGCTCCCGGATCGTGCATGCTCCTGTCTGGGGCATGTCTGGCAGCGCTTGTCCTTGTGCCGAACCCCGTGATCCGATACGCCCATAATGGCCTTCTCGCCCCGGTCGGGCTGGTGTTCATCTTCGGGCTCGCGCGGGACCGGTCCGGTCTGTCGCGTTTGCTGGCATCGAAACCGGTTATGCTGGTCGGAGCGCTCAGTTATAGCATTTATCTTTTGCATGGTCCGCTCAGGAAATTGGTCATGTACCAGTACATCGCGCATGGAGTGCCATGGTCTTCTCCGGTCAGGTTTTATATCTATCTGGTCCTTCTTGCCATGTTTTCGCTGGCGAGCTATTATCTGATCGAAAAGCCGGCAAGGAACATCATCAAGGGAAAGTAGCTCGCGCAGGATCTGGTCCATGGGATGATCGCTCCTCCGTCCGGATGAACAAGGAGGCAATACCCAAACTTCGGCATACTGTACGGTTCGGGCACGGCATCGGTGCATGCGCCAAATAACCCGCTGATTTATATGCAATTCCCTGTTGACACCCGGCCCTTGTTTCTGGTAATATCACCCCCTACCAAAAAGCTGAAAGGAGTTTCACAGGCAATGCAGGTAATTTTACGCGAAGATATTGATAATTTAGGCAAGATCGGCGACCTGGTGAAGGTAAAGCCCGGCTATGGCCGGAACTTCCTGGTCCCCGCGAAGAAGGCCATCGAGGCCACCCCGAAGAACCTCAAGGCAATGGAGCATGCCAAGAAGATGGTTTCGGACCGCATCCGCACGCTCAAGAAGACGGCGGCCGCCGATGCGGACCGGATCAAATCCCTTGCCATCACCATCAAGGCCAAGGTCGGCGAAGAAGGCAAGCTCTTCGGTTCCGTGACGACCATGGACATTGCTGATGCCGCGAAAGCGCAGGGCGTGGATATCGACAAGCGCAAGATCTCGATGGAAGAGCCCATCAAGCGCATCGGCGAGTTCACCGTGCAGGTGAAGCTCCACACCGACGTCGTTGCAGACCTCAAGGTCTCTGTCATCGCCGAAGAATAGCGGAACGACCCACGACCGTATTCAGGAGTCAGGAGTCGGGAGTCAGGAGGTATTCTTCTGGTTTCTGGCTTCTGGCTCCTTTTTTATTCCTCCCCTGAGGTATTGCCATGCCCCTCCAGGAAGAAGTCTCGCTCCAGAAGCTTCCCCCCCAGAACATCGAGGCTGAGCAGATGGTCCTCGGCGCCATTCTCATCGAGAACAGCGCGATGGAGAACGTCAGCGACATCCTTGTCCCGGATGATTTCTACAAGGACGCACATCGCCGCATCTTCGCCGCAATGCTCGAAATGTTCGAAAGCCGCGACGCGATCGACCTCGTTACGCTGACGGACCTCCTGCGCCACGGTGGGGCGATCGAAAAAGCGGGCGGCGCCTCCTATCTCTCCACCCTGGTGAGCCTTGTACCGACCGCGGCGAACGTCAAATATCACGCGCGGATCGTCCGCGACAAGTCCGTGCTTCGCCAGTTGATCCATGCGTCGACGGACATCATCACCCGGAGCTACGACGGTTCTCCGGAGGCGGTCAAGATCGATGAGCTCATCGATCAGGCGCAGCAGCGCATCCTTGAGATCTCCGACAAGAAGATGACCGAGCCGTTCTCGTCGCTCAAGGACATCGTCCACGGAAGCTTTAAGACCATCGAACAGCTCTTCGACCGCAAGGAAATGATCACGGGCCTCGCGACCGGGTTCATCGACCTCGACAAGCTCACTTCGGGGTTCCAGGCCAGCGACCTCATCATCATCGCGGGCCGCCCGTCCATGGGCAAGACCGCCTTCTGTTTGAACATTGCCGCCCACGCGGCGCTGGAGACCTCCAAGACCGTGGCTATCTTCAGCCTGGAAATGGCAAAGGAACAGCTCGGACTTCGTATGCTCTGCTCCGAGGCAAGGGTGGACGCGCACAAGCTCAGGACGGGATATCTTGCAGAATCTGACTGGGGGAAGCTCTCGACCGCGGCCGGAAGGCTGGCTGAAGCTCCTATTTACATCGACGATACCGGAGCCATAGGCGTGCTCGAGATGCGTTCCAAGGCCCGCAGGCTCAAGATGGACAAGGGGCTGGACCTGATCATCGTCGACTACCTCCAGCTCATGCGCGGCAGGGGTGAGGACAGCCGTGAGCAGGAGATCTCCAACATCTCCCGGTCGCTCAAGGCGCTCGCCAAGGAGCTCAAGGTCCCGATCGTCGCTCTTTCCCAGCTCAACCGCGCCGTGGAGACGCGGGGAAAGGACAAACGGCCCATGCTGGCCGATCTCCGGGAATCCGGCGCGATCGAACAGGACGCGGACGTCATCCTTTTCATCTACCGCGAGGAGCAGTACAACAAGTGTGAATGCCCCTGGGATGGCGAGTGCCTCTGCGGAAGGCGCGGGAAGGCGGAAGTGATCATCGGCAAACAGCGCAACGGACCGACGGATATCGTGGACGTGACCTACCTCAAGCAGTTCACGAGGTTCGAGAACGCGGAAAAGAGAAGCTTTTAGAAACAGAAAAAATAGTATATAATGACCTTCACATGGACGGCCTCGGTCGGCCGGCCATGATCCCGCAATGACGGAGGGTACCACCTTGGCGTCAGAAAAAGCGCAGCTTACCGAGAACGTCCAAAAATATATCCAGAAGAGCGACTGGAAGAACGCGATCTCCGACATGGAAAAACTCTATGCCATCGACCAGGACCCCCAGGTCAAGGTGCGCATGGGCGATGTCCGGCAGAAGATGAACCAGAAGCCGCAGGCGATCGTCGAGTACATGAAGGCAGCGGAGATCTTTGCAGAAAAGGGGTTCGTGGTCAAGGCCCTGGCCATGTATAAGATGGTGCTCCGGCTGGACCCGAGCAACGACAAAGCCCTGACGCAGATGTCCTCGCTCCATTCCAACAAGACCGTTACCGAACTGAAGCTCGAACCGCTGGAACTCGACGAGGTCGCACCGGAGAGCAGCATCGTCCCGCTCTTCGCGGACCTGAACCAGGAAGAGTTCAACGAGTTCACCAAGCGCATGGTGTTCCATACCGTTCCGTCGGGAGACACGATCGTCAAAGAGGGCGATACCGGGGCGTCGGTCTATGTGGTCACGCGCGGCACCGTGCGCGTCACGACGACCATGGACGGCAAACAGAAGGAGCTGGCGATCCTCCAGCCGAGCGATTTCTTCGGCGAGATCGCATTCCTTACCGGCAAGCCGCGCACGGCAACCGTCGCTGCGGCCGAAGAGTGCGATATCCTCGAAGTGCCCGAGGACCAGCTTAAGGACCTTATCGCATCGAAGCCCCGCATCCGGGAAGTCATGCAGAAGTACTACGATCAGCGGGTTGCCAACACCCTGCAGAAACTGAAGGGGATCGGATGACCATGCGGACGGGGAGAGGGACGGCTAAGAACGATCTACGGAGGGCCTGATGGCAAGCGACAAGGGACAATTGATAGAAAGCATCCAGGGTTTCCTGGGCAAGGGGAAATGGAAGGAAGCCGTTGCCGAGATGGAAAAGCTCTTCGCCCTGAATCCCGATCCCATCATCCGGGTCCGCATGGGCGATGCCTATCAGAAGCTCAGCTCGAGGCCGGAAGCGACGCGCGAATATGTCTACGCGGCGGACCTCTATGCCGAGACCGGAGCCGTGGTCAAGGCCCTGGCCCAGTACAAGCTGGCGCTCCGGCTCGATCCGCAGCACAAGCGGGCCCAGGACCGAATGGCCGCGCTTCACTCCAATAAGACCATTACCGAAAAGAAGGCCGAGCCCGTCGAGGACGGCAAACAGAAGCCGGCCAATAGCGCGATCCCGCTCTTCGCGGGTTTCACCCAGGGCGAGTTCCAGGAGTTCACCAACCTTATGAACGTCCACACCCACGGCGCCGGCGACGTCATCGTGCGCGAAGGTGACAAGGGCAAATCCGTCTATATCATTGCCAGCGGTTCCGTCAAGGTCTACACGACCATGCTGTCGGGTGAGGTCGTTGTGCTGGCAAAGCTCTGGCCCAGCGAGTTCTTCGGCGAGATATCGTACCTTACCGGCAAGCCACGCACCGCAACGATCGAAACGCTCGAAGAGACCACAGTCCTGGAACTGACCGAGGAAAAGCTGAACTATCTGCTCGAAAAGCATCCGCGTGTCCGCGAAGTGCTCCAGAAGTTCTCCGAGATGCGGCTCAAAGGCACCATCGAAACGGTCATCAGCAAATCCGTGGAGTAATATAGCTCGGAGTGCCGAGTGCGGCATGACTGATAATACAGAAAATGCTTCCGATCGAACTTGACGGAAGCATTTTCTTATTGAACCGTCGTAAAACCCTCCTTGAGTCAACCCGTCCAGTGATATAATAGATGACATAAGCAGGAAATTCAACGCTCCGCATTCATCGGAGGTTCGCCATGATCCGTCAACCTGCAGTGGCAGGCCATTTTTATAAAGGTACTTCTTCGGCCCTGCGGGACCAGGTCGGGCGATTTATGGATCCGGGCGCGAAAAAGGTCAAGGCGATCGGCATCATGTCACCGCACGCAGGCCTCGTCTATTCAGGCTCCGTTGCCGGTGCGGTCTATTCACGCATCGAACTGCCCGGGACCATTGTGCTCATCGGCCCGAATCATACCGGCCTCGGTGCGCCGGTAGCGCTCATGGCGAAGGGAAGCTGGGAAACACCGCTCGGGCCCATCCGTATAAACGAGGCCCTTGCGGCTGAGATCATTTCGCGGTCCCGCCATATCCATGATGATGCTATGGCGCATCTCCGGGAACATTCCCTTGAGGTCCAACTGCCGTTCATTCAATATTCAATAAAGGATTTTTCGTTCGTGCCCATCCAGATGCTGGACACGCGGCTCGAGACCTGTCTCGAGGTCGGGAATGCCATTGCAGAAGGAATTGCGGAGAGCGGAGTGCGGAGTGCGGAGTATATGGCGAAAGGAACATTGATCGTGGCAAGTTCGGACATGAGCCATTATGTCTCCGCCGCGACCGCGAAAAAGAAGGACCATGCGGCGATCCGGCGAATTCTCGAACTGGACGCACGGGGGCTTTACGAAACGGTCCGCGACGAGCGCATCAGCATGTGCGGATACGGGCCGGCCGTTGCCATGATCACCGCCTGCAAGGCCCTCGGCGCGACGAAGGCGGAACTGGTCAAGTACACGAACTCGGGAGAAGTGAGCGGGGATTACGACCAGGTCGTGGGGTACGCCGGGATCGTGGTATCGTAATGATATGACATGCAAGAAATGATCTGAATGTTAAGTGGAGAATAACTGTTTTTGAACCACAGATGATCAAGTGTAGGCGCTTCTAAACGATACAGAAAGCATTAATAAACAGATTAATTATGTTTTAGGATAAGTCAGATCATACCTATGTCTTCATTTGTGTATATTTCCCAGCACCTCCACGAGCTGATCGCCGAACTTCTTCGCGGCCTCAGGGCCAACTGCCGTAACGATATTGCCATCTGCGACCGCATTCTCGTCTGAGAGGATCGCACCTTTTGCTTTGAGGATGGGCAGGGAAGAGAGGAATGAGGTCGCTTTCTTGCCTTTCAGCAATCCCGCATTTGCAAGCGTCGCCGGCGCGATGCAGATGGCTGCGGTGAGCTTGCCGTGATCGGCGAATGCCTTCGCCAGTGCGTGCGCGAGCGTGTCATCGAAATATTCCTTTGCTCCTCCTCCGCCGACGAAGACGATTCCGTCAAAGTCAGCTTCTTTCGCATTTTCGAGCAGCACATCGGGCTTGACCTGAAGCCCGAGCATGCCGGTCGATACGTTCAAGGACGATGAGGCCACCGTGATGACTGCGCCGGCATTCTCCAGGGCCTTTCGGGGCTCGATATATTCCTCGTCGCGGAATTTGTTCTTTGCGATCACCATCAGGACCTTTTTACCGGACAGGTTTTTCATTGGCGCCATCCTTTTCTTAAAGAAGGTTTGTTCACATTTCAAAGCTATCAGATGCGCTGAACAAAATCAAGGTCTGCCGATCTCCATTATTTGCGCCAAGCGTGTCTTTATGCTATTATTCGGTCGTTAAATGAAAGTGCCACATGTTCTGATCAATTCGTCATCTTTGTGAATACGTGGATCCAGTTACACTATGAACCCCTGGAGTCCCCTCTTCACGGGAATAACGGTAATGTTAGGAGGAAAGGACCATGAAAAAGGCGGTGGTAGTCCTATTGGCAGTGCTGCTCGCTGTTGCATTGACGGTCCATGCGCAGGTCAATGACATCAAGCAACAACCCTCCTGCAAATACTGCGGCATGGACAGGATGAAGTTCAACCACAGCAGGATGCTGATCGAATATGATGACGGAACATCGATCGGTACCTGCAGCATCCATTGCGCCGCCGTGGAACTGGCATTATCGATCGACAAAATCCCGAAAGCGCTGATGGTAGGAGATTTTATTTCAAAGGATCTCATCGATGCCGAGAAGGCCGTGTGGGTCGTCGGCGGGAGCAAGCCGGGCGTCATGACCGGCAGGCCGAAATGGGCGTTTGAAAAGAAGGATGACGCGGAGAGGTTCATCAAGGAGAACGGCGGTAGCCTTTCGACCTTCGATGAGGCAGTCAAGATGGCTTACGAGGACATGTACCAGGATACGAAGATGATCCGGGAACGCCGTGCGATGAAGAAGAAGGCTGGCATAGAGCACATGCATAAGTAAGAACTCTATGAAAAAATGTATGGTAATCACAGATGGACACAGATAGTAACGAAATTCAGAATTAACACATACACAGATATTCTCGGGGAATTGCATCTGTCTCTTTGCTTAAGTTGTTGACAGGGCCGTTATTATATGTTGAGCAGCGGTTGAATGAGGTATTCACATTTATGAATCCAGGGGAGGATAGCGGGTGAGGCTTACAGCATTTATTGCGATAGTGATCTCGGTGATGATCTTCGGCTACGCCGAATCCGCTGAAACGAAGTTCATCAAACCCGCGGACCGGGACAAATGCCAGGTCTGCGGCATGTTCGTGGCCAAGTATCCCGGCTGGGTCTCCGAGGTCGTGTTCAAGGACGGAACGTATGCGGTGTTCGACGGCCCCAAGGACCTGTTCAAATACGTTGTTGACCTGAAGAACTATGCTCCCGCAAGGAAGCAGAATGAAATTGACTCCGTCTTTGTGAACGATTACTATGCCGTCAGGCCGGTCGACGGCCGGAAGGCGTACTATGTCCTCGGGAGCGATGTCTTCGGCCCGATGGGAAAAGAACTGATACCTTTCGGGAAAGAGCTGGATGCGAAGGAATTCCTGAAAGACCACAACGCCAGGCGCATTCTTCGCTTCCACGAGATCACCCCGGCGATCCTGATGGAACTTGACTGAAGGCCTGACAAGCACGTCAGGATAGATCCAGGAAAGAATTATGAGAAAATCCTCGATGTTCTTTATGTCCCTCGCCCTCCAGTCCATCCTGCTGTTCGGGGCTTTTACCCATGCGGTGTACCAGCGCGGGCGTGACACGTCGGGTCTCGGCGACACGGTTCTTCTGGTCAAGCGTCTCGGCCTGACCGATCTCTGCCTCTTTACCGAGGCCCGGTACACCCGCCATCCCTCCCAGGCGGACCTGCACTCGCCGTTCCAGGACCATCCGATGTCGCTCGAACATTTTCCTTCGGGGTCGCTTGTGGCGCCGCGGAATAACATCGGGGACCGTTGAGCATGGGCGCCTGGTCAGAACGGCAGCGAAACATCATCGACTTCACGCTTTCATCGCTGCTCCGCAGAAAAGGGAAGAATCTCTCGCTCCTGCTGGTATACACCGCGCTTGTTTTTCTGCTCGCATCGGTCATGTTCTTCACCCATTCCTTGCGGAAGGAAGCATCCCTCGTTCTGCAGGGCGCGCCCGAAATGGTGGTCCAGCGGATGTCAGCGGGGCGCCACGAACTGATACCGCACCGCTACCTGGGGCTGATCCAGGGTATCAGGGGCGTGAGCAGCGTGAAAGGCAGGCTTTGGGGCTATTACTACGACCCGGTCATGAGCGCGAATTACACGCTCCTGGTGCCGGACGATGCGTCGCTCGAAGCAGGGAGCATCGCCATCGGTCAGGGTATATCCCGCACCCGTCTGGCGCATGTAGGAGATGTGCTGCCCTTTAGACGATACGACGGTACCCCGATGATCCTCACCGTCAGAAATGTGTTCTCATCCGGGTCGGAACTGGTGTCATCGGACCTCGTCCTTATTGCGGAAGCGGACTTCCGGATGCTTTTCGGGATGCCGAAAGGCCTGTTTACCGACATTGTTCTGACCGTGCGAAACTCCAAGGAGGTGGCCACCGTTGCGGGGAAGATGCAGAAACTCCTGCCCGACACCCGGCCGATCATGAGAAGCGAGATCCTGAGGACCTATGACACGATCTTCGACTGGCGCAGCGGCATCATCGTGGTCATCCTTTCAGCAGCGGTACTGGCATTCATCATCTTTGCGTGGGACAAGGCATCCGGCCTTTCTGCCGAGGAACGGAAGGAAATAGGGGTTTTGAAGGCCATCGGCTGGGAGACATCGGACGTCCTCCTCATGAAATTCTGGGAAGGGGCATCTGTCTCCCTGACTTCCTTCCTGGCAGGGGTCCTGCTTGCCTATGTGCATGTGTTCTTCACGCATGTTGTGCTGTTCGAGCCTGTCCTCAAGGGATGGTCCACGCTTTACCCCTCGTTCAAGCTCGTTCCGTTCATCAGCCCCTACCAGGTCGCGACCCTGTTCTTCCTCACCGTGGTCCCGTACACGGTGGCGACCATCGTTCCTTCCTGGCGCGCGGCGACCATCGACCCCGACTCGGTGATGCGGTCATGATCGAGCTTAGGGACATACGGAAGACCTTCAACGCGGGGAGGTCCCATGCGCTGACAGCCGTCGACGGCGTAAGCCTCGTAATCGACGCATATGCCGTGACCGTTTTGCAGGGCCCGAGCGGGTC
>Ga0334722_10007554_pt1 | contig 10516 bp, 10 predicted proteins | sample C3_bottom_MG_FD_207210 | JGI IMG/M metagenome (GOLD analysis project Ga0334722, IMG submission 207210) | Sediment microbial communities from Yellowstone Lake, YNP, Wyoming, USA - C3_bottom | ecosystem: Environmental > Aquatic > Freshwater > Lake > Sediment | place: USA: Wyoming | collected... | reverse complement strand
GAGATGACACCGGAAAAAGCGGTGGACATGTTCCTTGAGTGGGGCGCCAGCTGGACGCGCGGCCACGACTTTGTTAGCTCGGATAAGGCGGAAGCCATCTATTTCGTCCTCTACGACTGGGAGACCCCGGCCCGCGCCACCCTGCTCCGGCGCACCATGCGGGAGGCGGTGGAGATCACCAAGATCCCGGTGCCCGAAGACCTGTTCACGGAGGCCTGCGATGAGGATGGCAGAAGACCGGGCGGCACCGTCCACCGGCTGAACGCCAAATTGATCGGCTGGCTCTGCGAGCAACTCGACGGTGCTTGCCTGCTGCCTGCGGTCTTCCATTAACACTCCTTCGGCCCCAGCCTTCTAAGGGACCAGAGACCACCCCCTCCCCCCTCACTGCCAACGGTCTCTGGCCCCTTAGATCTTTTTCTTTTTGCCAGGCCCTGGCAAAAGCGATCCGCACGGTTAGTTCTTCGTCTTCATCGGCAATCACTCTGTCCCCATCCATCACCAGCAATTGAGCAAAGCATCGACACAGCCCGAATTAGCGGAAAGATATTGATTTCGATGAGGGCTTCGGCTATTTTTTGCTTTAGATACACCTTTAAAAGTTCAGCGTAAAAAAGGAAAACAGATGGCAGACCAACTTAACGCCTGGGTAGCCCGGATCAACAAAAGGGAGATTCCGATCTTTAAATCCACCGTCAACTCCATCTCCCGGCTGACGGCTTTGGATCACGCCTCAACCAGCGAGCTGGCCAGCGTTATCCTGCGTGATCCTGCCCTTACCGTCCGTATCCTGAAATTTGCCAACAGCACCTTTTACGCCTCCGCTGGACCGGCTACCAGCACCATCACCCGAGCCTTGGTGGTCCTTGGCTTTTCAGCGGTGCGAGAGCTTTCCCTGTCGCTTGCCATCATTGACTCCCTACTGACCAGTGAGTTTCGCGCCCAGGTCCAGGAGCTGATGGCCAATGCCTTTCATGCCGCAGTCCAGGTCCGGGCCATCGCCGATCAGAAGGGGGAAGGCTCTGTCGAGGAGATTTTTATCGCCACCCTGCTGCTGGACTTGGGCGAGATGGCCTTCTACTGCACCGCAACGGATGAGGAGATCGCCGCTCTGCGGGAAGCGGCGAGCAGGCCCGGGGTATCGGCCGCCCAGGCACAACAGCAGACCTTGGGTTTTGCGTTCGAAGAGTTGACGCGGAGCTTGGTCGCCGACTGGAAGGTAAGTCCAACCCTTAACAGTTTCCTGCTAACCCCCGACGCCCAGGATGTCAGGTCAAAGTGCATCCGTTTGGGAAGGACCTTTGCCAAGGTCATTGCCCAGGGCTGGGGCAACAGCGAGGTGGAGAAGGCGACGCGGGCGATTGCCGATTTTGCCAATGTCAGCGTGGCGGAGACGAAAAAATTTCTTACGAACGGGGCGAGACTGGCCGCCGAAGTGGCCAGGAATTACGGCGCCCAAAATGTTGCCCGGCTCATCCCTGGCGGCGAGGAAGCCGCAGCACGAGAAGGCGAGGAGGGCTTGACTCCAAGCTATCCGGCGCCCGACCTCTCTCTGCAGCTCAAAATCCTGCGCGAACTTTCAAGTATCATGCGCTCAAAGCCCGACCTTAATCTGGTGCTGGAGATTCTGCTTGAGGGTATCCACCGTGGCGTGGGGATGGATCGGGCCGTCTTTGCCCTCTATGCCCCGGTTCGCTCCCAGATTCGCGCCAAATACGTCCTGGGCGTCGATGCCGAGTCGCTGCTCGAACAATTTACCTTTCCGGTGGACACCGGTATCGGTAACCCTTTTTTCGACACCTTGTTTGGGAAGGGAGCCGGGCTATGGGTAAGAAATGTGCTGGAAAGCGGTTTCTCTCAGTTGGTCACTGCCCAGATCCGTGACATCCTGGCGGCGAAATCGTTTTTCCTGACCCCCATTATCGTGGGAGGTAAGCCCATCGGCCTCTTTTATGCCGATCGCCATCCAAGCCGCCGGGCGCTTGATATGGCAGCCTTTGAGAGCTTCGAGCACATGGGCCAGCAGGCCTGCCTCTCCATCGAATACATCATGCGGCAGGAAAGGAAGTGAGCGCCCTTGCCTTGAGCCCTAGAGCCCTAATCCGCCGTTGAACCAAAGCGCTAAAGGCGGTGCCTCTGGCCTAATCCAGCCGGGACAGCTCCGCGATTGTCCGTTCAGCGCGGGGCCGGATCCCAGAAGGGGGCATTTTTGGTCACTTCCTTGAGGCGTTTGAAAAATAGCGGCGCCAGATCTGGCCCGGACGAGATGTAGCGACCACTCAAACGTCCGGTATGGCGGGGGGTGCTGACGATGGACATGATATCGGCCAGAGGCAGGATGCCCTCCTCGGTGCCGGGACGAAATCCCGTCCAGTTACGAATGTGCCCTTCCGACCGGAAGAGATGGATGCGGCTTCAGGTGTAAGGCCAATTCCTCGCCCACTCCCGCAAGGGGAGATCGACATAGCCGCAGATAGCGGATGGGGCCTGCTCTTCAATCGCCCCATTCCGTACCACCACCCGCAGGGAATCACCACAGTCAAGACACGGCGACTCGATTTCGATTGCCTTATTCGGGAATACCCAGCAGACCGCCAGGGCTTCGAATCCTCATTGGGCAAACCACTTCTGTTGACCGTCGATGGTTATCCGGTACTGGGTGGGCAGGTTGTTGAATGGCGCAAAGGAGGCGATCAGATCGGTCTCCGGGTAGAGCCAGATCGGCAGGCTGGTGGTCATCAGTTCGTGCAGCAACCGGCGGCCCTCCTCCGGCGGCACGGAGAACTCCCGGGCGATGCCGGTGTAGTGCGGGGCCTGGCCCTGCCGCACAAAGGACTCCATGATGAAATGGTAGGTTCGGTCCAGTTGCTGCTGGTCTGTCATGCTTTTTCCTCCAAAGTCCCTTGCGGGGGCCGATGATGTGGGGCATAGCCTTCCGGCAGATGCCCCTGATCGCTGATGCCGTAATTCGCTAACAGCTGCAAGCGTTACCGGCCGGGCAGCAGCCGGCGTTACCGGCAAAGTCGCCGAATACCTCTTTGGCATGGAGTTGCGTTTTGGTGTGAGCGCCGTCGCGAACCGACTCGGCAACCGCCAGGGCTGACTGCATCTCCTCGGCACTGAGCCCGGCCTTTAGCCCCGCTTGCTGGTGATAGTCCATGCAGCTATGGCAGTTGATGGCGTACGAGACGCCGATGGCGATTAACTCCTGTGTCTTTGCATCTAGTGGTGCCATGGGATGATACCTCCTCCGGTCAAATGGGGTTGTCAAACGCTTACGGAGTTGCCTGCCTCACAGTGAGAACCTTCAACTCCTTCCTACCCCTATAGACGCAGACGGAGAGAAAACGATACGGATTATGTAACTATCCAGCCCAAAACGTAAGAGGTAGCATCTGTCCAACACTGTAACTGTTCATCCGTGCCGCAGATGCGCGAAATAGGCCTGCGAGCTATAGCAGCGCTATGTGAGCAGGTCTATGACAAAGCAGATGCGGTGCTGCTGGACAGTTACCGGATTATTTTATTTGCCGGCGCCCTGCTTCGGGTCGCAGACAAACTCATTTCTACCGTCCAGGGAGATGACGCAATTTTTGTTTATTTTTTCTCGGAGTAGCTCTTTGCCGCGGTGCAGCCGCATCTTGACGGTGGCCAAGCTCAACCCCAGGATCTCGCCAATCTCCTTAGCGGTGAACCCCTCGACCTCGCTCAGGAGGAGGATGGTCCGGTATTGTTCCGGCAACCTGTCCAACAGCCCACGGATACAGGCATTCATCTCCCGGTGCTCGGCGCCGCTCTGCAGGCACCCTTTGGTCGCGGCAACAGGCATGCCGGCCAACAAACCATCCTCGCCCTCCTCTTGGCTGGCTATGACCAGACGAGGTTCCTGGCCTCGCCGTCTCCCGAGATCCACTGCCGCATTAGTGGCGATACGATACAGCCAGGTTGACAGCTTGGCCTCGGCCCGGAAGCCGGCAAGGGCTCGATTGACTTTAAGGAAGACCTCCTGCGTGAGGTCCTCCGCCTCGACCTGACCGACAAGACGCACAAGGTAGCGAAAGATCCTGGGCCGGTATTCGGTAAAAATCGTTTGAAATTCCATTGGGGTCAAGCCATCCGGGTTATCCTCTCGGGGCCATCCGGCCCATCTCCTCCATGCAAGAGGCCATGGCGCCCACCAAATCTCGCTCACTGAAATCGTATCCGCTCTGTCGCAGCAACTCCCGAAAGCTCGTAGTGTCGGCCGTGGCCGTTATCGTCTCCCGAAACTGCCGATCCATCCGCATCCTTGCGACAAACTGTTGTGCGTCTTCCCTCGACATAGCTCCTCTCCTTGGTTTTAAGTTTCCGTACCTGCCTGGAGATTTCCGCCTCGCCTGCCAAGCCGGCAGCCTTCGATCTACAGCTCTGGCAGTTACGTTCTTATGGATAAAGACGGAAGCCGAATGGAAAAGGATACATATTTTTGCGACACTGGTTCGAGCCGCGTTTTTCGTTCCTGAGCGCCTACGAAACTTTACTCCCCCATGCAATGGCGGACGATCTCCGCCACATGGATGGCGGCAGTGTTCAGCAACGGGATGCCGTGGGCCTCGCCGGGGAGGATCAACGGCAGCTCGGTGCAGCCGAGAATGAGAGAGTCTATCGCATCTCGTTCGATCATAGCCTTGACGATGGAAAGAAGCGCCGCCCTGGTCTCATCCCTGATGATTCCCAATTCGATCTCGGAAAAGAGCTTGTCGTGGATGAACCGTTGCTCCTCGGACGAAGGAACAACGACTTGCATCCCACGCGCGCCAAGCGGTTTTCTAAAAAAATCGGCCTGCATGGTAAACCGCGTCCCCATCAGGCCGGGCCGTCGCACCCCCAGCTCTTCCGCCTTGAGGCAGGTCGCCTGCACGATACTGACCAGCGGCAGGGGCGAGCGCCGTTCGAGCTCGGCAAAGACTACGTGCGGCGTATTGGAGGCAATAGCTGCGAACTCCGCGCCGGCACGGCGGAGGGCCTCGATCCTGGTCAACAGCCACTCCGTGAGCCTATCCATTGCCTTGACTTCCAGGATCTCAAGCAACTCGCCCAGGTCCCCGCTGTAAACGATGATGTCTGGGTAGTGCAGGCCCGGGTTCCCTTCCCGGAAGGCGTCAATGATCCCCCGATAATAATCGAGCGTCGATTCCGGCCCGATGCCGCCGATGATGCCTATTTTTTTCATTGCCTATCTATTTCCCTGTCTGTATTTATCCATGACCGCGACCAGGCATCGACCGCCTTGACCGCGATAGCCTAGACCAACCCGATAGGGAAGTCAAATATTTTACGGCGGAAGGGAGGGCTTACGTTTTGATGCACGGGAAGGCCTCGGCGAGTCACGGCAAACCTCTCTCACCATGAGTAGACCGCCTCCAGCACGACCTGGTCGTTCATGGAGTATCGACCGAAAACAGACTGTGGGGGGCCATCCAACAGGAGCCCAATGACACCGATCTTCCAGGCGTCGTTGATGACATAATTGACGCTGCCTTTGACCATGCTGGCCCCATGTTCCGGGTTGCAGGCAAGGTTCACGGCTGTTTCGACCTTCTGATTCAACCAGCCGGTCTTGAGGTTGGCCCAGAGGATGGTCTCAACTGCCCGCTCGTAGAGGGTGTCCGGCCGGTCGAGGATCAGACTCTGCTGGGCCTGGAGGGTAAGGATGGCGTCTTCGAAAAGACGGTAGTCGCCGGCAATCCCATAATCAAAAGTGTCGCGGATCACTTCGACCGGCGGCAACCGGGTCAGACCGGTGGCAATCGATTGCGGGTAGCCCCAAAGCTCCTGGCGGACATTGAAAGCCCGATTGACGGTGTAGGCCGCCTCGGCCCGCAGACTCCAGTCGCCAGCCACCATAGCCGCATCCATGCCGAGTGAGGTAATTTTGTTAAACGACGGCACAAATCCGGGGTCGATGGCAAGCCCTTGGTTGGTGTCGATCACGTTGAGCGCCGTGGTGCGGAAGACAGGTCGCGGATCGAAACCGTGAAAGAGGTTCAGCGCCCACTCCACCTCGCCCAACAATTGCCAGCGTAAGCCGACTGAGCCATTGGTCAGCTCCCTAGCCGGGAGCCCCGGCTCCCGCAGTGTCACGGAAGCGATGGAAGTGTCCGGGAAAAGTACACACGCCGAGTCTAACGACCAGCGTTCGTCTGCTTCGGGCAAGCGGTAAGGCACCAGCCACGGCACCCAGACCAACTGCGCCGTCCACTCCAGTCTGTTCACTGCTGCCGAGACGGCTGGCACGCCGATCTTCCGCTCCTCCAGCGACCGCATGAGGAACTGCCGGTAATCCCAAGGGTTGAACAGGTCGTTGACCGGATACTCGTCAAGCCGGCCCCAGGCAAAACGCTGGATGCCGATTCTGGCGTCTACATTTCCATAAGTCCGTTCCGCATAGAGATCCTTAGCCTCCAAGTAGGGGGTGCTGTCCTGATAGACTGCGCCGAGACCTTTCACAATCGCATGATTCCGGCTCTGGCCGCGGACGGTGCCATCCCAGCCCCCTTCCAGCCACGAGTAGAGATGCCAGCTGCCACGTTGGGCATCGATCGCCAAGCGTCCGCTAAGGCTTGGGTCTTCGTTGATGCTGCTGTCGTCAAGTGCCCAAGTGGCGCGGGAGGTGAGGCGGCCGGCAAGGGTACAGGAGTCCTCGGCCCGCAGGGGTTCTGTTCTACCAAACAGCAAAGGGAGAGTGGCCAAGAGCAGCGCCGCTCCACCCCGCTTCCGGAAGCAGCAATATCGATGGCGGGCAGGCGCAGGGTGCAACGAAACCGGGTATCGCCATCTCATTTCCCGGCCCGTTCCAGCGACCGCTGGCTGAAGAGGTCGTCCGGGAAGCTGGTATGGTAGCGGACGCTGTCGATGGCAAGTTCGGTCCGGTGTCCGCTCTGGACGTTCTCCATCCGCATGGCAAACGGGGTGGGGATCCCGTCGATGACCCGCACATCCGAAAAGGTTCCGGTGCGGTAGAGCTCTTTATCTTGATAGTACTCGATCTTACGATGGATCCACTGCTCCTTGGCTACCCAGGCCACATAGCGGCTGTACTTGCGATGGACCTTGGGGGTCACCTCGACCACGTAGCAGGGCGTGCCGTCCACGGCTTCCTCGCGAAGGATGGTAAAGGCGTACTCATCCAGGTTCGGCGGACCGCCAAAGTCGTCATAGGAGAAGTCGGAGCCGAAGAAGGAGTCATCCTGGGAGCTGACCGGGATACGGCGGACCCGCTTGAATTCCGGAAAATAGGCCCAAAGGTCCCGATCGGAAAAGGTGCGGGCATGGACCAGGAAGCCGACATCCTTCAGGTCCGGCGGGGTGTTGAAGACCACCAGTACCTTGTAGGCCTCGCCCCCAGCCTGTTTGCTGTACTCGACCAAGGAGCGGCTGCGGCTGCCACCGCCCTTGTCGAGCAGGGTCATAGTGGCCTCGGTCTGCCGGTCGAGTGCTCGGGTCCGCACCTCGTGAACCTTCTCGTACACCTCACGACCGGACATGCCGGATTGAGCGGCAGAGGCGGCCAACAGCACCGTTGCTAACAACAGCAAAATCCATTTACTCATAGGCCAATGCCTCCACGATATTGGTTCGTGCCGCCCGCCGAGCCGGGTAGAGCCCGGCCAGGGCCGAAAGACCGGCGGCAAGCAAAAGCGCCCCGGCCAGGGCGGCGTAATGGACATGGTAGGTGATGCTGGCGCCAAGGTCGAGACGGAAGGCCCCCTCCAATTCGATCCAGCCAATCAGGATACCGGTCCCTGCACCCAACCCCCCGCCCATCAGGCCGATCAGAGTCGATTCGATGAGCACCACCCAGGCGACTTGGCCCCGCTGCATGCCGATGGCGCGCAGGATGCCGATCTCGCGGGTCCGTTCGAGGACCGAGGCGAGTAGCGTCACAATGATGCCGAAGCCGGCGATGCCGAGAGCGATAACGTTCACGGCGTTGGTCAGGACAAAGGAGCGGTCGAGGATCTTCCGGACCTCGACCTTGAAGGCCGCAGCCGATAGGGCAAAGAGCTTACGTTCTGTGCCGAATCGGCTCAGAATCGCCTGCTGGACAGTCGCGATGTCCGCCGTGGGCTGCACCAACACCTCGTAGGTGTCAACCAGCGGATCATGCCAGTAGCGCCGGTAGGTGTTGACATCCATCCAGATGTTGCCGGAGTCCGAGGTGTAGCTGACGATAATCGCCGCCACCCCAAAACGCCTCGGCCCCTGCGGGGTGGGCAGGGTCAACGAGTCGCCGGGGGCGAGCCGGTATCGGGCGGCGAACCCCTCGTTGACCACGACGTTGTCCTGACCCGGCAAGAGGCGCTGCATATCCTCCCGGTTGCCTTGGGCGATCATAGCCGGGCAATACTCCATCCTGAGCGCCACATCGAAGACTTCGAGCAGGATCTTCTTGCCGTTGTAGGTCAGGTACCCCTTGCGAAAGGGCTCCACCGACTTCACGCCCGGAATCTTCTCGATCTCGGCCTGCATCTCGCCTGGCATGGGGATGGCCGGTGAACCGCCGGTGGCCAAGGGATGGCCGGAACTAACCAAGATATCGGCGCGGATGATGGAATCGAACCAGTCGAAAATCGACCGCCGCAGGCTGTGGACCGTATTGGCCGAGCTGACGAAGAGGGCAATGCTGCACAGGATGGCGGCCACCGCCACGCTGTTTCGAGCCATGTTCTTGTACAGATTCAGCCCCGCTAACCGCCCTCCAGCTCCAAAAACAGAGGCCAGGGGGCCGTGCAGCAGGGCCACCGCCCGCGCCAAGAGCATCGGCGTGGCAAACGAGATGCCAAGCAGGAGGGCGACCACCGCCACGGAGATGACGCCAAGGCTTTTAAGCGGCGAGGCAACATCCGTTGTTTCAAAGAGGCAGACTAAAGCCCCAGCCGCCAGGCAGCAGAAAAGCGAAGCAGACTTGATCCCCTTGCCGGAAAACACGCCCCACTCGGCATAGGCACTGGCGCCGATGGCCGAGACCGGCGAGATCCGGGCGCCGCTAAGAGCTGGCAGGGCAGCGGCCGCCAGGCTCGCCAAGATGCCAATCAAAATCTTGCCGAACATCGTCGGCCAGGAGAGAGCGATCTCGGCCACCGCGGCCTTAACGTACATATCGGTAACGCTTTGGGCCACTAGACCGACGGCCGACTTGGCGAAGACGAGACCCAGCCCGGCGCCGAGCAACGAAGCGACGGCGGAGACCACCAGGGTCTCGGCCAGGAAGAGCCCGGCGACCTGTGCCCGGCTTGCACCAATCGCCCGCAGGATGCCGATCTCTTTCTTCCGTTGGACCACGGCGATGGCGACGGTGTTGTAGATCAGGTACATCCCGACAAACAGGGCCATGCCGCCGATGAGATCCATACTGTTCCGGAAGCGGCCGAGCAGCACCTCGACCTGCTTGGTCCTCCCCGCCGGGGTGTCGATGGAGTAGCCCTCGGGCAGGGCCTTAGCGATGCGCTCCTGCATGGTGTCGAAGGTCTCGCCGGCCAAAAAGGTGACGTCGATACGGTCGATACGGCCCTCCTTGCCAAAGGCTATTTGGGCGGCATAGACATCCATGATGGCGATGTCGCCGCCCGCCACCCGCGCCGGGCCTTCCGGATTCAACAGTCCGCGCACCTTGAAGGTCTTGATCCCGGCAACTGTCTGGACCCGGACATCGTCTTCGAGCTTGATCCCTTCCGCCGCCGCCATGGTGCGGGTGAAGAGGATGGAGTCGCGCTTGGCCAGGAATAACAGGGGATCCGGGATCTCGGCGCTGTCGTCGGTGATGCTGTAGTCGCGGATCTTGTGGTCTTGCAGTACGTCGATGCCCAAGATCATCAGCGAACGCTCCTTGCCGCCGGAAAAGTTGGCGTTGGTCTCGATCACCGGCACGGCGTACTCGACACCAGGGACTGCCTGCACCCGGTCCAGCATCTCTTCGGGGAAGCCGGAATCGGCGCCCGTGATCTGCAGCACCGCCCGGCCGGTGACCTGGTTGATCGACTCCTCAAAAGAACGGAGCACACTTCGATTAACCAGATCGATGGAGACCATGGCCGCCACCCCCAGGCAGATGCCGGCGACGGCCATGATGAGCTGCGCCTTTTGGAGCTTGGCGTGTTTGAGGCTGATATGCCGCAGGAGGTTCAGAATGGTCATGCGCCACTCTCCCCGAGGCTGATGTCCTCGGCAGGCTTACCGTCCTTCAAGGTGACGATCCGGGTGCCGTAGGCCGCGGCCTTGGAGTCGTGGGTCACCATGACGATGGTCTGACCCCGATCGTTCAAGCCCTTGAGCAGCAAAAAAATCTCCTCGCTGGCGTGGGAATCGAGGTTGCCGGTGGGCTCGTCGGCCAGGATGACGGCGGGGTTGGCGATCAAGGCCCGGGCGATGGCCACCCGCTGCATCTCGCCGCCGGAGAGCTGCTCGGGGCGATGCTCGATTCGCTGGCCGAGGCCGACTTGTTCAAGAAGCGCCACCGCCTTGGGCCTGACCTGAG
>Ga0334722_10007552_pt1 | contig 10516 bp, 7 predicted proteins | sample C3_bottom_MG_FD_207210 | JGI IMG/M metagenome (GOLD analysis project Ga0334722, IMG submission 207210) | Sediment microbial communities from Yellowstone Lake, YNP, Wyoming, USA - C3_bottom | ecosystem: Environmental > Aquatic > Freshwater > Lake > Sediment | place: USA: Wyoming | collected... | reverse complement strand
ATTTACGCGGGTCGCCGCCGGTCCGCTGGTGCGCAGCTCCTACAAGGCGGGAGCTGATATGTGAGCCCCTTGCAAATATCCATGGCCACCCCCCTCCGAAAGCACATCATCCACATGGACCTTGACGCCTTCTACGCATCCGTCGAGACTCTGGACAACCCGGAACTTGCAGGGAAACCGGTCATAGTCGGCGGAAGCGAGAGGAGAGGGGTGGTCTGCGCCGCCTCCTATGAAGCGAGGAAGTTCGGTGTGCACTCAGCCCAGCCGACGGCGACTGCGAAGCGGCTATGCCCGAGTGGAATATTCCTCCCCTTGCGTATGAAGCGGTACCAGGAGATGTCGGGGCGGGTTTTCGATGTCTACCACCGCTTCACCCCTCTTGTCGAAGCGCTTTCCATCGACGAGGCTTTCCTGGATGTGACGGACTCCGTTCGTCTGTTCGGGACGCCAGTGACCATCGCGGGGATGATCCGGGCTTCAGTGCGCGAGGAGACGGGGCTGACCGTTTCGGCCGGAGTCGCAACAAACAAGCTGCTGGCGAAGATCGCCTCCGACATGCACAAGCCCGATGGGCTCACCGTCGTTCCTCCCGGGAGAGAGAAGGAGTTCCTTTCCCCATTGCCTGTGGGAAAGCTCTGGGGAGTTGGAAAGGTCACGGAGGAAACGCTTCGTCGAATGAGCGTATCGACCATCGGCGACTTAAGCGGCATTCCCGAAGACGTTCTGGAGAGGAAACTTGGGAAGAACGGCGTATGGCTGCATCGTCTTTCCCTGGGGGTCGACGACCGGGAAGTGGAAAGCGAGAGGGAAGCAAGGTCCATCGGGCACGAGGACACATATCCGGAAGACCTCACAGACATTGGATCCATCAAGACGGAGCTGCTCTCTCTCTCGACCCGCGTATCCGCCCGCATGCGGCGCAACGGTGTCAAGGGCAGGACGATAACGCTTAAGGTGAAATACAGAGATTTTACCCTCGTCACCCGGGCGGAGACGCTTCATCAGGTGACCGACGACGGCGGGGACCTCTACCGGAGCGTACTGCCGCTGCTGGCGAAGACGGAAGCCGGAAAGCGGCCGGTGCGGCTCCTCGGGATATCGGTGTCCAACCTGTCGGCGGGGGAAACGGTTCGGCGCGAAGAGGGTTCCGGGCAGCTCATGCTGTTCGGGAAACCGCCAGGCGGCGGGGACGGGAAGACCACAGGAAAACTGGAACCGCCGATCCCTTCCCGGGAGAAGAAGGAGAATATCAACCGGGCGGTGGACAGGATCCGGGAAAAATTCGGAGACAAGGGCATCTCGCCGGGAGTTCTTCGGAAGAGGCCGTCTTGATTTTCATGCGCCGTGTGGCTAAGATGGGTTTTCCTCGCGTGCCGAAGTGGTGGAACTTGGTAGACACGCCATCTTGAGGGGGTGGTGGGGAAACCCGTGGGGGTTCGAGTCCCCCCTTCGGCACCATCGGAAACTGACAGGGAGCGTTGGGGTCAACCCTTCGCTCCCTTTTGTGTTTCCGATGGTGCTCCCCGGGGGAGCTCGAACAGGCGAGAGGCGCCGACCGAAGAGGGAGGAAAAGCCCGACCTTGTGGAGGGCGTCAGCCTCTCGCCCCGCCGCACGGGCCGATCGCGTCATCACGGAGGCTGATGCGGTCGAGTCCCCCCTTCGGCACCAGATGAAACTTTGCGGGAGCCAGAAATCAGTTTGACCTGCCCCCCGGTTTTAGACCAACCGGACGAGGGTATTTTCGTCTGTGAGGGTCCCCCATTTATCTGTTCCTCACGCGATAACCAGCGCCCAGGTTCGTCCTGCCGAGGGAGCAAAGCAGGACACGTATATAGGCGACAGCGATGGGGGGGACGGATTTTATCGACTGATTACGATCCGCTCCGAATAAATGCGTTTGCTATCAATTTGTGAGAACATATTTGCTGATGTGATCGATTTATCTGAAATGTATTAAGGAGGAAGTGATGTCAAAGAGATTTACGGCTGTAATCACCAAAGAGGAAAAATGGTATGTCGCCCATTGCGTTGAATTGGGAGTCGTCAGCCAAGGCAAGTCTATCGAAAATGCGCAGGACAACTTAAGGGAGGCCGTGGAACTTTATCTGGAAAGTTTCGGCTCAGAGGACCTGCCGGAAAGCACCGGCGAGGTCGTTCTTTATCCGCTTGAGATTGCCGTCGGTGGGCTGGCTAAGCCGTGCGAATCAGGCCCGACAGCAAGTGATCAGCTCGCCCGGCGGCCCAACCCTTCGGCGATGAGTGAGACAACCAGGGTGTTCAAGCTCACCCCTTCCTTCCCGGCCTTGGCGGCAAGCTTGGCGTGAAGGCTTTTCGGAACCCGCTGGACCCATTTCCCGCTTAATCCCGCCGAGGGAGCAGGGACAGGGTCCTTGAACTCCTTTGCCGTGGCCAGCCAGGAGCGCAGCGCGTCCGAGCCGTTCTCCACCGCCTCCTCAATCGTCTCGCCGTCGGCGATGCATCCGGGAAGATCGGGGAATTCCACCAGCCATCCACCCCCTTCCGCCTTCGGCAGACGGCGGATCGTGAAGGGGTACTCAATCTTTTTCATGGGTCACCTCGTCTATAAGCTCCAGGAACTTCCTCACGTATACCGGTTTGATCGGTTTTCGCGCCGGGACCGTAAGCTTTGTTCCTGAGGGATGTCGGAACGTAACATGACTTGTCCCCGGCTGCCGGTACTCGATATTGAATCTGTCCGCCACGGTTTTCAGATCCTCTATTTTCCAACCCGTCGGGTTGTTCCGCATTCTGCCGAGGGTCTTGGCGGCCACCGTCATTGGAGCATAGTATCAAGGACAGTACTATAATTCAAGGGGAGCATACCATGACTTAAGATCCCGATTCCGAGAATCCCGAAATCGGCAGGGGACATCGAACCTACTGTTGCGGGGCCGCGCAAGCACGAGCGCCTGGCTAGGGAGGAAGAGGTCTACGAGACACACGCGCATCATCGTCACTCACTACGGCGGGCCCGATGCACTTCGGGTAGTTGAAGAAGAGTGCCCCGAGCCGAAGGACGGTGAGGTGCGGGTGAGAGTGCTGGCCGCAGGCGTTTCCTTGCCCGATATAATGGCGCGCGAGGGAGTTCATCCCGAAACGCCTCCGGTGCCCTTCACGCCGGGGTGGGATCTGGTTGGCTTGGTGGATCGGCTCGGCAAAAGTGTCTCTGGAATAGAAGCAGGCCAGATAGTTGCCGCGTTGCCGATACACGGTGCCTACGCGGAATTCGTCTGCCTGCCGCAGCGTGAACTTGTTCCGGTGCCATCCGGGTTGGACGCTGCCGAGGCTGTCAGTCTCGTGCTGAACTACATCACGGCGTACCAGATGTTGCATCGTTCCGCAAAGGTTGGATCGGGCCAGCTCGCGTTGATTCACGGCGCGGCAGGCGGGGTCGGCACGGCACTCCTGCAATTGGGGCGCCTCGCCGGGCTGGAGATGTACGGCACCTGTTCAACGCGAAGTGCGCCGGCCGTTTCCGGCCTGGGCGGTATCCCGATTGATTACGAGCATCAGGACTTTGTGACGGAAATCCACCGCCTCACGAGCGAGGGCGTGGACGTCGTCTTCGACCCCATCGGTGGTACTCACCTCTGGCATTCCCGCAAGGCTCTCCGTCGTGGCGGGAGGGTGGTGGGCTATGGCCTGCGTTCCTCGCTGCGTGGGGAGGGATTGGCTTCAGGTCGTCCGGGTCGTCGTCAACGCTTTCGTGGAACCGCCATCTTCGGGTTGTACATCGCCGGCGGATGGCTACTCCCAGGGCGGAAACGGGTGGTCCCCTATAGCATCCAAACGCTCAAACGGCTGAAACCGGAATTCTTTCGACAGGACCTGATCGCCTTGTTGGACCTCCTTCAACAGAAGAAGATCAAACCGCTGATCGAGCGGCGATTCCCCCTTGCAGAGGCAAGAAACGCGCACGAACTGCTCGGGAAGGGAGGCGTGACAGGAAAGATCGTCCTCGTTTGCAACGGGTCATCGCTTGAATCATGAGTGGCGTAACAAAGGCATGCGGTGGTCGGCGTTCTCCGACGAGTTTGGATTCCGGTTAATGGGAATAGTGTTGAAGTTTCCGTCGGGTTATTGCGAAACATTATGAGAAACATTGTATTCTGGTCTATAAAACCGTAGCGATAATAGGGGCACGAAGATGAAGCACAAGCTTGCGGATATTCTGGATATTCCCCGGCTCCAGTCTGCATTGGACAGCCTCTACATGGCGTCAAAAATACCTTCGGCCATAATTGACAACGACGGGACAATCCACACCGGCTCCGGCTGGCAGGACGTCTGCACGAAATTCCACCGCGTTCATCCCGAGGCCCAAAAGCGATGCATAGAGAGCGACCAATACATCTGCCGGCACATCTACGAGGCCAACCCTTCGGTTACCTATAAGTGCCCCCACGGATTGGTGGATGCGGCGATCCCTATCATCATCGAGGGAGAACACCTTGGAAACGTATTCACGGGCCAGCTTCTCTTCGAAGAGCCGGATCTCGATGCATTCCGGTCACAGGCAAGGGCCTACGGATTCGACGAAGAAAAATACATCGATGCGGTGAAAAAGGTCCCGATAGTATCGGAGCAGGCCATGCAGGAGAATCTGGCCTTCATCGCACATCTCACGGGGATGATCGCAGAAATAGGGCTGAAGCATGCGAGGGAAAAGGGGGCCGAGTGGTGGCTCAAGGAGAGCGAGCGGCGATATGGAGCACTGTTTGAGCATATGCAGGAGGGATTTGCGTTCTGCAAGATGATCCTTGAGAACGGCGAGCCGGTCGATTTTGTTTATCTCTCCGTCAACGAAGCGTTCAAGACCCTGACGGGCTTGAAGAGTGTCGTGGGGAAGAGGGTCAGCGAGATTATCCCTGGTCTCCGCGCCTCCGATCCGGGATTGTTTGAAATCTACGGCAGAGTGGCCGCCACCGGCTACCCTGAGAAGTTCGAGATGTTCGTCGAAGCGCTGCAGCAGTGGTTCTCCGTCTCCGTTTACTGTCCGGAACAGGGGTATTTCGTCGCCGTTTTCGACGTCATCACCGACCGGAAACGGTCTGAAGAGATAGCCCGGAGAGAGACATCTTTGCGGAATGTACTTCTGGACCATCTCCCCTGCATCGCGTTGGTCATGAAAAAACAGACCCGCGAGATCGTCGCATGCAACGAGCTCGCGAAGAGTCATGGCGCTGTCATCGGTAAACGCTGTAATGACACCCTTGCGGTCCCAGGCGTCGCATGTCCATTCTGTCTGGCTCCCGAGGTCTGGGAGACCGGTAAAAGCAGGCAGATCGAAGTCGAGTACATGGGAAGATTCTGGCAAGGGATCTGGGTCCCTTTCTCCGAAGATCTCTACGTGCATTACATCTTCGATATCACCGATCGCAAGCGTACCGAAGCCGAGAAGGAAAAGCTTCAGGGGCAACTCCAGCAGGCGATGAAAATGGAGGCGGTGGGGCGCCTGGCGGGAGGCGTCGCGCACGATTTCAACAACCTCCTGACAGCGATCATCGGAAATGTTTCCCTGGCACAGTCGAAACTCTCCCCGTCCGATCCGGTCATGGGCGTCCTGATGGAAACGAACAAGGCCGCCGATCGGGCGGCCGCTTTGGTCAAGCAGCTGCTCGCGTTTTCACGCAAGCAGATCATCGAGCCGAAGGTCCTGAACCTCAATAGTCTGATCGCGGACCTGAACGCGATGCTGGTCCGACTGATCCGGGAGGATATAAGGATACAGTTCCTGCCGGGAAACAACCTTGGAGCGGTAAAGGTCGACCCTGGCCACTTCCAGCAGATCCTGGTCAATCTGGTGGTGAACGCCAGGGATGCGATGGCGGGCAGCGGTGAGATCCTGATCGAGACGTCGAACGTTGACCTGGATGATGGCTACTGCGCCGGCCGATCCTACCTCAAGCCGGGAAGGTTTGTCATGATAACCGTAAGCGACACCGGGCACGGGATGAGCGAGGAGGTCAAGGCGCATATTTTCGAACCATTCTTCACCACGAAGGGCAAAGGCCGCGGCACCGGACTCGGTCTTGCCACGACCTACGGCGCGGTGAAGCAGGCGGGGGGCTCCATAGAGGTGTACTCGGAGGTGGGGATCGGGACAACCTTCAAGATTTTCCTGCCGCGGGTGGAAGGAGAGGCTTCGAGGCAGGCGATAGGCAGCCAGCCACATAGCTTTTCGGGCGGCACCGAGACGGTGTTGCTCGTGGAGGATGACGACATCGTAAGGAATTTATGCGTAAGGGTCCTGGAGGAGCTGGGATACAGGGTATTGAGGGCCTCCAACGGCACGGAGGCGATTGCCTTATCCAGGAAACACGGGGACCGGATCGACCTGCTCATGACCGATGTGGTGATGCCGGGGATGAACGGGGGCGAACTGGCGACGCAGCTGATCCTGCATCATCCGGAGATGAAGATTCTCTTCACTTCGGGTTACACTGAAGACGTGATCGTGCACCACGGGGTATTGGACGATGGGGTGTCCTTCATCGGCAAACCGTATTCGCCTACGGCCCTGGCAATGAAGATCCGGGAGGTACTTGAAAAGGCTTGATCGTCAGGCAACAGCCAATAAAACACCTAATAAAAACAGCTGGTATTGCCGATAAGTGTCAAGACAGGATACGAAAGGTACGTAAAGGTGTAACCGCAGGCAAAGGTTAAGGTATCCCGGAAGGCGGAAAATGAGCGGTCTGGCCAGTCCGACTGCGAAAAGGTCCCGGTTTGGACTGCTGGAAGCATTCCTCTGTTTCGTCGTTTTCCTTTTTCTCATCGACACCGCGCTGCAGTACTACGTCTCCTCCACGGCTGCGAGCAAGGCGAGTGAAGAGGTCTTGCGCCAGACCACTGTGGCCATCGAGCACAAAACCGCTGAAATACGTGAAACCACCGAATTCCTTCTTCTCCAGACGAAAAGTTTCTCGGAGCGGAAGGCCATCGACTTTTCGGACGTAAGGTCCATCAACGCGTTTTTCATGGATCATATAAAGGCGCATCCGTACATCACGTCCATAAATTTCGGAGATGATGCCGGCAACGGCTATCTGATCCTGTGGACGGAGGATCGTTGGAAGAACAGGATTAAGAAAGGGACCGAAGCAGGTACCGTAGCCTGGAACGTGACGGACAACCAGGGAAATGTCGTGTCGTGGGAAAGGCGGAAGGACGATTACGATCCCAGAGTGCGGCCCTGGTACATTAACGCTGTAGGATCTCAGGGCATCCGCTGGAGCCGTCCATACATATTCCGCACCACCGGCGACGTCGGGATCACCGCATCCATGGCGATCGAACCCGGGAAGGGCAAATTCCCAGGGGTCATCGCGGCGGATGTCATGCTCAAGGATATTTCCAGGTTCTTTTCGGATCTCAAGAGCGGCAATAAGGATCTTTCCATCCATCTTGTTTCCGGAGAGCAGGAGATCCTCGCATCGTCCGATGTCGAAAATCTCGTCAGGATTCTCCGGAAGGATACGAGCGAACTCCCCCGGATCGCCGGCGGAGGACTTCCGGATCTGGCAGCCGCAGTTCGAGCATTCGGAACCACGGGAAGCAATTTTCTTTCCTTTTCCTCCTCGGGGAGGTCGTTTTACGCGCTTCGGAGGCCTTTCCAATTTTCCCCGGATCTGAACCTTTCATTGATCCTGACGGTTCCCCAGGAGTCCCTTCTCTCGTTCTTCGGGTCCATGAACAGGGTCCGGGTAATCCTTTATCTGGTCATGGTTGCGGCATCGGGCTTCTTCTTCGCGAGTCGTTACCTCGCTCCGCTGCGAAAATTGACCAGGGCGGCGCAGACTTTCGGAACAGGCGCCTACGACCCGCTCCCTCTTTCCGGGAGAAAGGACGAGATCGGCGTTCTCGTTTCGGAGTTTTCCCGCATGGCCGACGATCTCTCCGCAAAGCAGAAGGAACTCACATCCCTTATCAACAACGTTCCGGGGATCGTCTATCGGGGTCATCCGGACTGGTCCATTTCCTTTATTCGCGCCGAAGTCGAGCAGGTGACAGGACATTCCTCCAGCGAATTCACGACCGGGGCCGCAAGATGGAAGGAGATCATCCATCCCGAGGACATCGGGTGGCTCAAGGAAACCTTCCGGAAGGCGGTAAGGGAAAAATCTGCCACCCTCCACGTCGAATACAGGATATGCCGCACGGACGGCGGCATCAGGTGGATCGCGGACAGACGGCAGTTGATCTACTCGGAAAGCGGCGACTTCGCATATGTCGATGGTTTGCTGCTGGACGTCACCGAGTTCAAGAAGGTTGAGGAAAAACTGCTGGAGAGCGAGGATCGTTATCGCGATCTTGTGGAGCATAGCCAGGATCTGATATGCACGCACGATCTGAAAGGGCGTCTCCTGTCGGTGAACCCCTGGGCGGCGAGAATCGTGGGCTACTCCCAGGACGAGCTTCTGCGTATGAATATGCGCGACGTGATCGCGCCTGAAGTGCATTCCGAGTTCGATAAATACCTGGGCGATATCGGGAAGAATGGAACCGCGCGGGGCATGCTTCTGATCCGGACGCGCAGCGACGAACGGCGCATCTGGGAGTATAACAACACGTTGCGCACGGAGGGTGTGACCGAACCGATCGTCCGGGGGATGGCGCAGGACGTCACAGAGCGCATGCGGATGGAAAAGGCGCTTCGGGAAACGACGCGACGGCTTCAGCTTGCTGCGACCTCCGGAGGGTTCGGGATTTGGGAATGGGATATCCAGTCCGATGCGCTGCATTGGGATGACAGGATGTTCGAGCTCTATGGTATTCCCAGAGATACATCCCTGAAAGGAGTTGAAAGGTGGCATAAATACCTCCACCCCGATGACTATCATGCGTCGATGGAGGCGAGCCAGGCGGCCATCCGCGGGGAGAAAGAATACGATGTGGAATTCCGCGTCGTGCGTCCGGACGCCAAGGTGAGGGCACTGCATGCGAATGCCGTCGTCATCCGGGATGCGGACGGTAATGCGGTGCGGATGATCGGGATCAACAGCGATATCACCGAGCGCAGGAACCTTGAAGGGCAACTCCGGCAGGCGATGAAGATGGAGGCGGTGGGACGCCTGGCGGGGGGCGTGGCGCACGACTTCAACAACCTCCTTACGGCCATTATGGGAAACGTATCGCTTGCTATCATGAAGCTTCCCCCGTCGGACCCGGTCGAAGCCCTGCTCGACGAAGTGAAAAAGGCCGCCGAGAGGGCGGCAAGGCTTACCCAACAGTTGCTCGCCTTTTCCCGCAAACAGATAATCGAGCCGAAGATTCTGAACATCAATGCGATGATCGCCGATTTGAACAAGATGCTGGCCCGCCTGATCGGTGAACACATCGAAATGAAAACGCTCCCGGGCAAGGACCTTGGAATGGTCAAGTTCGATGCCGGTCAGTTCGAGCAGGTCATGGTCAACCTGGCGGTGAACGCCCGCGACGCGATGCCGGACGGCGGGAAGCTGATCATCGAAACCGCGAACGTGGATCTTGATGACGACTACTGCGCCACGCATCGGTATGTGAGTCCGGGACGGTTCGTATTGCTTGCCGTGAGCGACACGGGGCACGGGATGAGCGATGAGGTCAAGAGGCAAATCTTCGAGCCGTTCTTTACCACGAAATCGAAGGGAAGCGGAACCGGACTGGGTCTTTCTACGATATACGGCGCGGTGAAGCAGTCGGGCGGGTCCATCGAGGTGTATTCCGAAGAGGGGAAGGGGACGACGTTCAAAATCTTCCTGCCAAGGGTCGAGGGGGATGCAGGGAGGACCGGAAGCGACGACGGGCCACAGGAACTTATGGAGGGTTCCGAGACCGTTCTGCTCGTGGAGGACGAGGACATCGTCAGGAGGCTTTGCGTCAAGCTGCTGGAGCGGTTGGGATACACGGTGTTGAAGGCCTCGGGCGGCGACGAGGCGATCGGAATCGCGAAGGGACACCCGGGGCGGATCGACCTTCTCATGACGGACGTGGTGATGCCGGGGATGAACGGCCGCGAGCTGGCGGAAAGGCTGGTCGAGTTTCACCCGGAGACGAAGGTGCTTTTCGCCTCGGGATACACGGATGACGCGATCGTGCACCACGGAGTGTTGAACGAAGGCGTCGCCTTCATCGGCAAGCCGTATACCCTGTCGGCATTGGCCAAGAAGGTTCGCGACGTGCTCGACAAGGCTTGATCGTCGGACGTGGTTCCTTAAAGCGCGTGGCTTCTCAAGGAGGGCAACGCGTATAACGGTTCGGCAAATGCGTTTTTCTTCGTCAGTATGACGCAACCTCTGGGATCCTTCTTGCTCTCGTCGCCAGAAGGCATGCTCGGAGAGAATGCGCATAGCCCGTGTTTCTTTATGACGGGGCGGATCAGAGGAAGATTCAGCTTGAAGAAGGGTCCGTAACGATCGTAACGGTAGCCGTCGTCGCCCGGAACCTGGAAATCGTCGATCATGACGATGAATTTATCCCAATGGGCGGAGATGATCTCCAGTTCTTCTATTA
>Ga0334722_10007550_pt1 | contig 10519 bp, 7 predicted proteins | sample C3_bottom_MG_FD_207210 | JGI IMG/M metagenome (GOLD analysis project Ga0334722, IMG submission 207210) | Sediment microbial communities from Yellowstone Lake, YNP, Wyoming, USA - C3_bottom | ecosystem: Environmental > Aquatic > Freshwater > Lake > Sediment | place: USA: Wyoming | collected... | reverse complement strand
GCCACATGCCCTTTGAAATCGAAGTTGGCAAGCATGTTCCGCTCGGCCAGTTGCTTTTGCCGCGCCTCGATATCCTCCCTGCTCCCACCATACACATCGACCAGAAACCCATCGCCCAAGCCCTCGACGGCATCAATGAGCAGATCGAAGAGCCTGGTCTCTGAAATATTGCCGCAATACACGAAACATTCGGTACGCTTGGCAAAGGACGGGAAACTGACTTGTTTCAACGCCCGCCACAAGGACTGCGTTTTCGTTTTTTGTAATGTACAAATGGCATTGGCCTTGGCTTCCGAATGGGGGTGGATGAAAAACAGGACATCAACGTGTTCGTAAACATATCTGATCAGGGACAGGGCCTGGTTGGACTGTTCCTTGGCAGAACGAAGGTGCGCATAGGGTGAATTGGGAACGGGATCTTCCTTGTGCAGACCATCCATCTTGTGCGATTCGAAAAAGACCCTTTTTCTATGCAGCCATCGATAACGCAATAAGTGGCGGGCCAGATCATACGACCGGGTGTAATAGACGAAGTCTCCGGCCTTCACAAGGGCTTGAATCCTTTTCAGTAACAGCGGAAAACCAAGCCGGGTGAAGTTGAACTTATGGTAGGCGACGATTGTCAGGTTAGCCGGATATTCGCAACCGTAGTCCATCTCGATTATCCGTTTTACTTCATCAGGGTCGCCGTTAAGTTTTCTGACGACCAGGATAACCGGAATTCCTTTGGCCAAAGCGGTGACCGTTCTCGTAATCTGAACCGCGTGGGCCTGTTTGCTGGGAAAGATGATTCTGGTCAGGTAGACCAGGGTCTTGTTCATTTGCATATATCCTCGGCTATAGCACAATTAACGGCATCGCAGGAATGAAACGGGGCGCATCTGGCCTTTATTTAGCATATTGCACAGCCAGTTCGGGGCGCTGCATCAATTTCGAAAAAATGACGAAAGAAAATTTACAGCTATTGAATACCTTCGCTCCGGCAGACTCCTAGTTCAAAGCAGCATTTTGACCAATGCATAAAAATACCTCTTCCAATACCATAGGGTGCGCGGACCCAGTCCATTCCGTAAGCCTTCGACAAACATTTCGCGATACTTTTCATACTGCCTGACACGGTAGTATGATTTTAACAAGCGGGCATACTCCTTTTTTTTGATGTGTCGAATTGCAAAGTCGAATTTTTCGGCGATCACTGCATTGGCTTCCAGAATCCGCGAAAGATTGAAGCCTCTGTCAATATTTTTTTCGGCATTGTCCCTCGCCCGATTCGGAGCATCTCCGTAAATTCTGGTCACCACCGTGCCGCAAAAACGAAATTTCAAACTTGCGAAAAGCCGCAGAAAAAGCTCGCCATCCTCGCCGTTAGTCAATCCCTCATTGTACATGCCGCAAGATAACATCGCCTGGCGGCTAAGGAGATAACTGTTGGTAGAAAGCCACTTTGGGTCTTCAATATACTGTTCCGCGGTAAGTTGCCCTCCCCTCGCCAGTGTAGATAGGAAACGGGCCACTTTCTCAACTTCATCATCAGCTCCCAAACGTAGCCCGAAGGAGACCCCTCTGAAGTCAGGGTTATCAAAAAAGAGCGCCATCCGCATTTCCACCGAATCCGGCGTCAGCATATCGTCCGAATCAAGAAAAGCCAGGTAGTCAGCCGTGGATGCCAGTATTCCGACATTGCGACTGAATGATTTTTCCCGGTTGAACTCATTACGATAAATCTTGATCTTTGTGCCGTAACGCTCCGCCAGAAAATCCCTGGTGCCATCCGTCGAGGCGTCATCAACCACGATGCACTCGACATTCCCATAGGTCTGGGCCAACACGGAATCAATGGCCCGACAGACCAACGGATAGCGGTTATAGGTCGGGATGATCACCGACACCTTTGGGATGTTCATGCGCATTTCGACTAATTTTTTTTTAACAAGTTTTTGTTGCTCGCAGCACTTGCAGCAGATTTTCTGGACATATCGGCCGCGTCAACCTGGAGAATTGTATACCACAAGGGGAATTATGGAAGTGGCGGGCATAAATTTGATACTGTTTTATCTTGCGCCTGGGGGGCTGAAGATGTAAGTTACTAGGCTTTTTTCACTCTAGCTGAGATCGGCTTTTTTCTGATGACGCTGACATGGCACCCAGCATAAACGCCTAACAGGGGTTCCGTGGTCTCGCCCCTTCTGCTGGCATGCTATTTTCATTATGCTTTGCGACCGACTAAGCATTTTAGCAAGAAAAGCCTATAATCCTAAATGAGTTTCCCTGGATTTGCAAGGCGGAATTCACTCCGAGACACCAATGCGTGAACGGGAAATCCTCACCAGATTTTATCAACTGATCAAACCATACCGATCGTCTGTCCTCATGGCCATCATCGGTATGGTCCTGGTTTCCATGCTTGAGGCCGGTCAGGCCTACATGATCAAACCCCTGCTCGATGAGATCTTCGTCAAGCACGACAGGCTGATGCTCAACCTCCTGCCCCTGGCCCTCATCGTCCTGCTCCTGGCCAAGGGTCTCTTTGAGTACTCCTACTCCTATATTTTGAGTCAGGTGGGCCAGGAAGTTATCAAAACTGTCCGGCTCAAGATGTATTCCCACCTTCAGGATTTACCGCTCTCCTTTTATCAGAAAACGACCACGGGCGAGCTCATGTCACGAATCATGTCAGATGTTGCCTTGCTGCAGGGCGCCCTGTCAAACACCCTGATTGGCGTGGTCAAAGATTTTTTTCAAGTCGTCTTCCTGATCGGTCTCATCTTTTTCCAGAACTGGAAACTGGCCCTGGTCGCCATGATCTTTTTCCCTGGCGCCTATTATCCGATCGTCGCCTTCGGCAGAAGACACCGTAAACTGAACACCAAACGGCAACAGGTGAGTGCCTCCACCACGGCCATGCTGCACGAAACCATCGTCGGCAACCGCATCGTCAAGGCCTTTGGCATGGAAAACCATGAAATCGGCAGATTCGACGTCATGCTCACCAAATTGAATCAGGTCACCATGCGGGATCTGCGAATCAAATGCCTCTCCCGACCCCTCATGGAAATCATGGGCGGCATCGGCATCGGCTCCATCATCTGGTACGGCGGCAATCAGGTGCTGAACGGCACCTCAACCCCTGGCACCTTCTTCTCCTTCATCGCCGCCATTGTAATGATCTATGAGCCGGTCAAGGGTATCACCAAGATCAACAGCACCATCCAAACCGCCTTTGCCGCCGCAATACGCGTATTCACCATGCTCGATATCAAGCCCGAAATAGCCGACAGCCCCGACGCCGTACCTCTGTCGCGAGTAAGCGGCCAGATCGAGCTACGCGGGGTCACTTTCAGCTACAACGAAAAACAGACCGTGCTGCACGGTATCGACCTCACCTTGCGCCCCTGCGAGGTCGTAGCCATCGTCGGCACCTCAGGCGCAGGCAAAAGCACCCTGGCAGATCTCATCCCCCGCTTTTTCGATGTCACTAATGGCCAAATCCTCGTCGATGGTCACGATATCCGGGACGTTACCCTGGCTTCGCTGCGCCGCCAGATTGCCATGGTCACCCAACAGACCATCCTCTTCAACGACACTGTGACCAACAATATCAGCTATGGGGATCCGCAATGCAGTAAACAGCGGATCAGGGACGCGGCGATCGCGGCCCACGCCCTCGAATTCATCGAAAAACTGCCGCTCGGGTTCGATACCGTAATCGGCGAATCCGGCCTACTTCTTTCCGGCGGCCAACGGCAACGCCTCGCGATTGCTCGGGCACTGCTCATGGATGCGCCAATCCTTATCCTCGACGAGGCAACCTCGGCGCTCGACACCGAGTCCGAGCGTGAGGTCCAGAAGGCGCTGGAAAACCTGATTCAGGGCCGCACAACCTTGGTCATCGCCCATCGACTCTCCACGATCCGCAACGCCGATCGTATCGTCGTCATGCAGGAGGGCCGTATTGTAGAGCAAGGCTCTCACGACGACCTTTACGAAGCCAACGGCGTGTACAGGATGCTTTACGATATGCAGTTCAGGGAATCATGAACATCGATTTTGTCAGACCCCCTAAAAAGATGCTCATCATTAAACCGAGCTCCCTGGGGGACATTATCCACAGTCTCCCTTTCCTGGCTGCGGTCAAGGAACATTTTCCAAATACCGAAATCCACTGGGCTGTGGCCAGGGGCCTCCATGTCCTTTTGGAAAACCACCCCCTGATCAGCAAGCTCTGGATCCTCAATAAGGATTCATGGAAAACCGCTACCTATCTCAGAAAGACCGTGCGCGAGGTACGTGAACTCTATACCGGTCTCGGCCGGGAAGGATATGATGCCTGTGTCGATCTCTCCGGACTGTTCAGGAGCGGACTCCTTACCTTTGCCTCCAAGGCCCCCATAAAAATCGGCTTTGCCAACTCGAACGAGGGCAGCCCTTTTTTTTATACGCATAAGGTGCAGGGAGACATGGAGATTCACGCCATTGACCGCTATCTGCAAATCGCCAAGGCCATGGGCTGCCCGATAGACGACATTCGCTATCCGATGGCCGATTTTGAGCCTAATCCCCCGATATGTCGCGCCCTGCCAAGCGAATATGCGGTTATCGCGCCCTCAGCGGGAAAAGAGGCAAATCGCTGGCCGGCCCGGCGTTTTGGCGAATTGGCGGCGCGACTGCCGCTGCCAGCGGTGGTCATCTGCGGTAAAAGTGATGCCGCCATCGCCGAAGAGGTCGTTTCCTTCGCCAAAGGCAATGCCTTTTCCCTGGCCGGGCAAACCAATCTCACGGAACTTATGGCTGTCATCAAGAAGGCTCGGTTTTTTGTCTCAAACGATACCGGACCCATGCATATTGCAGCCGCCTTTCAAATTCCCGTCTTTGCCCTGTTCGGACCGGCAAATCCCAAACGGACCGGACCCTACGGCCCCATCCACACAATTATCAAGACGGATATTGCCTGCGCTCCCTGTTACCGATGGAAGCCATGCGAGCATTGGCGGTGCATGGAGGATCTGACAGTGGAGACGGTCCTCTCGGTCATAAACCATAAGCTACCAAGCAGCCATCGTGAGTGATGATGGAATTAAATTTTAGCAGTCTAGGTGAGTTAGTATATATAGGACACTATCGTCCCATACATAGCACGCGCATCCACAACTATTGTAATTCGCAGTGGTATCTTCTAGTTTTAGGAGAATTGGTTAAAAATAAAGTTTTGACCAACGCCGAGTGCTGGCTTATCTGTGACCAAGATTTGGTTTTTTCTCAATATGGTGTTACCGTAAGATGTTTTCGTGATTTTACTCAGATGCGAAAATATCGACAGCACATTGATCTTCTTTGGGTTAGAGGAATTCACCGAAATTATTTGCCGATATTAAACCACATGCGTTGCAGGCTTCGGATGTTTTACGCTGCGAGCAAAAGATTAGTCCCTATCGATTGGCCTTATTATGATTTAATCTTCGTTGATGATGAGCGACATATACTTCCTGCAAGCAGAATAATTCCAGGGGCTACAGTAAAAAAAGTTATCAAAACAACTGATCCTTGTATATTCAAGCCATTAACTAACATCAGCAAACAGTTTGATTTAATCATGATCGGGGATATGAGAACGGAACGTAAAAATTTCGCAGCCCTTGTCGAAATTCTACATGATGACCCATCATTAAAAACTGTAATTGTTGGCGCTCCTGAAAAAGAATTCGTGGATCAACTAAATCGGATAGGCACCAAAATTACATATATTGACTATTGCACTAGAGATGAACTGAATTTGTTGTTTAACCAAACAAGAATTACATTTCTACCTTACTTATTGGACGCTGCCCCACGGGTAATTCTAGAATCAATGGCTGCCGGAACACCTATTGTTGCGCATACCGGTCTATTTGGTGGCCGTGATTACATACAATCTTTGGTCGGAATTTTAGCTAACCCCAATAAAATGCTTCAAGCGATTCATGCTATATTACAAGGAGACCATATCGTTAATCCAAAGAAAATTTTTGATCAACAGTTTACTCCCTGTATGGCGGCGCAGAAACTGGCTGAAATTTTATCTGAAGCGATAATGGCTCAAGGGGGCGCAAAGCCAAAAGATCCCCCAAACAGACTCAAACGCTTAACCAATCTCCATTTCTTCACAGAAAAAAAACTTAAGCAGTATTGGGGAAATCCAGATTTATAAACAATGTGTTACCCAAGTATGAACAATTATGTGAACTCCATAAATTTATTTCTCCGTAACGTCCTCTCAATTGGATTAATTCTTCTCGTGTTAGGATTTTACCTATCTCCAACACCAGGTAATCATGAACGTATCTATTTATATTTTATCATCATCCCTTTTATCCTCTTACTATTGACATCCTATTCTGATCTAGCGCCATACACTAATGATCGTTTATTCATCGTCACAGAAATAGTCTTGCTTTATTTAACCATGACAGTTTTATGGCGCGATGGGTTCCAGCTCATTGAGCTTTTCCCCCAATTGCGAAAACTGCTATCTATAACAGTTTTACTGTTAACTGTTAGAATAGCGTTGCATCATTACCCACGGCTGCAGGGGATAGTTCTTTTACTCATGTCGCTAGCCGCCTGTATTGTTGCGTGCTTGGCCTTGATAAAATTTCTCCCAACACATTTTGAAACGCAAGCCCGCTTCACACCAAAGGTAGGCTCTATTTTGGCCCTCGGCCGCTATTCGAACCCGATAAGGGTTGGCTGGACGTGGGGAGCAACAGCGCTGTGTACCCTTTGGATTTTTTACTCCCAAAAAGGGAAGAACTACTTATGGTTGTTTCTTGTTCTTCCCCCACAGCTCGCTCTGCTCGTAGCGACTTTCAGCAGGGGGCCTCTCTTGGCCTTTTTTATCTGTCTGCCGATTGTTTTATTTTTCAAGCGTCATGCCGTATTAGAAAAACGAAATCTTGTCGCCGTATTATGCTTTTTTGCCATTGGCATTAGCGCTTCAATGGCCACAGGCCTTGGCCATAAAGTTTATTCCGGCCTGACAAGGGGTAGGAATAATTTTTCCCACGAGGCATCACAGGGATATTCTTTACGTATCCCCATCTGGCGGAACGTGATCAAACAGACATCGCACCACATTGTATTTGGACAAGGGTTCTCAAAAGAGAACAAAATAATTCTTAGTGACAAGCTGTCGTTTACGCACAGCCATAATTTCATCATTGATGTGTACAGGTTTGGCGGTTTAATTGGCGTCATGCTGGTGACGATGCACCTGCTTTACTGCCTAACTATAGCCTTCAGACATAGCCCCCAAGATCACAAAATTTGGGGCGTCCTTTTATGCTATGGTATCCTTTGCCTGCTGACCAATGGTAAGTATGTTTTAAATAACCTTTCTGAATTCTGGCTTATCTACTGGCTGCCGATTTCATTCATTTATGCCTTAAGAAATATGGCCTTAAGTACAAACCTCCCAGAGAGATCTCACGGCATTTCTCTTGATCAGGCCTCTACCGCTTGAGCCTCATCTGCCATCATCTCCTTGATTTGAAAGGATTTCCTCGCCAACAGAAAACAAAGCTTTGTAACTTTCGCATATGAAAAATCACAACCCTGGCCTGACAATCATTGTCCCTGTATACAACGAAGAGGAGAGCCTCGTCCATTTCTGTGAGGAAATGGATAAATTTCTCGCCTCACCCCCCCTCCCCACCACAGTTCTCTTTGTCAATGACGGGTCCAAAGATGGCAGCCAAACGATCATTGTCGGGGCCTGCGCCGGAAACACGAGATACCGCTATCTGCAGCTCGATCGTAATTATGGACTCAGCACAGCGATCAAGGCTGGAATTGATGCCTGTGCCACCGAACTGGTGGGGTATATTGACGCCGATCTCCAAACCGCGCCAACTGATTTTCTCAAATTTTTCCAATACTTCCCCGCCTATGACATGGTTAACGGCATCCGGGCCAAACGCCAGGATACGGTAATCAAAAAGTTCTCCTCAAAAATTGCCAACGCCTTCAGGCGGAAGATGATTAATGACGGCATCGTCGACACCTGCTGTCCCTTGAAGATCATGAAGACTGAATACGCCAAAAAAATCCCGTTCTTCACCGGCATGCACCGCTTCCTTCCCGCCTTGATTCAGCTTCAAGGCGGCAGGGTGCAGCAGGTTCCGGTCGCTCATTTTCCCCGCTTTGCCGGCACCGCCAAATACCACCTCTTCAACCGTCTGATCGGACCATTTTTCGATACCATCGCCTTCCGCTGGATGCGTAGCCGCTATATCCGGTACGGGATTGCGGATCAGAGTCAATGAATCAATCTCTCGTATTCGGCTTGGGCTTTTTTGCCCAGGCCCTTTTTTCGGCACGACTCCTGGTGCAATGGATATCTTCGGAAAAGGCCGGTCGCTCGTTGTCTCCGCTCATCTTCTGGCAGTTGAGCCTCCTCGCCTCCCTGCTCCTCATGGTCTATGGTATCTTTAGGCATGACCTGGTTATTATTTTAGGGCAAGTTTTAACTTATTGTATTTACATAAGAAATCTCCATTACCACCAGCGCTGGAGAAAAATTCCCCTAGCCTTTCGAATATCTGCCCTGACCTTCCCCTTCGTCGCCATGCTGTGGCTACTGATTGGACAAGAACACAACCTGGCAAGTATTGTGCGCAATGAGGACATCCCCCTGCTCCTTTTGCTGTGGGGCGGAGCCGGTCAGGTTGTCTTTAATTTCCGCTTTGTCTATCAACTCATTTGCATGGAAAGGACAAAGGAATCCGTCCTGCCGCTTGGTTTTTGGGTGATAAGCGTGGTCGGATCTTTCATGGTCATCTCCTATGCCGTGTTCCGACATGACCCGGTGCTCTTTGTCGGGCAACTATTCGGTTTTGTCGTCTACGGCCGAAACATTGCGCTCTTTCTGCGGACTCGAAAAAAATGAACAAATTCCCCTACCGTACCGACGTCATTATTCTTGCCATGTTGTGCTTCATCTCCTTTTTTGTCTTCCTTGACGCGGTGGACGTGGATCTGATGGAGGCCAGAAATTTCGTTACTGCTCGCGAGATGATCGCTGAAGGCAACTGGCTGATCCCTACCATGAACGGCGAGATTCGTCTGGCCAAACCCCCCATGCCCACCTGGTTTGCCGCTGTCAGCACAAAGCTTGCAGGCACCGACAATGATCTTACTCTCCTCCGCCTCCCGAGTGCGCTGGCCGCCTGCCTCTTGATTTTTTCGGTCTATGGTCTGAGCTGGGCCATTGGCCGGAACACGCGTCAGGCCTTTCTCTCCGCCGCCATGCTCTCCACCTCGGTGCTGGCCATAGACATTGGACGCACCGGCTCATGGGACATCTTCTGCCACGCCTTCATGACGGCTGCCCTCTGGGCTCTCTGGGCCGGCTTGCATAAACGGGCCGGGAGATGGTCCTTTGTCGCCTCCGGAGTCTGTCTCGGCCTCTCTTTCATGAGTAAGGGACCGGTTTCCTTCTATGCCCTTCTATTGCCCTTCGTTATTGCCTACACCTCCGTCTTCGGTCTGACAGAGATCAAAAGAGAGTGGCGCGGTCTTACCCTGGCGCTGGTCATCTGTCTTCTGTTAAGCTGTTGGTGGCCGCTCTATATTTTCGTCTATCACGCCGATATCGCTCTGCTGATCGTGCAAAAAGAGAGCGATGCCTGGGCCAGCCGCCACGTGCAACCGTTGTGGTATTATTGGCACTTCCTCGTTTTTAGCGGCTGCTGGCTGACATGGGCCTTCGCCGCCCTGCTCCGGCCCTATGCCGCGCAGAGAGTGGAGAACAGACAAACCCATACCTTTTTTCTTCTTTGGCTCGCTGCCGCACTCATTTTACTTTCTGTTATCCCGGAGAAAAAAGAGCGCTATTTGTTTCCTGCCATGATCCCCCTTTTCTTCCTGGCCGGAGACCTGGCCCATGGGGTGATTGAGCGCTTTACCGAGAATCGGGATCAACGTGCGGACCGGACGCTGGTGCTGGCGCACGCCTCGCTCATGGGCCTGCTGTCCCTTGTGCTGCCCTTGGCGCTTATCTTTTTTTTGAAAAAACAGGGCCACTCAATTGATGGGGTGATCGTTAGTTATGGGATCGGATCCTGGGCTACGACTTTTTTCCTGCTCAAATTTCTCCGCCGGCGGCAGGTCGAGCAACTGATTTTGACCACCATCGCCTTTCTGGCGCTGACCACCCTGACCGCATTGAACTACTACGGGGTGCTGAGCACTAACAACAGCGAGTATAAGCGGGCTGACAGCCACCTGATTGCTCAGGAGATCGGCAAGACGAAGGTCTATTTTCTGGGTGACCCGGTGGATATGAGGGTAATTTGGGATTTCGGACGGCGTGTCTATCCCTGGCAGACGGAAGAGGTGGCCCGGATGCTTGGACAAGGAGAACCGGTTGCCGTGCTCTCCAAAGGCGAGCCTTTACCCCTGCTGCCGAACGGACTCCAGTCCAAAGTCGTGATCCGGGCTATCGATACCTTTGATTACAATAAAAAACGGCCGGATAAGCACCCTA
>Ga0334722_10007549_pt1 | contig 10519 bp, 8 predicted proteins | sample C3_bottom_MG_FD_207210 | JGI IMG/M metagenome (GOLD analysis project Ga0334722, IMG submission 207210) | Sediment microbial communities from Yellowstone Lake, YNP, Wyoming, USA - C3_bottom | ecosystem: Environmental > Aquatic > Freshwater > Lake > Sediment | place: USA: Wyoming | collected... | reverse complement strand
CTCCTCGGCTTGGACAAGGATGACTATTGAATTGCCGCGCCGAATACCGATGTGACCCGTGGAATCACGAGCCAGGACATCGCGCACGACCTTATACTCGTCGGCACTGGCGTCCTCCGGATCCTGGGAGCGCTTTCCATGCTTGACCTTGTCACGCTCAACCTTGACGATGAGGACCGCTTTCTTGTTTTCTAGGTTCCAGCCCACCGAGCGAAAACGGGAGTCCATTCGATCAGGCTCAACCCCTGATAAGAGGTCATCCAATAGGTCACGATGCAAGTGAGATCTTACCTCTTGCACAACTCTTTCCTTCTCCATGTACAAGGCCAAGACAACGCAGGCCTGTTCGAGAGCCATTACATGTAAACGGCTTAGACGAGAGTTTTTGACCCAAACAATCACGTCTCCATATCTCGAGCGGCCAGCCCTGATGGCGCGCCGCAGAAATAACGGTGGCTCTTCGTTTAGTCCTCCTGCTTCCTCAAGGATCTTCCTCCCTGCATCATCAGGGCCGTTTTCAATGGTTACCATAATGGCATTTGGGGACTCCATTCTGCTCTTAAAAAACGATGCTGAAACCGCCCCGTCCGCACCAGATATGGCAAGCGTCTGCCCCCAACGGTCGAGGACCATTACTGGGTTCCTCATTAGGTTAGCTAGCAGGTTAACCAGATCCGCTAACTGCTTACCGGCCAAAACGGCCTCCGTCATTTGTGAGTGCGCGTCTAGGGCAAACTTGAGCTCCCTGGCCTGACGATTGACAATCTCACCATAAATGGGAAACGTAATGTCAGCATACGCTATTTCATTTGGAATCCTGAATAACGGCAACAACAGCTGATTGGCCAGTTGTTTAAGGAGCTCGGGTAAATCTCCGCCGTAACCCTCTGGGTGGGAAAGTATAGCTAGAGCGGCGCAACCTTTATCGGCTGCCGCAGCCATGAACTCAAGCTGGCTCTCGAGAGCATGACGAAAGTTGAAGAAAGCAGTAATCAAGAACTCCCCACCCTTAAGCCACTTGGCCGCATCAGGAACCTCGATTACGGTTACGTTGGTTATCTCTCTGTCAAGCCCGGCTTCCCCCGCGACCAATTCGATACGGTTGACCCCTTCCAGGTTAATTGCTTCGCGAACCGTCAATCCCAAGAACAACACCTCCCCTTAAGTGACGAGGTAAATTCCAGTTACTTCATGGATTGTTCAATTTGCTCATACGAGTAACTTCGGCATCCAGTAAAAAGGTTCAGAACAGGTTTATTAAAATGACTTAGCGGCCCAAAGAATGAATTCCTGCCGCTATCGACTAGGCCGATTAAAAACCCAGAGTTCAGCCGGTTCCAAACTCCACACCCTCCGGCCTTAACGGGCTCCCCCTTCCCCCCCTGGAAGTTGGATTGATAGATAGTCCGTCGCCCGACGTCATCCCCAGCTGGCCAATCTCATCGATAGAGATAGAGGACAAAAAAGAAGCGAGAAGGCCCGCCCCCCTTGGGACGGGCCCAGCTCGTGGTATTGCTCGGGAACCTAATTGTGATGACCGGCTCCTCGTTGTGCCCTGACCCGCACAGGGACTTCAAGGCAACCGTCCGGGGTTTGTCCTCCCTGGTGGCGAGGACCACACGGAAGACCTCGGAACCGTCAACCACTATGGGTTACTTTGTCATGGCGTTTCGTCAGCGGGATCTCGCCCGACCGCAGCCGTCAGCTACGTGGCGGCCCGGCCCTTATCTCGGCTGGAGTTTGCCCCCGCCGTGGGCCGCCTTTCAATAAAACACGGTCTGGGTCAGATGGGCCCGCTGGCGACTCGTCCGAGCGGCCTCCCGCAAGTACCGGTCGAGCTGCGGGGCGTGGACGTCGGGCAGGCCGCGCAGGCGTCTCAGCCCGTTGATCGCGGCCAGCAGCTCCTCGCCGGCGCGCACCGTCTGGGCCCTGAGTTCCAATTCCTCAGGGGAGGTCTCCTCGATCTCCTCTCCGCCGGCGATGCGTGTCGCCAACCTCGGACTGTAGCTGATGAGCCCGAGGTCGACCAGAGCCCGCGGGATCTGGTTGTCGGGGGTCAGGGTCAGGGACGAGAGGTCGGCCAGCCCGGCCGGCACGCAGACGCCGCCGGAGCAGTCACCCCGGCCTCCACCCGCGCTGCCGCTCGAGCCCGCGCTGCCCGCGTCCTCCCCCGCCGCGCCCCCGCTCGAGCCCGCGTCGCCGCTCGCCGGTTCCCCCGCCGCCACCGAGCGCAGGTAGCCCTCGACCAGGCCGAGGTAGCGCTGGGCGCGGGCGTAAAAGAGGTATCCGTCGAAGCGGTCGTTGAACGACGAGAACATCCCCGTGAGGCCGTCGAGGACCAGCCTGGCCGACCAGTTGCCCCGGCTGAAGAGCTCGATGATTTCGCCGTCGTAGGCTTCGAGAAGGATGGCCCCCGTCTCCCTGAGCGCGGCCGCGCGGAAACGGGCCAGCGGCGCACCAGGCAGGTAGCGTTCCAGGGTCGCCTCGTCCATCCGGGAGAGGCTCTCCAGCCGTCCGAAGACGTCCCAGGCCCCCGAGAGAGCCTGCCACATGGCGTCCTCACCCCTGGCGCCGTTGAGACTGTAGGTCCGGCCCCAACCATCCATCCACCAGTTGAAATTGGCCGCCTGGCCGATCAGAAGCCAGTTCAGAACCTCGTCGTGACGGCCGGTCAGGAACTCCGGCGGCTTCAGGTCCGGGAAGGGCAGATCGAGCTGAGCGATGTTTTCCGCGGCCGGACCCACGGCCGCCTGGTTGAAGCTCACGTGTCGAGCCGACCTGATCAGCGGCTCCAGGCTGTCGGTGATCATAGCCGTCGTTACGTTGGAAGGTCAGGAATTGTTCCCACCAGCGGCCTTTCTCGCGAGATTTTTTTGGGACCAGCCCTTCGCCCCGGTATTTTTTCCGGTGCAGTTTGGTAGATTAGCTATACAAAAACTGCATCAGGAGAGATGTGACAGTGGGAGAAGACATCAGACGAATCTTCGAGCAGGAAGTCCGGGAGAAGAAGCTGAGCGCCCGAGGCGCTCAGAAAAAGCGGGGCCGCCGGGGCCTGGTCGGCAAGATGCTGACCCCGGCCGACTTCGCTGGGCGGGAGTACCGCCGGCCCGGGAATCTGAGTGCGTTCAACATCACCGACCTGATCACCAAACTCAGCCAGGCGCCCACCCTCAAGGAGGTCCTCCTCTCCAAGATGGACGAGGAGTATAAGAACTACCGCCTGGCCACCGAAAAGACCATCGACGCGGTGGCCGAGGTCGTGCGGATGGGCTTTGAACCTCTGGCCCGCGAGTTGGGAGCGGCCCTCGATCGCTTGGACGAGCTGGAGGCGGTCGTCGCCGCGGCCGGCCTGACCGAAGCCGATCTGCCCGCGGCCGGCCTGCCCGCAGCCGATCTACCCGCGTCCGGCCTGCCCGGGACCTCCACGCCGGCGAGCGCCGGGCCGGTGGCCAGGGCACGCCGGACGCCCAATGGGTCGCCGCGGGCCGCGTCCGCCGCTGGGGCGGGAAACCCCGTCGCCGCGCCATCGGCCCGCATCCGCTGGGGCTCGACGCCGGCGGAGATCAGATCCATCGTGGCCCGGCAACTCCAACGACTCAACGCCGAGGGCAAAAACATCGACACCAAGACCATCAGGGCCGAGGTGCCGAGCATGCTCAAGTGGCTCTATGGCAAGAGGGCGGTTTTCGACGGCCTCGAGGACGCCAAGCGAGCCGCTGGGATCGGCTTGGCGACGGCATCCGCCCAGGCCTCGACCGAATTCTCTCCGCCGCCTTCCGCGGAGCTGGCCGCCGAGGGCGCGAGCCTCGTCGTCCCGGGCTCGGGCGGCATCAGCGCGCCGGCCTGCTTGGACGCCGCGTCCTGTGGTTCGCCGGCGGCCGTCGGACCGTCCTTGACCTGACCCTGCGCACGGGCACGACCATTGGCTTGACGCCCGTGAGAATGCCGTGCCCGTACCAGTCGCCGGCCAGGGGCACCGGCTCGTACTGATTACCCGGCCAGGTTCCGGAGAGATAGGTCCGGAAATGGACCTGAACGAAGCCGGCCTGATTGAAAACATCCCGCAGGAAACGGGCGACGAAGATGCGCTCCAATCCCTTCTGGGCGAGCAGAGCGGCGGTCCGGGAGTTCTCCCGGACGACCGTCGCCCCGAAGGCGATGGGAGCGCTTTTCTTCAACGTGCGGTAGGTCTCGATGACGCCCCGGGCCGGGTCGGATTGGACCTCCTGATAGCCCGCGAAGGAGCAGGCGGCGGCGAAAACCTCGTCCTTGAAGGGGAGACGGCGGACATCGCAGACCACCAGGGAGACCGGGCCATAACGGCCCGTCCGCAGAAGGTGGGCGCGGGTCGCCCGAGTGACGGACAGGCTGTGGTCAATGCCGACGACCAGGGTCGTCCGGCCAATGTTCTTGAGAATTTCTTCCAGGAGGGTGCCGGCGCCGGTGCCGACGTCGAGGATGACCCCGCTCTTGGGCAGGGCCAGCCGGGCCAGGTCCCGAATCATCCGCGGGCCGTGGCGACGGACCTCTTCGGGCAGGGCTATCCAGTAGGCGTCGTAGACCCGGTCGCGCCCCTCCTTGGTGATCGCCTCGTCGGCCCAGTCGGGCTCCTGGAGCAGCTCCAGGGGAGTGTCGCCGCGGAAGTCCGCGATGCCCTCGCTCACCGGATACTTGGCTCCGCACTGCGGGCAGCGGATGATCGCCGCCGTGACACGCAGGTAATTGCCGGCGGTCTCCTCGATTTCGAGCTCGCCGTGACAGTTTGGGCAGGCCAGGAGGTTCAGGATTTCGCGGCGCATGGCACCATCCCCTCTTCGGGGTCGTCCGATGGGAGAGTACACTTCGTCGCCCGGGAAGGCATTTCCTCCCTGAGGGATCACTGCACGAAACGGGCCGCCAAACTCATCGGTTAAAGCGGGCCGCCAAACTCATCGGTCGAAGCGGGTCGCCGGGTTCACTGCCCCAGGCGGGCCAGGCCGCGGCGGACGGGTCCCTCGACGGCCTCGAGCCCGGTCCTCTCGGCCAGGGCCGCCTGGTACTCGACGGCCGCCTCCTTCACCGCCCCGCTCAGTTCCAGGATGACACCCAGGGCGGCGCGCGCGTAGGCTCGGTCGTCGCGGCTGAGGCCGGCCGCCAGAGCCTCCCGGTAGGCTTCCGCGGACGGGGCGGCCTGCAGGCGGCGGGCGTCGGCCAGTCGCAGCCGGAGACGGCCCAGGCCGGGCGGGGCAACGTTGGCCGGGTCGAAGGTCGCCGGCTTCGGCTGGGGCGCCGTCTCGGCGATGGCGAGGGCCCGCTGGTAATGGGCAATCGCGGCGGCGTAGCGCCCGCCGATGAGGTCACGTCGAGCGGCCTGGGCCTCGTCGAAGGCGGCCTGCCCCTTGGCGTAGGTGTCGGCGGGCGCGGGGGCGGCGGGGATTGGCGCCGGGGGTCCGGGTCGTGAGGCTTGAGGCGCTCGAGACGCCCGCCCGCCGGGGGGCTCGAACGGGATGAACGCCCCGAACGACGCGGGGACCGCGACGGAGGCCGAGGTCGAGCCGGGCGCTCGGCCGGCCACCCACAGCCGCGGAGCCCCGGGCTCGATGACGGCCGAGATGATCGTCGCCTCCGAGGCGATAACATCGCCGCACGGATCGTTGCGTCGGGCATCGGTGTCGAAGCGGTCGCGCAGAATGGCGACGGCCCGGCCACGGTCAAGGGAACCGTAGCCCAGGGCGGTTAGCTCGGTCAGGCGCTGCAGGCGCGAGAGGGCGGACGAACCGGCCGGCGCCCGCGCCCACTCCCTCGCCGGCGGGACCCCCGCCGCCAGGGCCAGGCCGCTTGAAGCCTGGCGGACCCGGGCCTCCCCGCCGACGAGGTCGACGACCACCGCTTGGCCGGTCGAGTCGGCCAGGATGACCTCGGCCGGCGCGAGGTGAGCCACCTCGCGGAGGACGGCCGTGGCCTCCTCGACCGTCCGGGCCTCGGCCAAGATGGCGGCGATGGCCGTCGACGGCGGATCGCCGATGGGGTCGCGGTCGGCCGGGACGTGGATGGCCGCCACGCCCGCCCGGTTGACGCCGACCTGCAGGTGCTCGAGCCCCGGGAAGCCCACCCCGGCATAGGGAATCTTGCCCGTTTCGCTGACCAGGTAAACGACCGGCGCCGGGCCGCCTCCGACGCTGAGCGCGGCCGAGTCGAGGTTGGCGGCGGCCACGGGCGGGCCATCGCCGGGGGCCGGCCGAGAGGCGGCGAAGGCGCTCCCGCCGCGCGCCGCCAGCCCCGGCTGGATGAGGTTCAAGGCCGGCGTCCGGCCGTCATCAGGCCAGGCCAATCGAGCCTGGCGGACGGCGCGGTCGACGGCCGCCCGCTCCGGCCCGAGCAGGAGGGCCTGTTGGAGGCGGATGGTCGAGGGCGAGCCGCTCAGCCGGACGACGACCAGACCGCCGCGGGTCACCTTACCCGCCCCGGTGAAGCGGGCAACGACGCGGCCGGCCAGGCCGGCGGGCACCCTCCACCACCCGGTCGTCGCCAGGACCGCAATGGCGATAAGCCCGACCCAGAGCCCGACCTTGCCCGGGTTGATGGGCATCGCGCGCCCGGCCGTCATGCCCGCACCTCCCGGTCGACGATGGACGCCGTCCTCGAAACGGACGCGCTTACATCCTTACGCCGGGGGTGGGCCGGGATATGCCCCGCGCTAATCCGCCCTCCCCGGCAACGGCCCGTGAAAACCCTTGAGCCGCGGGGGCTCGCTCGGACCCCGAGACACGCCGGCCCGCCCCAAGCCCTTGCAGAGCGCCAGAACCTTGAACCGCTCACCCATCCCGCCGGGCAGGACAAGGTGCTTCACCGCCCCGATTTCAGACGGGCTGGCCAGGTCCAGGATGCCGAGGTTGACCAGGAAATGCAGCTGGTCCGAGTAGCCGGCGGGGGTCCAGCCCAACTCCTCGGCCCGCTTGATGAGGGCGGAGAAATTCACGTGGGCCGTGATGTCCTGTTCACCCGGGGCCGCGAACGGATCCGGATCGGCCCGGTGGCTGCGATAGGTCATCAGGGTCCCATCGAAGCGGAACTCCGGGTTGTAGAGGGACGGCGAAAGGTAACCGTAATCGATGATGATCGCCGCCCCTCGGGTCAGGCCGCGGTCGAGCGACTCGATCCAGCGCAGGGCGTCGAGGTTGATCTCAGCCGTCTGGCCATCGGCCAGGCGCACGCCCAGCCAGTCGAGATAAGCTTGAAGGTCCGCGGTCGACGGTTCGCCGGGGACGAAACCGAAGGTGGCCCTGGTCATCCCCGCTCGGCGGACGAGAGAACCTCCGCCTTCGGTCGAAGCCGCCGTCACGTATAGTTCCCGCAGACCAACACCATCGCCCGACCCTCGGACGATGTGGACCGGAAAGGCGTCGACGAGCTCGTTGGCCAGGACGCAGGCGGCCGCCCCGCCCAGGGGCTCGAGGTCAGGCGCCCAAACCACGGGCACGCGCCCGAACGCTCCGCTGATGGCCCGAGCCTGCTCGTCGCGGCGGGCCGGACTGGTCTCGATGATCAGGTAGCGGAGCCGCCGCCCGACCTCGTCCCGCGACAGGGCCCCGATGATATCGACGGCCATCGCCCCGGTCCCAGCCCCGTACTCGACGACCCAGAATTCCTCGGGCCGGCCGGACAGCTCCCAGATCTCCTCGATCTGGCGGGCGATGGTCCGCCCGAAGACCTCGCCCACCTGCGGGCCCGTATAGAAGTCCCCGGCCCGGCCGATGATCGGGCCCGGCCGGTTGTAATAACCCCATGCCGGGTGGTACAGGCACAGCTCCATGTAGCGGCGGAAGGTCATCGGTCCGCGCTCGCGAATCTCGCCGGCGATGGCCTGGCGCAGCGCCCCGTCTTCGGTCATCGGGTCACACCTCGCCTTCGCATAGGCCCCATCGGGCCAGGTCAACCTAAGGGACAGCGCCCGCGGACGCGGGCGGCGAGAAAGCGGGGTCAGCTCGTGAAAACAGCCGTCCTCCCCTATATTTTCTTTCTCCTCTTCTCTTCCCTGCACCCCGGCCCGACGAGCCCGGTCGGCGATGCCGCCACCAGGGCCTCCTGGGAATCCTTCAAGCTCTATGTCTATTCACGCCTGGATTTGGACGAGCAGGACCTCATGGAGGCGGCCGTGGCCGCCGGTGGAGAGCCCTCGCTGAGCGCCGCAGGGCCGCCCACGCGGGCCAACCCGAACCCGGTCCTGACCCTCGAGGAGCTGGCCAGGCGGACGGCCGAATTGAACCTGCCGGTCATGCTCGGCACCTGCACGACCGGCTACAGCCACGCCATCCCATCGCAGGAGGTCAACATCGCCCTGGCCGCGTCGTACCTGTCGGGGGTGGTCGTGCCGCCGGGCCAGACCTTCTCCTACAACGCCACCGTCGGGCCCTACAACCAGGCCAACGGGTATGGCCTCGGCCGGATGTTCGTCGGCCGACGGATCGTCCCATCCATCGGCGGCGGCGTCTGTCAGGTGGCCACGACCCTATACAACGCGGTCGTCCTGTCCAACCTGGAGGTGGTTGAGCGGCACAAGCACGGCCTGACCGTGCCCTACCTGCCCCCGGGGCAGGACGCCACGGTCTCCGAGGGCAACCTGGACTTCAAGTTCCGCAATAACCTGCCCTGGCCGGTGATGATTTACGCCGTCGCCGCCAACAAGGTCCTGACGGTCTCAATTTACGGCCGCGAGAAGGGTCTGCCGGTACGTTGGGAGCACGAAACCATCGAGACCTACCCCAAATGGACCGAAACCATCGAGGACCCGGACACGCCCCGCGGCCAAACCCGCGAGCTCGCTCCGGGCCAGGACGGGGTGAAGGTGCACAGCTGGCTCATCATCGGCACGCCACCCGGCGAGGTCCGGAAGGACATGGGGATCAGCACGTACAAGGCCAGCCCGCGCGTCGTCGGCGTGGGCACGGGCCCGCCACGGCCAAACCAGGACCGATAGCAGGGTCACGGGCAGGGAATAGGGGGGCTTGGGCTAGAATAAGGGGTTTCATGGCCCGAGCCGCGGCGGCTCTAGCCTCATTCTGGAGGTGGCTCGCCCGACTCCTCGCCCCAAGATGATCCGCGAGGTGGCCCGTGACCCTATCATATCTGGCCCTTGTCGGCCGCATCGTCCTCCTCGGATTGGAACGCATCTTCGTCAAGCGCCTCGGCGAAGGGCGCGGCAGCGTCGAGTCGACCTTTGTCTTCTTCGCGCTGGCCGCGCTTTACCTGTTGCCGGTGGCCGCCGTCTTCGGGACGCCGGCCCCACAGTTCCTGCGTTTCGCCGTGCCCAGCGGGCTCATCTCCAGCCTCGCCTTCGTCTTCTACGTGAACTCCCTCTCCACCGGCGAGGTCTCGTTGGTCAGCCCGGTGTCCAACCTGACCAGCCTGTTCCTCCTCTTCCTGGCCGTGGCCATTCGGGGCGAGCGCTTTACTCTCCTGAAGCTGGTCGGCACCCTGGCCATCGTCTTCGGGGCGTCGCTCCTGCAAGGGCCGGACGGATCCGGGCGCGACGGGCGAAGGAGCGGCCGCATGGGCCTCCTCGGCCTGGTGCGGCACCCGCCGGCCCTGGCGATGATGGTCTACGCCGCCCTCCTGGCCGTGACCCGGATCATCGACAAGGGCGGCCTGGGGCTGGTCAACCCGGTCACCTACGCCTTGACCTACTACACGATCATCGCCATCTCGCTCGGCCTCTTTCTTGCCGGGCGGGGCCAGTTCGGCAAGGCCTGGGCGCTCTTCGTCGACCGCCCGGTCATCGCCCTCCTGGCCGGCGTCGTCAATGCTTACTCGTATCTGCTCTTGCTTTACGCCTTTACGGGCCTGCCCCTGTCGCTGGCCGAGCCCCTTTCCAGCCTATCCCTGTTCGTCACGGCCTTCCTCGGCGCGGCCATGTTTGGGGAGAAGGTCAGGGGCCGCCTGGCCGCGGCGGCGCTGATCGTCCTGGGTTCGTGGCTGCTCCTGGCGCAGGGCTAGGGCCGGGCGCAGGGCCAGCGCAGGGCGGTGCCAGTAGCGCAGAATAGTGCGCAGAATAGTGCCTTGACAGCCGGCGAGAGCGGTGGTAACATCAAACCAACGCGGCGGTAGCTGGCGCTGAACCCGGGAAGCCACCGCCCCGCGGACAACTGCATAGCACACCTCTTTCATCCAGAGGCGGCTGAGGGACAGGCCCGATGATGCCACGGCAACCACTCCCCATTCGGAGCACGGTGCCAATTCCTGCGGACCCAGGGGTCCGGAAGATGAGAGTGAAGGTGACCGTGCCAACGTGCGACCCTTCATTCGAAGGGTCGTTTTTGTTCGGGCCGAAGGGTCGCTCCTACTCGGGGGCGCGGTTCACCGGAAAGACGAGGAGGCAACGCATGGAGGTCAAGAGCTTCGAGGAGATCAACGAGAAGATCCGCAAGAAAAAGGCCGTCGTCGTGACGGCCGAGGAGATCATCAGGATCGTCGACGAGAAGGGGCCGGAGCGGGCGGCCCGGGAGGTCGACGTGGTGACCACGGCCACCTTCGGCCCGATGTG
>Ga0334722_10007548_pt1 | contig 10520 bp, 6 predicted proteins | sample C3_bottom_MG_FD_207210 | JGI IMG/M metagenome (GOLD analysis project Ga0334722, IMG submission 207210) | Sediment microbial communities from Yellowstone Lake, YNP, Wyoming, USA - C3_bottom | ecosystem: Environmental > Aquatic > Freshwater > Lake > Sediment | place: USA: Wyoming | collected... | reverse complement strand
CAGGGAAGAAGGCTACCAGGTCGTGCTGGTCAACTCGAATCCGGCCACGATCATGACGGACCCGGAGATGGCCCACCGGACCTACATCGAGCCCATCACGCCGGCCTTCGTCGAGAAGATCATCGAGCGCGAGCGGCCGGACGCATTGCTGCCTACCATGGGCGGACAGACCGCGCTGAACACAGCGGTGGCCCTTGCGGAGACGGGCGTGCTGGAAAAATACAAGGTCGAGCTCATCGGCGCGAAGCTGCCGGCCATCAAGAAGGCCGAGGACCGGGAACTGTTCAAAAAGGCCATGGAGGACATCGGCCTCTCGGTGCCCAAGAGCGGGTTCGCGACGACCATGGAATCGGCCTACGAGATCCTCGAGATGGTCGGTTTCCCGGCCATTCTCCGTCCGGCCTTCACCCTGGGCGGCACGGGCGGCGGCATCGCCTACAACCGTGAAGAGTTCACCGAGCTGATCACCCGGGGCTTGGACGCGAGCCCGGTCCGCCAGGTGCTGGTCGAGGAATCGGCGGTCGGCTGGAAAGAGTATGAGCTTGAGGTGATGCGCGACGCCAAGGACAATGTGGTGATCGTCTGCTCCATCGAGAACCTCGATCCCATGGGCATCCATACGGGAGACAGCATCACCGTTGCCCCGGCCCAGACGCTCTCCGACAAGGAATACCAGATCATGCGGGACGCGTCGCTCAAGATCATCCGGGAGATCGGCGTGGACACGGGCGGGTCCAACATCCAGTTCGCTGTCGATCCGAAGAACGGCAGGATGATCGTGATCGAGATGAACCCACGCGTTTCCCGGAGCTCGGCGCTGGCGTCCAAAGCCACGGGATTCCCCATCGCCAAGTTCGCGGCCAAGCTCGCCGTGGGCTACACGCTCGACGAGATCCTGAACGACATCACCAAGGCAACGCCGGCATCCTTCGAGCCGACGATCGACTACGTCGTCACCAAGTTCCCCCGGTTCGCTTTCGAAAAGTTCCCCCAGGCCGACGCCACGCTCACCACGCAGATGAAGTCCGTGGGCGAGGCCATGTCCATCGGCAGGACCTTCAAGGAGTCGCTCCAGAAGGCGCTCCGGTCCCTCGAGATCGACCGCTACGGTCTGGAGTCCCGCCGCGAGCGTGACGGGGACGTTGACTCGGGCCTCGCCGATATCCGGCAGAAGATCAGCGTGCCGAACTGGGAGCGTCTCTGGTACGTCGCCGACGGGTTGCGCGCGGGCATGACCGTGGACGAGATATTCAACCTGTCCAAGATCGACCCCTGGTTCCTCCACCAGATCAAACAGATCGTGGACATGGAGGCGGACCTGAAGGATAAAGGGGCGAGCCTCCTTACCGCGGTCGCACCGGGGATCGATCATCCCCTTCGTACCGCCAAAGAGTACGGCTTCTCGGACCGGCGGATCGCGAAGCTCCTCACCACCACCGAGGATGCCGTGCGAAAGGCTCGGAAACAGTTGGACATCATGCCGGTGTTCAAGAAGGTGGACACCTGCGCTGCCGAGTTCGTGGCCCATACGCCTTATCTCTATTCGACCTATGAGAAGCCGTTTTATAATATTCAAGATTCAAAATTCAAGATTCAAGATACTTTGAATGTTGAATCAGGAATATTGAATTCTGCTTCAGGCAGAGCCGAATGCGAGGCGGAGCCGACGGACCGGAAGAAGATCATCATCCTCGGCGGCGGGCCGAACCGCATCGGCCAGGGCATCGAGTTCGATTACTGCTGCGTCCACGCCGCCTTCGCGCTGAAAGACGACGGGTACGAGACCATCATGGTGAACTGCAACCCCGAGACCGTCAGCACGGACTACGACACGTCGGACCGGCTGTACTTCGAACCCTTGACTCTCGAAGATGTTTACCATATTATAGAGCGCGAACGGCCGATGGGGGTCATCGTTCAGTTCGGCGGCCAGACGCCGCTCAAACTGGCGGTGCCCCTGGAAAAACTGGGCGTGCCCATCCTCGGCACGTCGCCGGACAGCATCGACCGGGCAGAGGACCGGAAGCGGTTCAAGGAGCTCCTGGACCGGCTGGGTCTCCGGCAGGCAGAGAGCGGCACGGCCGTGTCGTGCAACGAGGCGGTGGAAGCGGCGAACGCCATCGGGTATCCCGTGATGGTGCGGCCGTCCTATGTGCTCGGCGGGCGGGCCATGGAGATCGTCTACGACGAGGAGAGCATCCGGAACTACATGACACGCGCGGTGAAGGCCTCGCCGGACCGCCCGGTCCTGGTGGACCGCTATCTTGAGGACGCCGTGGAGATCGACGTGGACGCCATCTCCGACGGGAAGCTCGTGGTCGTGGCCGGCATCATGGAACACATCGAGGAGGCGGGGGTCCACTCGGGCGACTCGGCCTGTTCGCTCCCGCCGTTCTCTCTTTCGCCGGACATCATCAAGGAGATCATCAAGCAGACTAAGGCGCTGGCGCTCGATCTCGGCGTCGTGGGGCTCATGAACATCCAGTACGCCGTGAAGGACGGCCTGATCTACGTTCTTGAGGTGAATCCCCGAGCCTCGCGGACCGTGCCGTTCGTGAGCAAGGCCATTGGTGTTCCCCTTGCCAAGCTCGCGGCGCGCGTCATGGGCGGCAAGTCGCTCGAAGAGCTGGGGTTCACGAAGGAAGTGACCACCAAACACATTGCCGTGAAGGAAGCGGTGTTCCCCTTCGCCAAGTTCCCGGGAGTGGACACGCTGCTCGGCCCCGAGATGAAATCCACCGGCGAGGTCATGGGGATCGACGCCGATTTCGGCATGTCCTTCGCGAAGTCCCAGATCGCGGCGGGGAACTCCATGCCGGTGTCGGGGCGGGTCTTCATCAGCGTGAAGGACAAGGATAAGCCGGCGGCGTACGAGGTGGCCGCAGGCCTGGAACGGGCAGGATTCACCCTGGTGGCGACGCGCGGCACGGCGGATTATCTCAAGAGGCGGGGCATAACCGTCGAGACGGTGAACAAGGTGTTCGAAGGAAGGCCCCATATCGTTGACAGCATCAAGGACCGCCAGGTCGACCTGGTGATCAACACCGTCTACGGCGCGGAGTCCCAGAAGGACTCCTATTCCATCCGCCGGACGACGCTGACACAGGGCATACCGTATTTCACGACCATGTCCGCCGCAAAAGCGGCGGTGCGCGGCATCGAAGCACTCAGGGCAAATCCGATCCAGGTGAGATCAATTCAGGAGTATCAACAGCGATGAACAAGAAAGTTCCCATGACCAAAGAGGGCTACGACAAGATCAAAAAGGAACTTGATCACCTGTTCAAGGTCGAGCGTCCCAAGAACATCAGGGACATCGAGGAGGCGCGAGGGCACGGCGATCTTTCGGAGAACGCGGAATACCACGCGGCCAAGGAACGCCAGGGGCACATTGACGCCAAAAAACGGGAACTGGAGTATAAACTTTCCAACGCCCAGATCATCGATGTCTCGAAGCTTACGAACGAGAAAGTGGTGTTCGGGACAACGGTCACACTTGCTGATACCGATACGGGAGAAAAGAAGAAGTACACGCTCATCGGCCAGGAAGAAGCTGACCTGAAAAAAGGAAAGATATCAGTGCAGTCGCCGGTAGGTAAGGCGCTGATCGGCCACAAGGTCGGCGATATCGTATCGATCAAAACACCCGCCAAGACCGTGGAATACGAGATCCAGGAGATCGAGATTGCCGTCGAATAAACTGCACCAGGCAAAAATCCTCCTTCACCGCCCCGCGGGGAGGGGGTACTACCGCCTTGTGCTGCAGGCGCCGGCCCTGGCGGCGGCGGCGGCTCCCGGCCATTTCGTCATGCTCAGGGTCTCGGCGAACCTGGACCCGCTGCTAGCACGCCCCTTCGGCATTTCCTCAGTCATCTCGAAAAGGTCCATAGAGCTGTATTACCGCGTCGCGGGCAAGGGAACGTCACTGCTCACTCGCGTTACGCCGGGGCAGACGCTCAACCTGTTCGGCCCGCTCGGGAACGGCTTCCCGGCTCCGGACAAGGCGGTCACTCCGCTTCTGGTGGCCGGGGGCAGCGGATTCCCTCCGCTCCTCTATTTTGCCGCCCAGTACGGAAAACAGGCGCACCTCTTTGTCGGCTCCCGTGACAAGGAATGCCTGCCGCCTGCCGCAGTGGTGAAGGACCTTCGCTCACGGACAAAAGCCATACATTATGCCACCGAGGACGGCAGCCGCGGGGTCTGTGGTTTCGTGACCGATCCCCTGGCCGCCTATCTTGCCCGTCCCGCGGCTGCCGGGACGCCGGTCATCTACGCCTGCGGCCCCCACGCCATGCTCGCCTCGGTGAGCAGGCTCGCGGCAGAGCATGCCGTTCCCTGCTATGTCTCGATGGAGGAGCGCATGGCCTGCGGCCTGGGAGTGTGCATGGGCTGTTCGGTGTCCATGAAAGCGGGCGGATACAAACGCGTCTGCAAGGAAGGGCCGGTGTTCCTTTCAAGCGATATTGACTGGGACGGGCCGATAGTCGCGCCGGGGAAGATTGTGAATCGTGAGCGTGAACCATGAACCGCAAGTTGCATAACAACATCAATTCGGAGTGCGGAGTGCGGAATGCGGAATAGGAAATCCGAAATCCGAAATCCGAAATCCGAAATAAGAAGGCCCGACCTTTCGGTAAACTTCGCCGGTATCAAGCTCAAGAACCCCGTGATGACCGCGTCGGGGACCTTCGGGTACGGCGAGGAATTTGCCGATATCATCGACCTGAACCGGCTGGGCGGCGTGATCGTCAAGGGCATTTCGCTCAAGCCGATCAAGGGCAATCCGCCGCCGCGCATCTGGGAGACGCCGTCGGGCATGCTGAACGCCATCGGTCTGGAGAATCCCGGCGTCGATGTATTTCTCCGGGAAAAGCTTCCCTTCCTCGGGAACTATGATACCGCGGTCCTCGTGAACATATTCGGTTACAGCCTTGAGGAGTACGTCGGCGTTGCCGAGCGGCTCGACGGGGTGCCCGGTGTATCGGGCCTTGAGGTGAATATATCGTGCCCCAACGTAAAGGCCGGCGGCATCGTGTTCGGCACGAACCTCAAGGCGGCCTTCGAACTGCTCTCGGCGGTCCGGAATGCAACGCGGCTCCCGGTCATTGCAAAACTTTCTCCCAACGTGACGGACATCACCGAATTCGCGAAGGTTGCCCGTGACGCGGGATGCAACGGGCTCTCCCTCATCAACACGCTTCTCGGCATGGCCATCGACATCAGGAGCAGGAAGCCGAGGCTGGCGAACTGCACCGGCGGGCTGTCGGGTCCGGCGATCCGGCCGGTCGCGGTCCGCATGGTCTGGCAGGCCGCAAAAGCGGTCGATCTTCCCATCATCGGCATGGGCGGCATCATGACCCATGAGGACGCCCTGGAGTTCATCCTTGCAGGGGCGTCGGCCGTGGCCGTGGGGACGGCGAATTTCGTCAATCCCCGCGCGACAGTGGACATCATCGACGGTATCGAAGCGTTCCTGGCACAGGAAGGCTTCGGCAGCATCAGGGAACTGGTGGGACAGGTGAGAATGGCATGAGATTGGTCTCGAGCCTGAAAAGCAAGATCATTCTGGCGGTGTCCGCGATCCTCGCGGTCATCATCGGGACCGGCACGTGGATCAACATCGGGTACCAGCGGTCCCAGATGGAGGCCGCTCTCGAGGACAACGTCCTGATCATTGCCAACACGATCGAGAAGAGCCTGGACAACGCCATGCTTGACGGAAAGAGCAAAGAGGTCCAGCATATCCTCGAAGCCGTCGGAGGGTATCACAATATCCAGGAACTGAAGATCTTCAGCCTCAACGGCGTGATCCTGAAATCTTCGAAGCCCGGGCTTATCGGCAGAAAAGTGGACGCCACGACGCAGAAATGGTACCTGGAAGGAAAGTTCAAGCGGCCCATCAAGCGCCGCAGCGAAGGTATTTTTTCCGTGCTGTTTCCCATCGAGAACACGGAACGGTGCGTCCACTGCCACGGATCCAAGGCGAAGCTGAACGGCATCCTGTCCGTAGACGTGTCCATGGCGCTGACGCAGGAGAAGGTCGGTGAACTCAGCAAGACCCTGATCCTCTGGGCCTTCGGCATCACCGCGACGCTTGCCCTCTCGCTGGGCCTCTTCCTGACCAGGTACGTCACGGACCCGATCCAGGACCTGATCTCCACGATGGAGCGTGCCGAGCGGGGGCTGGAGGCGCGGGTGCAGGTGAAGAGCTCCGACGACATCGGACGGCTGGGCGAAGCATTCAATTCGCTCCTGTCCAAGTTGGAGCGGGCGCGGCGGCGAGTTGAACGATATCATTACGAACAGATGAAGCGTGCCGACCGCCTGGCGTCCATCGGCGAAATGGCCGCGGGCATCGCCCATGAGATCAAGAACCCTCTCGCGGGGATCGCCGGGGTCATCCAGGTTCTGAAAAGGGACCTGCCGCCGGGGGAGCCGAAGCGGGCCGTGCTGGACGAAGTGCTTTCCCAGGTCGAGCGCATGGACAAGGCCGTCCGGAACCTCCTCTCCTTCGCCCGGCCGCCGGAACCAAAAATGACACTTGTGGACGTCAACGAGCTGCTTGCCAAGCTCCTTGATTTCCTCTCGCCGCAGTTCGCAAAGCACGGGATCGCGGCTGAGCGGAAGTTCAGTACGGGACTGCCATGGCTTGCTCTGGACCCTGACCTGCTGCAACAGGCATTCCTGAACATCGCCCTGAACGCGATCAAGGCCATGCCGGAAGGCGGAAGTCTTTCCGTTGAGACCCGGACGGAGCCGCCGGAGGGAGAAGTGCAGCGTTCCATCAAGATCATCTTTTCCGACACCGGACAGGGGATATCACCTGAGAACCTGGGCAGAATATTCAGCCCCTTCTTTACGACGCGCCAGCAGGGTACGGGGCTGGGCCTGGCCATTACCCAGAGGATCATCGAGCAGCATAATGGAGAGATCAGCGTGATGAGCACACCGGGGCGGGGCACGTCCTTCACCATCAGCCTTCCCTTTCCCGTGAGCGGATAGGAACAAGGAGCGTACGAACCATGTCGAAGAAGATCCTGGTCATTGACGATGAAAAGCTGATCCGCTGGACCCTGGAGCAGCACCTGGCAAAGGAAGGGTTCGAGGTGACCACCGCTGACTCGGCGGAAAAGGGGCTCGAGATCATCAGTGAGGAGGCGCCCGACCTCGTCCTTCTGGACAACCGTCTGCCCGAGATGACGGGCCTGGAGCTCCTGGAAAAACTGAACGTACCGGAACGGGGCCTCATGGTCATCATGATCACCGCGTACGGGCTTGTGGAAACAGCGGTCAAGGCGATGAAACTGGGCGCCTACGACTATATCAGCAAACCCTTCAACCTCGAAGAGATCACCTTCGTGATCCGGAAGGCCCTGGAGGCGGGGTCCCTCCGGTCCCAGGTCAAGCAGCTGCAGGACAAGGTGAAAACGATCATCGGCGATTCGGACCAGATGGTGCAGGTGAAGAGCATCATCCTCAAGATCGCCAAGAGCGACGCGACGACGGTGCTTATCCAGGGCGAAAGCGGCACGGGAAAAGAACTGGTGGCGAAAGCGATCCACTACAGCAGCGCACGGGCCGACAAGCCGTTCATGGCGATCAACTGCGCCGCACTTCCGGTCACGCTGCTTGAGACCGAGCTCATGGGCCATGAGAAGGGTGCGTTCACCGACGCCAAGACGGCGAAGAAGGGGCTGTTCGAGCTTGCCGACGGAGGCACGCTGTTCCTCGACGAGATCGGCGACATGGACCTGAGCATGCAGGCGAAGCTCCTGCGGGTTCTCGAAGAAAAGAACTTCCGCAGGGTGGGCGGCGTCAAGGACATCAAGGTCGATGTCCGGGTCATATCTGCCACGAACCAGGACCTGTCCAGCGCGAAAAGTGAGAGCCGTTTCCGGAAAGACCTCTATTACCGGCTTCAGGTCGTCCCTATCCTTCTCCCGCCGCTCCGGGAACGGGGGAAGGATGTCCTTCTTCTGGCCAGGCATTTCACGGAGTATTTCAGCCGGGAATGTCACAAGAACGTCAAAGGGTTGTCAAAGGATGTGGAACAGGTGCTGCTTGCCCATAATTGGCCGGGCAACGTCAGGGAGCTCAAGAACGTCATCGAGCGTGCCATGATCTTCGATGTCGGTCATGAGATACTGTCCGAGCATATTCCCCAGGAGATCATCGAGTCGGGGTCCGCACCGATGCCGCATCCTGAATCCGTCATTTCACTGGATTGCCTCGTCATACCCGAGGAGGGGATCTCCATTGAGGACGTCGAGCATGCCCTGGTCAAGAAAGCGCTGCAGATGGCAGGCGACAACCAGACGCGGGCGGCCCAGCTGCTCAAGATGCCCCGTGACGCGTTCCGGCGGCGGATGAAGCGGTTCGGGCTGATCTGAGAATGGACCGGTGAAATATTACTTCATGGAAATACTGAGTGCTTTCTTGTGGCTCATGTCTTTCTATGGGGGACTCATGGTTGGCGCGGAATATGGCATAGGGAGCGGAATGCTGGCATTCAGTATTACAGCACTTACCGCATTTGTCCTGGCAGTTAAGTCGTACAGGCTTCGCAAGAAAAGATAGGCACCATTGGTGAACTAGTACACGGTAAACTCAGTTGTTAATGGTTCAACGGCGTCATTCCGCCACGTTCTAAGCCGGAATCCAGGGATTTAAACCTCTGGACCCTGGCTAAAATCATGGCGTGGTGACGAGAAAAATGCCGCGACACCATCAGGAATTAAATTTACACTGTACTCGTGCCCTGACGTAGTTCCGCTACTTTCCCTGATCCGTCAGTCGCGTTCTGCTTTTAGTGATCCGTTGTGAATACTTATTAGTTCAGGTCGGGGTGACATCGACTGCAGTCCTGGATGCGGAAGGACATCATCTAACACTATTGACAACCGCTTTTTCAAATGTTACATTTTGATACTTGAATCACATATTTGTAATGCTTTGCTCAGAGCAAACCCCGGGAAACCGGGGGGCGCAGAGCTACGAAGCTAAATAAAACAGTAACCATCACACCGGTTCAGCTGCTTTATATGCTAGTCGAGCCGCCAGAGAATAGATGTTTCTTTGGCGGCTTTAGTTGTTTATTATGCGACACGGTCATACCCATACCAGGAGGCAACTATGTTCATCCTTTTGCGAGGATTCATTCTATTCATTTCTATCTTGATGTTCAGTTTCCCTGCCTCTGCGGAGGACGTCTCCAAGGATCAGATCAAGAGCCTCGATGAACAGGTTCAGGATGTCAAGACCGATACGCTCAGTATCGCGACGCAAATGCGGTTGCTCGAAGAGAAGCTGTTGTATCCATCGAGTACTCAGGTTGCCGTCTTTGTGTCGTTGGGCAACGCGGCGACCTTTCGCCTCGATTCGATCGAGATCCAGTTGGACGGAAAATCGGCCGCGCAGCACCTTTACACGCTGAGGGAGCTCGAAGCACTGCAGAAGGGTGGAGTGCAGCGCATCTATACCGGCAACGTCAAATCCGGCGAGCACAGCCTGCAGGTGCTCGTGACCGGCAAAACCCTTGGCGGCCCCGGTTTCCGCAAGACGGAAAATTTCAAGTTCAGCAAAGATGTGAAATCCAAGGTCCTGGAAGTTAACCTGGTCGATTCCGGTGATCGCATGATCACACTCAGGGATTGGTAATTCATGCCCCGATTTTTTTTAATAGTGATGGCTTCCCTTCTGTTCGCAGCGCCTGCACTCGCGACCGGCACGGTCGCCTCAGAAGACATGAAGTACATCTATGACTACGGCGACGCACTTTATTACGCCTATCAGGGCGAGTGGTTCGAGGCCATTGCCCGGCGCGATGCCCAACAGGCCCAATCCCGCGATCGTGACGGATCGGAATTCGAGGCGCTTTCCGGCCAGTCCGACCGGGTCGTGGGTGGCTTCGAACTAAATTACCGGATGAGCCAACGCGCCGGGCGCGCCATGAAGGCGGTGATCGAGGGTGCTGCCCAGGACGCTGTGCGCAACGAGGCACTTTTCCGCCTGGCCCGGATGTACCTCCAAAAAGACCAGCGGGAAAATGCATTGCATGCTGTCGAGCGCATCAGCGGAGCCGTTCCTGCGGCGATCCGCTCCGATCTGGCCTTTTTGCGGGCGAATATCGCCATGGCCAACGGCCGCAATGCCGAGGCCGTCGCCATTCTGAAAGACCTGCAGAACGAGAAAGGTCTGGAAGGATTCAGTGCTTACAACCTGGGGATCGCACTGCTGAGGAACGGCAGCGAGCAGAATGGCCGGGTGTATCTGGATCGTGCCGGCCGGATCGAGAGCGCCGATCGGGCCGTGCTGGCGATCAAGGACAAAGCTAACCTTGTCCTCGGCGAAAAGCTGTTAAGTGAAAATAATTTCGAGGCCGCCAAGCAGGTACTCGACAGGGTGCGCCTCAGAGGTCCGTTCTCCAACCGGGCGCTGCTCAGCTCGGGTTGGGTTGACTCGTCGCGGGAACAGTTCGAAAATGCGCTGGTGCCGTGGAGCATCCTGGCCGAGCGCGAGGT
>Ga0334722_10007544_pt1 | contig 10521 bp, 8 predicted proteins | sample C3_bottom_MG_FD_207210 | JGI IMG/M metagenome (GOLD analysis project Ga0334722, IMG submission 207210) | Sediment microbial communities from Yellowstone Lake, YNP, Wyoming, USA - C3_bottom | ecosystem: Environmental > Aquatic > Freshwater > Lake > Sediment | place: USA: Wyoming | collected... | reverse complement strand
TGGGGTCAGATCCAAAATGGCTACTGGCACTCAGATTGGCCCGCGAGTGCCAGTAGCCATTTTGGATCTGACCCCACCTCTTGCTACTGCCGGTCGTACACCTGGTTCGTCGACACTTCGCGGCCGGCGGCGCCGCCGCCCGTCACCTTGATATGGATCATCAGTTGCTTCAGGTCCGACGACACCGTGAACGTGCGCAGGACGGTCGGCCCGCCCTTGTACTTCGATTCGACGATGAGCTGCTCGCCGTTCCACTTCGTCCTGCTCTTGATGTTGCCGTCGCCGGTGACGCGTTCCTGTTCCTTCCCGTCCGCGGTGTACTTCTCGACGCGGCCGTCGGCGTTGGTAAAGAGCACCGCCGTCCCGTCCTGAACAATCGTCCACCCGTCCGCAGGCCGCATGATGTCCATCAGCAGCGCGCGCAGGCGGTTCGCTTCCTCGGGGTTGGCGTTGCGGCCGTTCATGCCGCCGCCTCCCATTTCGCCGCCCATCCCGCCACCGCCGCCTCCCCCGCCGCGCCGGCCGCCACCCATGCCGCCGCCACCGCCCCGGCCCATCCCGCCGCCCATCCCGCCACCACCGCCGCCGTTTCGGCCGCCACCCTGCTGGCCGCCCTGGCCGCCGCGCGCGTTGTTGAGCTGCGGCTTGTCGGTGAGTTCCTTGTTGAGCTTCCAGACGCCAACAACGGGCGCGGTCTTCCCGCCGGCAGCTGCTGCGGGCTGTTCCTGCTGTGCTGCGCACACCGCGCCGCCCATGACGGCAAGCGCCACGCATGCTGCAAGTACGTGCTTCATCGTTCGAACCTCCACGTCCCGGTGTGGTTCGCCGGGGGTCGCGGCCACGAAGGTGGCCACACCGTTATTGTGACGTCCCGCTTGTGACAGGACGAAGGCAGGGATGTGACACGAGTGTGGCACAGGCCTTACTGAACGTGCCGTCTCCTCAGGAGCGCCAGCAGCGTCGGCACGAACACGAGCGTGATGACGGTCGTTACCGACAAGCCGCCGATGACGGCGATGGCCAGCGGCTTCTGCATTTCCGCGCCGGGCCCCAGGCCGAGCGCCAGCGGCAGCAGGCCGAACAGCGTGCAGAGCGTCGTCATCAGGATGGGCCGCAACCGGACGGCTCCCGCCTCGATCAGGGACTCGATGGGATCCCCGCCGCGCGCGGAAACGATGTTGGCGTAGTCGACCAGGATGATGCCGGCGTGCGGGCCGACCCTGAACTCGCCCGGCGCGTTGAGCGCCGTGCCGAACGTGAACGCCGGCTGCTCAATACGCTCCGCCTTCAACAGATCCGTGGTGCGGCTCTCGATGGCCGATTCCTGGTCCGCCGTCAGTACCTCGATGTTGGCGGCCATCGCCGTCGCCGTTGCCTGGTCCATCGTCGGCAGCGCCGGCACGTCTTCCATGTTGCCGGCGACCGAAATGGCCTGGCCGGGAGGCCTGTTGAGCAGCGCGTTCAACTCGGCCTGTGCGGACCGCCGGGACGATCGCGCGAGTTCGGCGTCCGCCCTGGCACGGGCGACACCGAGGTCTGCCTGCACCGCGTCGAGCCTGGGCGCGGCGCCGTGCGCGACCTGAGCGGGCGCGGACGAGGGTCCCGCAACGAGGACCGCCCACAGCACCATCCCCGCCGCGACAATCGTCTTTCGACTCAGGTCAACTCCCTCCGGGATCGTTCCACCACTTCCTGACCGATACCAGTTCGAGCGTTCCGTCCTTGATGAGGCCGACACCGGGTGCATACGCTTTGTACTCGCGGGCCTTCGGTTCGAGCGGCGTCGTCTCCTCGGACTTCACGCACCGGTCGAACGTGCCCGCGGGCGTCGTCACCCGCGCGTCAATCGCCTGGATCTCCGATCGGTCCATCGCGACCTTCGGTGCCTGCTCCTGATAGTACCGCTGGCCGGGCCGCGGATTGCCGGGCATCGCCAGGCCAAACCTGGCGCCGGCCGTACCATGCAGCCACGCGCCTTCGTGGCTGATGACCCTGCCGTTCTTGTACACGTCCACGTCTTCGCCGAAGTAGAAGACGTCGCGCGTGGTCTTGTGAATCGCGAAGTAGTTGCGCGACACTTCGGCCAGCGCCCCATTCCGCGTCTCGCGTTCCTCGACGACTCTCGTCTCGAACCCGCCGACCTTCTTCGTTTCGTTCAAGACGGTCACGACCAGCCGGACAGCCACCCCCGACTCCTTGCCCTCGAGCACGAGCTGGTAGCCGGGCTTGAGGACGAAGTACGGATTCTCTCCCGCCGTCGCCAGGTCGGCCGGCGCGGCGGTAAACGGAGCTTCCCAGCCGCCCGGGTCGGCCGAGGGCCTGGCCGGCCTCTGCGCGGAGACGGCAGCAGCCGTCGTGGCGCCGGCGAAGGCCGCGCAGAACAGGAACCGCCGGAACACCGTGTCGGTCATGCGCATCATGGACACCCGCCTCCTCGCGCCGAAAGAGCGAACCGGCCGCATCAGCGGCCGGTCCCGTCCGTCGAAAAGGGGCGTGAAACTCGCGAAGGCTGCTTGCCGGCCATTTCGTACACGAGGACCCTGAACGATCCCGCGACGATGGCCGGGCGCGCCGGTTGGCCATTGGCGCCAGGCGCCCCGGCCGGGCCGTACTCGGCAGCCGCAATATACAAGCGGTGCGTCTTGGGGTCGAGCGTCATCGTCCGCGACCGGGCCGGCGTGGCGAGCGTCTGCACCAGCGTCAGCTTCCCCGCCGCGTCCGACTTCGCAATCGTCATGGTCTTGTCGCTGTTGGACGCGAAGATCAGGCCCGTGCCCGGATCGTACGCCGCGGCGTCCGGGCCGTCGCCAATCGGGAACGTCGAGAGCAGCTTGCCGCTCGTGCTGTCGAGCACGGCCATCAGCTTGTCGGTGACGGCGTAGAGGCGATGGGCCGCGAGATCGATCGCGAGACCGGAGGCGCCTTCCGCCGGCTTGATCGGCCACTTGGCGACGACTTCGTGCTTCACCGTGTCGATGGCCACGATCTCGTCGGTGTCTTCGATGTTGTTGTAGACGCGGCCGGCCTTGACGTCCACCACGGCGAATTCGGGCTTGCCGGGCAGCTTGATCGTGGCCTTCACCGCGCCGGTCAGCGCGTCGAACACGGTGGCGTCATTGCTCCGGCCGTTGAACGTGTAGACCTCCTTGTGGCCGGGTTCGTACATGATGCAGTCCGGGTTCTGGCCGGTCTTGACGGTGGACTTGATCTGCAGCGTCTTGAGGTCGACGATGCTCGCCGTGTTGTCGCGGCCGTTGCTGACGAAGCCCAGGCCGAGATCGGGCGCGAGCGCCATGCCGTGCACGCCGTTGGCCGGCGCCACTTCGCCCACGACCGTGTTCTTGTCCATGTCGATCACGATCACCTTCGTCGCATGTGACACGTAGAGCCGGCGGGCGGCGGAGTCCACCGACAGGTAGTCCCACCCACCCTCGCCGCCAATCTTGATTTCGGCGAGCTGCTTGTACGGACCGTCGGCCGCGGGCAGCGGCGCCTGCATCCAGAATGAACCAGCAACCAGGACGGCCACTCCGAGGAGAATTCTCAGCGCTTTCATGACTGGTCCTTTTCTTCCTTCTTCGGCTCCACGAACTTCCCTTCAGCGCCGCGGTCACGGCCGGCGGCAGAGGATGCAGGCGGTCTTCATGTCTGCCTCCTTGAGGCGTCAGTAGACCAGACAAACCTGAAAATAGGCTGAACACACGCCTTTCAGCGCGTTGTCAGGCGCGTGGATGCACAATACCAGTCGCCGCATGCGAATCCTCATCGTCGAAGACGAACGCCAGATGGCCCGACTCCTCCAGCAAGGCCTGGAAGAGGAGGGTCATCGTGTGGACGTCGCCACCACCGGTCCGGACGGCCTGGCGTCCGCGCAGTCCGGCGAATTCGACGTGATTGTCCTCGACGTGATGCTGCCGGGCCTGGACGGCCTTGGCGTCGCCCGCCGCCTGCGCGCCGCGCGCAATCGCACGCCCATCCTGATGCTGACCGCGCGCGACGCCACGTCCGACGTCATCGCGGGCCTCGACGCGGGCGCCGACGACTACCTCACCAAGCCGTTTGCGTTTGACGAGTTCCTCGCGCGCCTCCGGGCGGTCGCGCGCAGGGGACCGATAGTGCAGGAGATGCACCTCCGGGTCGGCACGCTGACGCTGGATCCGGCCACCCGGGACGTCCTTCGCGACGGCGAACCGCTGGTGCTGACGCGCACGGAGTACGCGCTGCTGGAATTCCTGATGCGCCGCGCCGGACACGTCGTCGCCCGCGAGGCGCTGATTGCAGGCGTCTGGGGCCACGACCGGGACATCGAGCCCAACACGCTCGATGCATTCGTGCGCCTGGTGCGGCAGAAGGTGGATGGCAGCGGCAAGCCACGCCTGATCCACACCGTCCGCGGCGTCGGGTACTGCATGCGGGAGGAGCCCTTGCCGTGAAGCACTGGTCCATCCGCGTTCGCATTACCGTGTGGGTGGCCGGCGTCCTCGGCCTCGTGCTGGTCCTGCTGTCGGCCACGATGTGGTGGACGCTGCGGGAGAGCGTGGCCGACACGATCGATCAGGGGCTGGCCGTCCGGGCCGACGCGATCGGCCGCTTTCTGAACCAGCCGGGCGGACCGGCGTCCGTGCAGGAGATGCAGGACGACCTGCGTGAGTACGTCGCGCTCGACCCGGGCTGGAACCTCATTCGCATCAGCGACGCCGGCAACGGGGACGTCTATCGTTCTCCAGGGTTCGACGCGGCCGCCGTCGCGTCGCTCGCGGCCCCGCTTCCCTCGGCATTGCCAGCGCACCTCCAGGGCGGGAAGTACCTGTATCGCGACGTCGTGATGAACGGCCGGGCGTTGAGGATGATCACGACGCGGCTGGTGACAACCCGCGCGATGTACACCATCGACGTCGCCATGCCCGTCGGCGACCTGCAGGAAGCCTTCAATCAGTTCAGGTGGACTGCCCTCGTGGTGCTCCCCGTCGGCATTCTGGCCGCCGCGCTCGGCGGCTACTGGATTTCAAGGCGGGCGCTTGCGCCGGTCGATCGCCTCGCGAGCACGGCGCGCGGGATCGCGGCTCCCGATCTTGGCCGGCGCCTCGAGGTGCCGGCCACCGGCGACGAACTGCAACGCCTGAGCGAGACGCTCAATGCCATGCTTGACCGCCTCGAGGCCTCGTTCCGCGAGACCTCGCGCTTTACGGCGGATGCTTCTCACGAACTGCGGACGCCCCTCTCGCTGATCCGGACGTCCGCCGAACTCGCACTGCGGCGCGACCGGTCCGTGGACGAGTATCGGGAGGCGCTCACCGGGATCCTGCGCGAATCGGAGCGCACGACCGGCCTGGTGCAGGACCTGTTGACGCTGGCTCGGGCCGACGCGGGCGTCGCGGGGATCGAGCGGCATCCCATCGACCTCGCTGCCGTCATCCTCGACCTGCGAGACACAGTTGCGACAATGTGCGCCGGGCGCCAACTTGAGTGCATCGTCGATGTGCCGCCAGCACAGGCCACGGTCTCCGGAGACGCGGCAGCGCTGAGGAGGCTGCTGCTCATTCTCGCGGACAACGCGGTCAAGTACACGCCGCCGCCAGGCCGCGTGACGATTGCGCTCGACGTCGCGGCCGGCCGCGCGGTCGTCCAGGTGAATGACACGGGCATCGGCATCAGCACCGAGGACCTGCCCCACGTGTTCGAACGGTTCTACCGCGCGGACAAGGCGCGCACGCGCGAGTCCGGGGGCGCCGGCCTGGGCCTGTCCATTGCCCGGTGGATCGCCGCCCAGCACGGCGGCACGCTCACGCTCGAGAGCGCCCCGGGGGCAGGTTGTCGCGCGCGGTTCGAGATGCCGTTGACCTGAACTCGGCGGCGTGGCTAGCATTGGCCACGCCATGAGACCGACTGCCCTCCTCCTCGCCGGCCTGATCCTGATCCAGACATCAGACGCACTTCGCGCGCAGCAGGCGGGCGGCACCGTCCAGCCAGCGGGTGCTGGCGCCCAGCCAGCCGGCCCGATGGGCACCATCAGCGGGCGCGTGACGGACGCGGCCTCGGGCGCGGCCGCGGTTGGTCTCACCGTCGAAATCCTGAGCGAAGTCGGAAGAGACGTCTCGGCCGCGTCAACCGACGCGAACGGGCGCTACACGACCCCGCCACTGCCCGCCGGCAACTACTACGTCCGGACGGCCATGGTGAACCCGGCCGGGCTTATCAGCCAGATGTTCGACAAGAGGCCCTGCTGGGGCGGGGCGTGCCCCCCTATCCAGGGGACGGTGGTTTGTGTCGTCGCGAACCGCGAAACGACGGGTATCGACTTCGCGCTGACGCCCGGGGGCGAAATCCGTGGCTGGATCCGGCACGCGGAAACAGGGCAACCCATTGCCAAGGCTGGCGTCACGGTAACAGGCGCCGGGGCAAGCCTCGGCGACCTTTCCGATGAGTCAGGCGCCTTCCGCGTGACGGGCCTCCCGTCCGGCGCGTACATGGTTCATGTTCAACCGGCAGCGGCCTCGGGCCTGGTGTTTCGCTGGCTCACCGGCGCGCCGTGCCGGGGAGGCGATTGCGCAAAGGACGAGCGCACCGAGATCGTCGTCCGTGCTCCTGCGGTCTCCGAGCCGGTCACGATCGCGCTGCAGCCTGGCGGATCGATTACCGGGCGGATCACGAACCGTGCGACCGGTGAACCGCTCGCGGGCATCGAGGTCACGTCATGCTGCGGCGAAGGTTCGATGGCCACGACCGATGCCACCGGAACGTACACGCTCCGCGGGTACGCCACCGGGTCGTTCTGGATCCAGACGCACTCGCCGACCGCATCCGGGTTCATCGACGAGGCGTACGGCGGCGTGAGCTGCTGGTGGGGCCGCTGCGATCGAAGGTCGGGCACGCCGGTGGCGGTCAAGGCGCCCGCCACGACGGCCGGGATCGACTTCGCACTGCAGTCCGGCGCGCGGATCTCGGGTCGCGTCACCAACGCGGTGACCGGTGCAGGCGTGCCCGGCGTGAGTGTTCAATTCACGCCTGCCGCTGGCGGCGACGACTCCGCCACCACGACCGACGCAAACGGCAGGTACATCTCGACTGGTCTGCTTGGCGGCGCCTACTTCGTCAGGACGAACGGACCGGATCAGATCGGCATGCTCGACCAGCTTCACAGCGGCCGGCCGTGTTTCCGATGGGCCTGTGACGTCCGGAGCGGCACGCCCGTGCGCGTGACCGTCGGCCAGACGATGGCAGGCATCGATTTCGCGCTGACGCCCGGCGGCTCGATCTCGGGGACCGTCGTCGACGCCGCAACCGCTGCCCCGGTCAGGATGGTGCAGATCAACGTACGCCCGTCGGCAGGAGGCCCAGGCGGCGGCCGGGCCGTCACGGATGCGCTGGGCCGGTACTCGGTGAGGAGCCTTCCGTCAGGCACCTACCGCGTCGCGGCCAGGCCCGCGTGGGAAGGCATCCTGGGCGCGGGCCTGACCTACGGCTTGTATCTCGAGAGCCTGCTACCTCAGGTCTTCGGCGCGAAGACGCCGGACACCGACGATTCCGCCGCCGGCGCGGACGTGAAGGTCGTCGCCCCGGAAGCGATCACCAGCGTCAACTTCTCTCTGCTCAAGGGCGGAACGATCACCGGCAGGATCACCAATGCCAGGACCGGCGAGCCGCTGGCGCGCATCGGCGTATCTGTGTCGGGCGCAAGACACTCCGCGCACACCTCCACCAACGACCTTGGCGTGTACGTCGCCTCCGGCCTGCCGAGCGGAAGCTATATCCTGCAGACGGACACGCAACCGCCCTCGCCGATGCGCGGGCCGGAGAGGGTGCTGAACCAGGTGTACAAAGGCGTGCCCTGCGCACACTACGGCTGTTCCACACGCGGTGCCGTGCCCGTATCAGTGACAGCACCAGACACGAGAGATCACATCGACTTCGCTTTGATCGAGGGCGGGATTATCTCGGGTGTCGTCCGGAATGGGTTGACGGGCGCTCCCGCCGAGGGTGTCCGAGTCGAATTCCTGACTGCCTCCGGTGAACAGGTTGGCTACATCGACACCGATGCGCAAGGACGCTACGCGTCGGGCGGGCTCCCGAGCGGGCGCTACTTCGCCGTGTTGATCTCCGGCATCCGGGGTCCGCAGGAAGTCATCCGGCGCCAGATCTACAAGGACCGGCCGTGCCCGGCGGGCCAATGCGACACGTCAACTGGAACACCCATCGAGGTCGTCGCGCCAAACATCACAACTGGCATCGATTTCACGATCTCCCCCGGCGGCACCCTCTTGGGGACCATTACCGATTCGACGACGGGACGGCCCGTCGAAGGGGCGCGCGTCAAGGTGTACTCGGACAAGGAACCGGTGTCTCCTGTGGCAACGGCCCTCGCCGACGCCGCCGGGAAGTACTCGTTCTCCGGGCTGGCTGACGGCGCCTACCTCGTTCAAGCGGGACCGCCGGCAACACCGGCAGGTCGCGGGGGCTCTGCGCCGAGCTACGCGGGCATGGTCGATCAACTGTTCGGCGGCGTGGCCTGCCAGACGGATACCTGCCGCTCCTTCCTCGCTACCGCCACACCCGTGACGGTCCGCGCCGCGATGGCAGCCGCCGCCAGCATCGACATCGCACTCGGATACGGCGGCACCGTCTCCGGCCGAATCACCGATGCCGCCACCGGCCTGCCCGTCCGGGGCGCCAGCGTGGCCATCCACGCAGCATCCGGCCCGATCGCCGGTTGGGGGAGGGCCGACCTGGACGGCAACTACACGTCACCGCCCTTGCCGCCTGGCACGTACTACCTTCGGTCCGTCACGCGCCCGGAGTCTGGTGTCATCGACGTTCTGTACCCGAACGTCGCATTCTGGACCGGCAATCTGTCAGTGAAGACCGGTGAACCGGTGGCCGTCAGCGCGCGCGCGGCGACGCAAGGAAAGGACTTCGCGCTCACGCAGGGCGGCAGGATCGACGGGTCGGTCACGACGGCTGGAGATGGGAAGCCCGTGTCGTCCTTCCGGATCGAGGTCTACGCAGACACCGGCGTGCTCGCCTGGACCGGCGGGCCGGACTCGCGCACGCCTGGCAAGTACGCGACACCCGCACTTCCGAACGGGTCGTACTTCGTCCGGACAGTCGCATGGACCTACACGGGCCTCGTCGACGAGGCGTTCGGCGGCGCCATCTGCCCGGGCGCGGTCTGCAGGCCAACAACAGGGACGCCGGTGGTGGTTCGATCACCGAATGCCACAACCGGGATCGATTTCGCTCTGGAACCGGGCGGACGCATCTGCGGATCGTTCGGCCCCGATCGCACGCCGGTGATCGGCCAGAAGCGGATTGCGTTCGTATCGGCCGATGGCACGTACATGGGGTCAACGGACACCACAAGCGGCTCCTACCGGTCGCCGGGGCTGCCGCCGGGCTCGTACTTCGTCCGGACCTTCAACACGGTCGGCCTGGTCGACCAGCAGTACAAGGACGTGTCCTGTCCCGGCGGCACGTGCGCACCCGGGGCCGGGCAGCCCGTGTTGGTGGGCGCATCACAGAGCGTCTGCGGCATTGACTTCCAGCTTGCTCCGGGGCCTCGTCAGCCTCTGGTGGTTGTGCCGGACAGAGGCCCGGCATCGGGGGGCACGATTGTGGAACTCGCCACGTGGGGCTTTGATGGCGACGTGGGCGCAATCACGATTGGCGGGAAGCCGGTGAAATCGATCGACGGCACCTGGTCGCTGCTCACGGTCGTGATTCCACCCGGCACGCCGGGACCCGCGGACGTGGCCGTGACAACGGTGACCGGGACGATAACGCTGCCCGGCGGCTTTACGTACGTCGCCGACAAGACCGCACCTGCGGCTCCGCGCCGATGAGACGCAATCTCACCTGACATCTCGCGCGCCGGGTGCGCGCGGGCGCGCTTGACGAACGCCCGCCCGAAGCAGAGATTGGTACTGCCCCCGGCCCACGAGTGCGGAGGTGACTGATGTCGATTCCTGCCTCGATCGAGCAGTTCGTCAAGGCCAATGGCGTGCCGTTCACGCCCATCCACCACCGGGTTGCCTTTACGGCCCAGGAAGAAGCGGCTGCCGCGCACGTGCCCGGCCGCGAATGGGCCAAGACGGTCGTCTGTTTTGCCGATGACAAGCCGCTGCTGGCGGTGCTGCCGGCCCACCACCAGGTGGACGTCGCGGCCCTGCGCGCCCTGACCGGCGCGAAGACGGTGCGCGTCGCCACCGAGCGCGAGTTCGCCGGGCTCTATCCCGATTGCGAAACCGGCGCCATGGCGCCGCTCGGCCCGCTCTACGGTCAACCGGTGTACATGGACGACGGCCTCAGGAAGGACGTCGAGATCGTGTTCCACGCGGGCACGCACGTGGACGCCATCCGCATGCGCCTGGCGGACTTCGTCAGGCTCGTGCGGCCGCTGACCGGGCGCTTCTCGGCGCCCATGCACCACTAGTACCCCGTCCCAGTGATTGTGATCGATTGGTTACTGCAGCGGAGGCAATTGGGCCACGTCGACCAAGAGCCGGATGCTGCGAGGCCGGCCGGGCT
>Ga0334722_10007543_pt1 | contig 10522 bp, 7 predicted proteins | sample C3_bottom_MG_FD_207210 | JGI IMG/M metagenome (GOLD analysis project Ga0334722, IMG submission 207210) | Sediment microbial communities from Yellowstone Lake, YNP, Wyoming, USA - C3_bottom | ecosystem: Environmental > Aquatic > Freshwater > Lake > Sediment | place: USA: Wyoming | collected... | reverse complement strand
GGGCCTGATGCGGACGATAGCCGGTGACCGCTTCGAGGTCGCCAGCGCGGGGATTGACGGATACTGGGACGCCGCCCAGCCCGCGACCATCGCCGTCATGAAGGAAAAGGGCATCGACATATCAGGGCATGTTTGCAGGCATGTCCGGGATTTTTCCGGCCTGGACCTGGAAGTTGTTTTTACGCTCGACAGTTCGGTGGAAGCAGTGGTTGCCCGCGCCCTCCCCCAGGCCAGGGAAACCGTTCATTGGGAGATTCCTGACCCCTATACGGGAACGACTGAAGCTTATCGGCGGGTCAGGGATGATATTGAGCGCCGGATAAAGGGGTGGCTGGGAAAACACCCCCCGCGATAACCCGAAGGCTAGAGCTCCCTTTCCCTCAAAACCTTCGCCCCCTTTCTGATCGGAACAATGATGCATACCACCGTCAAGACCAGCACCAGGGCAAAGGCGATTATGGCGGGCCACCAACCGGGCATTTCCCGCCTGAACATCATCGCCCAATAGTAGATGCGCACCGGCTGGGCCTCCATGAAAAGTACCGCCACGATATAGAACATGGAAAAACCCATATAGATGAAACCGCCCGGGCTGGTGATTATTTCCTCCGGGTTGGTGATGTGGAAACGGGCAAAATACGCCCCGCAACCCACCGCCAGGGCGCTGACAGCCAGGGTCATGGCGATCATGGTCAGCGTCGCCACCACCCCCATAAACAGGTCAACATCCAGTATCGGGATTGAGAGACCCACCAGTATCAGCGCCAGGGCCAGCAGGGGAACGATGCCCCCCATCCAGCGGACCCATAAATACCTTTCCATCGAAATGGGGGCCCGCCGAAGCACCGCCATGGTCCCACCTTCCAGGCTGACCATGGGGAACAGGAACCGCGCCGCTACGGCCGTCATGATGAGGCCGATGAACCCAAGATTGAGGAAAAACAGCAGGCTCTTCAACCCCTTTGAAACATCCGCTGGTATTTTCGTCAGGTTGAAAACATAGATCAGGATGAGGGCGCCCAGGAGAAGCACCTGCCCCCACTGGGCGGGCTCCCGCATGAATACCTTCAAGTCCTTCCGAATGATGGCTGAATAAGGTCCGGCATTATCGGGAAGACCCTGGCCCGCCATCCTGACCGCCTTCCGTACACCCATGGATTCATTGGAGGTCCGCCAGGCCCCCAGGTAAGTGGCCCGGGCCGTGAAGTAGCACGCTACCCACGACACCAACGCCACCGCCCACAGGAGGATGGTGTTAAACCAGTATGTCCACGGATCAATTCCGACGCTGGACGCTCCCACCACCGCCTTCGCGGCCCAGGCGCTGGGCAGGTAAGGAGCCGTTGGCGCCGCGAGGGATTTCATGAATTCAAATACCTGGGTTTCGTCCCGGGGAGTCAGCAGTTTTTCCGGCTCCATCAGCCGGAATGTGACCACCACCGCCATGAATATCAGCGTGCCCAGCAGCATCATCAGCTCCCTCATCCGGCGGGCCGGGAAAATGTACATAAGCGCCGTGGTCAGGGCCATAGAAAACGCCGCCGGGATCAGCAGGAACGGGATAGTTGAAAATATGGCCAGAGCCAGATACGGGATTAATGCCGTGGCGTCCGGAACAAACTGGACCTTGGTGGAATATTTCACGAATCCGTACGCGGTAAACAACGGGATGCACATCATGATGACCATCCAGGAAGAGCCAATCACCGCCTCCACGGCCTTGGCCATGAAAACTGTAACCGGTTTTATCGGCATGGCCATCAGCAGGTGGATGTCCTTGGAAAGGTAATGGGAGGACAGCGAGGTCATGATGTTCGAATACACGAGCATGAAGAGGAAGGACATGAATGCCAGCGAGAACATCCTCGTAACCAGGAAGGGACCCACCATCGGTTGGCGGTAAAAATAATGGAAAACCACCCGGAAAAGCCCGAATACCGTGGAAAGCAGGATGAGGCCGACCAACAGGAAGAACAGGGTGCGGAACCAGGGATAATCGCGGGAACTGCGGAAGCTGTTTCGCAGGGCCCGGAATGGGGTGGCCACCAGCACCCCAAATGCGCCCATTAAAGTGCTGACACCGTCTCGTCCCCGGTTCCGGTTACCGCCAGGAAAATCTCCTCAAGGTTGCGTTCCGGCGCCATCAGCTTTCCCCGCAGTTCGTTTACCGTACCCTCGGCAACCAGCTTTCCGTTCATGATAATCCCCACCCGGTCGCACAGGCGTTCCGCTATCTCCAGTATATGGGTCGACAGGAACACCGCCTTCCCCTCACCCGCCAGTTTGCGGAACACCTCCTTGAGCCGGCGGGCGCTTCGGGGATCCAATCCCACCATCGGCTCGTCCGCCACCACGACCTGGGGATCGTGGATCAGGGCGGATGTAATCATGAGTTTCTGCTTCATCCCATGGGAATAGCTTTCCACCAGTTCGTCCCCCCACTTGTCCAGCTCCAGCAGGGCCAGGCCGGCCTCCACCCGGCGGTTCCGCTCCGCCCCCTTCATACCGAAAAGAGCGGCCACGGTCAGGAGAAATTCCCTCCCGGTAAGCCGCTCATAGGGCTCGGGAGTGTCGGAGATATAACCCAGCCGCCTTTTGGCTTCGTCGGCTTGCCGTTCCACATCAAACCCGCATACGGCTATTTTTCCCTCAGTGGCCCGCAGGAGGCCCGCCAGGACCTTGATTGTGGTCGTTTTACCCGCCCCGTTGGGCCCAAGAAACCCGTATATCTCGCCCGGCTTCACCGTTAGCGTCAGGGCGGATACTGCGGTAAAGTTTCCGTATCTTTTGGTCATATTCTCGATTGTTATCACTTCACTAGTTTACAATAGTGGTCTTATGAAGAAATCTAAAAAGGCTAAACCGGCCCCCTATAAGTCCGCCGCACTCGACCCGCTATCAGGCGGGGCATCGGCGGCGGTCGTTAAAGACGCGGCTCCCGACCAGGGCCTCGTCAGGACCGGTTTGGTGGGGGTAACCGGGTATGCCGGGCAGGAACTGCTCCGCCTCCTGCTCGCCCATCCGCGGGTCCGGCTGACCTACCTCGCCTCGAGCGGAAAAACCGACCCGGGCCCGGCGCTCCGGCATATGGGCGAACTGCCGGTGAAGATCAGCGCGTTTGACCCGGCTGAGGCGGGTTCGGCATGCGACGCCGTGTTCCTGTGCCTTCCACACAAGGTTTCCATGGATAACGCCCCCATCATCCTGGCCAAGGGGACGAAAGTATTCGACCTTTCGGCGGACTTCCGGATCAGGGACGCCAAGACCTATGAATCAGCCTACGGCATCCCCCACATCGCCCCATCCTGGCTAAAAAAGGCCGTTTATGGCTTGCCGGAAATCCACCATACCGCCCTCAAAGGGGCATCCCTGGTCGCGGTGCCGGGGTGCTATCCCACCGGCGCCCTGCTGGCGCTGGCTCCCCTCCTGCGGAACGGCCTGGCGACCGGGAAAATCATCATTGATTCCAAGTCGGGCGTATCGGGCGCCGGAAAGGAACTCCGGGCCGACCTCATGTTCAGCGAAGTCAACGAGAATTTCCGGGCCTACGGGGTCTTCAAGCACCGGCATGCACCAGAAATCGGCCAGGAACTGGCCCTGCTCGCTGGCGGCAAAGTGGACTTCATTTTCACTCCCCACCTGGTCCCCATGAACCGGGGAATCCTTTCCACCGTTTATGTAACGCTCACCAAGCCGCTGTCGCCGGAGGCGTTAAACGGCGCTTTCAAGTCCTTCTACCGGGATAACCCCTTTATCAGGGTCCTGGCCGATTCGCTTCCGGAAACCCGGGCAGTCCGGGGAACGAATTTCTGTGACATCGGGACGGCCGTCCGGGGCAATGACGCCATCATCTTTACCGCCATCGATAACCTCGTAAAAGGCGCCGCCGGCCAGGCCGTGCAGGCATTCAATGCGGCGATGGGATTCCCCGAGACCACTGGCCTGCAAGGCCGTTCGGGGGCGGTGTAACCATATGATTGACCCGAAGATCGTCCGCGATGAGCCGGAAAAGATCCGGGCCATGCTGGCCACGCGCGGGTCGAGCGTGGACATTGACGCCCTGATGAAAGTCGACGGCATCCGGCGGACCGCCCAGGTAAAAGTGGACGGCATCAGGGCGGAAAAAAACAAAAGCGCCGAAGCGTATGGCCGGATGAAGCGGGAAAAAAAGGGCGACACCCCCGAAGCCGAAGCCCTGATGAAATCCATGAAGGAACTGGATAACGGCATGGCTGAGCTGGAAAAGACCATGACCGACGCCGAAGCCCAGTGGATGCACATGCTCGAGCGCATTCCCAACATCCCCGATGCCAGCGTTCCCGCCGGAAAGACCGAAGCCGACAACAAGGTCCTGCGGAACTGGGGAGAGCCGGGCAAGTATTCCTTCAAGCCTAAATTCCACTGGGAACTGGGGGAAACCCTGGGACTCATGGATTCCGCCCGCGCGGCCAAGCTTTCCGGCGGACGATTCTCCCTGTTCACCGGGGCCGGAGCCTCGCTGGAACGCGCCCTCATCAATTTCATGCTCGACCTGCATGTGTCCAAGCACGGCTATACAGAAATGAGCCCGCCTTTTATCGTCAATGCGGACAGCATGCGGTGCACCGGCCAGTTGCCGCTCTTCGACGAGGACATGTTCAAAACCCAGGAGCCGGATGTGTACTACCTCATTCCCACCGCCGAAGTTCCCCTGGTAAACATCCACCGCGAGGAGATACTTGATGGAAGCAAACTGCCCATCAAGTACTGCGGATACACTCCTTCATTCCGCCGGGAAGCGGGCACCTACGGCAAGGAAACCCGGGGACTGGTCCGGGTCCACCAGTTCGACAAGGTGGAGATGGTCCAGTTCGTGAAACCCGAGGACTCCTTCAAGGCCCATGAGGAACTGACCCAAAACGCCGAAGAGGTCCTCCAACTGCTGGGCATCCCCTACCGGGTGATGCTCCTTTCCACCGGAGACATGTCTTCAGCTTCGATTAAGACCCATGACCTGGAGGCCTGGATGCCGGGGATGAATGCCTGGATGGAGATTTCCTCCTGTTCCACCTGCGGGGATTACCAGGCCCGCCGGGGACAGATCCGCTTCCGCCGGGAGAAAGGCGGGAAAACCGAACTCGTCCACACGCTTAACGGATCGGGAATCGCGGTAGGACGGACCTTTGCCGCCGTCCTGGAGAACTTCCAGAACGAGGACGGTTCGGTGACCGTCCCGGAAGCGTTGCGGCCCTTCCTGAAAGGCCGGGAGAAGATTTCCCTCTAAAAGTGGGATCATCGCCAAACTTTGTGGCGTGACCGTTGCGGACTATTTAAATCAGTGCCTCCCTCCCCCCACCTCTCCCGTGCCCCGGGAGAGGTCGCGACCTTGGTCGCGGGTGAGGGATGAGTGCAGAAGTAATCCACGAATGCCCCGTCGGCAGATGAGGTCGCTCCAGCAGGAGCGGGTGAGGGGGAGCGGCGCATAGCCGCGAACGTCGGCGTGGCATGAGGAAGCCCTTCAAACCAACGAATGGCCCGCCGGCAGGACGATTAAATCCCGCTTTCTCATTCTGGCTGAAAGCTTACAGCTGATAGCTGATAGCTTCTCCTCCCAGTCCCCTACCTCCAGAGCACTACCAACCCGTCTCCCCCGCCGGTTGCCATGGTTTTTCCGTCCGGGCTGAACGCTATCGCCTTGATCCACCCGCCGTGGGCCGTAACAATGCCCCGGGAACGGCCGTCGGCCAGGTTCCAGAGATAGACATTCCCATTCGGCCCGCCGGTGGCGAAGGTGGCTCCGTCCGGGGCGGCCGCCAGCGCGGTCACGGACACATCCCGGACATAGAAATTCAGCCGGTCCTTTTTCCGCTTGAGGTCCCAGACCACTATCGAAGAATCCATGAAACCCAGCACCAGATCCTTCCCGTCCGGGGTGAACGCCATTCCGGAAACATCGGCGGTTTTCGCCACCTTGGGCACCACGCAACTGCCCCGCTTGCCGGATTTCAGGTCCCAGACGCTGAAATAATTGGCGTTGGTCCCGTAAACCACGAGGCGGCCGTCGGGCGAAAACACCGCCATTCTCAGGGGCACCTTCGCGGTCAGCACGGCCAGAGCCGAATCGCCGGCGGTGTCTCCCAGCAGGATTCGCCCGTCGAAACTCGTCAGCAACCCGGTCCTCCCGTTGGGGGAAAAAGCGAAATTCCCCGCATGCGCAATGGACACATCCCTGAATTCCCCCCCCTTCATCTGCGTGCCGTCGAACTTCCACATATATACCGCTCCCCCGTTGTCCAGGGCGACAACGGATCCCCCGTCCGGCGAGATGTCCACATCGCAAAGCAGGATGTTCCCGGACAGGGATTCCGCCACTTTCGAACCGTCAACGGAACTCCAGACGCGCACCCAGGAGTCATCACCGGCCGTAACCAGGAACCTGCCGTCGGTGCTGTAGGCAATGGCGTTCACCTGCCCCTGATGGGCGGATATCACGCCCGACTTTTGTGGAACCTGGCCGTTGAAAACCAGCGGTTTAACCGCGGGGCGGGCGGGTGGCGTAAGGTAGTTTTCTGGAATCGGCCCGCCTATTTCAAATTTGGTCCCGTCACGGAGGGAACCGGCTGGCAACCCGCCGGACAATATCCAAAACCCGGCCCCCACCGCCGTTATGGAAATAACCGCTACTGAGGCAATAAACCTGAAAAGATCCCGCGGATCGCCGGCTGGCCTGGCTTCGGCGGTATTCAGCCCTCGCCCGGCCATTTCCATGGCGGCCTTGAGCATTTCAGCGAAAAACGCATCCCCCGCCCCCGCCCTGAACCTTTCCATCATTGATTCCATCCGGCCCATCACCAATGCGGTTCCCAATACCGCCAGGTTGGCCGGCTTGTCGCCAGCGGGAATAATCTTCAACACCTCGCCGAACTCCCTCTCGGCCAGCATCTTCAATCCCGCCCCGCCTTTCAGGGATTGGCGGAAATACGCCTCTGCCAGAAGGAGTCTGGGCGCAAGCGAGGAGGGGAATTCCTTTACCGCTTTCTGGGCCGCCCTTAAAGCCTTATCAATTCCCCCCTGGTTCAGCATTGCCCTGCTTTCAGCCAGTTCACGGGCTTTCAGCTCCGGAATCATTCCGAGCCCGCAATAAGGGCAATCCCGTCCCTCCATCGCCTCCTGCCCGCAAATCCGGCAGTTCATTGGTCCACCCTCACGGCGCCATCCCCTTCTCTTCCAGGATGCGCCCCGGCTGGACATGGTTGCCGGGCTCATAATCCTTCGAAAGCGCCACCCAGGCAACCAGGCCGTCCTTGAACCGGACATTCAGGGTAACGCAAGTGGGCACCAGGGACTGCCCAAAATCCTTGCCCCATCCCGACGACTGGGAGTCAAATCCCATGATCACCCCGGCGGCGTGCTGGGACATTCCCGGTAACACCCGGTCATACATGGCCTTGGCCGCCGCCAGGTTCCTGCCCTCGTTGGTGGAAAGCGGGTCCAACGCCGGCTTCGCGGGCCCGACTGCGGCATTCTGGACCACTTGGGCGGCAGCGGCATCCTCCGCCAATAATCCGGATGAAGGGGGCTCGCCGTTGTATTGTTCCGCATATTTCCTAGCGCTTATCGGCGAATTGAACAGGTATACCGCCACATCATCAAACTCCGCCGTTATCCCAAACCTGCTTCCCCCGGCGCGAAGCGCCTGCTGCATGGAAACCATTATGGCCGCGCCTTCCGGGCCCATTTCAAATGTCCCCCAGCACACTCCCCACTCATTTACCGGGGCCTTGAGCATCATATTGCCGCCGGAAAGGTAGGTAAGCACCGACCCATCGCTTTTCCTGATCGTGCCCCACAGGTAAGGAAGGCCGGTCATTCCGTCCGCCGGTTCAGTGGATGAACGCGCCTTGGCGATTACCAGCGCAAACCCGGGCCGGGGCGTTGGCAGTCCCACCTCCTGTGAAATAATCGCCGAATCGGAGTATCCGCCCACCATGCTGAAAGCCGCTTCCCCCCCCCTCACCGTCACCTGTCCTGACAGGTTCCACCCGTCCGTTCCCTGCAAACCGCTGCCATTCGAAATGAGGCTGGCACCGGGGGCATATGCGCCGGCAACCGGATTCGGCATTGGCGGATACTCGCCGCCGCCTGAACCAATCAACCCCCCGACTCCACCCGGAGAAAACAGGCGGATTGCCGCAGCCGATGCGCCGATTATGACCGCCAGGTATACCAACGGCTTCAACACTGAGCGCCTGTCCGCGGCTTTTTCCTGCCTGACCTCACCTGCTATCTCCAGGTTCATGATCCTTGCCCGGTCCACATCATTAAGGATCGCCCGGTTCCGGTCCGCCAATTCACGGATAAATTGGCGTGGAAAGCAGGCCAGGCCCATGACATTCGCGGCCTGCTCATGGTATTCAAGTCCGGCGGGCAGCCGGGAAACAGCCTCATTCATTTCCCTTTCCATCAAACCTTTCAGGGATTTGTCGCCAGCGGCTACCTTGCGGGCGAACAGGATTCCCAGCTTAAGGTGGGGCAGGTAATTTTCCGGATAAGCCCGGGATATTTTCTGCGTTTTTCTGATAGCCGACTCGATATCCGTCGAATTCTCCGCCAAATCCAGCTCCCTGGCCTGTTCAGCCGGAATGGATGGAAACCCGCAGTTTACGCAGTCACCTCCGGGTTTCCGGGTGGTTCCGCACCCCCCGCATGGGGCCAGGTCCGGGGCCGGATTGCTGTCAGGCATAACGCCCCACCTTTGAGCGGTATTTGTCCCATTGCCGGCCAAACCGCCCCGCCAGAAACTTCTCCTCCCCCAAAATTATCCGGTGGTGGACATAGAGGGAGAAAAGCGAAAAAGCCCAGACAATGGGATGGGGTGCCAGCACCGCGACCGCCAGGCACCAGGGATAGAAAGTGGCATAAATGGGGTTCCTCGACAAGGAATACAATCCCCCGGTTTTTAATCCGGTTTTACCTGATGGCAGGCCGACCCGAAGACTTTTTCCCAATTCCATGGAGGCAACCACAACTATGATGGCCGAAACTGCATAGAAAAACCACGCTACCAGCCTTAACCAACCCGCCATACTGGAATAAAACCAGCCAGGTTGAATCATGGCCAGGAATGGCGAGGCAAGTATCAGCACCACCGAGATCTTCCCTGCGGTAAATATCAGGGGGGTTATAGTCGGCTTTCCCAGCAACTCCATGGCTATATTATCAATGAGGGCTGGGCATTCTCCAAGCTGACCCCCGACCCTGGATTGTTACTTCTTCCTGCCAAGAATCCGGAGGATCCGCAGGAAAAGGTTAATGATATCCATATACAGGGCCGCCGCGCTGTCTATCGCGTTATCCACGGTCTTGGGTATCTGGTTGGCCCGGCCCCAGTCATATCCGATATAGCCGCAGAAAATCAGGACCACGATCCAGTCGATGATTCCATAAACCTTCTTGAATACAAATGTCGCCACCAGCTCCCAGACTATAACCAGGAGCAGAGAGATGGTAAGGGCGCCGGCAATCCGTTTAAAGAAAGCAGGGAACAGGGTGCCAAGCATCATCATTGATACGGTAACCACCCCCGTAATCTGCACCGCCTCCACCACCAGGGTTTGGGAATACTGGGAGACAACGATATTAATTACCAGCCCGAACGGGACAACCACGAAGTTATATCCGATGAAACTGACCAGGGGGTTAGTGGATTTGACATAAAGGAATACCCCGAAGAAGCACGAGGCGAAATATCCGATAAAGAAAACCCAGGGATTGACTCCCATGATCGCAGCGGCTGGAATGTATTTGACCATCAGCACATTGGCCAGGAATCCGTAGCTGAGGACCAGGCCGATTACGAAATTGTATAGACCCTCGGAGATCTCAGTCTCACCCGGATCGAGCTTGGTGCGGGAGAAGACGGAGTTCTGTTCTGCCATATACCCTCCCTTCTAGATTGATGATGGTTTATTGTATACCAGGGTTTGGCATTAGATTATTAAGTATTTTCTTGAGCTTACGTCGTCCCAGCGCGCTTTTAAAATATTTCTCTTTCTTCATTGCTTCAGCCAACGTATCAAATGACTCTGTAAATGCGACTACATAAGGACGATATGGTTTTGATGACTTCACAATTCCAGCATTGTGTTCCATCAACCGTCTAGCAATATCTTCAGTAACACCGACATAAGAACGGTTTTTCTTTCTACTCAGGAGAACATAAAGCTTAAACATATATCCTCATTTCGAGTTTCGTCTGGGAACAATTGCGAATTTTTACTAGTAAAAATTCGGAGAGGCAGGGATTCGAACCCTGGAGGGGCTTTCGCCCCCACCGGTTTAGCAAACCGGCGCCTTAAGCCGCTCGGCCACCTCTCCTCTTAAAAATCTATTGTCTATTGTTTTATTGCTCTATAGCAACTGTCTATCACTCTATTACTCTTATCTATTGACAATTGTTCTATTGTTCTAATTATCGGTAATAATCTTACCGCAGTCGAGTATATCACCCTATCAAACGACTCACTATTTGACTCTCGCCTTG
>Ga0334722_10007542_pt1 | contig 10523 bp, 10 predicted proteins | sample C3_bottom_MG_FD_207210 | JGI IMG/M metagenome (GOLD analysis project Ga0334722, IMG submission 207210) | Sediment microbial communities from Yellowstone Lake, YNP, Wyoming, USA - C3_bottom | ecosystem: Environmental > Aquatic > Freshwater > Lake > Sediment | place: USA: Wyoming | collected... | reverse complement strand
CGCGTGACGGTCACGGTGAGCGGCCCCGTGAGATTCACCGTGCCGGCGAAGACGGCGGATCCGGCGTCCACCGCCTCGGGGCGCGGCTCGCCGGTCAGCAGGGAACAGTCCACCGCCGAGCGGCCCTGCACCACGTCGCCGTCGGCGGCGAATGTCTCACCGGCGCGCACCGCGATGGTCATGCCCGGCAGGAGCGCCTCCACCGGCACCTCGCGCTCGATGCCGCCGTCCACGACGCGCGCGGCGTTGGGCGCGAGTGAACCGAGCAGCTCGGCCGCGTCGGCCGCCGCGCGCTGGCCACGATTCTGCAGGAAGCGGCCGCTGAGCAGCAGGAAGACGAGCGTGCCGACGGCGTCGAAATAGATGGGTCCGCTGCCGGTGACGGTGTTGATGGCGCCGCGGGTGAAGCCGGCGAGCAGCGCGATGGCGATGGGGAGGTCGATGTGCAGGCGGCGGGTGCGCACCGAGGCCAGCGCCCCCTGGAAGAACAACCATCCCGGGCCGAAGAGCGACGGAATGGTGAGCAGCAGCGACACGAGGCGGAAGTACCGCTCGTACTCGGCCTCCATGCCGCTGAACCAGCCGCTGTACTGGGCGAGGGCGAGCAGCATGATGTTGCCGGCCAGCGCCCCCGCGATGCCGATGCGCGTGAGCATCGCGCGGTCTTCCTTGCGACGCATCGTCTCGGCGGCGACGCCGCGGAAGGGATGCGGCGGGTAACCCAGCACGTCGAGCTGTTGCGCGATGGCCGACAGGTGCACCACGGCCGGGTCCCACTCGACATGGGCGCGCGACCGGCGGATGTCGAGCTCGGCGCGCACCACGCCCGTGAGCAGCAGCGGCACACGCTCCACGAGCCAGACGCACGACGAGCAATGCACGCCCTCGAGGTACAGCTCGGCCGTGCAGAGGCCGCCCGGCAGCGGCTTTACGTAGAGCGAGCGGAACGCCTCGTGATCGAATTCGTCGTAGCGCTTGCCGGTGGGGTGCACCGGCGCGTCGCGCTTCTCGCCAAAGGCGTAGTACTGGCCGAGGCCGTGCTCATGCAGGATGGCATACGCGGTGCGGCAGCCGGTGCAGCAGAACTGCCGCTCGGCGCCGGGCTCCACCAGCCCCGGCGGAACCTCGAGGCCGCAATGCGCGCACGGCGGGGTGCTGGGAGCGGGAGTGCCTAGGCCAGCGTCCGCGCTAGGGACGGTGCTCATCGGGGGGGCGGGGTGCGGGGGGCTGCATCTGCATCGAGCGCATCGTGTCGCCGGGCGCGGACATCGCGTCGCCGGCCGGCAGGGCGGCCGGCGTCCGCACCGACGCGGGGATCATGCGCCGGGCGCGCATGTTCACCATGGCGGGGTCCATCTTCACGCGCCCGGACAGCGAGAAGATGCCGATGGCGACGATGGCCAACGCGCTGATCACCGGCAGGCGGCGGCGTAGCGGGCCGGCGATCATCCGCACGCCCGCGCCGATGGCGAGCATCATGGGGAGCGTGCCCGCCCAGAACACGGTCATCACGAGCATGGCGCCGCCCACCGATCCCGTGCCGGCCGCCGTGATGACGAAGGCGTACAGCCAGCCGCACGGCATGAGGGTGGTGAGCAGTCCCATGGTGAGCGCGCGCCCGGTGGGCGGCAGGGCGCGCACGTCGTGCAGGCGCGCCGCCATCCAGCGCTGGATGCCGGCGATCGGGGCCGGAGTCGGCACGCGCACGCCGCGCAGCGCGAGGAGGGTGAGCACGCCCCAGGCGATCATCAGCACACCGGCCAGTGTGCCGGCCGCCCGCGACACGCCGACGCCGGTGCCCACCTGTTCGACGCCCGCTCCCAGCGCGCCGGCGATGGCTCCCAGCAGCAGGTACGACACGAGGCGGCCGCCGTTGTAGGCCAGATGTCCCCACCCGCTGGCCCGCGCATCGGCGCCGGCGTAGAAGCAGACGAACGGTCCGCACATTCCCGCGCAATGGACCGAGCCGAGGAGGCTCGCGACGAGGACGGCAGCGGCGAGCGGCAGCATCAGTGGATCTCCGGAAGGTCGAGGCGCTGCGTGAAGACGAACCGGTCGCCGCCGCGCACGGCCTCGAGGTCCACGTCCCACAATCCGCGGCGTCCCATCGGCAGGCTGGCGACGTAGCGATCACCCGCCGCCTGGGCGGTGGCCGTGAACGCGTCGTTGCCGCGCGCCACCGCGCGGGCGGTGAATCGCACCGTCGCCCCGCGCACCGGCTCCCCGCTGGAGTCGGTGAGCACCGCGCTCACCGCCGCATCCGTGGGCGAGGTGCGCGACGCCTCGATGGCCACCCGCCATCCCAGGCGCTCGCTGCGGCGCCGGAGCGCCTGGTCGGCGTCGAACCGCACGGCCTTCTGGTAGTAATCGGTCGGGATGGAGACTGACGGATCGTCGTTGGCGCGCACTGCGACGTAGATGTTGGCCGCGATGGTGAGCGCCAGCACCACGGCCACGCCGATGGGCCACTGCATGCCCTTCTTCATTCGCGCGTCCCGCCGGGCGCCCGCGTGTCCTTCGCGTCATGGCGTTCCGGCTTGTCGTCGTGGCCCTCCTTCTCGCGCATCGGGCCGGCGAGCCGGTACGGGAACGTCGCCGCATACGTCCCGCCATCCGTCACGCGGATCGTCACGGTGCGTATGCCCTCGTCGAACGCGTCGCGCGGGAGCGTGACGAACATCGGCATGGTTTCGGTGCGTCCCGGCTGCACCGGCAGCGGACTCATGGGTGCGATGAGCTGCAGCTCCTTGGCCCCCGTCACTTCGACCGCGTAGGCATGCGCGATGCCCGAGCGGTTGGCGATGCGCACGCGGATCTCGTTGGTCACATGGCCGTCGGGCTGGAGCACGAACGGCGCACCGGCCGGCCCCAGCAGCGTGATGTCGGCGGCATCCTTGTGCGTCAGCTGCCAGACGAAGGCGCCGAAGACGATGACGAAGGCGATGGGGTAGAGCACCGTGCGGATGCGCAGGAAGTGCTTGCCCTTGCCGGCCAGCGCGGCGAGCGACGAATAGCGGATGAGCCCCTCGGGCCGGCCGACCTTCCGCATCACGGCGTCGCACGCATCCATGCACTGCGTGCAGTGGATGCACTCCATCTGCAGGCCGTTGCGGATGTCGATGCCGGTGGGACAGGTGGTCACGCACGCCTGGCAGTTGACGCAGTCGCCCTTGCCGGTGCGGTCCTTGCCGAGTCCGCGCGGTTCGCCGCGGGTGTAGTCGTAGGCGACGATGAGCGAGTCGTTGTCGAGTAGCGCCGACTGCCAGCGGCCGTACGGGCAGGCCACCATGCAGACCTGCTCGCGGAAGTAGACGAAGTCGAGCATGATGGCGATCGTCGTCATGGTGACGATCGAGAACCCGACCGGGTGCGCCTGCGGGCTGCCGAAGACCCAGTGCACCACCTGGTCCCAGCCGACGAAGTAGGCGAGGAAGGTGTGGGCGAGGAACGAGCCGATGACGAGGTAGGCGACGTGCTTCGCGAATCGCCGCGGGTTGAAGGCGGCGCGGTCGCGGTCGATGGCCATCGAGCCGCGCGGGCCGCCCTCGAAGAACCGCTCGATCGGGCGGAAGACGAACTCCATGTACACGGTCTGCGGGCAGGCCCAACCGCACCAGACGCGCCCGGCGAGCGCCGAGGCCAGGAAGATGGCGATCACGAGGCTGATGGCGAGCAGCATCAGCAGCAGCGTGTCGGTCGGCAGGAAGGTGGTGCCGAAGAAGGTGAATTCGCGTCGCTGCAGGTCGAGCAGCATGGACGGCTTGCCGTTCATGAAGACGTGCGGAATGCCGACGTAGATCAGGAGGAGCACCCATGCCACGATCGTGCGGCGTCGGAGCCAGGGGCCGCTGGAGGGCTTGGGGCGGAGCCAGCGGCGGGTGCCGTCTTCATTCAGGGTCGGGAGGACACGACCCGGTGCGACCGGGGCAGACATGGGCAACTCGGGGTGAAGCCGGGGGGCAACGGATGGGGGGAAACGGGCGCACGGAAGATCCGTGCGCCCGCAGTGCCGGGCTACGGTGCCTTGGTCGCGGGCGCGGCCGCGGCTGCGGCTGCGGGTGCGGCTGCGGCGCCCGCATCAGCCGGGAACTTGGTCCCCTGCGGTTCCTTCGGGTTCGGCGGATTGGTGCCGTGCAGCGTCTGCACGTAGGCCACGGCGTTCTCCACCTGGTCGGGCTTGAGCATCTTGCCCCAGTTCGGCATGCCCTTGGCGAGCACGCCGTCCGTGACGGTCTTCAGGATGTCGGTCGGTCGGCCGCCGTGGATCCAGTAATCGTCCGTCAGGTTCGGGCCGATGAGGCCGCCGCCGTCAGGCCGGTGGCAGGGGACGCAGTAGGTGGTGTACAGCGCCTTGCCGGCCTCCACGCGCGCCGGATCCTTGGCGAACGCCGCCACCTGCTCATCCGTGTACTGCGCAGCCGCCTTCGGATGGGCGGCATTGAACGCGGCGAGGTCCTTCTGGTACGCCTTCTCCTTGCCCGGGCCCACGCCGATGCCGAGCGGGTCCCACAGGTAGATGGGCACCACGAGGATGGTGGCGTAGAAGATCAGCTTCCACCACGTCGGCAGCGGGTTGTCGTACTCCTGGATGCCGTCGTAGGCGTGCTCGAGCAGGTGATCGTTGTCGTTGGCGGCCATATGCACTCCGGTGCGCGGCGCGTGCTCAGCGCGGCGTCTGTGGATGTTCGTCGTCGAGTGGCATCCGGCTGGCGGCATCGTACGTCTGCCGCCGGCCGGGCGCGAAGATCGCGATCACGATGGCGATGAACGCCGCGATGAAGAGGATCATCGCGATTTCGGCGTAGACCGAGAGGTTCGCCGCCCCCATGATGTCGGAGAGCTTCATCAGCGGGTCCCCGGCGCCGCCGCCGTGGGCGCGGCCAGCGCGATCGGCTTGGCGGCGGTGGCCGTCGGAACTGCGCGCTGCGCGGTGCCGGCCGTTGCGTTCTTGAGGTCGCGGCCGAGGCGCTGCAGGTACGCCGTCAGCGCCACGATTTCCTTGTCGGCCAGCCCCTTCGGCCCGCCGGCGGCCTCGATGGACGCCGCCACCTGCGCGGCCTGTTCGCGGGCCATCTCGGGCGCCCGGTTCACCGCGTCGCCATAGGGCACGCCGAGCATTGCCATGGCGTCCACGTGCTTCTGGATGACGGCGAAGTCGATGACATTCGTCTGCAGGCGCGGATACGCCGGCATGATGGACTTCTGGGTGACCTCACGCGGGTTGTACATGTGCCGCACGTGCCACAGGTCCGGATACTTGCCGCCCTCGCGCGCGAGGTCGGGCCCGATGCGGCGCGACCCCCAGAGGAACGGATGGTCGTAGACCGACTCGCCGGGCTTGGAGTAGTCGCCGTAGCGCTCGGTCTCGTACGTGAGCGGGCGGATCATCTGCGAGTGGCAGTTGAAGCACCCCTCGCGCTGGTAGATGTCGCGCCCGGCGAGCTCCAGCGGCGTGTACGGCTTGACGCTGGCGATGGTCGGGACGTTCGACTTGATGAGGAAGGTCGGGATGATCTCGAAGAGCGACGCCACGATCACGGCCACCGCCGTCATCACCGAGAAGAAGAGCGGCATGCGCTCCCACTTGCGGTGCCAGGTGGCGCTGGTGAACCGCGCCCACAGCCCGGCACCGGCCGGCGCGTGCGGGTCATCGGTGAACGTCGGCGAGAGCGGCGCGGCCTGGATGACCGGCACCTCGTACGTGGCCGGGCGGGTGGCCCACGTCTTGTAGATGTTGAAGATGCCCAGGATCATGCCGGTGATGTACAGCGTCCCGCCGGCCACGCGCACCCAGTACATGGGCATGAGCCGCATGACCGTCTCGATGAAGTCGGGGTACTGCAGGCGCCCCGTCTCGTCGAACGCGCGCCACATCAGCCCCTGCGTGGCGCCGGCCGAGTAGATGGCCACGACGTAGAGCAGGATGCCGAAGGTCGCCAGCCAGAAGTGCAGGTTGACGAGCTTCTTGCTGTACATCTCGGTCTGGAAGAGGCGCGGCGTGAGCCAGTACACCATGCCGAACGTCAGGAAGCCGTTCCATCCGAGTGCGCCCGTGTGCACGTGGGCGATGATCCAGTCGGTGTAGTGCGCGAGCGCGTTGACGCTCTTCACCGAGAGCATCGGGCCCTCGAAGGTGGACATGCCGTACGCGGTGACCGCGACCACGAAGAACTTGAGGATCGGGTCCTCGGTCACCTTGTGCCAGGCGCCGCGCAGCGTGAGCAGGCCGTTGACCATGCCGCCCCAGCTCGGCATCCACAGCATCACCGAGAAGAGCATGCCCAGCGTGCTCGCCCAGTCGGGGAGCGCGGTGTAGTGCAGGTGATGCGGGCCGGCCCAGATGTAGAGGAAAACCAGCGTCCAGAAATGCAGGATCGACAGCTTGTAGCTGAAGACCGGGCGGTCGGCGGCCTTGGGCATGAAGTAGTACATGAGCCCGAGGAACGGCGTCGTCAGGAAGAAGGCGACGGCGTTGTGGCCGTACCACCACTGCATGAAGGCGTCCTGGACGCCCGCGTAGAGACTGTAGCTCTTGAACCACCCCGCCGGCACGGAGAGGTTGTTGAAGATGTGCAGCAGCGCGACGGTGATGATCGACGCGATGTAGAACCAGATGGCGACGTAGATGTGGCGCTCGCGGCGCTTGGCCATCGTCACGAAGAAATTGACGGCGAACGCCACCCAGACCACCGCGATGGCGATGTCGATGGGCCACTCGAGCTCGGCGTACTCCTTGGACTGCGTGTAGCCCAGCGGCAGCGTGAGCGCGGCCGAGACGATGATCGCCTGCCAGCCCCAGAAGTGGAACTTGCTCAGCCCGTCGCTCCACATGCGCGTCTTGAGCAGGCGCTGCGACGAGTAGTAGGCGCCGGTGAACCAGGCGTTGCCGGCGAACGCGAAGATCACGGCGTTCGTGTGCAGTGGCCGGAGGCGCCCGAAGGTCCAGATGGGGGCGAAGTTCGATTCCGGGAGCGTCAGCTGGATGGCAATGATCAGGCCAACCAGAAAGCCGACGAGACCCCAGATCATCGTGGCCCACAGGAATTTCCGTACGATGGCGTCATCGTACGAGAACGAGTCGAGGCGAGCGTTCATCGCTGCTCCGAAAGGGTGGGGGAGACGCGCGCGCTCGCTTTCGGATGGAGCCGCGCCTTACAGGCGACAACTATCTAAGGAAGGTCGCGAACCGGCAATCAGCGCAGTCCCCGCACGACGTCAGGTTTTTGCTGACGTTTTGTAGAGGAATCGAGCATATGGTCGTCCACGGAGCGGCGCGTCGGCGTCGGTGGATAGCCCCGTCACTCCGCCGAGGCGCGCACCGCGTTCAGGATGACCGCGACGTCGATGGCTTCCTGGAGCATCGCGCCCGTGGTCGGCGAGAAATAGCCGAACGCAGCCGCCACCATGGCGACGCCGCTCAGCCCGAGTCCGACGATGATGCTCTGGCGCGCGATCATGACGGCGCGCCGTCCCACCCGAATGGCGTCGGCCACGCGCGTGATGTCGTCGCAGAGGATCACGGCGTCCGCCGCTTCGGCGGCGATGCCGCCGCCGTGCGCGGCCAGCGCGATGCCGGCGGTGGCGGCGCTCAGCGCCGGCGCGTCGTTGGTGCCGTCGCCGACCATCACGACATGACGTCCGGCCCGCATCAGCTCCTTCACCGCCTCGACCTTCTGCTGTGGCAGCAGGTCGCCGCGGGCGTCGGTGATGCCGACGGCGCGGGCGATCCCCGCCACGTTGGCCTGGTGGTCGCCCGAGAGCAGCACGAGGTGGCGCACGCCGAGCCGGCGCAGCTGGTCGAAGAAGCTGTGCAGGCCTTCGCGGGCGTGGTCGGCGTATTCGATGGCGCCGGCAATCTGGCCATCGACGGCGACGACCCCGCGCAGGCCGGCACCGCGCGCGGTGAGGATCTGCTCGCGCTGGCCGGGAAAGAGCGTCGAAAGCCACGCCGAGGCGCCCACGGCCACGTCCCGGCCCTCCACCGTGCCGCGCACGCCGAGCCCGGGTGCGTCAACCACGTTGGTCGCCTTGGCGAGGCGCGTCCCCTTCCGCACGGCAGCGTCGACGGTGCTGCGCGCCAGGTGGTGTCCGGAGCCGACCTCGACCGCGGCGGCGAGGCGCAGCACCTCGTCCGGCGCCCACCCCTCGAGTGCGTCCACGACCACCACCTCGGGACGTCCGATGGTGAGGGTTCCCGTCTTGTCGAAGACGGCAGTATCGACGCTCGCGAGCCGCTCGAGCGCGCCGCCGCTGCGCACCACCACCTGGTGGCGCGCGCAGCGGTTGATGCCGCCGATGATCGCCACCGGCGTGGCGAGGAGCAGCGGGCACGGCGTAGCGACCACCAGCACCGCGAGCACGCGCAGCGCGTCGTGCGTCGCGAACCAGGCGAGCGCGCAGACCAGGATGGTGAGCGGCGTGAACCAGATGGCGTAGCGGTCGGCCAGGCGCTGGATCGGCGATTTCTCCGACTGCGCGGTCCGCACCAGCTCGACGATCCTGGCGTACAGCGACTCGCTGGCCGGGCGCGTGGCGCGCACGACGATGGCGCCCTCGAGGTTCACGGCGCCCGACTTCACGTCGCTGCCGTGTTGCACGAGTTCCGGCGGCGCCTCGCCGGTGAGCCGCGACACGTCGAGGTGCGAGCGGCCGCTTTCGACGATGCCGTCGGCGGGGAGCATCTCGCCGGGGCGCACCAGCAGCAGGTCGTCGGCGGCGATCTCCGACACCTCGATGTCGTCGTGATGGCCGTCGGCGCGCTGCCGGTGGGCCGTGCGCGGCGCGGCCTCCTCGAGCGCGCGCACCGCATTGGAAGCGCGTCCCTCGGCGTAGTGCTCGAGCCACTCGCCGCCCGTCTGCATGAGCACGATGACGAGGCCGGCCACCGGCTGGCCGAGCAGGATGGCGCCGAGGATGGAGAGGGTTGCGACGACGTCGGCGGCGAAGTTGCCGCGCAGCAGGCCGCGCACCGTCCGGAGGACCACCGGGAAGCCGGCGGCGAGGAGCACCGCCATCCACGTGCGCCAGACCCACGGGTTGTCCGGACGGAGCCACCGTACCACGCCGCCGATGGCGAGCGACGCGACGGCGAGGGCGGGCAGCACCATGGCGCCACGGGAAACGGACAGCGCCCCCGCGCCGCTGGCGGCGGGGGGGCGCTCGTCGTGCGACATAGGATCCTTACTTGGAGGCTTCGGCCGCCGGCTTCTCGTGCGACGCGAACTTCGCGTTCGTGAGCTTGACGATGGCAAAGGTGATGGCGAACAGGGCGACCGCACCGACGATCAGGCCGGTGAAGGCGGCACCGCGGTCTTCCGGATGATGCGTGGCGGAACTCATGCGTGTCCTCGCAGGTGGGGGGCGGCGACCGGGTGCGACGCTACGCGACGCGCACCTTGGTCATGACATCGTTCTGCTTGATCTTCTTCATCACGTCCAGGCCGTCCGTGATCTGGCCGAACACCGTGTGCACGCCGTTGAGGTGCCGGGTGTTGGCCTCGGAGAGCACCATGAAGAACTGGCTGCCGCCGGTGTCCTTGCCCGCGTGGGCCATGGACAGCGCGCCCACGGCATGCTTGTGCGGGTTGCCCGCCGTTTCGCACTTGATGGTCCAGCCCGGGCCGCCGGTGCCGACGCGCGGATGTCCGTTCGGGAGGTCCTTGGAGAGCGGGTCGCCGCCCTGCACGACGAAGTCGGGAATCACGCGGTGGAACTTGACACCGTCGTAGAAGCCCTCGTTGGCGAGCTTCTCGAAGTTCGCGACCGTGAGGGGGGCGGCGTCATCGTACAGTTCGGCCACGATGGTGCCGAGGTTGGTCTCGAATGTGGCGGTCTTCATAAAGGGCGGAGATAGGGGACAGAGAAACGACAGCGAAACAACAGAGTGCGAGTATGAGCCAAAGCTAATCGGGGCCCGGGTGGCGGGCTACGTTCCGGGCTTCCGAGTGGCCGGTTTCCTGGTCGGTTTGCGCACGGCGGGCGCCGGTTGCGGACGCTGGCCGGGTGCGGCGGTAAAGACCCAGAGGCCCGCCACTCGGCACCCGTTCTTGACCGCCGGGGTGAAGGTCCACTTCGGGATCGTGGCCTTGAGGTTGTCGGCGAGCCACGGATGCGTGGTCTCGACCACCGTGAAGGTGGACATGTCGGGCTTGCCCACGGTATCGACGACCACCGACACCTTCACCTTGGTGGTGCCGTCGCGCCGGATGACATTGCGCGGGTAGCCGCCCCGGGGCGCCTGCAGCGGCTTGGGGTCGTACTTCACGACGTCGGGGGTGCGGTCGACCTCGAGGCTTGGCTGCTTGGCCGCCTCGGCCTGCACCAGGTAGCACAGGTCGCTGTTGGCGAGCGGAGCCGAATCGGGCTCCGGTGCGGGCGCCGGCGGGGCCGGGGGCTTGCAGGCGGCGATCAGCACAACCGACGCCAGCATGGCGGGGAATCGAAGGTTCACGACGGGTAGGTGTGGAGGGAGGGCGTCACGCCACGACCGAGGGGCAGATGTCGGCGAGCGTGCATTCGGGGCA